>Ga0182024_10000866_pt1 | contig 78503 bp, 76 predicted proteins | sample P32metaG_FD_120480 | JGI IMG/M metagenome (GOLD analysis project Ga0182024, IMG submission 120480) | Permafrost microbial communities from Stordalen Mire, Sweden - P3-2 metaG (Illumina Assembly) | ecosystem: Environmental > Terrestrial > Soil > Wetlands > Permafrost | place: Sweden: Stordalen...
CCTAGCCGACGCCGCCTCATACGGACATGACGCATTCACGGCCGGGCGAGGAACCTGTCAGACCACGGACGTCGCCCTGGTCTCCGGGACCAAGGCAAGAATCCTCCGCGACGGACAAGCCCAAGCGCCCATAGACGCGCCAGCGGCCGTGCAGGCGATGATTGCCGCCGGCGACCGCATCGACCGCTTCCCCTACAGCTACGGGGGCGGTCACGGCGCCACCGCCCAGACGATGAGCCAGACCGCTCCCAACCCGCCCGCCGCACCCGGCAACCAGGAGAACGGGCGACCCGGCTACGACTGCTCCTCGGCCACCGACTACGTCCTCTACGGTGGTGGCTTTGGCGAGTCGCTGCTGGCAGATCAAACCCCCGCATCCACCGCGCTCGAGAGCGTCGGCGAGCCTGGCCCCGGCCGTTGGGTGACGATCTTCGCCAACGCTAGTCACGCATACATCGAGGTCGCCGGTATCTACCTGGACACCGCCGCCGGAGAGGGTCGACCACCTACCCCGCCGGCCACAGGGCCACGCTGGAGCCCAGTCGGCACTGGGCCTGCTGGTTTTGTATCACGACACCCTCCGGGCCTATGAGCCTCCGCCAAACGTACGGAGAACAACGATGGCCGTCGGTGACGCCGCGGGCCGAGACGCGATGAGCGCCGCGGCCACACCGGAGCCCCCGGTTCATGACGCCAAACAGGTCGCCCAGTTCGTGCATGCTCCCGCCCCGACCGTCGAGGCTCTACCTGCCATCAAGCTCAGCACCGCCGACGGTTCGTCCGACTGGAGTACAGGAGGCAACCCCCGCGCTGTGTGTATCGATCCCGGCCAACGTAGCTTCCAGCTACCGTGACATCCTCCCCTCCGAGACATCGACATGCCAGGCGTCCGGCCCACCGCCACTGCTCACCAGCCCGATCTAGAGACTGACGATACGAGGGAAGCTAGTCGCGGCCGGAGCCTAGCCGGTGCCTATCCGCACATATTCGCCGAGCTCCACCCGACTCGGAACGGCAAACTGGCCGCCGCGGTTCTGCCTGCTGCCTCGGGACGGAAGCTGTGGTGGCGATGTGAGCGCGGGCATGACTGGCAAGCCCGCGTCTACGACCGCTGTAATGGCACCGGCTGCCCGATCTGCGTCGGCGACCGCGCGGTGCATCGCGCACGCTCGCTGTTGGACGCTCGCCCTGACCTTGTCGCCGAACTTCATCCCACCCGCAATGGCGATCTTGACCCACAGCTCCTGGCCGCTCATTCGAACTTCAAGATCTGGTGGTTGTGCCCGAACGGACATGAATGGTTAGCCAGCGTCGCCGCGCGTAGTCGGGGGAGCGGCTGCCCGTCCTGCGTAGGCGCCCGGACCGTGCCGGAAGGCCGCTCGCTTGCGCGTAGATGCCCGAAGCTCGCGGCCGAGTGGCATCCGACGCGCAATGGTGAGCTGGATCCGTGGTCCCTGACTCCCGGCTCTAGCTGGAAGGTGTGGTGGCGCTGCCCCCTCGGTCATGAGTGGCAAGCCGTGGTGTCGAAGCGGACCGCGGGCACGGGCTGTCCCGTCTGCCGCAAGACAAACTAGACGACCCGGCGCGGCCCAAGGGCGGCCCATTTTCAGGGGGTAGGGCTGGGTGGGACCTACTAGCCGGTCACAAGATCTTTACATCTGGACCACAGGTCGGTAACAAGTGGCCTAGCCCTGCAGGCCTAGCCTGAACACCGCATGATGGCAAGCCCGGATGCGCGCCCGGAACTAATCCGAATTGGCCCTCTCGAGATCCTGCCCGACGACCACATGGCGTGGGCAATGGGACGGGCGCTGGTATTCACCTTCCGCGAGCTGGCGCTGCTCACCGAATTGGCTCGGAGGGCTGATCGACCCGTTCCTCGTGAGGACCTCTACCTCGTTGTCTGGGGCCGCAAGATGCGCCCGGGCGATCGCTCAGTCGACGTGTACGTCCGCAAGCTGCGTCTCAAGCTGGAGAAGGCTCTGCCTGATTGGCGCTACATCCACACGCACTTCGGGGCGGGCTACCGCCTGACGGCGGAGCGTCTAACAAACGCTAACGCTTTAGATCCATCTCGTTTACACCCGGACCATGAATCCGGCTGAGACTGCCGCCAACTCGAATCTGAAGGAGATGACGTGAGAACAAGTCGCATCTATTTGACCGCCTTGGCGGTTGTCGCATCGCTGGGCGTAGCCGCCTGCGGTTCGAGCTCGCCCTCGAAGTCAACCACGTCGAGTTCGGGATCGAAGAGCGCTGGAGGGACGCTCAACGGTGCCGGTTCGACGTTCGCCGCCCCGATCTACCAGCAGTGGGGCTCCAATCTCAAATCGCAGGGGCTGACGGTGAACTACAACCCGGTCGGGTCGGGCACCGGCGTCACCGATCTGCAGACGACAACGGTCGATTTTGCCGGCGACGACCAGGAGCTTCTCCCGGCGGATATCAAGGGGATGAAAGGTCCGGTACTGCAGTTCCCGGTCGCGTTCGGGGCCATCACGATCTCGTACAACCTGCCGGGGGTCAAGAGCGGGCTCAAGTTGACCGGACCGATGATTGCCGACATCTTCGCTGGCAAGATCAAGACGTGGAACGATCCGGCGATCACGGCGCTGAATCCTGGACTGAAGCTTCCGAGCACGGCGATCACGGTCGTGCACCGGTCCGACTCATCGGGTACGACGGCGGGTTTCACGACTTATCTGTCTGATGTGAGCCCGACTTGGAAGTCGTCCATCGGCGCCGGGAAGTTGGTCAAGTGGCCGGTGGGAACCGGTGGGGCGGGTAACTCCGGTGTCGCGGCGGGGGTCAAGCAGACGACCGGCGCGGTCGGATATGTAGAGCAGGCGTACGCGCTGATCAACAACTTCACGTTCGCGGCGGTCAAGAACTCCGCCGGCACGTACGAGTTGCCGACCATCGCCAACACCTCAGCAGCTGCTAACGGTGTAAAGCTGTCATCAGACCTTGGGATGGTGACCGTGGACTCGCCAGCGCCGGGCTCCTATCCGATCTCGTCGCAGACCTTCCTCGACGTGTACACGGACCCGTGCAAGAGCGACAAAGCCACAGCGAGCACTGCGAAGGCTCTCAAGTCGTTCCTGACCTACGCGTTCGGGGCCGGGCAGAAGACGCTGGGCAGTGGTTCGGGCGAAATCCCGTACGCGCCGCTGCCGGCCTCGATCCTGGCCAAGGACACGGCGCAGCTGTCGAAGCTGACCTGCAACGGGTCGCCCGTCAGCTAGGGGTGTAGTGGAGGCGAGCAGCGCCACCTCGCCCAGCAGCGGCCGCTCGTCCCTCGGGCGGCCGCTGCTGAGCCGCCTTCCCGATCGGCTGCTCAAGTGGGGGTTGACCGCCCTCGCGGGTCTGATCCTCGTGCTGATCGGGTACTTCTTCGTGCGGCTCATCAGCGAGTCCAGCGCGTCGATTAACCAGTTCGGTCTCAGCTACGTATTCGGCAACGACTGGGATGCGTCACGCAACATTTACCACGCAGGCCCGCTCGTCCTCGGGACCCTGATCACCTCCGCGATCGCGGTGATAATCGGAGTTCCCGTCGCGGTCTCAACCGCGCTTTTCGTGACGGAGCTGTGCCCGCGTCGTCTGCGGGCACCGCTGGCCATGCTGGTGGACCTGCTGGCAGCCGTCCCGTCGGTTGTATACGGCTTGTGGGGAGTCTTCGTGCTCGGACCCAAGCTTGAGCCGTTCGAGCGATGGATCGCCAACACGTTCTCGTTCATCCCGTTCATCGGTGGCTCGGCCGCCAAGATCACACCCGGCAACTACTTCATCGCTGGGCTGATCCTGGCGATCATGATCCTCCCGATCGTCTCGGCCATCTCGCGCGAGGTCCTCCAGACGGTGCCGCGAGAGGACAAAGAGGCGGCCCTGGCCCTCGGCGCCACCCGATGGGAGATGATCAGGTTGTCGATCCTCCCATACGCTCGCCCTGGGATCACCGGAGCCACGATGCTCGGTCTCGGGCGAGCGCTGGGCGAGACGATCGCCGTGGTGCTGGTGATCGGCGACGCTCCCACGCTCGGCCACCACATCTTCAGCCAGGGCTACACGCTCGCGTCAGTTATCGCCAACGAGTTCGGCGAGGCAGCGAACGTACCGATCCATGCCTCGGCGCTGTTCGAAGCGGGACTGGTGCTGTTCGTCGTCACCCTGATCGTGAACATAGGCGCTCGCTGGTTCGTGCAGCGGGGCAGGCCGGGCGGAACGGGCGGCGCGACTCTGGCTGGAATCGCTGCCCAGGAGGGAACCTGATGAGCAGCGGCACTGTCAGCCTGAGTCGGCTACCGCAGATCAGCGCCCGACGCCGGCGGACGGACAAGATCATGCTGGGGCTCCTCCTGCTGGGAACGTGTATCGCCCTCGTCCCGCTCATCCTGATCGTCTACTACCTGATCTACAAGGGCATCGGCACCTGGAATGCCAGCTTCTTCACCACCGACCCAAACGGCAACTTCTTCGGCAACCACGGCGGCATTCGCAGCGCCATCCTAGGCACCCTGGAGATCGTTGGACTCTCGACCGCAATCTCCGTTCCGGCCGGGATCGGAGTGGCGCTGTACCTCGTCGAATACGGCAAGGACTCGCGCTTCGCCAGCGTCGTCCGGTACTTCGTTGACGTGATGACCGGCGTGCCATCGATCGTCTTCGGCCTGTTTATCTACATCGTGCTCGTTATCTCACACGTCGGCGGTGGCTTCACCGCGTGGAAAGGATCGCTGGCGGTCGCCCTACTGATGTTGCCGATCGCGATCCGCTCATCCGAGGTCGTGCTGCTCCTGGTTCCCGACAGCCTGCGTGAAGCGGCGCTCGCGCTGGGCGCGCGTCGGTGGCGCGTGATTGCGCGCGTCGTGCTTCCCAGCGCCGCGTCCGGGCTGATCACCGGCGCCCTGCTGGCCGTAGCCCGCGGCCTGGGCGAAACAGCACCGCTGCTGTTCACGGTGTCCAGCGCCTCCGTCCTTACGGGCAACCTCGGAGCGCAGATGAACACGCTCCCCGTCCAGATCTACACTGACATCAAAAGCCCAGAGCCATCCATCATCGCGCGGGCCTGGGGAGCCGGGCTGACGCTCGTGGTCCTTGTCCTGATCCTCAACCTGATAGCGCGAGCCGTCGCCCGAAGGAGTCGTGTCGTATGACCCGTGATCAGACGGAGCAGCAAGAGCTGGAAGGGAAACCCATGGGCAGCCCGCAACCAGAGCCAGTGGGTGACACGCGCGAAGCACGCCCGCCTGGTGGGGTCGGTCGAAGGGGCCATAGGATCGGCGTGACCGACCTGAACGCCTACTACGGCCAGACGCACGCGGTCAGAGGGATGGACATCACCTTCCCGGCCAACGAGGTGACAGCGATCATCGGACCGTCCGGCTGCGGCAAGTCGACCATGGTCAGGTGCATCAACCGGATGCACGAGGAGATCCCGGGCGCCCGCGCCGAGGGCTCGGTGATGCTCGATGACCGGGACATCTACGCGGAGGGTGTCGACGTGACGATGGTCCGCCGCCTGATCGGGATGGTGTTCCAGAAGCCCAACCCGTTCCCCACCCTGTCGATCTTCGACAACGTGGCCGCAGGTCTGAAGCTCACGGGCACGCGCGGCGAGAACATGCGCGAACGCGTGCACGGGGCGCTCCGGGCGGTGGGCCTGTGGGAGGAGGTCAAGGGACGGCTGAACTCCCCCGGAGTCGGACTGTCCGGCGGTCAGCAGCAGCGACTGTGCATCGCCCGCACGATCGCCGTCGAGCCCGAGGTGATCCTGATGGACGAACCGTGCTCGGCGCTCGACCCGGTGGCCACGCTCAAGGTGGAGGAGCTGATCGACGAGCTCAAGGAGCGCTACACGATCGTGATCGTCACCCACAACATGCAGCAGGCGGCGCGCGTAGCCAACACCACCGCGTTCATGCTCGACGGTGAAATGATCGAGCACGGACCGACCACCGAGATATTCACCACGCCCAAGGACGAGCGCACTGAGCGCTACGTCACCGGAAAGTTCGGTTAGATGCAAGAAGCTCGACACAAATTCCGTGAGGCGCTAAGGGAGCTCGAGCAGCAGACGCTCGGGGGCATGGACCTCGTCATCTCGCAGCTAAACCGGGCGCTGGAGGCGCTCACCTATCAGGACGTCGAGCTGGCCGGGATGGTCGTCGCCGATGACGACCGGATCGACGGGCGCTACCTGGAGGTCCACCAGGGTGTCCTGTCGCTGCTGGCCCGCCAGGCGCCGGTGGCCGGCGATCTGCGGATCGTGGCCGCGCTGCTACACATCATCCGCTGCGTGGAGCGGATGGGCGACCAGTGCGTGAACGTGGCCAAGCTGGTGCCGCTATCCGGCTATGAGCAACCCAAGGACAAGGACATCCTCGATGCGATCGAGAAGATGGGTGAACTGGCTCGGTCGCAGGTAAGTCAAGCCCACGAGGCTTTTGCCAGCCGCAACGTTGATCTGGCTCAGAGCCTTGTCCTCCAGGACCAAGAGATCAACCGCTTGAATCGCGAGATCTTCAAACGAGCGGTCGCCATAGGTGACCAGTCCGAGATGCGCGAGTGGGCGATGTTCATGATTCTCGTGGCCCGCTGCCTGGAGCGCATCGGCGACAACACCGTCGACATTGCCGAGCAGGTCGTGTTCGTCGTCAGCGGCCTCTTCCGCGAGGTCAGCGACCTCGCGCCTTCCGCACCTCTGGGTTAGCCTCGCCGCCGGTCGTACTCGGCAGCCCGCGTCGACCGAGGCTCGCTGTCGAGTTCGGCCAGGAGCTGGTTCACGCGAACGCCGATCTCATCTCGGATCTCGCGCACTTGCTCGACCGGCAGGTCGCTGGGGTCGGGGAGGTCCCAGTCGACGTAGCGCTTGCCGGGTAAAAACGGGCACTCGTCGCCACAGCCCATCGTGACGACCAGCTCCGCTGGCGCGGCAAGTTCGGGAGTGAGCCGTTGCGGCACGCGGCCAGAGAGGTTCAATCCCGAGCTCGCTCATCACGTCGATGACCTGGCGGATGGATTCGCGCCGCCGGCTGGGTACCAGCGGAGGCCGCGGTGTGCCGTCCGGCGGCGGCCTGCGTGAATAGCGCCTTGCTCATCTGAGAGCGGCCGGCGTTGTGCAGGCAGACGAACAAGACGTGCGACATCTCACCCGGCCTGCGGAGCAGCTTCGTGCGCTGAGAGCCCCGTGCGGTTGGCGAGGCGCCGGCGGACCCACAGCGAGACGTAGACCAGACCAACCAGGACCGGTACCTCGATCAGTGGTCCCACAGTTCCGGCCAGTGCTTGTCCTGAGGCGACCCCGAAGACACCGATGGACACGGCGATCGCCAGCTCAAAGTTGTTGGAGGCGGCTGTGAAGGCCAGCGTCGCCGTGCGCTCATAGCCGAGCCGGAGCGCCATTCCCCAGGCGAAGCTGGCGCCGAACATGATCGCGAAGTAGGCCAGCAGCGGCAGGGCGATCTGGATCACGTCGACAGGCCGGCGAGTGATCTGGTGGCCCTGGATCGAGAACAGCACGACGATGGTAAAAAGCAGGCCGTACAGCGCGATCGGGCCGATCCGAGGCAGGAAGCGCTGCTCGTACCACTCTCGGCCACGGGCCCGCAGGCCGGCCCGCCGGGTCAGGTATCCGGCGGCCAGCGGGATCCCGAGGAAGATCAGCACGGTGCGGGCGACAGGCCACAGGCCAATTTGGAAACCCTGCGAGTGCAGGCCGAGCCACTTGGGCAGCACTGATATGTAGAAGTAGCCGAGGAAGCTGTAAGCGACGATCTGGAAGAGCGAGTTGATCGCCACCAGCACGGCCGTGGCTTCTCGATCAGCGCAGGCCAGGTCTGACCAGATCAGCACCATGGCGATGCAGCGTGCCAGCCCGACGATGATCAGCCCCGTGCGATATGCCGGCTGGTCAGGCAGCAGCAGCCAGGCCAGCGCGAACATCAACGCCGGCCCGATTAGCCAGTTGAGCACCAGCGACGAGATAAACAATTTGCGTTCGGCCTTGAGACGACCAAGCTCCTCGTAGCGGACGCGAGCCAGTACCGGATACATCATCAGCAGCAGCCCGACGGCTATGGGCAGCGAGGTACCGCTGATCTGCACGGAGCTGAGCGCGTGGTTGAGCCGCGGAACGACCGACCCGAGCGCGAGCCCCGCCGCCATCGCGATCAGGATCCAGACCGGCAAGAACCGGTCTAGCGTGGAGAGCTTGGCTACTACCGGATCTCGGGCTGTGACGATCTGGTTGGTCACACCGCTTCGAGGACGTGACAGACATCGGCGGCGAGACAGTCCCGGATCTGTCGGTGCGCGAGCGGGAGGATGAAGCTACGGACTGGCACATCTATGTACTGGGCGAGGATCGCGTCCGCGCAGAGGCGGATCTCGGCATCGGAGCGCCGGCCGGCGAACTGCTCCACGAGCCCTGGGAGTAACGACGCAAGACGGCGCTGATGAGCCGTTCGATCGGATCGGATCGCTTCGAGCCGATGGTCGATCAAGTCCCGCACGCGCAACTCGATCTGGTCGCGGATGAGGCGTGTCTCGGCGACGGTCAGACCGGCGGGATCGGCGATATCCCAGTCCTCGACAGTGGTCGGTACGAACGGGCACGTTCCGCCACAGGCGAGAGTTACGGCCCAGTCGGCATGCAGCTGCTGCTCGACGGTCAGCCTCTGGGGCCGACGGGTGGCCAAATCGATGCCGACCTCCCCCATCGCCTCGATCACGTTCGGCCACACTCCCTCCCGGCGCGGCTCCTGCCCAGCCGACTCGGCGCGCACATCGTCAGGGGCGAAACGCTCGAAGAACGCCTGGGCCATTTGTGAGCGCCCGGCATTGTGGGTGCAGACGAACAGGACGTAGCGCATAGCTGCCATCAGTATTACATAGACATTGTTCGCTGCAATCGGTCGTCACAAAATAAACACAACACGCCTTCAGCCGCGGATCCCCAGCTGTCAAGCGACAACAGTCGGTGCCTGTGCGGGAGGCGCGGTACGACGGCTCCGGACCTCGGGCAGCATCCGTGAGAGCAATCCAGCGATGACCACGAAGCCGGCGGAGACCCACAGGCACGCTGCGAGCCCCTGCCACTCGTACAGCGCACCGGACAGGACAGTCCCGGCAAGCCGGCCGCCCGCGTTGGCCATGTAGTAGAAGCCCACGTTCATCGCCACCTTGTCGCCCTGCGCGTAGGCCAGAATGAGGTAGGAGTGCACGGCCGAGTTCAAGGCGAACACCACTCCGAAGAACATCAGCCCCACCACGACGCAGACCACCGGGGCAAATCCCGAGCTGACGGCAATCGCAATCAGCGCCGGAAAGGCAGCCAGCACGAAAGCGAGCACGACCGCGGTGTTGCCGTCGGGATCGACGCCCTGGTCTGACCGCCGGCGTAGGAGCCGGGGCGCGAAGGCTTGGACGATCCCGTAGCCGATCGTCCAGAGGGCCAGGAATCCCCCGGCGGTCCAGAAGCTCCAGTGATGCGCCGACTCGAAGAACACGGGCAGCGCGACGACGAACCACACGTCGCGGGAAGCGAACAGGAAGATCCTCGCTGCGGCCAGGACGTTGACCGCCCGGCTGTTGGAGAACATCTGGCGGAACTTCGCCGTGGCGTCCGGGCGACCAAGCGGCCCGTGCAGCATCACGATCACGACGATCATCGCGCTGCCGACCAGCACGGCCAGGATGGCGAGTGAGGCGCGGAAGCCGACCAGGGTGAGCAGCAGCGCGCCGACGAAGAACCCGAGCCCCTTGAGGGCGTTCTTTGAGCCGGTCAGGACCGCCACCCACTTGTAGAGCGCGCCCTCTCCATCGGGGGCGACCAGCTTTACGGCGCTCTTGGAGCTCATCTTCGTCAGGTCCTTGGCGATTCCCCCGATCGACTGTGCCACCATGACGTACGGCACGACCAGCAAGGAATGCGGGGCCAGGCCAAGCATGCCGAGCGCAACGAGCTGTGCCGCCAGCCCACCGAGCAGCGTGCTGCGCAAACCGAAGCGAGCGGCTAGCCAGCCACCGAACAGGTTTGTGATGACACCGAAGATCTCATAGCCGATGAACAGCATCGCCACCTTGAACGGGCTGAATCCCTGCTGGATGAAGTAGAAGAGAACGAGCATCCGGATCGCCCCGTCGGCGACCGTGTCCGCCCAGTACGCACCGGTCACCAGCGCGTAATCACGCAGATCACCGGAGCGCCGGCCGTTCCGCAGGGCGCCCGCCCCCGGGCTCACGCCACCACCTCCGGCAGACCCGCCGCCACATGTTCGGCCAGCTCGACCAGCCGGTTGGCGTATCCCCACTCGTTGTCATACCAGGCAAGCACTTTGACCTGAGTGCCGTCGGTGACCATCGTCGAGGGTCCGTCGACGATTCCTGATCGAGGGTCATCCTTGTAATCCACCGAGACCAGCGGCCGGGTCTCATATCCGAGGATCCCGTCCAGCGGACCTGCAGCGGCCAGCGCGAATAGACCATTCACCTCTTCGACGCTGGTAGGCCGACTCACCTCGAACACGGCGTCGGTCAGCGACGCATTCAACAGCGGCACCCGCACCGCCAAGCCATCAAGGCGACCCTCCAATTCGGGAAAGATCAGTCCAATCGCAGTCGCCGAACCGGTCGTCGTCGGAATCAGCGACAGCGAAGCGGCCCGCGCCCGCCGCAGGTCCTTATGCGGAGCGTCCACCACCACCTGGGTATTCGTCAGATCGTGCAGCGTGGTGATTGAGCCGTGCGCGATCCCAATCCCCTCATGAAGCACCTTCACCACCGGCGCCAGGCAGTTAGTCGTGCAGGAGGCCGCCGTGACCACGTGGTGAACCTCGGGGTCGTAGCGCTCGTGATTGACGCCAAGGACCACGTTCAGAGCCCGCTCATCCTTGACGGGCGCCGCAACAACCACCTTGCGCACGCCGCGGTCGAAGTAAGGCGCTAGCGACTCGACCGTCCGAAACTTTCCGGTGCACTCCAGCACGAGATCGACATCCCACGCCACCTCTCCGGGTGCACGCTCGGCGCTGAACGAGATCGCCTGCCCGTCGATCGAGAGTGTGGCGCCATCAGTGTCGACCTCGCGTCCCCACCGGCCGTGCACCGAGTCGAAGCTCAGCAGGTGCGCTGCCGTACCCGCGTCACCCGCCACCTCGTTGATCTGCGCGAACTCGAGCGCGCCCCAACCGGCACGCAGGGCCAACCGCCCCATCCGCCCAAACCCGTTGATGCCAACTCTCACACGTCGCACGGGCTAGAAAGATAGCTGTCTATCTATCCTCGAGTAGCTACCGGGATGTGAACGAGGGCAAGCTACGAGAGCCACTCGCCCAGCTCGTCCAAAGCCTCGGGCAGCACGTAGTAGTACGCCCACAGGCCGGTCCGCTCTGAGTCAACGATCCGCGCCGCCCGCAGCTTCTTGAGATGGTGCGACAAGGTCGGCTGCGAGATGTCGAACAGCGGCACGAGCTCACAAACGCACACCTTCCCCGCGTGCTTGCGCAGCACATCGACGAGCTGCAGGCGAATTGGGTCACCCAGCGCCTTTGCCACCTCGGCCAGGCGTGCGGCTTGCTCACGATCGACATCCGGATATACGACCGGCTCACAGCAGGGGTCACCCTTGGCTCGCTTGGTCTTCGGAGTAAGTTCTAAATCGACAGCCATAAATACATCATAGCCCGAGTGCCGGATCCGCTCGACAGATCCCAAGCACGCCTCGCGCTATCATCACATTGATCGATTTCGATGTAGTGCTAGGGTGCAGCACATCGATGTCGATCTATGAAAGGAGCTGTGCGTGAGCATCCCTACCAATCCCGACGCCATTCGCGAGGCTGTGCGCGAGAGGTATGCCGCCGCTGCAACCCAAACCTTTTCGGCCGCCGCCACCAGCGCCTGCTGCGGAGCCGAGACTGCCTCAGCCAGTTGCTGCGGCTCCCCCGAGATCATCAGCTCCGAGCAACGTGAGCTGTTCGGCCCCGCTCTCTACGACGGCGACGACCGCCAAGCTCTCCCCGACGCGGCGCTGCTCGGATCACTCGGCTGCGGCAATCCCACTGCGGTCGCAGAGCTGCACGAGGGCGAGACCGTGCTCGACCTGGGCTCCGGGGGCGGCATCGACGTACTGCTGTCCGCCCGGCGCGTCGGTCCCACAGGACACGTCTACGGGCTCGACATGACCGACGAGATGCTCGCGCTGGCCCGACGCAACCAGGCGGAGGCGGGCATCGACAACGTCGAATGGCTCCAAGGCCACATCGAGAGCATTCCTCTCCCCGATAACAGCGTCGACGTGATCATCTCCAACTGCGTGATCAACCTCTCGGCAGACAAGCCGCAGGTACTACGGGAAGCTGCCCGCGTCCTCAGATCACGCGGCCGCCTTGCCGTGTCAGACGTGGTCGCCGACCAAGACATGGATGATGCCACCCGCGCCGATATGGCCGCCTTCACCGGCTGCGTGGCAGGCGCACTGACGCGCGAGGAGTTCACAGGTGCCCTCACCGCCGCCGGCCTGACCGAAATCAGCATCACCGAAACCCACCGCGTCCACGCTTCCGCCGCCTCGGCAATCATCCGCGCGAGCAAGCCCTAGCCGTTCGAGGGTCGTCGCCGACCGGTAGGGCGACGGCGCCGCACACGTTGTTTGAGGCAGATGCTCGAACGACGGTGTCGGCGTCGTGGTCACGCGGCTGATGGTGGGCGTAGATCCGGGTGATTTTGAACTCGCCGGCCCATCGAGGACTGGAGTGTTCGCTTCCACGCACCGGCCGCCGCGATCGCCAGCGCCATGACGACCGAGGTGGGGGACGCATCTGTGATGCACGTGGTGTGTCTGGCTCCTTGCCGTGGCATTTCTGAGCCGGTCGGGGTTACTCGGTGATGACTGGCGTAGGAGGCGGCTTACTCACCGGAGGCTCCAGTGGTCCTGACACTGGGCGCCTCCCAAACACCGTCGTCTGGAACTGATCGCCTCGCCACTGCTGCTCCAGGAGATGGCCACGGTGCTGGCGCGGCCCGAGCTCAGGAAGGAGTTAGTCGACTTCCGTCTCGAGGGCGCACTGGCGTTGGCTGACGCGAGGGCGTCGCGGTGCTCGATCTATCGCACCAGGGAGATCCCACACGTGTCCGGCTGTCAGCGTCCTGCAGGCGCTGCGCGTCCTGCAGGCGCTGCGCGCGAGGCGCTACGGGTCGGCTGGCGAGCGGACCCCGACGGCCGCAGCGTCTGCTCCCGGTCTGCCTCAAGCTCAATGATGTGCCGCAGCTGCGGCAGCCGCTTCAGGTCCTGCTCCCGGTGAAGCGCGGAGGCCATCCGAGCCAGATCGCCGACCGAGGCGACCAGGGGCTGTACGCCCTGACCCAAGTGCTCCCTCGTCGCTGCCCGTCGCAGGTCGACGTATCCATTCGGAGCACCTGTCGGCGATCCCAGGATCCGAAGTGAGCCGGCCGGGGTCGAGAGTGAGATGACTGCTTCCTCGCCGACCTTCGCCTCGGTCAGGTCCACCACGCCACCATCGGTATTTTGGGCGGCGAGTCCGGCTGCGGTATCGGCGAGCCGCTCCAAGTTGCCAGCCGCGAATGACGGACAGATGTCGACGCTGATCGTGATCACGTCGGCGCCCCGGATGACCTGCGCCAGCCCACCGATCAACACGTAGTCGACGCGGCTCTCCCTGAGGGCGGCGAGAATCGCGCGGGGGTCGAACTGCTCACGCCGTCGTGGCATCAGCTTGGCACTGCCGAGATGAGCCGCTCGAGCATCCGGTCGACCCGTCTCTCCGGAGACAGCCGCTGCAATTCCGAGAGCGCCTCGAAGGATGAGCCGGCGGCGGCCACAATCTCGAGCGACAGTTCAAACCCGCAGGCCCTGACCAGATCGCTCAGGGTATCGAGGTTGGGCGCGACCGTGCCCCCCTCGTAGCGGGCGATCTGTACCCGGTCCTTGCCGCTGCGCTCGGCCAAGGCGGTCTGGCTCAGGCCGGCGCGTAGCCGAGCTTCGCGTAGCAGCGTCGCGCTCTTGACGACATCGGATCGCATTGGAGGCATCTTAGCCTCATGGTGTGCTATCTGCCTTCTGTAGCGTGATCTGTTACAGTTACCTGCCATGCTCATACGCGAGAACGACGGACCGGGGATGAACGAGCAGACGATCGAGCTGATCGCCGAGCGAGTTATCGAGGCGCTGCGTGACGACCTTGAGGCGATTGCGGCCGAGCTGTCGGCCCCGACGACACAGAACAAGCAATTGACTGTGGAGCAGGTCGCAGGACGGCTGGGCGTAGCGCGCTCGACGGTCTACGCCCACTGGCGCCAATGGGGCGGCTACAAGCTGGGGAAGGGCCCGAAGGCGCGGATTCGCTTCGACAGCGGCGCCCTGCCCTTCACGAAACCCGTTCGCCTACGGCCGCCCTCGCAGGCGCTCGACCCGGTTCCGAAGTCAGTGAGACGAAGGCGCCGGCGACGGGATTTGCTCGTGGGAGCGCCCCGCCTCGCTCAATCGCTGGACCAGCAGATCGCCTAGAACAATGGCCAGGCAGCCGGGCATTCAGATCAAGCGCCGCGCTCGAAACGACGGGAGCACGACGTTCAGTCTGCGGGTGCGGGTCGGCGGCGGTGACGAGTCGGTACCGCTGGGCAACAGCACGGACGGATGGGACGAGATGCGCGTGGAGAATGCGCGGCGGCAGCTACTGGCCAAGATCGAGCTCGGGCAATGGGCACCGCGATCCAGGGACACGCCCGTCCACCAGGACGACGAGGAGCCCACGTTCCGAGAGCTGGCCACCGACTGGCTGCGGGCTCGCGAGCTGAACCCGGCGCTCACCGAAACGACCACCAAGCGCGACAAGTCGCAGCTCACGCGCTATCTCATTCCCGTCTTCGGAGATCTGCGTCCTTCCGAGATCACAGTGACCAAAATCAAGGAGTACCGCCAGCGGATCCACGTGGAGAACGACCAGGTCCGCAAAGCCGCCGAAGCCGGCAAGCCGCTACGCGACGCGCAAACCGGCGCGCCGCTACGGACACTGTCCAACGCCTCGATCAACATGACGCTGCAGATGCTCGCCCAGATCCTCGACGACGCCGAGGACGGCGGCTGGATCGATCGCAACGTCGCGCGCGGCCGACGCGTCCGAGAGCCCACGAGACGCCGTCGCAACCGTGGAGTGCTTGACGTCGACGAGTTCCGGACAGTCCTGGAGGCCGCCGAGCAGCTCGACAGCCGCCACCGGCCGCGCAGCATCGACCGGGCCACCGAGATCAGATTCCTGCGAGACCGCTCACGTCTGCCGTGGAAGACGATCGCCAAGCGCATCGGAATCGCGCCCACGACCGCGATCTACCTCTACGGCATCCACGAGCACGAGGACGGACCGACGTGCGGTCCCCGCCGCGCAATCGTCGCCACGCTCGGACTGGCCGGCCCCCGCGTCAGCGAACTGTGTGCCCTCGACAACCAAGACATGAACCTCGCCAGATCGAAGTTCGAGATCCGCGACGCCAAGACCGAAGCGGGCATCCGCACGGTCGACATCCACCCACGCCTGCTCGACGAGTTGACCTCCTACCGTGCCAGTCACCCCAAGGCCACGATGACCGCGCCTGCCTTCCCCACCCGCCGAGGCACCCGGCAGAACCGGCAGAACGTCCTCAAGCACGTCGTCGCCCCCGTTCTGCAGCGCGCCAACGAGCTACGGGCGAGCCGCGACGAGCCGCCAATCCTCGTCCACGTCACCCCCCACACATTCCGCCGCACCTACATCACCTTCATGGTCGCCGCCAGCTACGACCTCCCATACATCCAAGCCCAAGTCGGCCACCTCGACCCCAGCACGACGCTAGCGGTCTACGCCCAGATCATCCGCCGCGCGGACCGCGATCAGCTGCGAGCCGAGATCCGCCAGCTCCTCGGCGTCGACCAGGAGGCCGCCAAGCCAGCCGTCGGCCGCGCTCCGGCAGTCGCACCGCCCGAGCTCTCAGCGGCGGGTCTACGTGCTGCTCGAAGGGCCCCAAAAGGCCCCACGCCCCGCTTCTGACCGATCGTGCCCCCTCAGAACAACATTTCCAGCGACGTAAACACGCGGATTTCGAGGAAGTTCATTAGAGCCGACGCCCGGATTCGAACCGGGGACCCCTTCATTACGAGTGAAGTGCTCTACCAGCTGAGCTACGTCGGCGGGGCGAAGCGATCCGAGCCTGCTGGCCTGGTGCTTCGCCGGCTCGGGACGCACCGGGCAAGAACGCGAATGCCCGCTCCGTGGAGGCTACCCCACCGACGGCTGGGGGGAGATCAAGGCCCCCAGGAGGAGCCACCCCAAAGGCTGTACACGACGTATATGGCGATCGCCGCAGATCCTCCCTAAGGCATCTCGGAACTGGATCACGCTGGCGGTGATGCTCGTGATCGCCGTGATCGGAGGCGCGTACTTCGTGACCGGCCGACCCGGTCGCGGCGTCTCGCGGCATCGCCGGGAGTCGCTCGGCCAGCCGGAGGTGGCCGCGGAGCAGCCGGGCAGCAGCGCGGCCAGCTGACCCCCCAGGCCAGGCGAGAGCTCCTCCAGCACGCTGTCGCGCTGGCGCACGAGCGGCCGCAGAGCGCTGATCAGCGGTGCGTAAGGCAGCTCGCCGTCGGTCTGCTCGACGGCCTCTCCCCGCAGCACGAGGATCGGCTGATCGGCGGCCCGGCGCTCGAACTCGGCCACCAGCCGAGTCTTGCCCAGCCCGGAGTCGCCCCCAAGCAGGACCAAGCCCGGAACGCCCTCAGCAGCCTCCCGTGACGCGCGGGCGAGCTCCTCGAGCTCGCTCAGACGTCCCACGAAGTGACTGCTTGTTACGCGCGCGCGCACTTCGGATGCCGTGCCAGAGATTGAATCGGCGGGCCTGCCGACGATCCTGTCCGGATGATATGAGTTGCCACTGCTCGGCATCATGCGAAGCTCGGCCTGATGTTCGGAGGCGGCGAAAAAGTTGAGCGAGTTCATGATCCCTCCACTGATTGATGTTCACGGTAGGGAGACTGAACTGCGACCGATCACCGCACATCGGCAGAACGCAGCCGATTCGGGTCGCCGACCCCTTACGCGGACGACTAGGACCCCTTAGCGGTGTGGCCCAGCGGCAGCTCGCCGCAGCGCACACACCGCGCGCGCCACCCCACCGGCAGCACCTGCACCACCAGCTTGCGCCCACACTCGACGCAGAATCGGGGCGGGTCCGTGGCCTGTTGGCGACGCTCGCATTCCGCGTGGTCGCCGATCTCAACCGGCCTGCCACACCCGGCGCAGAACCCGCTCACAACGTCTTCGACAGCTCCTTGACGGGCATCTTCAGCTCGCTCAGCAGCTCGAGGTCCTCATCAGGCGAGCGGCCCAGCGTGGTCAGGTAATTGCCGACGATCACCGCGTTGATGCCGCCCAGCAGCCCCTGGCGGGTACCCAGGTCGCCCAGTGTCAGCTCGCGGCCGCCGGCGAAGCGCAGCACCGTCCGGGGCATCGCCAGGCGGAACGCGGCGATCGTCCGCAGGGCGTCAGCTGACTCGGTCACCGAAAGCTCCGCAAAGGGCGTGCCAGGCCGCGGGTCAAGGAAGTTCATCGGCACCTCGTCGGGCTCCAGTTCGACCAGTTGCGCGGCGAACTCGGCCCGCTGCACGAGGGTCTCGCCCATCCCGATGATCCCGCCGCAGCACACCTCCATGCCCATCTCGCGCACCAGCGCAAGCGTCTCCCAGCGCTCCTCCCAGGTGTGCGTGCTCACCACCTCCGGGAAATGCGAGCGCGCCGTCTCCAGGTTGTGGTTGTAGCGATGCACGCCGAGATCACGCAGCGCCTCGCCCTGCTCCCGCGCGAGGATGCCCAGCGAGCAGGCGACGTTGATCTCGACCGCGGCGTGCACTTCACGCACCGCCTCGCCCACCTGCTCCATGAGCCGCCGATCGGGCCCGCGCACGGCGGCCACGATGCAGAACTCCGTGGCGCCAGTGGCCGCAGTCTGGCGGGCGGCCTCGACCAGCGAGGGGATGTCCAGCCGGGTCGCGCGCACCGGCGTGTCGAAGCGCCCCGACTGCGAGCAGAAATGGCAGTCCTCCGGACAACCGCCCGTCTTCAGGCTGACGATCCCCTCCACCTCCACGTCAGGTCCGCACCACCGCATCCGCACCTCATGGGCCAGCTGGAGCGCGTCCGCCACCAGCTCGTCCGGCAGCCAGAGCACCTCGCGCGTCTGCTCCTCGGTCAGGCCGACGCCCCGCTCCAGCACCTGTTCGCGCGATACGTCAAGGATCTCGCCAGCCAAAAAAGCCTCCGCGGTCAGTCGGGTTCAGGTCTCGAACCAGGAGAGTGCCGGATCAGCTCGTCCCATGCATCTGTCGCCACCCCTCGGCCAGCAGCGCCCATCGCTCGTGATCGCGCCAGCGTCCACCGATCTTCAGGTAGCGCGGGGAGAATCCCTCGCGCTGAAAGCCGGCACCCCGAGCCAGCGCGATGGACGCTCGGTTGCCCGGCTGGATGTTGGCCTCCAGGCGATGCAGCCGTAACTCCTGGAAGGCCGTCCGCAGCACCAGCTCGATCCCCTCGCCCATGTAGCCCATAGCGGCGTACCGCTTGCCCGCCGCATAGCCCAGATAGGCGCTCTGCAGCGACCCGCGCGTGATCTGCGACAGGTTGAAGAACCCCAGGATCGCGTCGTCCCCGCGCCGGCAGACGAGGAAGGCCTCGAAGTCATGTCGCCGCGAATCGACCAGGTAGGCCGTGAAGCGCTCGGTGTCGGTCGGCGCGCTGGCCCAGGGCCGGTGGAAAGCCCGGCTTGACCGCATCAGTGAGGTGAACTCGTCTTCGTCTGACCGCGCCGGCGCCCGCAGGTAGACGCGGCCCTCCCCCGTGCTCACCCGGTCAGCGCCTGCTCGAGCCGGTAGGCCAGCGCCTCGCAGGCCAGCTCCTCGCTGACGTTGAGCGGGAAACGCAGCCTGGTCTCCTCAATCAGCTCCACGCCGCGGCGCAGCCGCTGGGGGTCGACGCCCGCATCCTCCTGGAGCAGGTCCAGACGATCGGCGTTGCGGACCAGGTCCTCGGCTCCCCAGCTGAGCGCGGCCAGGTCAAGCAGCCACGCCGCCACCAGAGTCAGCGCCAGATCGAGGGCGCCCGTCTCGACCCGCCGGCGGGCGCGCCGAATCCGGTCGGTCCACTCGGTCTCGGCTCGCTTGCGCTCCTTGCGGGGGTACAGCTCGAGCGCGGCGGCCGACTCGTCCTCCAGCTCCTGGCGGAGTCGCTCGCCCCGGGCCCGCACTGACTCGAGCAGCGCTGCCCAAAGCGCGCTGCTCGCAGCCCGGCCGTGAAGCACCCCGCGCGCGTAGCGTTCGGCCCCCTCGCGCAGCGCCACGCCCTCCGCGGTGGCCAGCTCCCGAGCCCGGCCGGCGTCTCCGAGCGACAACCGGGCCAGCGCGGTCGCGGACTCGTGGGGCGTCCCCGCCGCCTCGAGCTCGGCGGCGATCTCCTCGGGCGGGGGCGGGTCGAAGCGCACCGCCTGGCAGCGCGAGCGGATCGTCGGCAGCACGTCGCCCAGCCGGTCGGTGATCAGGATCAGGTGCACGAACGAAGCCGGCTCCTCCAGCGTCTTGAGCATCCGGTTGGCCGCCTCATCGCCCAGCTGGTCGGCGCTCTCGATCACGAACACGCGGCGACTCGACTCAAACGGCGTCTTGCTGGCTGCGGCCACCACCGGCTCGTCGATGTCGCTGACCAGGATCTCGTGGGCGCCGCTCGGCACCACCCAGGTCAGGTCCGGATGCGTGCCGGCCAGTGCCCGGCGGCGGGCAGACTCGGGGTCGGTCTCGCCGGCCGCCAGCAGGTCGGCGGCGAAGGCCCGGGCCACGGCGGTCTTGCCGGAGCCGCCCGAGCCGTGGAACAGGTACGCGTGCGACGGGCTGCCGCCGGGGGCCAGCGCCGGGCCGAGCACCGCTCTCGCGTTGGGATGCCTCTCCAGCTCCGCCAGCATGCGCCTCGATGCTAGCCGCCGGTAGGGTCAGCCACAGCGATGACGAAGCGCGGGCGGCTGATCACCATCGAAGGCATCGACGGCGCCGGGAAGACGACCCTGGCCTCCGGCCTGCTTGGCGCCCTGGCCGACCGGGCCGTGCCGGCGGAGCTGCTGCGCGAGCCGGGAGGTGTGGAGCTTTCAGAGCGACTGCGCGAGACCGTCAAGGATCCCGGTCTGACGGTGGGCGCCCGGGCAGAGGCGCTGATCTACGCCGCGGCGCGGGCCCAGTTGGTGGAGCAAGCTGTTGTTCCCCGCTTGGAGCGGGGAACCTGGGTGGTCCTGGACCGATTCGTGGACTCGTCCTTGGCCTACCAAGGTGCGGGTCGTGGGCTGGGCGTCGAGGCGATCCGTGACCTCAACCTGTTCGGCACCGGAGCGCTCGTGCCGGACCGCACGCTGCTGCTCGTCCTCCCCGCGGAGCTGGCGTGCTCGCGGGCAAAGGAGCGATCGGCCGTGCCCGATCGCCTGGAACGCGAGGATCCGGAGTTCTTTGCGCGGGTACTGGAGGGGTACGAGCAGATCGCCCGGGCCGAGCCGCAGCGGGTGCGCCGCCTGACCGCCGACCGGACGCCCGGCGAATTGCTGGAGGCGGCCTTGGCGGAGCTTGCTGACCTCCTGTGAGTCGGTCAGCCCGGGCCGCTCCGATCTGTTTTCCGTAGGAGACCGAAGGCATTTCTGCGGGAAAGGGCGGGTTCCAGATGAAAATCGTCTTAGTAGGGTTCGCCGCGCGGGGTAGTGGGTCCACAAATCCACCCGAATCTCATGTTTCGCGTCGTGTCTGCCGATTTAGGCAGTTGATGAGCGTAACCACCGATCTCCAGCACACCGGCGACATGACCACGGGAACTCGCACGCGCGTCCTGATCGCCGACGATCACCCGCTGATCCTGGCCGGCATCCGGCGCGCGCTGGACCGCAGCGACGGCGTCGAGGTGGTGGGTGAGGCCACGTCCGGCGCACAGGTGCTGGCGATGGTGGAGCGGCGTCGCCCCGAGGTCGTCCTGCTCGACCTCTACATGCCGGGGATGAGCGGCGCCGAGCTGATCGGCCAGCTGCACGAGCAGTGGCCGGAGGTCAAGATGGTCGTCCTGTCCGCCAACGAGGACCGGGCCTCGATCGACTCAGCCCTGAACGCCGGAGCCAGCGCCTACATCGTCAAGAGCGTCAATCCCTCCGATCTCTCCTCGGTGATTCGCCAGGTGGCCGGCGGCGCCGTCTTCCACGCGCCCTCACGTCCGACCGGCTCGGGTCCGGCCGAGACAGCGCCGGCCGGACCGGATCTGACCGACCGGGAGCGGACGATCCTGGCCGCGGTCGCCTCCGGTCAGACGACGGCTGCGATCAGCCGCGAGCTGTGGGTCAGCGAGCACACGATCAAGTTCCACCTGACCAACATCTACCGCAAGCTCGGGGTCAACAACCGAGCCGGTGCGGTGCGCTTCGCGATCGAAAACGGCCTCGCGGCCTAGCGCCGCTCCCCGCCCGCAGGACCCCGGAAAATCCGCGCGTAATCTTCGCGCGGAGACCCGAAAATCGCCCGATACCGGGTAAAATTGGTGTTGTCCTCGGATTGGCTTCATCGCGTCCGATCAGCGCCGTGGGAGCACTTTTCCGTCCGGGCCATCCGCGAGGATCTGCTGTTACGCGCTTGACCACCTTGGAGTCGAGTAAAAGCAGCGGAGATAGCGGAAATCGAGAGGAGTAGGCAGGCAATGGAACACATCTCCCAGACCCAGATCAACGAGGTGACGCCGGGACGGGGGCTCTCGATCGACCGCTACTTCACGCGCCCCGGCGAGGACCCGTTCGAGCAGGTCGAGTGGGAGCGTCGCGATGCTCGGATCGGTCACGGAGACCGGGTCTCCTTCGAGCAGCGCGACGTCGAGTTTCCCAAGTCCTGGTCCCAGAACGCCACCAACATCGTGGCCCAGAAATACTTTCGCGGCCAGCCGGGCTCTCCGGAGCGCGAGTCGTCTGTCCGCCAGATGATCAAGCGCGTGGCGGGCACGATCGCCGGCTGGGGCGCCGAGCGGGGTTACTTCGCCTCGATGGAGGATGCCGCCGCGTTCGAGGCCGAGCTGAGCCACATCCTGCTGAACCAGATGGCCGCCTTCAACTCGCCGGTCTGGTTCAACGTCGGCTGGCATCCGGTGGGCAGCCCGAAGATGCAGGCCAGCGCTTGCTTCATCCTGTCGGTGCAGGACGACATGGAGTCGATCCTCGAGTGGAACACCAAGGAGGGGATCATCTTCCGCGGCGGTTCCGGTTCGGGCATCAACCTGTCTCGGATCCGCGGCTCGCAGGAGCCTTTGAGCCGGGGCGGCACCGCTTCCGGCCCGGTGTCCTTCATGCGCGGAGCCGACGCCTGGGCCGGCTCGATCAAGTCCGGCGGAGGGACGCGCCGGGCGGCCAAGATGGTCGTCCTCGACGTCGATCACCCGGACATCCGCGAGTTCATCTGGTGCAAGGCCAAGGAGGAGGACAAGGCGGCCGCCCTGCGCGACGCGGGCTTCGACATGTCGATCGACGGCGACGGTTTCTTCTCGATCCAGTACCAGAACGCGAACAACTCGGTGCGGGTGACCGACGAGTTCATGCGGGCGGTGGAGAACGACGAGGACTGGCACCTGCTGGCCCGCACGACCGGCGAGCCGACGGGTGAGGCGATCCCCGCGCGCGAGCTGATGCGGGAGATCTCCGAGGCAGCCTGGCGCTGCGCGGATCCGGGCGTCCAGTACGACACGACGATCAACCAGTGGCACACGAGCCCGAACTCAGGGCGGATCAACGCGTCCAACCCGTGTTCTGAGTACATGCACGTGGACGACTCGGCCTGCAATCTGGCCTCGCTGAACCTGATGAAGTTCCGCCACGCCGATGGGACGTTCGATGTCGGGTCCTTCGAGCACGCGGTCGACATCATGTTCCTGGCCCAGGAGATCATCGTCTCCCCCTCGAGCTATCCAACCGAGCAGATCACCAAGAACGCCCGGGCGTTCCGGCAGCTCGGGCTGGGTTACGCCAACCTCGGCGCCTACCTGATGGCCGACGGGATGCCGTACGACTCCGACGCCGCCCGGGGCACGGCCGCCGCGATCACCGCGCTGATGACCGGCCGCGGCTACCTGCGCTCGGCTCAGGTGGCGGAGGCGACCGGCCCGTATGACCGCTACGGAGAGAACCGCGACGAGCACAACGCGGTGATGCGGATGCACCGAGACGCCACCTACGCGATCCCTGACTCCACCTGCGCTGACACCGATCTGCTGGAGGCGTCCCGGACGACCTGGGAGCAGGCGGTGAGCGCGGGCGAGGAGCACGGCTATCGCAACGCTCAAGCCACTGTGCTGGCCCCGACGGGGACGATCTCCTTCCTTATGGACTGCGACACGACCGGCGTGGAGCCGGACTTCTCGCTGGTCAAGTTCAAGGAGCTGGTCGGTGGCGGTCAGATGACGATCGTCAACCGCACGGTTCCGCTGGCGCTGCAGACGCTCGGCTACAGCGAAGAGCAGATCGACCAGATCCTGGCCTACGTCAATGAGCACAGCACGATCATCGGGGCGCCCGGCCTGGCCGATGAGCACCTGCCGGTGTTCGATGTGGCGGTGGGCGAGCGGGCGATCTCGCACATGGGCCACATCAAGATGATGGGCGCGGTGCAGCCGTTCATCTCGGGAGCGATCTCGAAGACGGTCAACCTGCCCCAGACCGCCACGGTGGAGGACATCGCCGATGCCTACATCCAGGCCTGGCACCTGGGTGTGAAGGCGCTGGCCATCTACCGCGACGGTTCGAAGACAGCTCAGGCGCTGCGCACCGATGCGCAGAAGGACGCGCCGGTGCCGGTCGACACCGAGGCGGCGATCGCTGCCGCGGTCAAGGAGGCGCTGGCCAAGGCGCCGCCGAAGCGCCGGCGGATGCCGCGCGAGCGCAACTCGATCACCCACAAGTTCTCGATCGGCGGCCATGAGGGCTACATCACGGCCGGCATGTACGAGGACGGCTCGGTGGGCGAGATCTTCCTGACCGACATCGGCAAGGAAGGCTCGACCCTGCGCGGGATGATGAACTCGTATGCCACGGCGATCTCCATCTCGCTGCAGTACGGGGTGCCGCTGGAGACGCTGGTGCGCAAGTTCAGCTACATGCGCTTCGAGCCCGAGGGAATGACCTCCAACCCGGAGATCCCGTTCGCCAAGTCGATGCCTGACTACATCATGCGCTGGCTGGCCTCGCGGTTCCTGGACGCCGATGTGCAGGAGGACCTGGGGATCCTCACTCCCGTGGTGCGCGCCCGCAAGGCCGCCCAGGATGCTGCGAGCTCGCAGGTCGGCGACACGGCCGGGCCGACTGCGCAGGTCGAGACGGCGCCGCCGGCTGCGACGTCAGCCGACCCAACGCCCGCCGCGGCGATGCTGACCGACTCGCCGCCGGTGCTGCCGGCCGTGCGTCAAGGCCTCGACCTGGGGCCGGCCTGCCAGCAGTGCGGCGGGATGATGCAGCGGACCGGTAGCTGCTACACGTGCTCCAGCTGCGGGTTCAACACGGGCTGCGGTTGATGTTCGCAGCGGGCGGTCGCCGCGTAGCCGGCTGACCCGCCGGGACGGCAGGAACCGCCCGGTCTTGGTTCGCCAGCCTCATAACAGCGGTCCGGCCAGAGGATGCTTCGTGCTGAGCAGGGCGCAGGGCGCGGATTAGGCGCGGGGCGCGCAGCTAGCCATCGAGGGCAAGCGCGCCATTACCGTTACCACGACCGCGTGTGACGCGGCGTCGTTCGGGTCAGCGGGCGTGGCGCCGGGCCAGGTCCAGTTCGCCGGGCTGCACGGTGTGGCCGGCCTGGCAGCGAAGCTGCACCTCGACGCTCTCACCGCAGTCACGATGACGCAGCTCCACCGGGCCGCCGTCCTCGTCCAGCCAGCGATCGCCCCACTGCATCAGCGCTACGAGGGCCGGGAACAGCTCGGCGCCCTTGTCGGTCAGGCGATAGCTCTGCCGGGTGCGCTGCCCCGGCTCGCGATAGTCCTCGCGCTCCAGTAGCCCCTCCCCCACCAGCTCCTTAAGCCGGGCGGCGGTCACCGGCTCGCTGATCTCCACCCGGGAGGCGAAGTCGGCGAACCGGGTGGTGCCGTAGAAGGCCTCGCGGAGAATCAGGAAGGCGGTTCGGGTGGGAATCACGTCAAGAGCTCGGGCGAGCGTGCAGCGCTCGGCCGCCCACCCGGCCCGCGGTTCAAGTGATCCGGTGAGACGCAAGGCGTGTTCCATGCCGGTCATCATAGCTGACTATTGCACAGCTAAGCCAGATATGTATTATCTCTGGCTGTGTCCTCCCTAAGCCAGCCTCCCACTGCGAACGCCACGACCACCTCCGGGAGTAGCCGCCGGCCTGCCTCCGCCCGACTCGTGCTGAGCATCGTGTGCGCGGGAGTCGTGCTGGCCAGCCTCGACTTGTTCATCGTCAACGTCGCACTGCCCCAGATCGGCCGGGACTTCCACTTGCACGCCGGCGGCCTGGCCGACCTCTCCTGGGTGCTGAACGCCTACGCGATCGTCTACGCGGCGCTCCTGGTCCTGTTCGGCCGGATCGCTGAACGCTACCGGCGCGACCTGGGCTTCCTGCTCGGAGTCGGTGTGTTCGTGATCGGCTCGATCGCCTGCAGCGCGGCCACCGGCCTGCCGGAGCTGATCGCCTTCCGGGTGGTGCAGGCGGCCGGCGCAGCGTTGCTCACCCCCACGTCGCTGAGCCTGATCCTGGTCGCCTTCGAGCCCGCGCGGCGCTCCGGGGCGGTGCGGACGTGGACTGCGGTCGGGGGATTCGCCGCCACGCTCGGCCCCGTGGTGGGAGGCCTCCTTGTCGCCGTCGACTGGCGCTTGGTGTTCCTGATCAACGTTCCCATCGGCTTGCTGGCGCTGGCGGCCGGTTGGCGCCTGCTTCCGCGGGTCAAGGGACACCCGGTGTCTGCTCCCGAGCCCACCGGAGCGTTGCTGATCACCGCCGGCGTGGGCGTCCTGGTGCTCGGTCTGGTCAACGGGGGCCGCTGGGGATGGGACAGCGCATCCACGCTGGCCGCGCTCGCCGGGGGCGTCGTGCTCCTCATCCTGTTCGCCTGGTTGACCGCCAGACACGACAACCCTCTGGTCGACCGCTCGCTGTTCCGGTTGCGACCGTTCACCGGCGCCTCGGTGGTTGCCGTGGTCTTCTCCGCCGCCTTCGGCGCCATGCTCCTGTCCCGGGTTCTGTGGGCCCAGGACGTGTGGCATTGGTCGCCGTTGGTCACCGGACTGTCGATCGCCCCGGGGCCGATCATGGTCCCGCTGGTGTCGTTCACGCTCACCGGGCGCCTCAATGCACGGCTGGGGCCTGGTCGGACGATCGCGCTGGGCTCTACGGTGTTTGGCGCCGGCGCCCTGTGGTGGGCACTGGCGGCTGGGCTGCGACCAGACTACGCGGGCGAGATGCTCGGAGGGATGATCCTCACCGGGGTGGGCGTCGGGCTGACGTTGCCCACGATCATGGCCACTGGGACGGCGTCGCTGCCGCCCCACTCGTTGGCCACCGGTTCGGCGGTCGTGAACATGTTCCGCCAGATCGGGCTGGCCGTCGGGGTCGCGGTGCTGATCGCGGTGCTCGGCGAACCCCGCTCTCCATCGGCAGTCCTCGACGTCTACCGATGGGGATCGATTGCCGTGACGGCGATGGCGCTCGCCAGCGCCCTCGCCGGACTGGTGTTCCTCAGGGCCCGCCGACCCCCCCAGCGCAACACCGGCGCGCCACACCGGCGAGAATCCGCAGACCAACTCCGAGGGGAGGATTCATGCGACTCAGCGCCCGCAACCAGCTACGCGGCACCGTGACCAAGGTCAATCAAGGCGCGGCGATCGCCAACGTCGAGCTCGATGTGCAGGGCCAGCGCCTGGTGGCCTCGATAACGGTTGAGGCCGTGAGGGAACTCGGCCTTGAGGAGGGCAGCGCGGTGACAGCGGTGATCAAGGCCTCGGACGTGATCCTAGCCACGGACTGACCTCGGCTCGGACTGGGCCGGATCGTGATGGCATTTATTGGGCGTCTGGACCGATAAATGCCATCACGCACTAGTCGCCAAGCTGATGAGCTAGGGCTGAGCGCGGATCAAACGCGTCCCTAACCGGCCACCGGCTGCGCCGCCGCCGGCTCGCTCTCGACAGGCTGCAGGGGGAAGTGGCAGGCGGCGAGATGATCTGTGCCGAAGGAGCGCAACGGTGGCTCGATCTCGGCGCACTTCTCCTGGGCCAGTGGGCAGCGGGTACGGAAGCGGCAGCCGGATGGCGGGTACACAGGCGAGGGCAGCTCGCCCCTGATCGCAACGTCGCCGCGCTTCTCCCGGGCGAGCGCGGGGTTCGGGATCGGGATCGCATTGAGCAGACCCGAGGTGTAGGGGTGGGCGGAGCGCTCGTAGATGTCCTCGCCGGAGCCGATCTCGACGAGCTTGCCGAGGTACATCACGCCGATCCGGTCCGACAGGTAGCGCACGACCGACAGGTCGTGGGAGATCACGACATAAGTGAGTCCGTGGCTCGTCTGCAGGCGCTTCATCAGGTTGAGGATCTGCGACTGGATCGAGACGTCGAGCGCCGACACTGGCTCGTCGGCGATGATCAGCTTGGGGTTCAGCGCCAGCGCGCGGGCGAGGCCGAGGCGCTGGCGCTGGCCGCCCGAGAACTCATGCGGGTAGCGGTCGATCGCGTCGCGCGGGAGGCCGACCTCGTCGAGCAGGCTCCGGACCGCCTCGAGGCGCTGGTCCTTCGTGCCGCGACGCGCGATGTCGAGCGGCTCGGAGATGATCTCCTTCACGCGCATGCGGGGGTCCAACGACGCGTAGGGGTCCTGGAACATGAACTGCAGGTCCTGCCGGCGCTCGCGCAGCTGGCGACCGTTCAGCTCGCCTAGAACGGTGCCGTCGAAGACGACCTCGCCGCGGGTCGGATCGTCGAGGACAACGCCGAGGCGCCCGAGCGTGGTCTTCCCGCAGCCGGACTCGCCGACGAGCCCGAACGTCTCCCCGCGACGCACCGTCAGCGACACGCCGCTGACCGCGTGCAGAGTCGCGACACGCCGGCGCAGGATCATGCCGGCAGTGACCGGGAACTCCTTGTGCACGTCGCGGAACTCGAGGATCGGCTCGCCGATCCCGGGGGAACCGGCGCCGTTGCCGGCCGTATCCTCGCTCTCCAGCTCGCGGCCGGCGGCGATCACCTCCAGCTCCTTGCCGTGTTCCTCTACCAGCGCCCGGTTGCGCTCGGCCTGGGCGAGCAGCGCGCTGCCCAGGGCCACGCTGTCCTCGGCCGAGGAGTCGCGTGGGTGAAAGCAGGCGTACAGGTGCTCGGAGTCCCCGGAAACAGCCTCCAACCGCGGCGCATCGGTACGGCACTGCTTGGTGGCGAACGCGCAGCGCGGCGCGAACCGGCAGGCCAGCGGCGGGCGGCGCAGGTCGGGCGGCAGGCCCGGGATCGAGTACAGCGGCTGGGTGCGATCCTGGTTTGGCTTGGGGATCGAGGCCAGCAGCGCCTCGGTGTAGGGATGGCGCATACTGACGAACAGCTTGCCGGTGTCCGCGGTCTCGATCTTCTCCCCCGCGTACATGACCACGACCCGGTCGGCCTGCTCGGCGATCACCCCCATGTCGTGCGTGATCAGGATGAGCCCCATATGCAGCTCGCTCTGAAGCCGGTCCAGCAGGCTCAGGATCTGCGACTGGATCGTGACGTCAAGCGCGGTCGTCGGCTCGTCGGCGATCAGCAGTTTCGGCTCGCAGGCCAGCGCCATCGCGATCATCACGCGCTGGCGCAGCCCACCCGAGAGCTGATGCGGGTAATCCTTCAGGCGCTCGCGCGGCCTGGGCAGCCCCACCAGGTCGAGCACCTCGGCAGCGCGCTCCATGCCCTTGGACCACGACACGTGGCGGTGCTGGCGCACGCCCTCGGCGATCTGCCGGCCAATCGTCATCGTCGGGTTCAGCGAGGTCATCGGGTCCTGGAAGACCATTCCGATGTCGTTGCCGCGGACCTTGCGCATCTCCTCCTCGCTGAGCGCCGCCAGATCGCGGCCCTCCAGGCGCACCTGGCCGGAGGCGATGAAGCCCCGCTGGGGGAGCAGGCGGATGATCGACATCGCCGCCATCGTCTTGCCGCAGCCGGACTCGCCGACGATCCCCACCGTCTCGCCCGGCGCCACGTCGAAGCTGAGACCGTCGACCGCGTGCACGACCCCCCGGCGTATGCCGATCCGGGTCTTCAGGTCCTCGACCTCCAGCAGGTTGGCCATATCCGCGCTAACGCTCCTGCAGCCGGACGTCGAAGGCGTCCTGCAACGCATCGCCGATGAAGTTGAACGCCACGACCGCGAGCACGATCAGCACCAGCGCCGGGTACACCTGCCACCAGTACCCGCTCGCCAGATCGGTCGTGCCATCCGAGAGCATCGTGCCCCACGTCGGAGTGCTCGGCGGTAGGCCGAAGCCCAGGTACTGGAGGACCGCCAGCGTCAGGATCGCGTTGGCGACCTGGAAGGTGACAGTCACCATGATCGTCCCGATCGTGTTCGGGAGGATGTGGCTCAGGATTATCCGCGGCGACCGCCCCCCCATCCCACGCGCCGCCTGCACGTACTCGCGCGTGCGCAGGCTGAGCGTCTCGCCTCGTACTAGTCGAGCCGGGATCTGCCACGAGACGAGCGCCAGCAGAATGATCAACAGCCCCAGGCTGGGCTTGAAGATCTGGGCCATGAAGATGAACAGGAAGACGAGCGGGATCGCCAGCCCGATGTCGACGATGCGCATCAGCAGCGAGTCGATGATCCCGCCGAAGAAGCCCGAGATCGCGCCGTAGATGAGGCCGAAGCCAGTGGCGATCACGCCGACGGCCAAGCCTACCTCCATCGAGCTCTGGCCGCCCTCCATCAGCCGCCCGATAATGTCGTAGCCGTTGGAGTCGGTGCCGAGCGGGTGAGCGCCGCTCGGCGCGAGGTTGACCGCCAACAGGTTCGGACTTGTCTGATTGGTCGGATCGACGAGCGGCCCGAGGAAGCTGAAGATGATGAGCCCCACGACGAGCCCGAGACCGACGAGCGCGAGGCGGTTCTGGGCGAACGTCCTCGCCACCAGCAGCCACGGGCTGCCGCTGGTGGCGACCTCTCCGCCCTCGGGCAGCGGACCGATGTCGATGTCGGTCTCGGTGCCCGCCGGCCCGGCGCCCGCCCCATCGCCAGTCGACGGCTCGGCGCCGACCGGCGGGCGCTCAGTACCTGATCCGCGGATCGAGAATCGCATAGCCGATGTCGGCGACCAGATTGCCCACGACGGTGACTACGCCGACCAGGACGGTGATACCGAGCATCACCTCGTAGTCGTTGCGCAGCGCGGCGCTGAAGTACTCCAGACCCACCCCGGGGTAGTTGAAGACCTGCTCGATGATCAACGTCCCGGTGATCACGGTTGGGAGTGACAGTCCCACCAGCGTGACCACCGCGATCAGCGAGTTGCGCAGCAGATGGCGCCACAGCACGATCCGCTCGGGTAAGCCCTTGGCGCGCGCGGTGCGCATGTAGTCCTGGGCCAGCGTGTCGATCGCCGAGGAGCGCATGTAGCGGCTGAACAGGGCGTACGTCACGAGCGTCAGGCTGGCGATCGGGAGCACCAACGCGAGCGGGTCCGAGAACAGACCGCCGACCGCGCCGCTCTGGGGCGCCTCGGACGGGAACACGTGGAAGGTGATCGCCAGCAGCTGGATCAGCAGCAGCGCGATCGCGTACTGCGGCATCGAGTAGAGCACAAAGCTGACGCCGGTCCCCACGTAGTCGATCGCCTTGTTGCGCTTGACGGCCTGGGCGATCCCGATCGGGATCGCGATGAGCAGCGACAGCAGCAGCGAGACGCCGCCGAGCACGAGGTCCCGCGGCAGGTCCGCCTTCAACAGCGAATCGACGCTGCGGTTGTACTCGTAGGAGAAGCCGAGGTTCCCGTGGGCGAGCTTGACCAGGAAGTACCAGTACTGCGTATAGACCGGCTGGTTGAGGTGGTTCAGCTGGTTGAACTGGGTGATCGACTGCGGCGTCGCGCGGTTGCCGAGGATGTCACGTGCGACGCTGCCCGGCAGCGCGTGCTCGAGCGCGAACACGATCAATGTGACGCCAAGCGCCACGATTACCGCCTGGAGGATGCGGCGGATGATGAAACCGGTCATGGCGGCAGCACGATACTAGCCCGGCGGGTTGAGCCGGCGGGTCCATCCGATCGAGCCGGATGGACCCCGCCGCTCTCGAGCAGAACAGGACCTACTTGGTGAAGTACCAGTCCTCCGGGCTGATCAGGCCTAGCGCGTTCGCGGCGTAGCCGCCCAGCTTCTTGTCGACCAGCGTGCCGGCGTCGCCCTGGTAGGTGCCGATCGAGGTCGGGCCGAAGATCACGGGATCCGAGTTCGAGACAGCCCTGGCGTAGGCCGCCAGCGCGCTCGACTCCTGCGCGAGTGGGCCCGTGATCGTCTTGACGATCAATGACGTCACCTGCGGGTCGTTGAAGCTGCCGGCGTTGGAGGCCGCGCCGGGGACGTAGAGGGGCTCGCCCGTCGGCAGGTAGTCCGGGCCGTAGATCCAGCCGGCTCCCCAGTTCTCCGCCTCCCACTTGCAAGTCGCCGAGCTTGGCGGGCAGGGCACCGCGGCGGTCACCACGGTCTGGAACGGGTGCGAGGTGAGGCTGATGTGGATCCCGACCTTGGCGGCGTCAGCGGCGAGATCGTCCATCTCGTCCTGGATCGCTACCACGCCGGACTGGTAGTCCAGGCTGAAGGAGATCCCCTCGCCCTTCTTGATCCCGGTCCCGCACTTGCTCGGGTCCTGGCAGCTGGTGCTCCCACCTGGAGCCACCTTCCAGCCGTGGCTAGTGAGGAGCTTGCTGGCATCCGACACCGAGAAGGTGCAGGGGGTGAAGGGAACCCCAGCGGAGCTGACGAGCGGGCTCGGCGGCGACAGCGGGATCGGACCACACGTCGGGCTCGCGGTGTTGTGCAGGTAGGCGGCGATCCACCCCGGCTGGTCGACCAGGTGCTGGAAGGCCTGGCGGAAGTACGTCTGGCGGAAGATGTACCGGACAGGCTCGCCACCGGGCGAGGTCGTTCCGCTGGTGTTCAGGTTCAGGGGGAAGTAGTTGAACGAGTAGCTCGCAGCCTTGTTGTCGTTGTAGCCCTCCGCCGCCAGCGACGTCGTCTGCGCCGCGTACTGCGCCGGGATGTTGCCGATCGTGATCGCGCTCGGCCCCTGGGACTTGATCTCGTTGTAGATCGCATCCTCGCTGGTGAACGGGAGCTCGACGAACTTGGAGATGGACGGCTTGGGTGAGCCCGAGTACTTCGGGTTGGGGACGAACGTCGCCTGGCCGCTGGTCGTGAAGTTCGTCAGCTTGAACGGACCGTCGACGATCGACCACAGCGGCGAGCCGACCCAGTTGGCCGGCTTCAGCGCCTGGGCGTTGAGGAACTTGTACACGCTCCCAGCGCCGGCCTTGGTCGTATCTGGCAGGTTCGCGCTGCTGGCCGTGGGGGCCGGTCCCGACGTCGAGGTCCGGTCCCACGCGATCGGCATCGGCGTGAGCTGCGAGAGGACGTTCAGCTCCAGCCACTCGGGGTCATAGCTCTTGTTGAGGTGCAGCACGAACGTATAGGCGTTCGGCTCGGAGTAGCTCGAGATCAGGTACGGGAAGTACCCCGGGGAGGCGCCACACCAGTCGGTCGACGGGCTCGAATCGATGACGTTCATCCAGAACTCGAGGTCACGCGAGGTAACCGGCTCGCCGTTTGACCACACCCAGTGATTGAGGTGGATGGTGACCGTCTTGTCGTTGTTGGAGAAGGTCGGCGTCTGCCCGATCGATTGGTTGTAGTCGATCGTGGGGCGGTAGTTGTTGCCGTACTGGTACAGGGGCCGGTACATCAGGTCCAGGAACTGGTTGATATTGGTCGTCGTGCACTCGGCGAAGTCGTACATCGGGAAGATGTACGTCGGCGGCGCCTGCGAACCCTCCGTGAAGTACACGGTGCCGCCCTTGATCTTCGCGCCGCTTCCGGTCGTGGCCGCAGTCAGCCCGGGGCCGCTGCTCGGGACCGAGGTCGGGGCCGCGCTGCTGGTGGGCGTGCTGCCCGACGAGCCACAGGCGGCGAGGGCCAGCGCGGCGATGACGCCAAGTACGACCACAGACCAAGACCTGCGCGCAGGCGCAGGCAGCGATACGCGCCGCAAGGCGGCACTCAAACGACGATGCTCAGATTCCATGAACTGCTCCCCAGATGTGAAGGCACGAAGCGGAGGGATCCTTCCACCAACGGCAGCGCGCTGTCAAGCGCGACCGCGTGGTTGTAATCCGAACCAAACAGAGCAGACCAAAACCCCGGAGTCAGTCGGCGATCCCGTGTGGAGGTCGCGATAGAGGCAATCGCGTGTGGCCCAGACGTATGCTGCGCCGGTGAGTGAACTGCGCGTAGCGCTGATCGGATACGGGCTGGCCGGGCGTTGGTTTCACGCCCCGCTGATCACTTCCACTCCTCAGCTGACCCTGAGCAGCGTGGTCACCTCCAGTCCCGAGCGCCAGCAGCAGGTCAGACACGACCATCCCGAGGCGCAGGTGGTTCCCGGCGCCGAGGCGCTGTGGGACGGACCCGCTCATGACCTGGTCGTGGTGGCCACTCCCAACACATCTCACGCCCCGCTGGCCACCGCAGCCATCGACCGGGGCCTCCCGGTGGTGATCGACAAGCCCCTGGCGGTGAGCAGTGAGGAGGCGCAGGCGCTCGTCCGCGCCGCCGAGCAGGCCGGCGTGATGCTGACCGTCTTCCAGAACCGGCGTTGGGACTCCGACCACCTGACGCTGAGACGGCTGATGGGGCAGGGAAAGCTAGGCGACATCCTGCGCTACGAATCGCGCTTTGAGCGCTGGCGCCCGGAAGCCGATGCCTCGGCCTGGCGCGCGGCCGACCCCGACCAGGGCGGCGGCCAGCTGCTCGACCTGGGTTCTCATCTGGTCGATCAGGCCCTGCAGCTGTTCGGTCCGGTGACTCACATCTACGCGGAGGTGGCCGGACTGAGGGGACTGCAAGCCGACGACGATGCCTTCCTGGCCCTGCGTCACGCGGCCGGCCCGATCAGCCACCTGCGAGCATCGGCGCTGACTGCGGCGCCTGGACCCAGACTCCGCGTCCTGGGAACCCGCGCCGGGTTCACGATCGAGGGGCTCGACTCCCAGGAGGATGCGCTTCGGGCCGGGCGCCGGCCTGACACCGACCCCTCGTGGGGCAGCGAGCCACGCTCATCGTGGGGGCATCTGGTGCGAGGCGAGAGCCGGGAGATCGTGGAAAGCCAGCGGGGCGACTGGCCCCGCTTCTACGCGCTGGTGGCCGAGGCCCTCCGAGGAGCCGGTCCTCCACCGGTCGATCCCTGGGACGCCGTCGAGACGCTGAGGATCCTCGATCTGGCGCGCCAGAGCGCCGTGACCAGCAGCGTGCTCGAGCTGGCGCCCTGAGGCGCGCTCAGGCTCGGCTGGACTCCGCCCAGAGGTTGATGTCGCCCTCCTGGGCGTGCCGATCGATCTCGGCCAGCTCATCCGGTGTGAAGTCGCGCCGCTGCAGAGCGGCCACGTTGTCCTCCAGCTGCTTCACGCTGCTCACCCCGACGAGCGCGGAGGTGATGCGCGGGTCACGCAACACCCAGGCGATCGCCATCTGAGCCAGCGACTGGCCGCGCGCGGAGGCGATCTGACCCAGCGCCCGCACGCGCTCGAGGTTCTCCTCGGTGAGCAGCTGCTCGGAGAAGGAGACGCTGCTGCGCACCCGCGAATCGGCGGGGACGCCGTCCAGGTACTTGTTGCTGAGAAGCCCCTGGGCCAGCGGAGAGAAGGCGATGCAGCCAACGCCCTCGGCCTCCAGAACGTGCAGCAGGTCCCGCTCGACCCAGCGGTTGAGCATCGAGTAGGAGGGCTGGTGGATCAGCAGCGGGGTCCCCAGCCGGCGCAGGATCTCGGACGCCTCCCGGGTGCGCTCACTCGAGTAGGAGCTGATGCCGACGTACAGCGCCTTGCCCTGGCGCACGGCGCCGTCCAGTGCCCCCATCGTCTCCTCCAGCGGAGTATCCGGATCGGCTCGGTGCGAGTAGAAGATGTCCACGTAGTCCAGACCCATGCGGCGGAGGCTCTGGTCGAGGCTGGCCAGGAGGTACTTGCGCGACCCGTGGTCGCCGTACGGTCCCGGCCACATGTCATAGCCCGCCTTGGTGGAGATCACGAGCTCGTCGCGGTAACGACGGAAGTCCTGGTCGAGCAGGCGTCCGAAGCTCTCCTCGGCGGTCCCGTAAGGCGGACCGTAGTTGTTGGCCAGATCGAAGTGGGTGATCCCCAGATCGAAGGCCCGGCGCAGGAGGGCGCGGCTGTGCTCCAGGGGCTGGCTGGAGCCGAAGTTCTGCCACAGACCGAGCGAGATGGCGGGCAGCTGCAGGCCGCTGCGCCCGCAACGGCGATAGGGCATCGCCTCGTACCGAGCGTCGTCGGGCACGTATGGAGGCACGAGATCCATGGCCGTCTCATCCTACGCGCTGATCGAGGAGCCGGGGGCTCTGGCGCCGGCTGGCCTTTGGGCCTGCCGGCGCCCGCCCAGCCAGATCAGGAGGAGGAGACCGGCGACTGCTCCGCCGAGCCTGAGACCTCGGTGGCCTCGGAGCCGTTGGTCGCGCTGTCCGTGAAGGGCGCGGACTCGACGGCCGGCTGCTGGGACTCAGAGAACAGGTGGGCGCCGGCGGCACCGGCGACGCCGGCGGCCAGGGCGGCCACGCCCCATCCAAAGCCCTTGCGCTCCTTGCCGACGAGCGCGTCCACGGACAGAGGACCGGGGCCGACCTCGGCCAGTATGGCGGCGGCGGCGATCAGCACGGCGTTGTACTCATAGCCGCCGTTGGCGGCCCACGGCCCGTTCTTGAGGTGCACTCGATTGATCGCCGTGAGCATCGTGGCGATCAGGGCCGAGGCGGCCAGCGGAGTCTCAAGACCGAGCAGCACGGCGGCACCACCGCCGGCTTCGGCGATTCCGGCGGCCTTGGCGTGGACATGCGCGGGTCTCAGGCCCAGCTTCTCGAACATGCCCGTCGTGGCCTCGAGGCCGTGACCACCGAACCACCCGAACAACTTCTGGGTGCCGTGGCCCACGAAGAAGCCACCCACCGTCGCGCGCAACAACAGACGTCCCACACTCATCACCAACCTTTGGATTGATTGTCTTCACGGGCGCCCGCCGCCACGGGCTCGCGGCGAGCCATCTCGGCCCGGACGCGGGGCGCAACCTCGGTCCCGAACAGCTCGATCGAACGCATCACGTCCGCGTGCTCGACCGCGCCCACGCTCATCTGCCCGATGTAGCGCTGGTGATCGAACAGCTCGTGCTCCATGAGGATCTTCTCCGCCACCTCCTCGGGGTCACCCACGGCCAGAGCACCGTCCGGGGCGGCCAGCGCCTCGTACTCCTCCCGGCCCGAGGGCGGCCAGCCGCGTTCGCGACCGATCCGGTTCATCATCGCCAGGTAAGGCGCGGCAAAGGCCGAGTCGGCCGCCGCCCGCGAGGGCCCGACGAAAGCGTGCGTGTTGATGGCGACCGGGCCAGGCTCGCCGGGATGTCCGGCCTGGGTCCAGGCCCGGCGGTAGAGCTCCACCAGCGGGGCAAAGCGCGCCGGCTGACCACCGATGATCGCCACGGTCAGCGGCAGCCCGAGCGCGGCGGCACGCACCACCGACTGCGGGGTCCCGCCGACGGCCACCCAGACGGGCAATGGGTCCTGGATGGGGCGGGGCCAAACGTCGACGCTTCGCAGCGGCGCGCGATGGCGGCCCGACCAGGTGACGGGATTGGCGGCCCGAATCGCAAGCAACAGCTCAAGCTTCTCCGCGAACAGCTCGTCGTAATCATCCAGGTCGTAGCCGAACAGGGGAAAGGACTCGATGAACGATCCGCGGCCGGCCATGATCTCGGCCCGGCCCCCGGACAGGAGATCCAGCTCGGCGAACTGCTGGAAGACCCGCACCGGGTCATCGGAACTGAGCACGGTCACGGCACTGGAAAGCCGGATCCGCTCGGTGCGCGCGGCGATTGCGGCCAGCGCCACAGCGGGGGAGGAGACGGCGAAATCAGCGCGATGATGCTCGCCTACGGCGAACACGTCGAGACCCAGCTGGTCGGCCAGCTCGGCTTCCTCCAGCAGGTTCTTCATCCGTTGCTCGGGGCTGATCCCCGAGCTGAGGTCGGCAAACGTGGCGACTCCAAGCTCCATCCTGAAGACAGTAGCAGATACTTGCGCTCACAACTAATCTCCCCGACAGGCCCGCAGCCACCGGTAGATTCGGGTCGTGAGCTCAGCCGAGGAGATCCTGGCCGACCTGTGGCGGTTCACCGCCGTCCACCCGGAGTGGGAGGAGGGCGATGATTGGGATCCCGGGGTGGCCTGGTGGGCGGTGCTCGCCCCCACCGGCCTGGTGCTGATCGATCCGCTGGTGGAGGATTGGGGCGAGCTGGACCGTCTGGTCGGGCTGGCCGGAGGATGCGCCGGGATCATCCGCACGGTCTTCTTTCACGAGCGCAGCATCGCCGAGGCCAGGCGCCGCTACCAGACGGAGGTGTGGGCCCGCAAACCTCCGCCGGGCGTGCCGGCCAAAGCCTTCGACCACGCCACGGGCGGCGACGAGCAGCCGCCGGGCGGCCTGCGTCCGTTCGACGTCCTGCGTGACGACGAGATAGCGGTATGGCTCCCGGAGCAGCACGCGCTGGCTTTCGGCGATGTGATGATGCGCGATGGGGAAGGCCGGCTGACCATGTGCCCCGAGTCGTGGGTGGCGCGCGCGGGGGGACGGGCGCGACTGCGCGAGGCACTGGCTCCGCTGGAGGAGCTTGAGCCCCACCACGTGCTGGTCTCGCATGGCCCGCTGGTGCTCGGCGACGGCGCGGAGGGCTTTCCTCGCGCAGTGGCGGCCGGTTCGTGATCCCGCCATTCGTGGACGCCGACTGGCTCGGCCAGCATCGATCCGAGGTGGTGCTGGTGGACGTGCGCTGGTATCTGGACGGTCGCAGCGGCCGCGCGGCCTACGAGACAGCGCACCTCCCCGGGGCCGTGTTCCTGGAGCTGGGCGAGGTCCTGTCCGCTGCGCCGAGCGAGTCCGAGGGCCGGCATCCGCTCCCCGGCCCGGAGCGGTTTGCCAGCGGGCTCGGCCGGCTCGGGATCGGCGCGGACACCACCGTGGTCGGCTACGACGATGCCGGCGGGGCGATCGCCGCCCGGCTGGTCTGGATGCTCAGAGCCTTGGGGCAGCCGGCCGCCCTGCTCGACGGCGGTCTGGCCGCCTGGCCGGGCCGGCTCCAGACCGGTCCGTCGCCCGCTCGCGAAGCCCGTTCGGTCCCCCCACGACCCTTCCCTGACCACCTCCTGGCCACGATCGACGAGGTGGGAGGCGCAGACGCCGTCCTGATCGATGCGCGCGACGGCGCCCGGTTCGCCGGCGGTCCCGACCCGGTCGACCCCCGCTCCGGCCACATCCCGGGGGCCCGCAGCCTGCCGGCGGCGGGCAACCTGGACGCCGAGGGCCGCCTGCGCCCGCCCGCCGAGCTGCGCCGGAGGTTTGCCCAGGCCGGCGTCGACGGCCGGCGCCCGGTCATCTCCTACTGCGGCTCAGGGGTCAGCGCCTGCCACAACCTGCTGGCGCTCGAGCGCGCCGGGCTGCCCCTCGGCCGGCTCTACCCCGGATCGTGGTCGCAGTGGAGCCGCGACCCGCAGCGGCCCGTCGAGACGGGGCCGAGCGTGGATGCCGGCTGAGCCCGAGCGCAGCGAGGTCCGCCAGCTGTGTGGCGAGGTGCTGGCCGAGAACTGGCGCCAGGGCGTCCGCCTGGGTGACGGTTGGCCCTACGGCTACACGTGCCCCAGCCCCGGCCACTATCCGTGGCAGTGGTACTGGGACTCGTGCTTCACGGCGATCACCTGGCGGCACTTCGATCCGGCGCGCTCGCGCCAGGAGCTGAGCTCGCTCCTGGCCGCCGCCCGCGAAGACGGATTCATCGGCCACACGATCTTCTGGAACACACCCTTGCAGGGAGTCCGCCGCTTCACCTACAACGTGCTCTCCCCCGACGCGCAAATGACGGCCAGCATCCAGCCCCCGGCGCTGGCCTGGGCCTGGCGGATCGCGGTCGGTGACCCGGCGCTCGAGCCCGGCATCGCCGCGCACCACGACTGGCTGGAGAGCCACCGGGACCTGGACGGCGACGGGCTCATCTGGATCGTGCAGCCGGACGAGTCGGGACTCGACGCCTCGCCCCAGTTCGACCCGATCTGGACCTGGCGAGCCCACGCGCTGCCCGGCTTCGTGACTCTGGTTCACCGCAACCGCCGCCTGGGCTACGACTTGCGACGCGTGGCCGCTGCGGGCGGCCCGGTGTGCTGCGAACTGGCCACCAATGTCCTCTACTCGCTGTCGCGCAGCGCACTCGGGCGAAGCTCGCTGACGGCGGCGATCGTAGAGCGGATGTATGACGAGCGCACCGGGCTGTTCGGCCCGCTGGTCCGTCCCACGCCCTCCAGTCGCATCCCCGTCACCTGGACGGCGCTCGCTCCCCTGGCCCTGCCTGATCTGCCCGAGTCGATCGGCCACCGGCTCGTGGAGGAGCATCTGCTGGACCAGCGGCGGTTCTGGCTGCCCTTCGGCCTGCCCTCGGTGGCGGCCGACGAGCCGACCTTCCAACGGGGGGATGCCGGACCCTGGCGCCAGAAGCGCTACTGGCGCGGCCCGGTGTGGATCAACGCCGTGTGGCTGGTGTGGCTGGGGCTGGTGCGGTTGGGCTACCGCGAGCAGGCCGAGGAACTGGCCGCGCGGACGCAGGCGGCCATCAGCCTGAGCGGCCTGCACGAGTACTACGACCCGTTCGATGGGCCCGGTATGGGTCAGTCGCACTTCGCGTGGTCGACGCTGATCCTGGAGATGCTCAATCCCGATCCCCGCGCCGCATACAGCTACCTGCCCGAGCCCGAACACTCCCCACCCGCAGACCCGGCCGCACGCTAACTTTGATGTCATGGATATCGATAGCCGTGACACCCAGCAGAACGTCGAGCTGAGCGACGATGATTGGCGGGCTCGGTTGAGCCCCGAGCAGTACGAGGTGCTACGTCACCAGGCCACCGAGCGGCCGTTCACGGGCGAGTACGTGCACCTGAAGTCCGACGGCACCTACCACTGCGCCGGGTGCGGAGCCGAACTGTTCAGCTCTGGCACCAAGTTCGATTCCGGCAGCGGCTGGCCGAGCTTCTACGAGCCGATGGTGGCCGCCAACGTCGAGACGCGGCCAGATCACAGCTACGGAGCGACGCGCACCGAGGTGGTCTGCCGGCACTGCGGCGGTCACCTGGGGCACGTGTTCGACGATGGGCCGAACCCCACCGGGCTGCGCTACTGCATCAACTCCTGCGCGCTTCAGTTCGACCAGAAGTAGTGGTCTCGGGCAGGGCGGTCTTTCCGGATCCGCCCTGCCCGCTGGATTCGTAGTCCCGGGCCGCCCGCTGCTCGCGTCGCCTCACCGTGAGCCAGATGCCGAAGAACACGAGGATCAGCAGCACGGCGGCGCCGATCCCGACGGTCGACAGAATCCCGGTGACCGCCGTACCCCCGAAGTAACCCAGCAGCCCGTAGGTCAGCCCCCAGCTGATCGCGCCCAGCGCGTTCCAGGCAAAGAAGGTGCGGAAGCGCATGCCGTTGATCCCGGCCAGCCAGGCGGTGGCAAAGCGCACCCAGGCGATCCACCGCCCGATGAATACCGCCTTGGGGCCGTGGCGTACGAAGAACCGATCGCCCATCGCCACCAGGCGTTCCCGGCGGCGATGGAAAGGGCCGGTGGAGACGAGCACGTCCCGGCCGAGCCGGCGGCCGAGCAGATAGCCGATGTTGTCGCCGATGATCGCCGAGGCGACCCCGATCGGGATGACCAGCCAGATGTGGAGCTTGCCCTGGCTGGCCAGCACGGCGGCCAGCACCAGCGCCGTCTCCCCCGGCGAGGGGATGCCCATCGACTCCAGTCCGATGATCGCCGGCAGCAGGTAGCCAAGGCTGCTGGAGACGCCGAAGATCGCCGCCAGCGCCACTGGCTCACGCGCCCGCGGTGAGCTGCTCCGCCTGGACCGGAGGCGCCACGCGTTCGGCCACCGCCGGATTGTGCGCGACCGCCAGCAGGGACAACCCGGCCGGCAGCGTCCGGCCGGGGCCCAGCCAGCGCGACTCGGCCCGCAGCGGCAGCTCCAGGAGGCGGTTCAGCCAGCGCGGCGGGAGGTGAAGCTCGCTCGTGTACCGGTCCTGGGCGAGCCTCCGGCGTTGCCACAGCCGGACGAGCGCCGCCGGAAGGAGGAGCAGGCTGTTGAACGACGTGATCCGCTCGAGCTGCCAGCCGGCGTCGGTGACCGCGCGCTCCAGCCTGCGGCGGGAATAGCGGCGGAAGTGGTGATTCATCTCGTCGTGTTTGGACCACAGCGCCTGGTAGGCCGGAACCGTCACCAGCAGCCAGGCTTCGGGCCGGCTGACCCGGCGCAGCTCACGCAACGCGACCACGTCGTCCGGGGTGTGCTCGATGACGTCGAGGCAGGTGATCAGATCGAAGGTCTGGGCGGCCCAGGGAAGCTCTTCGACCCGGCCGGTCCGCACTTCGAACTCGCCCCGGTCTCGCGCCACCTCGGCCGCCTCGGGGCTCAGCTCCAGTCCGGCCACCCGCGGGCAGTAGCGCGCCAGCTCCGTGAGCGTCCGGCCCGATCCGCAACCGGCGTCCAGAGCCCGACCCTCATGGCGAATGGGCAGGCGGGCCAGCTCGCCGTCGATGATCTCCCGGCGGCCCCGGTACCACCAGTGGCGCTCGTCGACGTCGAGCATCGTCCTCATCAAGCGTTGATCCATCGTTAATAATCCTGACACTAGCCCGGGATGGCCGCCGGCAGGCCCTCCTCAACCGGAGCCTGGGCCGGCGCCAGAGTGACCGTGAACGTGGCGCCCGGGCCCTCGGTCTCCACCAGCGTGAGCGAGCCGTGCATCCGGCGCGCCAGCTCGCGTCCGATGGCGAGGCCGAGCCCAAAGCCGGCCTCGCCACGAGTGTCCCGTCCGCGCTTGAAGCGCTCGAAGATCAGCGACCGTTCGTCGGCAGGCACTCCCGGCCCCTGGTCGCGGACCGTGAGCGAGGGCGACGGAGCGTGTCCCAGTTCCACCGAGATCTGGCTGCCCCGCGGGGCCACACGCAGGGCATTGTCCAGCAGGATCCGCAGGATCCGTGCCACGCTGCCCGGGTCGGCCAGGGCCCACGCCGCGCCGCAGCTGTCGGACAGAACCACCTCGACGCCGCGGTCCAGGCTCGACAGCTCGAACTCGGCCACCACCGCCCGGCTGAGCTCGCACAGCTCGACCGGCTCCGAGCGAAGCTCGACCTCTGCGTCCAGCCGGCTCAGGTCGAGCAGGTCGGCGGCCAGGCGACCCAGGCGGCGAGACTGGACTCGGGCGCGCTCTAGCAGCGCGGCGGCGTCGGCCAAGTCGACCGAGCCTTCGCGCAGGTCGTCGGCCAGCAGCTCCAGCATCCCGTCCAGCGAGGCCAGCGGGGTGCGCAGCTCGTGCGACGCGGTGGCCACAAACGCTCGTCTGGCCTCCTCCTGCTGGTTCAGGCGCCGCTGCATGATCGAGAACGAGCGCGCCAGGTCGCCCACCTCATCACGGGCTCGGTCGACCGGGAACTCGACGCTCGTGCCCTGGGCGCCCACACGCAGGGCCGCCAGGCGCAGACGCTGGAGGCGCCGGACGAGGCGGGCGGCCAGCGGGAAGGCGAGCAGGGCCGACATGACGAGGCCGACCAGCGCCGCCAGCTCGAACGCACGGCGCACCGCCGTCACGGTCTTGGGGATCTGGTCGATGGGCTTGTACACCGACAGGACGGCGTCGTCGCGCCGCAGGGGAATCGCGGCCCGCACGTACGAACCGTTCCTGTTGGTAAAGCCAAACCGCGGCTGGTTGGTCTGGAAGGCCTGGACGACCTTCGGGAAGACTGGGTTGGGCTGGTCAGGGTCGACAGCGGGGAACACCACCTGCCCGTGCCCGCTCAAGTCCATGTAGCCGATCAACGTCACGTTGGCGGCGCTCAGGCGCCCCTTCAGCTTGGCCAGCGCGAGGCTCAGCTTACGCTGCTCGAGTTTGGCGGCATATGTGTAGGGGAGCCCTTCGATCTGCTCCACCTGCGAGGCGGCATTCGTGACATCCGACCGCAACGTGTTGAGCGAAGCATCACGCAGCAGGCTTTCCAGCCGGGGCAGCACGGCGATCGCGGCCACCAGCAGGGTGACCACCGCGGTGATCACTACGGCGCCGACGATCCGGCCGCGCAGACCGAAGGCGTTCCAGCGCAGACGAACGGGCACTAGGGACCTCGCAGGCGGTAGCCGGCGCCGCGCACGGTGAGGATGTAGCGCGGCTTGTCCGGCTCAGGCTCCAGCTTCTCTCGCAGGTGTCTGATGTGAACGTCGATGGCCCGGGGATCCCGGTAGGCGCTGTCACCCCAGATCGCGCGCAACAGCTCCTGGCGATTGAGCAGCCGGCCCGGGTCCTCCATCAGCGCGTCGAGCAGCTCGAATTCGCTGAACGTCAGGCGGACGGCCCGGCCGTCCACGGTGACCTCGCGCTGGGGACGGTCAAGCATGATCGGGCCCACGGAGAGGACCTCGGCGCCCATCGAGCGGGTCCCCGCCCGCCGCAGCACGGCCCGAATGCGGCTGCGCAGCTCGGCCAGGCCGAACGGCTTGGTCACATAGTCATCGCCCCCGGCCTCCAGGCCGAGCACCGCGTCGGCCTCGGAGTCAAGCGCGGTGAGCATGATGATCGGCACAACGTTTCGCCGGGAGCGCAGCGCGCGGCACACCTCGTAACCATCGGGGCCCGCGCCGAGCGCGATGTCCAGCAGGATGATGTCGAAGTGGTCGGTGCTGGCCCGGTCGATGGCCGAGCGCCCGTCAGCCACCGCGGTGACCCGGTGACCCTCGCGCGAGAATGATCGCGTGAGCATCTCCCGGAGGTCAGCTTCGTCATCGACGACGAGGATGCTCAGGGAGGCATCTCCGCCTGGGGAGGCCGCCGGGGCCGAGAGCGGGCGCTCTGTGGTCATTCTCCGACGATCCTAGCGATCCGACGAGGTCCTCCGGCGGGGTTGTGCAGGTGAAATATGGCTGCCGCCGGCACGGGGAGCTGTCCGGCTATGATCGGCGGGAATGGCTCACGGATCGATCCGTCTGTTCATGGGGTGGCTGGTCGGGCTGGCGGTTCTTCTGTTGATCGCCGCGCCGGCGTATGCCTCTGCCGTCAGCACGGGGAACGCCGATGCGATCACCAGCTCGGGCGCCCGTCTCAATGGCCTGCTCGATCCGTCAGTGGGCGGCTTCACCTGGTTCTTCCAGTACGGGACCAGCTCGGACCTGAGCTCGGCCGCCACATCCACAGCGCCTCAGACAGCGAGCATCTCCGTAGGCGATCTCGACGCCGTCTCGCAGCTCGTCAGCGGTCTAAAGCCGGGCTACACGTACTACTACCGCGTCGTACTGGAGACGCCGGCCGGCACTGGCGTGACGGCGGCGGAGCTGTTCGGCGACACCGACCAGTTCACCACCGTGGCGCAGGCACTGCTCGTCAAGCGGAGCTCGCGCATCTTTCACAGCACGGTCAGTTTCCCGTTGCGCTGCCTGGGCGAGGCGGGACGTCATGCACCGCCCAGCTGCGGCTGACGCACACGCAAGGGTCGGGGCACACGGTTACGTGCGCCACGAGCAGCTCCAAGGTGAGGCGCTGCACGCGTAGACGCTGAAGATGGACCTCAGTGGCATTTGCCAGTCGATCCTGCGGCACGCCAAGCACCACAAGCTGGGCGCGATCTTGCACGCCTCGTTCCAGAGCGCTCAGGCCGCGCTGGCCCGGAGCGTCACGTTGGTCAGCTAGTCGCCGCGGCGTCGCTCCCTGACCTGGGCCGCCAGGCCCCGCAGCGGGCTCGTCATCCGCCAGCTGTGCGAGCGAGCCATCGCGTCGATCAGCGACTTCAGCCGCTCGAGCTCAGCTTGCGTTGCCTTGAGTGTCGACTCGTTCGCATCGCGTTCGCCGATCGCCACCTGGAGCTCGATCCGCATCCGGCTGATGGTCTCGATCCGCTCGTGCTCCCCGGCCACCGCTTCTCGTGATGCTCGGGTGGAGGTCAGGAAGCGCTCGGGCGTCTGCAGGATCACGGTTCCGGATGGCAGCTCGGAGAGGTGGTGCCACAGGTCTTCCTGGAAGGCGGTCAAGCGCGTCCCGGGCTCCTCAGCCACGGCGCGATTGCGACGGAGCTCTGGATCATGGGAGTCGGCGGCGAGGCTCGAATCGACCGCCTGGCGCAGCGCCGGATCCAGCCGCTCGGATACCTCGGCGACGATCTGGCGGGCCAGCTCGCTCTGCTCCAGCAGTTGCGCGTACTGCACGACCGTGACCGGCTCGCCCTGCAGCGCGGCCAGCACCCCGGCCATGTGCACCTCCCAGGCGGCGATCACCACCGGGATCGGCGTGGCATCGCGCCGCGACAGCGACATGGCGATCTCGACCGGGTGGCGCACCACAAGCAGGGGATGCAGTAGGTCCTGGAAGGCGGGCTTCCAGACCGGGAGCAGGACTCCGATGCGCGGATCCTTGACGACGATCGGATTACCGGGTGACTCCAGGCACATCTGCTCAAGGAGCTCGCGCAAGGACGCGCTCGTCTGCTCGCCGTGAGCCAGCAGTGCCTCGGCGGAGGGCGGATCGATCCAGGACCCGCCGGACTCGGCCAGGATCCGCTCGTTCTCGGCGAATACGCGAAGGTTCTCGAAGTACCCGCGAGGATTGCTGTAGTCAGCGGCCATCAGCTCCTCGGTCCCGCCGACGTGGAAGCCCGCTCGGTGGAACATCTCGGTGACCGCACTGGTGCCGCTGCGGCTCATGCCGAGCACGATGACCCCGGCCAGCCCGCGCCGTTCACGGGCCGCGAATAACGCGCTCTCGGTGGTCAACTAGTGTCCTGTGTCCTAGGTGCTCTGCAGGGTGCGGACGGGTTCGGCCGACCGGCTGGCCGGCTGGTCCAGTTCGGGCAGTGCCGCCCGCCGCGGCACGAGCTGTCCTTCCACGGCCACCGCCCAGAGGGCCACCAGCCAGGTGATCGTGGCCAGCGCCACGTGTACCCAGACCATCTCCGCCGGGAGGCGAAGCTCATACTGCACGCTCCCGATCAACCCCTGAGCGGCCAGGAGCACGGCGAGGACGGTCAGTGGCTCCAGCGGGTCAAGGGGGATTCCACGCAGGCGCTGGCGCTTGAGCACCCACACCCCAATCACCGCCAGGCCGAAGACCGCGGCGATCGTGGCGTGCTGGTGCACAGCCCATTCGAGTGTGTTGGGTCCCATGATCATCAGCCGCTTCACGTGCTGGCCCACGAGACCGCCGGAGTGCGGGCCTGCGGCCGTCGCGGCCGTGCCGGCGACCAGCGTCAAAGCGCCGAGCGGGAGCAGCGCTCGCACCGACCAGACCAGTGTGCGGTCCGTCGAGCGTGGCCGGGTGCCCGGTTCGTGGGCGGCCCGCCAGGCGAGTGCCAGGGCGCCGATCAGGATCACCATCGAGAGCAGGAAGTGGGACATGACAAAGCCGGGCGCCAGCTTCTCCCGCACGGTGAACCCGCCCAGCACCGCCTGTGCAGCCACGCCCAACGGCAGGGCTACGGCCAGCCAGGCCAGGTCACGCCGGAAGGGCCGGCGAGTGAAGGCGAGTAGCGCCGCCACCACGGTGACGACGCCCACCAGACCAGACAGAGCGCGGTTTCCGAACTCGATCAGTGCATGACCTTGCGCGGGCGGATAGATGCGCCCGTAGCACTTGGGCCAGGTGGGGCAGCCGAGGCCGGAGTTCGTCAACCGGACCGCCGCGCCCGTGAACACGATCAGGGTGAGTGCGGCCAGGGCGAAGTAGGCGACCTTTCGGTACTGAGCGGGAGTGACGGCTAAACGCTCGCGCATAGGTCGCCTCAGATGATGCCGTACCGGATCGCTGGGCGTCTAGAGACTCGCGCGCGGGTCATCCTCGGTACCGGAATGGCAGCTGGTCTCTGAGCTCGGCGAGCCTCGGCGCCTGGGCATCCCGAGCGGAGCTGCGCAGGGTCAGCCCGGCGGGCCAGGCGATGCCGACGTCGGGATCGTCGTAGGCGAAGCCTGCCTCCGCGGCGGCGTCGTAGTAGCTGGAGGTCTTGTAGATGACGTCGGCCACGTCGCTGAGGACGCAGAATCCGTGCGCGAAGCCGTCCGGGCAGAAGAACTGGTGGTGGTTGCGGTCGTTCAGCTCGTGGCCCTCCCAATCTCCGAACGTCGGCGAGCCGATCCGCAGATCGACGAGCACGTCGAAGATCGCGCCCCGGGCGCAGCGCACGAGCTTGGCCATGTCGGGCTGGAAGTGCATCCCTCGCACTATCCCCCGGACCGAGCGGGAATGGTTGTCCTGCACCCAGTCGCGGTCAAAGCCCAACTGACTCAGCAGGCTGCTGCGGTAGGTCTCCAGGAAGAACCCCCGCTCATCTCCGTGCACTGTCGGCTCGAGCAGCGCCGCCCCCTCGAGCTTCGTGTCAAGCTGGCGCATCGCCCGCAACGCTAGCGGGGGATGGAGTGAGGCGTGGCCTGAGCCTCGGCTCGACATAATCGGCGCCGTGAACGTACAACGACGGGCCGCAGGGGGGCGCCGCCGGCTCCGAGCGGCCGGAAAGGCGCTTCTGGCCTACGACCAGAGGCCGCCGAGCCCGGCTGAGCTGACAGCCCAGAGGGACGTCAGCGATGTCCAGAACATGCGGCGCCTGCTCGCCTTCTCACTGTCGGCCGAGGCCAACTGCGTGGACATCGGCGCCCACCGCGGCTCGGTGCTGGCCGAGATGCTGCGCGTGGCTCCCCAGGGGCGTCACATCGCGTTTGAGCCGATCCCCGAGCTGGCCGAGCTACTGCGGCGCGAGTTCCCCGGCGTGGAGGTTCATCAGGCGGCGCTGTCCAGCGAGCCCGGGCAGTCAGAGTTCGCGCACGTGCGCGGCACCGCCGAGGGATGGAGCGGCCTGCGCTTCCGCCCCCTGCCCGGCGGCCTGACCGCGGAGGTGGAGAACATCGTCGTGCCCCTGGAGGTTCTCGACCAGGTGCTGGACCCCGACTACCGGCCGGCGGTGATCAAGGTCGACGTGGAGGGCGCCGAGGAGCAGGTGTTCCGCGGCAGCCTGCAGACGCTGCGCCGCCACCGCCCGGTGGTGATCTTGGAGCATGGACTGGGCTCGGCCGATGTGTTCGGGACGACGCCGGGCACGATCCACGCGCTGCTCCAGGACGAGGCCGGCTACCGGATCTTCGATCTGGACGGCAACGGGCCCTACAGCCTGGCCGAGTTCGAGGAGTGCTTCCACTCGCAGGCCCGGGTCAACTTCGTCGCGCACCCCTGATGGTTACGGAGCCAAGCACCGGAGCGCTCCCGCGCCGGATGCCCACGACGCTTCGAAGGCTGGATGCCGAGCGGGCCGCCACCGTCCTGTTCGTGCTCCTGGCCGCGGCGGCCTACGTCTACTTGATGTGGAAGACGCGCGGCAACACTTTCTTCTACGACGAGTGGCGCTGGCTGTTCACGCGGCGGACCGGGATCAACTCGATCGTCTCCTCCTACAACTCGCAGATGATGCTGGTGCCCTCGGCGGCCTACCAGGTGCTGTGGAGGACGGTGGGCCTCCGCCACTACTGGGTGTGGCGGGCGATCGGGATCGCGATTCACGTCGGCCTGGTGAGCACGTTGTTCGTGTATGCCCGCCGTCGAGTCGGCGCCGCGGCCGGACTGCTCGTGTGTCTGCCGCTGCTGTTCCTCGGCTACGGGTTCGAGGACGTGCTCTGGCCTATCAACGCGAGCTTCGTGGCCACGCTGGCGTTGGGCATATGGGCGCTGATGGCGCTGGATGGCGCGCGGCCGAGACAGGACGTGATCGTCTGTGGGCTGCTCGTGGTCGCGCTGGCCTGCTCCGAGCTGGCCCTGGTGTTCGCATTGGCGGTGGCTGTCGAGCTCACGTGGCGCGATCGGTCGCCACGCCGGTTGTGGGTATGGCTGACACCGCTGCTCCTGTACGCGATCTGGTGGATCGCGTACTACGAGCCGAGCGGCGCCGGCTCGGGCCTCACCGGAATGCCCTCATTTGCAGCCAGCATGGCAGCGGCCGCGATCACCGGATTGTTCGGACTGGACCCGAGCTGGGGCCAAAGCCTGTTGGTGGGGGCGGTGATCCTGGGTCTCTGGCGATTCTCTCGGGCCGGCGTGTTCACACCCCGTGCTGCTGGCGTACTGGTGCTGGCAGGTAGCTACTGGCTGCTGGTGGCCTACGGCAGGAACGCCAACCCCAACGCGGCCCGCTACGTCTACGTCGGTGCGGTGTTCCTCGTGCTGATCGGCCTCGAGGCCCTCCGGCTGGTGCGGATACCACCGGCCGCGCTGGCGGTGGGGGTGGTGGTGTCGCTGTTCGCGCTGGCCGGCAACCTCCGCTACCTCAGCGACGGGGAGGGCGAGTTGCGCGCTGGCTCTCAGACCTCGAGAGCGGAGCTGGGCGCACTTGACCTGATCAGGCACACGGTCTCCCCCGCGCTGCTCATCGACCAGCACTACATGCCCGTGATGAGCGCCGGCGAGTACTTCGCGGCGATCCAGGCGTTCGGCAGCACGCCGGCGGACAGCCCGGCGCAAATCTTGCAGGAACCCGAGCCCGCCCGGGAGGCGGCCGATGGCCTGATGCTCAGAGCCGGCGTCGTCCAGGTCCGCCCGATCGCCCACGCAGACCGGCTGAGTCCAGCGAGCCCTCCCTCAGTGGTAGCCCAGACGGGCGGACGACTGTCCAGAACAGGTGGGTGTCTGGCTTACACCCCGACCAGCCAACCGGACAGGCTCCAGCTACGCCTGCAGGGCCCGCTTGAGCTGATCGATCCCGCCGGACCGGCGGTTCAGATCCTCGTGCGCCGGTTTGCCGGCCAGTTCGGCGCCACGGCGCTTCCTGACCTGCCCCCGCACCATGCCCTCGTGATCACCGCCCGAGCCGATGCTGATCCGCTCTCCTGGCAGATTCTGGTCTCACCGTCACATCAGCTGATCGCCTGCGCCGTGGGCTAAGTGGAAGCCACCTTCAGGCCCCTCGGGACGCGGTAGAGCCACACGCCGCCCACGCTCATCGGCTTGAGGCCGAGCTGCGACATCACCCGCGGCCACGGGCCACTCTGACCGGGCAGGATCACCACGGCACCAACTCGATGCGAAATCAGGAACGAACGCGTCTGCCGCACCGGATCCGTGAACGGGCCGAAGTCAGACAGTTGCCCGACCACCGGGCTCGTTAAATAGCTGGGAGGGTAGTAACCGAACCAGCCGCTGGCCAGACGAAAATAGCCCCGGGCCTGAGCCTGCCACAGAAGGCTGGCGCCGACCGGTCCGAATGGGACCGGCAGAACTACCTCGCCAGGGCGCAGGTAATGGCGGTACAGACCATCGGTGATGAACGTCGGGCTGCGGTAGGCCTCGTCGAAGATTCGCTGGCCGGTCGGCTTGACCGAGTTGGCGTTCGGGAACAGGAACACGACGGCAAGCAACCCGAGCAGCCATCGCCGCCACCTAAAGCTTCCCGGCGCTGCCACCCACCCGGCGGCCGCGATGGCCGTGCCGAGCGCCGTGTACATGCCGATTCGCACCGGCATTACCTCGTTGAAGAGCTTCTGCGAAGCCAGCAGCTTGAAAGGGAGCGAGATGATCCGGTGACCGTCGATGGTCAGGAGAACGCCGAGCGACCAGACAGCGGCAACCAGAGTCGCGGCCATCAGCACCTTGGTGGCCGGCTTCCTGAACGATTCGGACCAGTAGGCAATCGCGATCGCGATCAGCGGCAGGCCGAGGTAGGTCCCGTCTTCGGCGGTGTTCCCCAGGTAACTCGCTGACACGCTCCAGAAGCTCCGCCCCCCGAGCCACGTCATGGGAGTGGGGATTACGAACGAGAGCAGGTCCGCCGGTAAGTTGATCCCCTGACCCGGTGCGAGGGTCGGGCCCGTCAGGGCATACCAGAAGAACGGTGAACAGATGACCCCGGCCAGCAGATAGGCCGCCATCAGAGGCGGGATGAGTGCGACGACCGAGTAGCGGTCCTCCCGCGGAGCGAAGCAAAGGGCGCAGAACAGCGCCACCGCCCCCATCACGGTGCCGGTGAAGAGGATTTCGGTGCCACACAGCGCTTGGCAAGCAAGGGTTGCCGCACCAAGCGCGGCAAAGCGACGGCGGCGGATATCGCCCCGGTAGAGCTGAATTGTCAGCAGCGCCATCACGGGAGGCGCGAACGTGAAGACCAGATTGAGATGAGCCTGGAGCTGGCCCAGCCCGTACGAGGAGAAGCCGTACAGCCAGCCTCCGAGAATGGAGGCAGCGGGCGCCCGGGTGAGGTAGAAGCAGAGCCGGTAGGCGAACCAGGCGCCGATGATCGGCACCAGCAGATTGGCCACGTTGTAGGACACGATCGGACCGTGGACGGGCCCCACCAGCGCGGTGAGCGGCGCGAGCACGAGGGCGGGCAGCGGCGTGCTGGTGACGGAGCCGAGGTTGAAGGCGTCCGGCACCCAGATCTCATGGGTGACGAACGGGTTCAGTCCATGCAGGATCGCGTGTGGCCACCACCACATGGCCCACATGAACTGCGTCTGATCGGCGACGCCGTTGCCGGAGATGGTCGTCCCCAGATGTGCGACGGCGTGTCGCTGCATGACCAGCGCGCCCAGCACGAAGAGCGCCACGGCGACGAGGGGATGTCGCCGCGCGAAGATGCTGCGGAGCGAGTCCAATCGTTCGCCGCCGCGGACCACCGTGGCGACAACGAGTGACGTCACGAGGGAGAGCTCACGCGGATCGGCTCGAGGCGGGGATCCATGCTCACTGGGGTCGGGTGAGGCTTGGCTGTGCGATCCCGGAAACCTGATAGAGCCACACGCCACCGACGCTGATCCGCCTGAGCCCTAGTTGCGACATCACCCGCGGCCACGGGCCGGCCTGTCCCGAGAGCATCACCACCGCACCAACGTCGTGGGTGAGCAGGAACGAACGGGTGCCCGACACAGGATCGGTGAACGAATGGAAGCTCGACAGCTGCTGGATCAGCACACTGGTCCCGTAGTCCGGAGGCCAGTAGCCGAACCAGCCGCTGGCCAGCCGGAAGTAACCCTGCGCCTGGGCCTGCCAGAGAAGACTGTTGCCGAACGGCCCGAACGGGACCGGCAGGATCACCTCGCCGCGGCGCAGATAGTGCCGATACAGGCCGGTGGTGATGAAGGCGGGGCTCTGCAGGCCTTCCCGGAAGATCTTGGTACCCGACGGATAGGTACCGTCGATGTTGGGAGCCAGAAAGACAACGGCCAGCAGGGCCAGGATCCACCGTCGCACAGCTGGCTGCTTGGGTAGAGCCATCCACCGCGCGAACGCGATCGCGGTGCCGAGCGCGACGAATATCCCGATCCTGACCGGCGTCACCTCGTTGAACGGATGCTTGTACTCGAGCAGCTTCCACGGAAGCGAGATCGTGACGTGACCGTCGATGATCAAGCTTGGGCCTAGGGCCCAGAGCCCAGCGATGAACGTAACGACGACGAGGACCTTCGTGGCCGGGCTGCGCCACGACCGGACGGAAAAGATCAGCGCGCCGATGATCACGGGGAGCCCGAGATAGGTTCCGGTCTCGAGATGGGAGGCCGGCGGGAAGCCGGCGCTGATAGCCGCAAACTTGTGGCCGCCGATCCAGGTAAGTGCTGTAGGGATGGCGAACGAAAGGAGGTCCGCCACCTTCAGGACGCTGTTGTAGTTCGCCTCCACCTCAGGCCCGTTGAGCGCGTAATAGAGAAACGGTGCGCAGACCACGGCGGCGAGCACGTACGCTCCGAATAGCTCGGGCAGAAGCGCGAGGATCCGGGCTCGAGTTGCGCGCGGCACCAAGATCACGGACGCGACGACGGTGACTGCGAGCATGCACGTCGTCGTAAAAACGATCTCGGTGCCGATCAGTATGTCTGCCACCAGCGCTGTGGCGCCCAGCACCACGTACCGTCGGCGACTGATGACGCAGTCCATGCGCTGGAGCGAAAGAAGCAGCAACACCGGCGGCAGGAACGTGAAGACCAGGTGCATGTGTCCCTGCAGCTGGCTGAGTGCGTAGGTCGAGAAGCCGAACAGCCAGCCCCCGACGATCGATGGCCCGGGCGCCTGGGTCAGGTAGAGGCAGAGCCGGTAGACGAACCAGGCGCTCAGGCCCGGAGCGATCAGGTTGCAGAGGTTGTAATCGACAACAGGGCCCTGCACCGGCCCCAGAAGCGCCGTCACCGGTGCAAATAGCAGCGACGGGAGCGGGGTGCTGGTGACCGAGCCGAGGTTGTAGGTGTCTGGCACCCATATGTCATGTGTGACGAACGGATTGATGCCGTGCAAAATCGCGTGGGGCCACCACCACATCGACCACATGTACTGGGTGGGGTCTCCAACCAGGTTCCCGGCAATCTCGGTGCCCATGTGGGCAACCGCGTGGTGCTGCATGACCACAGCCCCCACCAGGTACAAGACGATCGCGACCACCGCGTGGCGCCTGGCGAAAAGCTCCCGCATTCGAACGACCGCCGGCGCTTCACCGATGCATTTGAGGCGCGGGCTGGCACGGTCACTCACCCAGCCCCTCCAGTGAGCCGGCGCGTCTGCCGTCTGGGCGACGCTCGTCGCCGCGTTCCGGCCGGGAGCCTCAGAGGTCGCCATAAGTCAGCAGCAAATCCAGGATCGAGTGAGACTTCTGCGATTCCTCGCACGGCGAGCCGTCATCGGTGAGGGCCTGCTTGCCCGGCATCGCTCCCGAGCGCCGGTCCGCTCCCGCTTCCAGGCGAGAGTAGCGAAGGGCCGCAGCGTGAGAGCCGTTGCTACCTTGACACCGTGAGCGCGACGGTCCGACCCGCCGGTCGCCAATCTGGACCGGCAGCTCCCCAGACAGACAGCGCGGCTGTTCATCTGGACCATGTCTCGAAGAGCTTCAAACTTCCTCACGAGCGCTACCACACCTTGAAGGAGCGGGTGCTTCACGCGTTCCGGAACCACACCTTCGACGTGCTCCATGCCGTGGATGACGTCAGCGTCGACATCACTCCGGGTGAGTTCTTCGGCATCGTCGGCCGAAACGGCAGCGGCAAGAGCACGCTGCTGAAGTGCCTGGCCGGTATTTACGCGATCGACCACGGCGCCATGGCGGTCCACGGAAGGCTGGCCCCGTTCATCGAGCTGGGGGTCGGGTTCAACCCCGAGCTCACCGCCCGCGACAACGCGATCATCAACGCGATCATGCTCGGATTGACCCGCAAGGAGGCGGTGGAGCGATTCGATGCGATCGTCGAATTCGCCGAGCTCGAGGAATTCATGGACCTCAGGCTGAAGAACTACTCCTCGGGCATGCACGTGCGTCTGGCTTTCTCCGTGGCCATCCAGGTGGACGCCGACATCCTGCTGATCGACGAGGTCCTGGCCGTCGGTGACGCGAACTTCCAGCAGAAATGCTTTGACGAGTTCAAGCGGCTCAAGTCACAGGGACGGACGATCGTTTTCGTGACGCACGACATGGGCGCCATACAGCGGTTCTGCGATCGGGCGATGCTGATGCACCATGGGAAGGTCGTCGACATCGCCGACCCGGAGTCAGTCGCCCGCCAGTACAACGAGCTCAACTTCCGCAGCGTTCGTGAGGAGGCCCGAGAATTCGGAGGGCCCGAGACCCTGAGGGGCGCTCCTGTCGCCGAGATCCTTGACGCTCGGTTCGAATCCGCTGAAGGCGTGCAGACTTTCGAGACCGCGCAGGGCGAGCCCTGCTGGATCCGCGCTGAAGTTCGCTTCCATCAGTCGACCCACGACCCGATCTTCGCCTTCGCCCTGCGCAACGACCATGAACAGATCGTGTTCGCCGCCAGCACTCAGCCGACGCATGAACCGACCGGAGATTTCGCCGGCGGCGAGACGGCGCAGGTCCGACTGCGGTTCGAGAACTGGCTGAGGCCCGGCCGCTACCGGCTCAATACGACTGTGAGCCAGGATGGAGTCCCGGCCAACGCCTTCGACCTCAAGGAGAACATCGCTTCGATGGTGGTTCACTCGGGCCGGGGCAACACGGGAATGGTGGACCTGCCGCACCAGTTCGAGATCGAGCTCAGCTAGCGTCGTCGGAGCCGGATCTCTTGTCCGGTGACCGCCCCAGCCGCCGGCGCCACGAGTAGCCGGCCAGGTAGCCGAGCCTGATGGCTCGGAACATCGGCCGGGCGAACCGGGGATGCGTGGCCAGAGCCAGAAGCGGACGCTGGAATTCGCGGGGAATGGCTCCATCTGGGCCAATCAGGCGCATCGCGTCCTGACTCAAGAGGCCCTGCATGATTCCCTCCCGGCGCTCGATGGCGCTGACCGGAGTGGCCGGCGCATCACAGGCCGCCTGATAGATGCGCAGGAGCTCTGTCGCCGCTGTTCCCCAGGTCAGGGCTCGGGCGGCCGAGCGGATCGCCTGCACGTTCTCCCGGCGGGTGGGCTCGTCGCGCAGCAGTTGAATTGCCTCCTCAGCGGTCAGCTCCGGACTCCAGGGGGCAATCCGAGCTGCATCGGCGGGGAGGACCTCGGCCAGCGATGTGGCCGGCGCCCACAGGCACGGGCGATCGTGATCGGCCGCCTCGAACGGCACCAGCCCAAAGCCCTCGTACACCGTGGGGTACAGGACCAGCGAGCAGCGCTCGTACAGCCACTCCTTCCCCCCTTCGCTGACCGCCGAGAGATCGAGGACCGCCTCCGCCGTGCCCGGATGCTGCGCCAGCCAGGCCGCCTCGTCCCGGGCCGACGAGCCATGAGTCACGTGCGGTCCGGCCAGCACCAGGTAGCCGTCCCAACCGTGCGCCTCACGTAGCTCGGTCAGCAGCCGAAATGCGAACAAGCGGTTCTTGTGCCGGAAGTCCGTGCCCAAGCAGAACAGGACCTCGGCGTCCGCCGGTAGCCGCTCGGAGCCAGGCGGAGGCACCGGATCCGCGGTTCCCGCCCCGAGAAGAGTGTGATCCACGCCGTTCTGCACCACGCTGGCTCGGCGCTCATCAAGTAGGCCCTCGGCTAGTGCCTCCTCCTGCGCGTGAGCCGAGATGAAGACGACATGGTCGGCCACAGCCAGCGCTGACCGCGTGATGTGCCGGTAGCCCTCCCAGGCTTGGGTGCTGCGGAAGTAGGAGGGATTCTCGAAGGAGATCAGATCCTGATTGGTGATGACCAGGCGCTCGCCCAGCGGGGCCAGGAAGGCGATGTCCTGATGGCTTCCCACCTGGTAGGGCCGGTGCACGAGGTCGGCCCGCTCGAGTCCGTGCTCAGCGATCGTTTCGCTGTCCACCAGCCGGACATCACCAAGGCCGGCGAGTGTCTGCTTCACATGCTCACTCGGCCTTTCCGGTGTGATGACCGTGAGGTGCAGCTGGCTAGTCCGAGCCAGGGCCGCGATCACCTCCAGCACCTGAAGCTGGGTCCCGGTCATAGGCCCGTCCAGGATGCGGGCGTCGATCACCACCGAGGTTCCGCACAGGGCTCGCCGAGCGGCACTGAGAGCCCTGGCCAATGGCCCCACATGGTCTCGCTCGACATCTACGATCGCCCGGTGGTAGTAGGGATAGCGCTCGGCGAGCAGGCGCTCATTCCTGTCCTGTACCGGATTTCGCTGGCCATTGATCGAGAGACTTGCACCACCGTGATGAAGAACCAGCACGTCGTCGGCCGCGACGTGGGCGAGCCCAGCGTGCAGGCAGCGTTGCGAGAAATCCACTTCCTCCCCGTAGCCGGGTGTGAAAGCCAGATCGAAGTCACCCACCAGCTCCAGGGCGTTGCGACGCACGTACATGCAGTGACCGACCGCGGTGGGGAGCCGCGGCCGAATGCGAAGCGACGAGGACCGCACCACCGCGGCGGCCTCGTCGAGCGTCCAGCCTGCGGGCAGAGTCGGAGCCGGTCGGCCCCGGTAGGGGACGCTGACAATCGTGCCGTGGTTGCTCAGCGCCGTGGCCGTCGCCACGCGGCTGTCGACGCGAGCGGCGTCCCTGAGACCTTCCAGCCACCCCTCGGCGACCTCGCAGTCGGAGTTCAGCACGATCACGTCGGCCGGCGCCGCCGCCGCGAAGGCGCCGTTGACGTTTCCCGGGAAACCAAGGTTTCGTTCCCGCCTCAGGTAGCTGAGCTCGTGCGGTGACGCCGCGGTAGCCGCCAGCTCGGCCACGCACTCAGCCGAGCGCGGATCGGGACTTGCGTCGTCGCAGATGAGAATCGGCACATCGGCGGGCGTGTGGGCGAGGACGCTCGCCAAACAGGAGACGAAGTAGTCGTGGCCGCCGTACACGGGGATGCACACAACCACCTGCTCCCGCTGCACATCCAACCTGGCCTCGGGGCTGATCCAGGACACCTTCACGAGTTGATTATTCCGATTCCGGCGGTTTCCCCCCAGGCACCGCTGCTAGCTTGGCGACGGATGACCACGCCTGCTGTCGGTGGACAGAACTCGCACGGGCACGGGCCGTCGGCATTCGGCAGCGACCTTCGTCGCTTCGTGGAGCTGACGCTGACCATCGCCCGGACGGACTTCAAGCTGCGCTACTTCGGCTCAGCGCTCGGCTACCTCTGGCAGCTCATGCGGCCGCTGCTGTTCTTCGGCGTCATCTACGTCTTCTTCACCCAGATCCTGAACATCGACAAGGGCGTCCCGCATTACGGCGTCTATCTGCTGACCGGGATCGTGCTCTGGACGTTCTTCGGAGAGGCCACCGGTAACGCGGTCAGCTCTCTAGTGGCTCGCGAGCCGCTTCTGCGCAAGGTCCGCTTCCCGCGCCTGGCCATCCCGTTGGCGATCACGATGACCTCGGTCTTCAACCTGGCGATGAACTCGATCGCGGTGATCGTGTTCGCGCTGGCCAACGGGGTCACCCCCACGCTGGGCTGGCTGTGGATGATCCCGATCGCGCTCGGCTTCATCACGATCGCCCTGGGCGTGGGCATGCTGCTCTCGGCGCTGTACGTCCGCTTCCGGGACATGCAACCAATCTGGGAGGTCGTGCTGCAGATGTTGTTCTACGCCTCGCCGATCATGTACGCAGCCTTCAAGTATGCGCAATTCGAACACCTGGCGATGCTCAATCCGTTCGCGATGATGCTGACCCAGATGGGCCACTCGTTCGTGCATCCGCACAGCTATTACCTCAACGGAGTGCTGCAGGTACCGATGCGCTCGGCCTACGCGTCCGCCGGCGGGCTCCGAAACACGCTCATCTCGCTGGCCTTCATCCCGTTCGTGTTTGTGCTGGGCCTCTGGTTTTTCTCCCGGGAAGCGCCGTACTTCGCGGAGAACCTGTAGCACCGGGGCCTTCGCGGCCGCATCCTAGGCGCGAGCGGAGGCGGCCGCCGGTGCGTCGCCAAAAGCCGGAGAGCCCGCACCGCTAACGCGGTACGGGCTCTTCCGAGGACGACCCTGGTAGGGCTGGGGGGCCGTCCGAGGCTCGCGAGAAAGGGGGCGATACTCGCGAGCCAGGTGACGTCCTTGTCAGAACTCAGCATAGCGATCGGTGTGCACCGGAGGGGCAAATCCCTTCTGGGAATCTTCTACTTCTGCGCAACTCCGAACCTGCTCTAGCGTTCTAGTCTCCTTAGGCTTTTGTTGCTTCCCAACCAGCCGGCTGGGAAGGCCATTCTCGATGTTGCCGACCAGACCAGCGCAGCCTGATTCCGTCTCGCTCGGGCTCCCCGAGACGGTCGACGTGCTCGATGTCCGCGTGGCCGTGACCGACTACGCCCAGGCGCTGGACGTGATCGATCGGCACCTCGCCAGCCGGGAGCCGGGCTACGTGTGCGTGTGCAACGTGCACACGGTGATGGCCTCGGGCGAGGATCCGGAGCTGCGCTCGGCGCTCGGCGGATCGCTGCTCAACGTACCGGACGGCATGCCGCTGGTCTGGGCGATCAATGCGCTGGGCAACTCGCTCAGCGATCGCGTGTACGGCCCGGAGCTGATGTGGCGTGCGTGTGCCCGGGCTGCCGCCAGCGGAAGACGCTTCTACCTGTATGGCGGTCGTGATCAGGACGCGCTGGCCCAGCTGGCCGAGAACCTGCGGGCCAGCCATCGCGGCCTGCAGATCGCGGGCGGCTACTCACCGCCGCACCGACCGCTCACAGCCGAGGAGCGCGACGCGGTGATCAAGGAGATCAACGACGCCAAGCCCGATGTGGTGTGGGTCGGGATCGGCGTGCCCAAGCAGGAGAAGTGGATGGCCCAGATGCGCCCCCATCTGGAGGCGCCGGTGCTGATCGGCGTGGGCGCCGCGTTCGACTTCCATGCTGGGCTCGTGCCCCAGGCTCCGCGCTGGTTCCAGGACGCCGGCCTTGAGTGGGCCTACCGGCTGGTTCAGGAGCCTCGCCGCTTGTGGCGGCGCTACCTGCGCTACAACCCACGGTTCGTGGCCGCGTTCGCCGTCCAGCTGGTGCGACACCGTCGCGCCCTGGCGAGACGCTGACGCCTCGATAAACGTGATGCCTGATTCTCCGACGGCCACCGTCGTGATCCCCACCCGCCGCCGGGCCTCCTATCTGGATGTGGCCCTGGCGTCGATCGTCCCCCAGGCGCAGGCCGCCGGGGCGGAGGTGCTGGTGGTCAGCGACGGACCGGACCTGCCCACCGAGGCGGTCACTTGGCGGCATCGGGTCCGGCGTCTGGAGAATCCCCCCGACTCGGGGGCCAACGCCGGACGGAACGCCGGCGTGACGGCGGCGCAGGGCGAGCTGATCGTGTTCGTCGACGACGACGTTGAGGTCGAGGAAGGCTGGCTCGCCGCGCTGCTGGAGGCGGCAGGCACCCAGAGCGGATACGAAGTCTTCGGCGGGCCGATCATTCCCAAGCTGGAGTCAGGTCCAAGGGCGTGTGGACACGAACCTCCGCCGATAACCGCCCTCGACCACGGCGAGGCCGACCAAGACGTCACGGTGGTCTGGAGCGCCAACATGGCCGTGCGCGCCCAGGCCCTCGCCCGGGTAGGGCCATTCGACCCTTGGCTCCGCGGTCGCGGAGAGGAGGAGGAGTGGCAGCTCAGGCTGCGCGCCGGCGGCGGCCGAATCCGCTATGTGGCCGCGGCCCGGCTCTCGCACCGGCGCAACGCCCAGGATTCGCGAATGAGCCGGATGGCGCTCGACGCCTATCGGCTGGGTAGGACAGCCCGCAGCTTCGACCGTCGTAAGGGAACCGCGCCACCGCTCCGCCGGGAGCTTCGCACCCTGGCCGGGTCAGGCTGGCACGCGCTACGGAACCGCTGCGCCTACGGCATCCTGTTCGCCGCCCACACGGCGGGCCGGCTCCGGGAGATGTCGCGGGAGACTCAGGAGTGAGCGGCGAGTCTGCGCCGGATGACTTCCTGTCCGGCGCCAGCGGCTACGTGGCCGGCATCAGGCGCTCGGCGCTCGCCCGGCTGACTGACGCCACCATCGACCTGAGCCAGAGCAGGCAGCGGGCGGCGCTGCGGCGGGCGGCCGAGCGCTGGCCACCGCGACGCCGGGTGCTCGTGCTGACGATCTTCCGCCCCGACGTGCCCAACTTGGAGGCCGAGGCGCGGCGGGAGCTGGGGGGCTCCCGTCACGAGGTCCGATTCGAGGCGGTCGAGGTCGGCGGGGCGGGCAAGTTCGAGAACCTCAACCGGATGCTGGATCGCTCTCCGGTCACGGACGGCGACTGGCTGCTCGTGCTCGACGACGATGTCCGCCTGCCGAGCGGGTTCCTGGACAACTTCCTGTTCCTGGCCGAACGCTTCGACCTCGCGATCGCGCAGCCGGCCCACCGAAGCTACTCCCACGCCGCCTGGTCGGTCACTCGGCGCAGGCCCCGAAGCGTCGTGCGCGAGACGGCCTTCGTGGAGATCGGGCCGGTGGTGGCGTTTCAGGCCCGCACATTCTCCACGCTGCTGCCGTTCCCGCCCCTCAAGGCCGGCTGGGGGCTGGACAACCACTGGTCGGCGCTGGCGGCTGAGCGAGGCTGGCGCATCGGCGTGATCGACGCGACCGCGGTTGAGCATGCGCTGCGCCCGGTGGCCGCCTCCTACGACCGGAGCGACGCCGTGGCGGAAGCGCGCGAGTTCTTAGCCGACCGGCCCTACGTCGGCGCTGCTGAAGCCCAGCGAACGCTGATCACCCATCGGCACTGGTGAGACGAATGAAGGTTCTCGTCGTGACCGAGTACTTTCCCCGCCGCGGCGATCCGGTCCGCGGCGTCTGGGCCTACCGGCAGGCGCTGGCCAGCCGGGAGGCGGGAGCCGAGCTCCACGTCCTGGTGCTGCACCGCCCGGTCCCGCCGCTCACGGCCATCCGGAACGGCGATCTAAAGACCGCAGGCCGCGAGCTCCGCCAGCCGCGCCGGGCCGAGCTCGGCGGTCTGGAGGTGGAGTACCTCCAGTATCTGTCCCCGCCCCGTCCGTGGTCGTATGACAGCTGGGGTATCTGGGCTGCGCCCTGGCTGGCTCGGCGGCTGCACAAGCTGCACCGAACCAAGCGATTCGACCTCGTCCACGCCCATTACGCGCTCCCGGCAGGCGACGCCGTCCGCCGGGCCGCGCCCGATCTCCCGCTGGTCGTCTCGGTCCACGGTCACGACGTGTTCGGCGCCGGGGCCGGAGGCCGGCGTGTGCAGACCGTGCTGGAGCATGCGCGCCTGGTGCTGGCCAACAGCGCGGGCACCGCACGGCGCTGCCGGACGGCCGGCGCCTCGCAAGTCCGTGTTGTGCACCTGGGCACGGACGTCCCCCAGGCGCCCACGCGCCCCCCGGCCGAGCCGGTGCTGGTGACGGTGGCCCACCTGGCCCCCCGCAAGCGCCACGAGGACGTGCTGCTGGCCGTGGCCAGCCTGCTGCATCGCCACCCTCGCCTGCGCTACGTGATCGTCGGCGACGGACCGGCCCGGGAATCACTCACCCGGCAGGTGGCCGAGCTGGGGCTGACCGATCACGTGACGTTCCTGGGCCAGCTGGCGCCCGAGCAGGCTCGGGCCGTGGCGGTTGACGCCACCCTGTTCGTGATGCCCAGCGTGGATGAGGCGTTCGGGGTCGCCTACGTGGAGGCGATGGCCGCCGGCGTGCCGGCGATCGGTTGCCGCGGCGAAGCGGGACCCGAGGAGATCGCCGCCAGCGGCGGCGGCATCCTGCTCGTCGACCCCCGTGACCCCGGCATGCTGGCCGAGACGATCGACCGCCAGCTCAGCGACCCGGAGTCCGCGGCGGAGCTGCGTGAAGCCGCCCGGCGCACCGTGCAGGACGGTTTCACGTGGCCGGCCTGTGGACGCGCCACGGTTGAGGCTTACCGGCAGGCGCTCGAGCCGAGCCTGCCTGCTGCCAACCTCGGATGAGCTCTCGGTCCGCTGGTAGCCTCGCCTCGTTGTCGTCCCTGGCCTCTGCTTCGCAAAAGTCCGGGCCGGCCCTCCGTGATCTCCCGCCGAAGGTGCTGGGCGCCGGTCGGCGCGCCGGCCTGATCATCGGCCTGCTGAGCGCGATCGGGCTGGCTGTGCTGGCTGGTACCGCCACCAGTGGTTCCGACCTCCCGCCCAACACGTGGGCGGAGATCGCGCTGGTCATCATCGCGGCGTGCCTGGCTGCCACGCTGATCATCCGGCGCACAACGATCACGAGCTGGGCAGCGATCTCGCTCGCCGCCTTCGCGGCCCTGGCCCTGCTCACCGCCCTGTCCATCGCCTGGTCGGTGACGCCCGATCTGAGCTGGCTGGAGGCGGCGCGGACCACCGCTTATCTGGCCGCCTTCGGCGCCGCGATGGCGCTGGCGCGGCTGCTCCCGGATCGCTGGCCCGTGCTGCTGGCGGTGGTGGGCGCGGCGGCGGTGATTCTCACGGGCTGGGCGCTGGTGGTCAAGGTGTTCACGCTCGGGGCCGGCGGCCAACCCCAGTACGGACGCCTGCTGGCGCCGTTCGGGTACTGGAACGCCACCGGGCTGATGGCGGGGATGGGGATGCCAGCGCTGCTGTGGGCGGGCAGCCGGCGGGAGGGAGGGCGGCTCCTCCGCGCCCTGGCGCTTCCCGGCCTGGCCGTGCTGGGCAGCGTGGTGGTCCTCTCCTACTCGCGCACAGCGCTGGCCGCGACGCTAGTCGGCCTGCTCGTGCCGCTGCTGTTCAGCCGCTCCCGGCTGCGTGCGCTGCTGCTGCTCGGACTGGCCGTGATCGGCGCGGCGGTGATCAGCGCCTGGGCGCTGGGTGACAGCGCGCTGACCAGCGACCACGCGGCCCTGGCCGCTCGCCGGTCGGCCGACGGCAGCTTCGGCCTCGTGCTCGTGGTGGCGATCGTCGTGCTGGGGGCTGCCGGGCTCGGCGCGGCTGTGACCGTCGACCGGATCACCCTGAGCGTACGCGTGCGGCGCGGGGTCAACGCCGTTCTGATCGGAGCCGTGGCGCTCCTGCCGGTGGCCGTGGTGGCGGCGCTGGCCGCCTCCTCGCGGGGCCTCACCGGGGAGGTGTCACACGTGTGGGGCACGCTGACCAGCAGCCAGACCACGGTCGGCGACAAGGCCAGCCGGTTGGTCGACCTGGCCAACAGCCGGCCTCGCTACTGGCGCCAGGCCCTGTCGGTGACCGATCACCACCTGCTGCTGGGGTCCGGCGCGGGCAGCTTCGGCACCGCCCACCTGCGCTATCCGACTGCGACGTTGACCTCAACCAACGCACAGCACGCTCACAGCTATGTGTTCGAGACGCTGTCGGATCTGGGCCTGGTCGGCCTGGCGGTCAGCCTTGGGCTGCTCCTGAGCTGGGCCGCGGCCGCGCGCCGGACGCTCGGCGCTCGCACGCCCGCGTCCGAGCCCGAACGCGACGCGCTGTGGACACTTCTCGGCATCACGCTCGCCTTCGGCGTGAGCTCGAGCTTCGACTGGACGTGGTTCTATCCCGGCCTGGCCGTGACGGCTCTGTTCTGCGCCGGCTGGCTGGCCGGACGCGGGATCTCCCCCGGCGGCCGACCGGCGCCATGCGTGACCCGACGCCCGCTGGGCACGCGACCGGGTGCGATCGGATCACTGACGCTGCTGCTGGTCGCGACGATCGCGCTGGCCTGGGGCATCTGGCAGCCGCTGCACTCATCCGACGCCGCCAACGCCGGGATCAGCGCCGTGACCTCGGGTCACGCCGGCCAGGCGATCACCGACGCCAGGACGGCGAACTCAGCCGAGCCCCTGTCGCTGGAGCCGCTACAGGAACTCTCGGCGTTCTACGGCGCCACCGGCGATGATGCCGGCGAGCGTCGCGAACTGGTCAAGGCGACCACCGTCCAGCCACAGAACCCGCTGCCGTGGAGCTGGCTGGGCAGCTACGAACTGCAGCGCCGTCAACCCCGGCTGGCGGTGGCGGCGCTCCATCGCGCGGCCGCGTTGGACATCACCAACGCGCAGACCGTCCAGCAACTGGCCCAGGCCGAGCGGCAGCTACGGACCGCTCCGGCCCACCGCTAGCGCATACGCGTCGACGTGGCGCTGGGCGCTCCTGGCCCACGAGAAGCCGCTCGCCCGCTCCCGCCCGCGGGCACTGAGGCGAGCCCGGAGGGCCGGCTCAGAGGCGACGCGGATCAGCGCCGCGCCGAGTTCGACCGGATCACCGGGATCGACCATCAATGCCGCCTCGCCGGCCACCTCCACGACCGCTGCCGAGCGCGCCGCCACCACCGGCACCCTGAGGGCCATCGCCTCCAGCACGGTCAGCCCAAAGCCCTCGTAGCGAGCCGGATGGACCAGGGCGAGCGCACCCGCATACAGCTCGCCGAGCCGCGATGGATCGGGATCGGACTCCCGGCGCACCCCGGGCGCGGCCACGCCCAGCGCCGACCCTGCCAACAGCAGGCCGGCCGGCCGCTCGGCGGCGGCCAGGCGATACCTCGAGTAAGCGTTCAGGAGCGTGGAGAGGTCCTTGCGCGGCTCCTGGCTGCCCACGTAGAGGAAGTAGCGACCGCGTCCCGCGCCTCCCGCTCCGGCTCCGCGCCCGGCCCCGGCGCGCAGTGCCTGGCCCGGCCCGTGGTGGGCCACGACGATCCGCTCGGCCGGCACACCCCAGAGCTCGCGGGCGTCCTCGGCCGTCGTCCGGGTGACGGCGATGATCACTCGAGCGGTCTGGGCGGCGCCCCGGTGGGCGAGGTGTGCGTAGGCGCGAAAGCCCCGATCGAAATCCTTCGGTCGCACCTCGAAGGCGAGGTCGTGCAGCGTCACCACCTGGGGCACTCCTGGGTCCTTGGGGATGCGGCCCGGACCCGGGTGGTGGATCAGCTCCGCGCCAGCCTGGCGGGCCAGTCGTGGCAGCTCCTGGCCCGTCCACCACAGATCCGCGGCCAGGTTGCGTACGCCGTCGACGCCGGCGCGAGCAACCGGGCGCCAACGCGGGTTTGCCACCGTGACGAGCTCGATGTCACGACGGGCCGACAGGGCCTGGCACAGGCGGGTCAGGTAGACGCCGGTGCCCGACAGCGGCGCCCGCTGGGCGACGGTGGTGTCGATCAGTACGCGCAAGAGCCCTCAGCGCTGCCCCCGCGCCAGCAGCAACCGGCGCAGCAGCGGCAGGCCGGCCTCAGCGCGAACCTCCACAGCGCTGAACCCGAAATCCGCCAGCAGATCACGCAGCGAGCGGCGCGTGTACAGATGAAGATGGTCGCCCAAAGGCTGGGAGTATCGCTCGACCCCGCCGACCAGTAACCGCATTCGGCTGTGGTCGGGGGTGGTGAGGGCCAGGCGACCGCCGGGCTCCAGCACGCGCCTGACCTCCGACAGCCACGCCGACGTGTCGGCAATGTGCTCGATCACCTCGCTGGCCCACACCAGGTCGAAGTGGTTGTCGGCGAAAGGGAGCGGACCGGACGGATCGACTCGCTCGAAGGGCAGTTCCGGCTGAGCGCGCCGGGCTCTGAGGAGCGCAGCCTCGGCGACGTCGGCTCCGACGACGGCGGCCGCTCCGCCCCCGGCCGCCACGGCGGTGAACGTGCCGTCGCCGCAGCCCAGGTCGAGCACCCGGTCGCCGGCCCGCAGCTCACCGAGCAGGAAGCGCCGGCGCCGATCCAGATCCGGCGGCACCAGGTCCGCGGGAAGTCGCTGCCAGAGGTCTTCGTAGTAGTCCTTCACTGCGAGGGTCCAGTCTGGCCGATAGTCTGTCCCTGAGGCCAGGAACATGAGGTGACAGCTGGCTCCGAGGAGCCAGACGGCCACCCGTGTGTGCGCCGGGACAAAACAGATGCACCCGCTCAACGGACTGAAGCAGCACGGACGGCCGGCGACATGAAGGTCGCCTTCGACAGCCGCCCCATCAAGGACCCCAGAGGGATCGGTCGCTACTCGCGCTGCCTGATGGACGCGCTGAAGCGCTCGGGTCGCGGCGAGATCATGGAGAGCCACGACCCCAAGCCACGGCGCAACGACGTCTACCACTCACCCTGGATCGACGGCGCGCTGCTGCGCGCGCCGGTGCCGATGGTGGTCACGCTCCACGATCTGATCCCGCTCAAGCGCCGCAGCGAGTACCTGCGCTCCGGGATCCGCTTCAAGCTGCGCTACCTGGCCGTGCAGCGGGCCGTGAGGGTGATCGTGCCCACCAAGGCGGTGGCCGACGATGCGATCCGGGAGCTGGAGATCCCCGCCGAGCGGATCGCCGTGATCGGCGAGGCGGCGGCGCCCGCGCTACGCCCTCGGCCCGCTGAAGAGGTGGCCACGGTGCGCCGGCGGTTCGGGCTGCCCGAGCAGTACCTCCTGTGGGTGGGTGGGCTACAGATCCCCGACCCCCGCAAGCGCGTGACGGCGCTGGCCAAGGCCAGGCGCTCGATGCCGCTGGTGCTGGTCGGACCTACCGGACACTGGGCACGCCAGCTGCCCAACGTGACGCTGACTGACCGCGTCTCAGACGACGAGCTGGCGGCGATCTACACAGGTGCCCACGCGCTGGTCTTCCCGTCCGCCGACGAGGGCTTCGGGCTGCCGCCGGTGGAGGCTCTGGCCTGCGGCACTCCGGTCGCGGCATGCGACGTGCCCGCCGTGCGCGAGGTGATGGACGGGCGGGTGCGGCTCAGCGACGTGAACGACCTCGAAGGTCTGATCGCGGCAGCGGAGTCGGCCCAGCGCCCGGCTCCCCAACCCCTGGCCTGGACCTGGGAGGACGCCGCGGCCGCCACCTGGGAGATCTACGGCGAGGCGATCCGCGCCCCTAACCGCTGGCGCAGCGGGCGGCACTGAGCACCGGCCGAAGTCAAGGGCCGAATCGTGACGTGATGACATTTATTGGTCGTCTGGACGAATAAATGCCATCACGTGGGCAGAAGACCCTTTCCCTCATGGCCAGGCACTGAGCCCGCGGCTCAGCTGCTCGAGGACGGGCTCTCCAGGAGCAGCGTCACCGGACCGTCATTGACGAGCTCCACCGCCATCATCGCTCCGAACATGCCGCGCCTGGCGCCGGTGCGCTCGCAGAACCGCTCATACAGCGGCTCGGCCACCGGACCGGGAGCCGCGGCCACGTAGCTGGGGCGATTGCCCCGGCGCGTGTCGCCGTACAGGGTGAACTGGCTGACGCAGAGGATCTCGCGCTCGCCCAGGGGCTCGTTCATGCGACCCTCGGCGTCGGGGAACACGCGCAGCGCCCGGACCTTGTCGGCCAGCCAGTCGGCCTCCCGCTCACCGTCGTCCACGCTCACGCCGAGCAGCACGAGCAGACCTGGCCCGATCTGGGAGACGACGGCCCCGTCGACGCTCACCGATGCGCGGCTGACCCGCTGGACGAGCGCCCGCATCAGGCGTCTCGCAACTGGGCGGCGGCGTCCTCGGGCGCCAGGCTGTTCAGGTGAACCCCCGCCCCGAGCTCGAGCCCGGCCAGATGGGTGAGGCGCGGCAACACGTCGATCCGCCAGCAGAAGTGCTCGGCGCCTTGCGGCGCGGTGCGGATCCACAGGTTCAGCGGTGGGCTGGCGCCCAGCCGGCGCCCCAGGCGTCCGAGCACGTCATGCAGCAGCGCCGCCCCGGTAGGGCCGTCAGCCTCGAAGCGCGCCCGCGGCGTGCGAGGCACCAGCATCAGCTGGAACGGCACCTGGGAGGCAAACGGGCACATGACCACGGCCTCTGAGTCGATCGCCACGATCCGCTCGCGCTTGCGCACCTCCTCCTGGAGGAGGTCGGCCAGCAGGTTGCCGCCCATCGTGCGGGTGGTGTAGGCGCCCGCGCGCTCGCGCTCCCGGGCGATCTCCGCCGGTACGAACGGCAGCGCGTACAGCTGGGCGTGGGTATGCGGCCGCGAGGCGCCCGCTTCGCGGCGCTCGTTGACGATCAGGTGCAGGCAGGCGGCCTCGGGATGGGCGCGCATCCGCTGGCGCCACACCTCGACGGCCGCCACCACCTGCTCGGTCGACAGCTCGGACAGCGAGGTGACCGGCCGCGGTGAATTGATGATCACCTCGTGGGCTCCGCGCGACGGGGCGTGCCAGAAGAGGTCGGCCTCGCGGTTGGGCCGTCCGGCCTCCTGGGGCTCAGCCGGGAGCTCGTCCCCGGCGTCCGTCAGGGCGGGGTACAGATTGGGCACCACCCGGACGATCCAGCCCGGGCCATTGGCCGGTCCGCCCCCCGGACGGACCGCGAACACCTCCGGCGGGGTGCGGTCCTCGTGGCCCTCGGCGAACGGGTCGTCGTCCGCCCGCAGCGGTTCCGGCGGCGGTGCCACAAGCCCGCCGCCGGGACGTCCAGCGCGTGCCCCGGCGATGATCACGCGGTGCCCGCTGAGCGGGTCGATGCGGAGCTCGGGCCCGGTGGTCGGGGAGGACTCCGCGCCGCTCACAGGACCTTCTCCATGGCCACGTGCTCGATGCCCGCCTCGGTGAACTCACGGCCCCGGGCGGAGTAGCCGTGGTCCTCATAGAGGGCCCGGGCGTAGGTCTGGGCGTGCAGGACCAGCCGGTTGGCGCCGTGGGCGCGGGTCTCGGCGTCGGCTTGGCGCAGGAGGGCGGTGGCGATCCCGCGCCGCCGCGCCGGCTTGGCCACGGCCAGTCGGCTGAACTGCGCGGTGGCGCCGACGACCACCAGGCGACAGGTGCCCAGCAGCTGGTTGTCGTCGATCGCGATCAGGTGCAGACCCTCGCCGTCGCGGCCGTCGCGCTCCTCACCCACGGGCACTCCCTGCTCCAAACAGAACACGTCGTAGCGAAGGGCCAGGGCCGCCTCGAGCTCCTCGTGGGTGCGGACGCGGCGGATCTCGAAGCGCGGATCCTCCGGGCGCATTTGCACGTCCGACAGCTTTACATACGAGCGTCTGCTTAAATACGCGTTAGCGCCGGAACCTCGCACGGTGACGCGCTACCGCTTCTGAGGAAATACCTCGCGGGGTCCGGGGCTACTGGACCCTCTGAGTCGTGTGCAAAAAGCTGCCTCCGGCTCCAGCGGTCTGACGACTGTTATCCCTTTCATGGGTGATTCCACCCCTTTTCCAAGTCCTGCCGCGATCGCGCGCGCAGAACTCTTCACGCGTGAGCGCTTCGTTTACGAGGGCGAGACCCTCGAGGATGCGCTGGCGCCTGGCTCAGCTCGGCGCCGGGCGCTGGACGCCGCGCTCAGCGAGATCGACGGCGGCGCCAAGTACCCGTCCCTGGAGTGGCGGCGCGAGGACTCGCTGCTGCTCGGGCTGGAGCGGCTGCTCTCCGAGGAGGAGCCGCATCTGGCCGACGGCGCGGTCCTGTCCGCCCACCAGGTGGACGCGCTGTCGGGCACGCTCACCGCGCTGATCGCCGAGGCGCAGCGCAACGGAAACGGCAACGGCGGGGGCGCGGCCGTTGCGGTCAGCGACCCGCCCCCCCTGGCTTCGGCGGCTCTGCCCGGCGAGGAGGACTCCGAGCTGGACGAGGACGCCGAGGACGACCCTGACGAGGAGCCGGTCGACTGGCAGGAGGAGGACGCGCTCGACGAGGACGTCGCCCAGGAGGGCGCTCCCGATGATCCGGGCGCCGACCGGCGGTTCTGGTTCGAGCACGCGACCGGCGCCGGCAAGACCGTGGCGGCACTCGGCTTCGTGGAGGCGTCGCGTACGGGCGGGGTCCTGATCCTCACCCACCGGCGCAACCTGGTGGACCAGTTCCTCGGCGAGCTGCGCGATCGCGGATACCGGGACCGCATCCACTCGCCGCTGCTGCGCGACTCCGACGGCCGCGACGACCACGAGGCAGTGGTGGGACCGGTCACCGTCGAGACCTACCAGTGGTTCGTGCGCAACGTGGGCCGCGTCTCCAACGCCTACACGATCGTCATCTGCGACGAGGCGCACACGGCCCTGGGCGAGAAGACCTCGGCCTCGATCCGGGGCTGGGACAAGCCGATCTGGATCGGTATGACGGCCACCGGCGCGCTGATCGCCCGCCACGTCACCGACCTGTTCCCCACCCAGACCTCGCGCTTTGACCTGGCCCAGGCGGCACGGCGCGGCGTGATCTCGCCGTTGCGCTGCATCCGCATCCCACCCGGCCCGGGCGTGCGCACGATCGCCAAGGTGCCGCTGCGCCGCGGCGAGGTGGACACCGAGTTCGACCAGGAGATGCTGGCCGAGCTGCTGGACCAGGGACCCTTCAACGTGGCGATCGCCGACCTCTACAAGACGCGCTTCAACGGAGTGCCCGGCGTCGTCTACTCGGCCGGGGTGCGGCACGCCTACAACGTCGCCCAGGCCTTCCGGGACCTGGGCATGAAGGCCCAGGCGGTGTCGGGCGAGACACCGAAGCGCCAGCTGGCCCGCATCCTGGCCGACTACGAATCGGGCAAGATCGACGTGCTGGTCAACGCCCAGCTGCTGGCCGAGGGCTGGAACAGCCCCCGGGCCACCGTGTGCATGCACCTGGCCCCGACCGCTTCGAAGCGGATCTACCAGCAGCGGGTCGGTCGCGTGACGCGGCGCCACCCGGGCAAGGAGGCGGGGATCGTCATCGACTTCGTCCACCCGGCCACCAAGCACGACGACCCGGTGGTGACGCTGCACTCGTTGCTGGACCGCGACGTGTACCGCGGCGGCGCGATCGTGGTCGGCCCGGTGCGCCGCGGCCGCGGACGGCGGGTGCGCGTCGAGCGTCGCGTGCTGCCGGTGACCCCGGATCCGGACCGGCGCGCGGAGGTGTTTGAGCGCGAGCTGTGGCGGATCGCCGTCGAGCACCTCGACTACGGCGAGCAGCACGTGTGGGCGGCTCTGGCCGGGGCTCGGGTGACCGCCAACGGCTGGCGTCGGGCCAAGGCGATGCTCCACTTCGACCGCGGCGGCGAGCTGCGCCGGCGGTTCCTGTTGACCGCCGTGCAGCGAAACCGGAACGCCCAGCTGCGGGTGCGGGCGCTCCAGGAGATCGCGGCCGGTCGTGACGCCGAGGCCTTCGACAGCGCCATCGACATGATGGCCGGGTGGCCGCGTGACGAGCGCCGCGAGGGCGTCAAGGTGATGCTCCAGGCCCTGGCCGAGCGGCGAATCGGCCGCCGCGACCAGGCCAACGCGTGGATCTGGAGGATGGCCGAGTACACGCGCGAGGTGCACGAGGAGTACGCCGTGCAGCGCTGGCCGGAGACCAAGCGGCTGCTTGGTCTGCTGGTGAATTCGAGCGGCTCCGCTCACGCCCGCAACGCCCGCCGGATCGTTCACGCCGCCCGCCAGCAGGATCGCCGGCTGTCCGCCGCGCTGCTGGCCGCCTCGCTGGCTCACACGCCCGAGGCCCAGCAGGCGCTGGACGGTGCCCGCACGCGGATGGCGCGCAAGCCGGCAGCGCTGGCCCGTGAGCTGCTGCGCAACTTCCCCAAGGGGCGCCGGGGCACCAAGCGGCGGCGGCGCAAGTCTGGCGATGCGACGGCGCCGGGAGCGGCCGGCGAGCCGAAGGTCACGAACGTGCAGAGCAGGGACGGCGAGGAGCCGGAGCTGGCCGACGTGCCCGACGAGGACACGGACGACGACGAGGACGACGAACGCCGAGACGCGGCCTGACCCCTGAGCTCAGGTTCCCAGGTGAACTTCGCCTGAGTCGAGCGCGACGTGGCCCGCGTCGGTGTTCACCACGAGGCGGCCTTCGCCGTCGATCCCGGCGGCTGTCCCGCGGCCGCCGGTCCATGAGACCGGCCGGCCGCGCAGCGCGTCCCGCGTGCGGACGGACTCCAGCACGGCCTGGTCGGGCGCGACCGTCCATTGCGTGAGCCTTTTGAGGAGGCGTTGCAGCACCTCCTCGATGGCGCCGGGTGGCTGGGCCAGCGTGGCGGCGGTGTTTTGCAGCTCAGGCGGGAAGTCGTGTGGGGCCAGGGCCACGTTGAGACCGATGCCGAGGATGGCCCACCCTTCCTGGGGGCGGCTTTCAACGAGAATCCCCGCCACCTTCCGGTTTTTGATCAGGACGTCGTTGGGCCACTTGATCTGAGCGGGGTGGTTCAGTTGGTCACAGATTTCGGCTACCGCGACGCCCGCGGCGAGGGGGAGGAGCCGGGGGGGGTTCCGGATCAGCAGTGAAAGGAGGAGGGCTCGGTTTGGTGGCGCGGTCCAGGAGCGGCCTTGGCGGCCGCGGCCGGCGGTCTGCTCTGCGGCGGTGATGAGGGTGCCGTGCGGCGCGCCTCGCCCGGCGAGCTCTCTCAGCCGCGAGTTGGTGGAATCGGTGCGGCGGTAGTGGCGTCTTGGGGTGCCGAGCATGATCTAACGAACAAATCGCGCTCGGGGAACGAGCTTCGTTCGCCCGAGCAGGTTGCTCATGCCGGGGCGAACGAATCGATTAGGCACGGTCCGATTTGTTCGCCTGAGCAGGTCCAATTACCAGTTCATCCCCGATCTTGAGGGTGAGGCGCTCGGCGGCGCTGCCCTGATTGACGGCGACGGCCAGACGGCCACTCGACCCCTTGTAGAGGATCAGCTGGCCGGGAGCGGCGTCGGCGAACGTTCGGACGTAGCGACCCCGATGCGATCTGATCTCCACCTCCGCCCCCAGGCGCGAGGCCACCTCCGCCCCCTCCCCATCGCGGCAGTTCAGCTCGAGATTCCCGAACCGGTCCACGAGCATCACGGTCGCTTGCAAACGGCCGTCTTCGACTCGGGGGGCCGGCGCGTCGAGATGGACGAGCGCGCCCGGGTCGAGCGGCTCGCCCAGCTCGGCCAGGGCCCGTCCGACAGCCAGATGGGCGGCCACCGGAGCGAAGATGTCCCGCCCGTGGAACGTGGCAGAGACGGGCTGGAAACGGACCGGCGATTCCGAGATCTCGACCGCCTCGGCGACCCCGCCTGCCCCTTCACTGCCCAGCCAGAGCAGTCCGTTGTCGGGTCCGACGAGGACCCGGCCATCGCGGCACCGGGCGGCGACCGCGCGGCGGTCGGAGCCCACTCCTGGGTCGACGACCGCCATGTGCACGCCCACCGGCAGGTAGGGCAGCGCGGCGGCCAGCCGGAGCGCTCCGCCGAGCACGTCCTGGGGGGCGATGCCGTGCGTGATGTCGATGATCCGTGCCGTCGGGCAGATGCCGGCGATCACCCCGTGGCAGACCCCGACGAACTCGTCGTCCAAGCCGTAGTCGGTGAGCAGCGTGACGACCGGCTGGCTCATCGCGCGCCAGCGTCGGCCACCAGCGCCTCGATCAGCCCATCGATGTGATGGTGGGTAGCCTCGACGTCGGGTTCGAGTCCGTGCTCGCGCAGCGTGCCGCTGGTCACCGGGCCGATGCTGGCCAGGCGAGGCCGGTCACCCTCACGCCACACCTCGGGTCCACCGGCAGCGGCCAGGAAGTTCCGCACCGTCGAGGAGGACGTGAAGGTCAGGTAGTCGACTCCCCGCACCGACTCGATCTGCTGGGCATCGAGCGTCTCGACCACCGTCCGGTACAGCGCCAGGACATCCACCTCGGCGCCGCGGTCGCGCAAAGCGTCGGGCAGCACGTCGCGGGCCTCCTCGGCCCGGGCCACCAGCGCCCGCCGGACAGGGACATCGGACAGCGCTTCGACCAGTCCCTCGGCGATGGCGCGCTCGGGCATCACGTCCGCCTCGATGCCATGACGGCGCAGGCGCGCGGCCGTCCCCGGCCCGATCACCGCCACCCGCGCCCCCGCGAACGCCCGCGCGTCCCGGCCGGCGGCGTGCAGGCGCGTGAACAGCGCCTCGACGCCGTTGGGGCTGGTCAGGCAGATCAGGTCGTAGTCAGACGGCTCGGGAGCAGGCCCGTCCAAGTGCTCGATCCGGATCGCCGGCGCCTCGATGACCGCCGCGCCCAGAGCGGCCAGCCGGTCGGCCATCGAGCTCACCTGGGCCCGCGCGCGGGTCACCGCCACACGCACACCGTGCAACGGGCGGCGCTCGAGCCAGGCCAGCGACTCTCGCAGCGAGGCCACGGCGCCGAACACGGTCACGGTGGGCGCCCGGATCCGCTCGCTCTCGGCCAGCTCGGCGATTGTGGCCAGGGTGCCGAGCACGGCGCGCTGGTCAGGCCAGGTGCCGCGCTGCACGAGTGCAGCCGGCTCCTGGGCCGAGCGGCCACCATCGATCAGCCGACGGGCGATCTCGGGCAGCTGGCGCACGCCCATGTAGATGACCAGCGTGCCGGGGAAGCCAGCCAGAGCCGCCCAGTCGAGCGCTGACTCGGGCTTGGCCGGATCCTCGTGGCCGGTGACGAACGCCACCGAGCTGGCCATCTCCCGGTGGGTAACCGGGATGCCCGCATAGGCAGGACCGGCGATCCCCGCCGTGACGCCGGGCACCACCTCGAAGTCGACGCCGGCTTCGCGCAGGGCCTCGGCCTCCTCGCCGCCGCGCCCGAACACGAACGGGTCGCCTCCCTTGAGGCGAACCACCTGGCGCCCGGCCCGGCCGTGCTCGATCAGCAGGCGGTTGGTCTCGTCCTGCCCGATCGACGGTCCCCCGCCCTCCTTGCCCGCGTAGATCAGCTGCGCGTCGGGGCGGGCGCCGGCCAGCGCGCGGTCGGGGATCAGGCGGTCGTAGACGATCACCTCGGCACGGGCGATCAGCTCGAGGCTGCGCACGGTCATCAGGGCCGGATCCCCGGGCCCGGCGCCCACCAGATAGACGGTCACATCGCCTCCGCTCGGCGCAGCAGCTCGCCGGCCCCCGCCGCCAGCATCCGCTCGGCCACCGCCTCGCCGACGCGGTCAGCCGGGCCGGTCAGCCGGTCGGAGATCCACTCCGAGCCATCCGGGAGCCCTGCCCAGGCGTGCAGCTCCACCTGATGCTCCGCGCTGGCCGGAGTGGCCAGTGCGCCCACCGCGGTCTGGCAGGAGGCGCCGAGCGCCGCGGTCAGCGATCGCTCGGCGGTCACGCAGGCTGCAGTGATCGGGTGGTTGAGCGCCGCCGCGCTGGCGGCGGCCGCGGAGCCGGAGCGCGCCTGAAGCGCGAGCGCGCCCTGCCCGGCGGCGGGCACCAGCTCCTCCAGCACCGTGCCGACCGCCGACTCCCGCCCGAGGCGGCGCAGCCCGGCGAGAGCCAGGACGATCGTGTCGACCGCGGGCTCCTGGAGACGGCGCAGCCGCGTGTCCACGTTGCCGCGCAACTCGACCACCTCCAGATCCTCGCGTATTGCCCGCAGCTGCGCGGCGCGGCGCAGGCTGCTCGTGCCCACCCGGGCGCCGCGCGGAAGGGCCGCCAGGCTCGGGGCGCCGCACAGCGCGTCGCGCGGATCCTCACGCTGGGGGAAGGCCACCAGCTCGGTGCTGACAGCCAGTTCGGCCGGGACGTCCTTGGCCGAATGGACCGCCAGATCGATGCGATCGTCCAGGAGCGCTCGCTCCAGCTCCGATGTCCATCGGGACTTGTCCGACGCTCGCTCGCCCCGATCCCCGCTGGTCGTGAGCTCCACCAGCTCCACCTGAACGCCGCCCCGCTCGAGCCGAGCCGCCACCCATTGCGCCTGGCACAGGGCCAGGGCGCTGCCCCGGGTCCCGATTCGCATCAGGCGCGGCGCCGGCGCGCCGAGCGGATGTCGGCCACCGTGCCCTTCGCCTCCACGGGCGCAGGTGCGCTGTCCGCCAGCTCAGTGTCCTCCACGCTCAGGTCGAACAGCTCGCGAACCAGGGCCATGCGGGCGTGGACCCGATCGTCGCTCAGCTCCTTGATGCGGGCGGTGGGATGGTGCAGCAAACGGTTGACGACAGCGCGGGCGATCGCCTCCACCCGCTCGCGGTCCCGCGGGGACGCGGTCTCCCATTTGCCCTGGTTCTCTTCCACGACGGCCAGCGCGATCTCGGTGGCCCGGGCGCGGAGCGCGGCCAGGGTGGGCAGCACCTCCAGCGAACCCAGCCAGGCGGCGAACTTGCCGATCTCCTCCTCGACGATGCCCTCGGCCTTGCGGGCCTCGCCCTGACGGACCTGCCGGTTGCTGGCAATCACCGCCTCCAGATCGTCGATGTCGTACAGCGAGACCTCGGGGATGTGGGCGCAGGCGGCATCGATGTCCCGGGGCACGGCCAGGTCGATCATCAGCATCGGCCGGGCGGGCCGAGTCCTCAGCACCTCGGCCAGATCCTCGGCCTCGATCAGAAGGTGCGGCGAGGAGGTGGCGGCGACCAACACGTCGGCCACCTCCAGGGCCTGCGGAAGTTCGTCGAAGCTCAGGCTCTCCCCGCCGTAGCGGCGGGCCAGGCTGACCGCGCGGTCACGGCGCCGCCCGGCCACGAACACGGTGTGCCCGCCGCTGTCGGCCAGCGCCCGGGCGGTCAGCTCGCTGGTCTCGCCGGTGCCGATGATCACCACCTGCTTGCCGGTGAGCTCGCCGAGCAGGTCGCGGGCCAGCGACACGGCCACCGAGGAGAGGCTGAGATGGCGCTCCCCGATCACGGTCTCGGTGCGCACCCGCTTGCCGGTGGCCAGCGCGGCGCGGAACAGCTGGTGGGAGAACGGGCCGGCCGTCTCCCGGGCTACCGCGGACTCGTAGGCGCGCTTGACCTGGCCCTGAACCTCGGCCTCGCCGACGATCATCGACTCCAACCCGGCCGTGACCCGATACAGGTGGCGGGCCGCCTCGCAGTTGTGGTGGGAATAGATGGCTCCGCTCAGCGAGGTGGGACGGATCCCGGCCTGGCGAGCCAGCATCCCCAGCACCGTGCTCTCGGCCTCCACCGGGTCGCTGACCACGAGGTAGACCTCGGTCCGGTTGCAGGTGGAAATGGCCACCGCCTCCTGGATCTCCGCGGTGCCGCGCAGGTCACGCAGGAACTCGGCGGCGCGGGCATCGGTCAGCGCCAGGCGCTCGCGCACCTCCACGGGAGCGGTCTTGTGCGAGACGCCGATGGCCAGCAGCTCGGTCACAGCTGGTGAGACACCTCGCGCTCGGAGCTGCCCGGGTCGGCGGCCTGAGCCTGGGGCTTGTCGGCCTGCTCGCGCTCGGCCAGCTCGCTCCTGAGCTCGGCCAGATCCCGCTGGTTGGCGATCAGGCGGCGAGCCATGATCCCTACGTAGATCAGCACGATGGCCAGGAACACGATGTAGGCGGCCGCCACGAACGGACCGGCCTTGTGCAGCGGCAGGGCGGGGGCGATTGCGTAAAGGGTCATGAGGGGGCGGCGCTCCTGCGTAGGGGCCGGATCGCGTCGTCGCCCAGCAGCACCCGGCGCAGGCGCCGGGTCTCCATGCGCGTGACCTTGGCGGCCATCTCGTACTTCATCAGTGTGGCGAACAGGAGCGCGATGCCGAGCAGCGAGATGTAGAAGGTGAGCTTCATCGGGCCGGGGAGGGCACCTCCCTCCAGATTGAGCACTCGGGGATGCACGTAGGCGGTGGAGAGCCTGACCGCGATGAAGTTGAGCGGCACGAACGCGCCACCCACCACGGCAAACACGCTGGCGTAGCGGGCTTGGCGCTCCGGGTCCTCGATCGAGAAGCGCAGCGGCTGGTAGGTGGCGAACAGGAGGATCACGATCAGATAGGAGACGAGCGTCGGCTCGGCCCACACCCACCAGTGGCCCCACGATGCCTTGGCCCAGATCGAGCCGGTGACGATCCCTCCGATCGAGAAGATCAGCGACATGTGGATCGCGCAGTAGGAGCGCATGTCCCAGACCCGCTTGCCCGTGCGCAGGTAACCGATAGCGAACAGGCCGCCCAGCACGTAGCCGCACAGCGAGATGATCGCCAGCGGCACGTGGATGTAGAAGATCTTCTGGACGAACCCCTGGTTGGCGTCCAGCGGCGCATAGAAGAACACCAGCACCAGCGCCGTCGTGATGGTCACGGCGGTGGCGATCGTCAGTCCGCGCAGATGGCGGATGTGCGTGGTCAAGATGGGACCTCGGAAGTCATGCGACGACGC
>Ga0182024_10000867_pt1 | contig 78456 bp, 72 predicted proteins | sample P32metaG_FD_120480 | JGI IMG/M metagenome (GOLD analysis project Ga0182024, IMG submission 120480) | Permafrost microbial communities from Stordalen Mire, Sweden - P3-2 metaG (Illumina Assembly) | ecosystem: Environmental > Terrestrial > Soil > Wetlands > Permafrost | place: Sweden: Stordalen...
ACTGATGTGATCTGTAATTCGGGAGCCAGCGGGCAGTTCAGCGATAGTCCGGGCCATGCGGCGCTCTCCTGTCTAAAACAGAATAGCACGTTTATGTTGTTAAGTGAAGAGTATTGAGGCTAACCGGGACTTCACAGTTCCCGGCAAAATCTCGAGTACTGCGGCGACTTCATGGCGGCTCATCTCCTCCAGGTAGTGCAGCACGATGACGGCGCGACTCGCTGGCGGCAGGTCATCCACCCAATCAAGGAGACACTGGGCTCCCATTCCTTCGGGATGCTCTCGCCGCCACCCGTTTCCAGAGTATCCAGATCCAGTATTTCCTCGCCGCGACGTTTTTCTGAGCGCAACTGCTGGAAACATTCCCGGCTGGCAATGCGAAATGCCCAGGGACGGAGAGGTTCGGGATCCTGTAGCCAGACAATCTTCCTGCAGATTCGAAATAGCACCTCTTGCAGGGCGTCTTCTGGCGTCTCGCGATGTGTCAGCAGCCTCGAAATGTATCGGTAGAGCGGACGCTGCAGTGCAGCAAGGATATCGTCCAGGACGTCGCGGTCGCCTGCGATCGCGCGCGCTACTACCACGCCGTCTACGTTCCAGGGCTCTGTCATGTACCCACACCTGATAAGAGCGTCACAAGCGGAGAAGTGTTCGCACCGTTGAGAGAAATATTTTGCCGTGAGTGCTGGTGAATTGCCGGGATAAGGTGTGGGGGGGGAACCCTGCACGATCGCCTTTCACGCGGCTCTGGCGGCGGCCGGACACGATTGCTTTCGGCCCTGCGACCGAACCATCATATTACGCCGCCTCGCGGATGGTTATCGGCGGAATACTTGATGCACGCTTGCCGAAAACTCACGCTCTACGCCGCTTTCTTGCGATTCGCCTCAAGTCGCGAGTCGACCAGCGCCACAATTTCATCGATTACCGGGTGGCTTAAGCCCTTCTGTCTCCCGACCAGTTGCACCAGCTTATCGGCGCGCTCGATATTTGGCGCTCCGTTGTTGAGCGCGCGCGCAGCCGAGGCCGGACGAACCAGGGATTGCGCCGCCGCGGCGTACTTCTCAAACGGCACCAAATCGCTGGGGTTGGCGCCGAGCTTGACGCACAAATCGTTGACGAAATTGTAGACCGAGCGCGAGGTCTCGATGTCGCGGTGTACCGCTTCCTGCGCCGTGCACATGCCGTCTTTGGTGATGCATCGATAATTGCCGGCGAGCAGCATCGCCCATTTCGCCAGCGGCACGAATATAGAATCGTGCACCTTCAGCTTCACCGGCAGCTCAATCTTGCCTTCCGGAGTGTCGAAACGCGCGCCTTCGATGTCTCTCTCGATCTGGCGCAGAATCGCCGTGGATTTTTCGTCGTCGAACCTCGCCACCTTGAAGTTGGTCGGCAGCGTCACCATCAACACGTTGACCTGCTCGTCCGGTGGCCGGATCGCCTGCGGGTCCGGACTGTTGAGCGTCATGCATTTGGGATCGAAATTCTCCCAGACCGTCGCGTCGGTGTAGGCGGGCTTCAGTGCGTCGTGGTTCAGGCCGGGGATGCGCTTCATATAAGGCAGTGGCGGCATATTCATGATCGACATGCACGGCACGCGCGACTTCGCCACCGCGTCGAGCAATTCGCGCACGCCCGGCGCGCGATATTGCGGCTCCTGCATGCACAGACCGGTGAGGTCGTAGTCTTTCGGATTGACACCGGTCGCCGGTCCCGCGCTTACCTTGCCTGGCAGCTTGCGCGAGTCGAGCACTACCGGATCCTTTCGCCCTCGCACCGGCAAGCGCACGCGAAAGCCCTCGGCGTTGATCAGATCGGCCTCCGCCGGCAGGCAGACCAGATGAATCGTGTGGCCGCCAAACAGGACTTTGGAGGCGAGGAGCGAGCCGTACGACGCGCCCATCAGCAGAATGTTGTACGGCATGACGAACAATCTAACGCGCCTGTCATTCCGATGCAATCGGTGAGATGAGAACTTTTTCATTCACAGTGCCCGAAAATACTCCCAAAATTCCCGCATCCTCTGTCCCTGCAATATCCCAGCGCCCACTTGCGATCCATTAGCGCTCCCTCACGCACACGATTTCCCGCCCCGCCGTGGTAGCTCTTAATCGAGAAAAATCATGATCTCCGACAAACAACTCGATGCCAATCGTGCGAACGCCGAGACCGATGAAGCGGTCAGGCCTTATCCCCGCGATACTGAACGAGCGGGAAGCACTTCTGGTCAGGGTCCAAAAACGGAAGAAGGCTCCAAACGCTCCAGCATGAACGCGCTCCGTCACGGCATCACGGGCCAAGTCACCACCATGACCGACGAGGACCGTGCCGCCCACGACAAACTCTCCCAAGCCCTCATCAAAGACCTGGCGCCCGAAGGAGCCATGGAGATCCAACTCGCCCAGCGGATCGCCACCGACAGCTGGCGTCTGAATAGGATCAGCGCCGTCGAAGACAACCTCTTCGCCCTCGGCCTACACGAAAACGGCGGCCAACTCTGCCCCGATAACGAACAAATCGACGCCGCCCTCACCACCGCCCGCGTCTTCACCAGAGAATCCAAAACTCTGCAACTCCTCACCCTCTACGAGCAGCGCCTGAACCGCGCCGTCCAAAAGAATCTCGCTATGCTGCAATCCCTTCAGGCGACTCGCAAAGCGGCACACGCCGCCGCCATAAAGGAAGCAGCCGCCCTCCTCAAACTCAGTGAAATGAAAGGTTTGGAGTATCAACCGCAGAAGGATGGGTTTGTATTTGCGAATGGCCAAATCCACGCCGCCATCGACCGCGAACAGCGTCTTCAACGAGCCTCAACCACCGATCTCAGCAAATTCAGACTCCGAAAATTCCACAGTGCCGCCGCCTGAAGGATCTGCGTTGATCCGCCTTGATCTGCGTTCATCTCATGGAAGGGTTTGACATACTTGCCGACCACCTGCATGGTCTGTTGAGAAGACGCCAGGTAGTCCGCCGTCTGCGCGGGAGTGACGGCGTGGTCCAGCGCGTAAGCCGTCGGCACCGTGCCGACCGGCGCTTCGTACAGCCGTTTGTCTTTAATCACCGCCTTGGCGAGGAGCAGGAAGAGGGCAGCGATGTTCAGCGCCTGGCCCCAATCGACGCCGCTCGTACCTTGCTTGTGATTCATCAACTGGTTGGCGATTCCCACTCCAATGATCGAGCCGACCATCGTGTGGGTGCTGGATGCGAGAAGGCCAAAGTACCAGGTTCCGAGATTCCAGAGGATGGCGGCGATCAGCAGCGCGAAGACCATCGCAAATCCGGCCCCGCTTCCCACCTGGCCCCGCTTCCCACCTGGAGGATCAGTTCGACCGGCAGCAGCGAGATGATGCCGAAGGCGACAGCGCCCGAAGACCACATGACTCCCGCGAAATTGCAGACGCCGGACCAGACGACGGCCACATGCGGTTCGAGCGAGTGTGTGTAGATGACGGTCGCCACCGCGTTGGCGGTATCGTGAAATCCGTTGACGAATTCGAAGCCGAGAGCGGTCAGCAGCGCCACTCCCAGCAGGAGAAACGGGAAGATCGAAGTGGAGTGGACAGTTCCCAGGTCTCTGGCGATGCTCACGCCGGTATAGGTAATGTCGCCTGCCAGCGCGACGCCGAATAAGATCATGCCGATCGTTCCCGGATTCCGCGACAGTTTTTTCTCTAATGCGGGTGAAACTGCAGCGGCCCATGAGTTTCCCTTTAGCGAGCCAGTGTAGTGGGAAATCGATGTCTGCTTATTTAACGTTGCATTACAAAACGGTTTCAGATACCGCCGGCGATTCTGTCGCCGGTGCCGTTGACCTCGTCTGAACATGCTCAGGCCGGAATCCAATTCCGACCACACGCGCCGGAATCCGGCGCAGTACAGGGAACCATTGCAACAGTCTCAGCAGCAGGGGAGGCCGTGGTAATCCGCCCTGCCTGTTCAAAGCCGGAGTGAGCAGACGTTTGTGCGCGAAAACCTGAAGTGCCTGGGTCAGGCGAGTAGGAAACTCGCGTCGCTGTTGAACCTCCCGCAGTTGCGAGTCCGTCACCCTACCGCGTAAGAGCGGCCGAGCCAGGATGTTCGCGGCCGCGACGGCGTCCTGAATGGCGAGATTGATACCAACGCCTCCCACTGGAGACATGGCATGCGCGGAATCCCCGATGCACAAGAGTCCCGGCCGCGACCATTGACGCAGGCGGTCGACAGCAACCGACAATAAGCTGATGTCGCTCCAGTCCTTCAGTTCGCCGACTCGGTCGCGCAGGAAGGGCGCGACCTTCGCGATGTCTTCCCGAAACGCCGGCAAACCCTTCTTACGAATCTCTTCGGACGCACCCTTCGGGATCACGTACGCGCACTGCCAGTAGTCGCCGCGATATATGGTTACCAGGATCTTGCCGTCGCGGACACGACCGAGAGCCTGATTAGGATCGTCGGGCCGCCGGGTGAGCCGCATCCACAGCACATCGATAGGAGCGCCGAGATCGATCACTTCCAATCCGGCCTTCTCGCGAACGAGGGAGCGGCGTCCATCGGCTCCTATCGTCAAACTCGCGCGAACGTCCAAACTGCCTTGCGGTGTCTTACAGCGCACGCCTGCCACGCGGCTGTTTTCTTCGATCAGATCGGTGACTTCGCACTCCATTTGCAGATGGAATTGAGGGTAGATCCTGGCCTTCTCCGCGATGAAATCGAGGAAATCCCACTGCGGCATCAACGCAACGAATTTACATTGCGTGGGAAGGTGTGAGAGGTCCGCGATCGTCGTCTGGAAATCCTCGATTTGAAGGCCGATTTGAGGCAGCTCCTGATGCGGGCGGCGCAGCAATTCCTCGAGAATTCCCAGCTCGTGCATAAGTTCCAGCGTCGAAGGGTGGATCGTGTCCCCGCGGAAATCGCGCAGGAAGTCCTTGTGCTTTTCGAGCACCGCCACTTCGATTCCCGCCCGGGCGAGCAGAAAACCCAGCATCATGCCTGCTGGTCCTCCGCCGGCGATGCAGCAGCGGACTTCCATCACGTTCCTCCCGATCATCGTCGAAGAACTCATTCCAAGCTGCCGAATCAGCAATCCGGCAGCCATGTCCGATTCATCACCTCACGCGACGCTGGCATAGTACAATCCCCCATAGATTATGTCCCTGCGTATAAACGACGAAGCTCCGAATTTCGCCGCCGAAACCACACAAGGCACGATTGACTTCCACGAATGGATAGGCCAGGGATGGGCGATCCTGTTCTCGCATCCGAAAGACTTCACTCCTGTCTGCACGACGGAACTGGGCTACATGGCGCGGCTGCAACCGGATTTCGCCAGCCGGAACTGCAAGATTATCGGGCTGAGCGTGGATCCCGTCAGCAGTCATGGCAAGTGGGCTGCGGATATCGAAGAGACTCAGGGATCCAAGGTGGAATACCCGATGATCGGCGATCCGGAACTCAAGATCGCCAAGCTCTACGACATGCTTCCTGCCGATGCCGGATCAACCTCGGAAGGCCGTACCGCCGCTACCAATGCGACGGTGCGAACGGTGTTCGTTGTTGGGCCGGACAAGAAGATCAAACTGATGCTCAGCTATCCGATGAGCACGGGCCGCAATTTCGATGAAGTGCTGCGCGTTCTGGATTCGATTCAGCTCACCGCCAAACACAAAGTCGCCACACCGGTGAACTGGAAACAGGGTGACGATGTGATCATTCTGCCGTCGGTATCGGAAGACGAAGCGAAGCAAAAATACCCCGGCGGCTGGACATCGCCGAAGCCATACCTGCGCATCGTCCCCCAACCCAAGTAGAACGCATTCCTAAGGCATACTCCACAAAGCAACTGGACTAGGCCTTTGGCCTGCGTTTTGCCTGTCTTTGTCATGTATGAGATACACTGTAACTCATACATGACAATCGCTTGCAGGACTTCACTCTTCCTTCTTTGCGCCCTGTCACTCCGCGCCCAGGTATCCGCCAATCTTTCGGGAACGGTAACCGACCCCTCAGGCGCTGTAGTTTCGTCGGCCGCCGTCACCGCAAAGAACACCGATACAGGCGCCAGCCGCGATGCCGTTACCGACAGCGCCGGCCATTATCAACTGTTCTCGTTGCCGCTCGGCCCCTATGAGGTCCACGCCCGTAAGACCGGCTTCACGGAGCAGGTCCGCAAAGGCGTGCGCCTGGTTGTAGGCCAGGAAGCCACGGTGGATTTGACCCTGCAGGTTGGCCAGCCTAACCAGCAGGTCACCGTAAATGCTGACGCGCCGCCGGTCAGCCTGACCACTGCCGACATAACCGGCGTGGTCGGCGAAGAACAGGTCAAAGATCTGCCGCTCAACGGCCGCAGCTACGACGAACTGCTCACCCTGAATCCCGGAATAGTGAACTTTACCTGGGAAAAATTCGGCGGTATCGGCGTCTCGAATTCGACCACCGGCAACAACTTTGCGGTTGAGGGCAATCGGCCTCAGCAGAACCTTTTCCTGTTGAACGGCATTGAGTTCACCGGCGCCGCCGAGAACAACATGCAGCCGGGCGGCACCAGTCAGCAGTTGCTCGGAGTCGATGCCGTGCGCGAGTTCAACGTACTGCGCGACTCTTACGACGCAAGCTATGGCAAGCGCCCCGGAGCGCAGGTCGTGATCGTGACTCAATCAGGTGCGAATCAAATCCACGGATCTGTCTTCGAATTTCTGCGCAACAATGTCTTCGATGCGCGCAACTTCTTCGACGGCGCTTCCGTTCCCGGCTTCGAGCGCAACCAATTCGGTGGCTCTATCGGCGCTCCCATCAAGAAGGACAAGACCTTCGCCTTCGCCAATTTTGAAGGATTCAATCAGCACCTGCACCAGACCGGCGTTGACCTCGTCCCCGACACCAGCGCGCGGGCCGGATCGCTCCCCTGCAAACTGGTCAGCCCGGCTCCAAACCCCTGCCCGGACTCGGGACTGTTCTTCGTCGGTGTTTCACCGCTGATCAACGCGTGGCCCGCGCCGTCGCCCGGCGCTCCCGATTTCGGTGGAATTTCCGAAGCCTTCAATAATCCCCTCCAGACCATCCGGGACGACTTCGGAACCACTCGACTCGATCACATCTTTTCGCCGAAGGACACTCTGAGCGCTATCTACACAATCGACGACAGCGCGGACTTCACTCCCACCAGCATCAATTCGTACATGGCAGATGTGGTAAGCCTCCGGGAACAAGTCGCGAGCATCGAGGAAACTCGCGTCTTCTCGCCGACTTTGATCAACACCGCCCGGATCGGCTTTTCGCGCGCGGGTTATTTCTTCACCGGAGAGCCTACTCCCGGGACTCCCGCCGCCACGCTGCCGGGCTTCCTGTCCGGAGACCCGGTCGGTGCGCTCGTCGTGGGAGGCAGCGCGGCCTCGAATCCCACCGCCACGATCAGCCTGGCCGGGAGCAATAACGGAAGCAATCTGCACGTAGCCCGCAATCTCTTCACCTATGCCGACGGCCTCTCCATGACGCTCGGCCGCCATCAAATCTCCGTGGGAGTCTGGTTCCAGCGGCTGCAATCCAATGAAATCCTGGCGCTCAGCCAGTATGGGCAAGCGACTTTCACCAGTCTCGATACCTTCCTCGCGGGGACAGTCGCCACTCTTCTCTACGACCCTACGCCCACCGCGATGCACTGGCGGTCCTGGTTCGGCGCGTCATACGTGCAGGACACTATTCGATTGAGTCAGGGCCTGACGCTCTCGCTCGGGTTCCGCGACGAATTCTCCACGGGGTGGAACTCCGCGAATGGCCAGGCGTCCAACTACACCTACACGAACGGAGTGATCTCGCCCCAGCCCACCGTCGGCAACTCCGTGTTCACCGTAAACAATGCAAAATTCCTGCCGCAACCACGCGCCGGACTTGCCTGGAGCCCGTTCCGCAAAACCAACAAGACCGTGATCCGCGCCGGATTCGGTATGTATAACGACCTTCAGGACGCGCTCGGTTACCGCACCGATCAGAACGCCCCGTTCAACCCCACGTGGAGTGTTCCGAACGTTCCTGTGTCCTCGCTTCCGCTCTCGACATCGGCCCCGATACCGGCAACCGCGCATCTGGTTCCCGGAGGGGTGCAGCCAAACATGCAAACGCCCACGCTCATTTCCTGGTCGCTCAGACTACAGCAGCAGTTGACCGCCAACACTGCACTCACCGTTGGCTATATGGGGTCTCACGGCTACCACGAAATCATCGGTATCGATGCGAATGAGCCGTTCCCCGTTATTTGTCCCGCGGCGCCATGCCCGGCGACATATCCAGCGACGTTTCCTGCGGGCATCGCCGGCACGCCGGTCCCTAACGGCACATACTATGTACCCACTGCGACGAAGCCCACGGCCTCGATCGCGAACACATGGACTTACTTCTCGGAGGGCGCCAGCACTTACAACGCGCTGCAGGTGGATCTGAATCACCGCTTCAGCAATGGCTTCTCGTTACGTGGCGTGTACACCTGGTCGAAGACGCTCGACGATGGAGATTCACTGAACGCAACGACGTCGGGCAACGAGCCGGCTCTCGCATCGAATCCGTTTGACCTTCGTGCGGATAAGGGCCTCGCCAACTTCGATGTCAGGAACGTGGGCGTGATCAACGCGACTTATGCTCTGCCTCTCGGACATGGGCAGCGCTTCATGGGGAGCGCCAGCGGTTTCGGCGGCGCCCTTATGAGCGGCTGGACCGCCAATTCGATTGTGACGCTGCAGGGCGGATTCCCGTTCACGCCCCAGCTCAGCTACAACCCTACAAACAGCGGCGACACGCGGAATCCGGTGCGTCCGTTTGTCAATCCGGGGTTCAGCGGACCGGTGATTGAGGGGAATCCGAATCAGTGGTTCAACCCCGCCGCCTTTCTCGCCCCGCCCAACGCCAGCGGCTTCGCGGGAAATCTTGGCAGAGACACATTGCCGGGCCCCGGTCTTGCTACTTGGGACTTTTCGCTTTTCAAAGAGACGCACATACGCGAACGTGCCAGATTGCAGTTCCGCGCGGAATTCTTCAATATCCTGAACCGGGCCAATTTCAATACACCGAATGCGGTCGTTTTTACGCCAACGGGGGTATCGCCAACGGCGGGTATTATCACCAGCACTTCTACTACGTCACGGCAAATTCAATTCGGATTAAAGCTGCTTTGGTAGATGCAGCAGGTCGTTTTCGAGCGGCTCCAGTTCGACGCTGCGGTATTCGATCTGATGCGTGATCCGGTGATTCTCGCCCGTTAAGGTATGGACAATCTTCGTGCGCATACCGCTTCGTTGGGTATAGAGCCTGAGATGTCCCATCGACACCGACAGGCCCACGTTCTGATCGGACGGAAGGATGTCGGAAGGTAGAGCCCGGTCCTGGTCGAGGTAAGGCAAGCGCTCCTGCTGAAAAGCGTCGTTCTCCCAGACGGCGCGCTCGCTAACAGGCTTACCGTATTTCTCCATCAGAATCGGCTCGACGGCGCGAAAGTCGACGATGAAATCGTTCAGATCGCTGTGTTCGGCGTTCGAAACGTATTTCGCGCGCACCAGCTTGTCATTCGCGAAAATGTAGATCAGCCGCCCGTTCAGGTCCGCCGTTTTAGCTGAGTCGGACAGCTCGTATCTAACCACCACTTCGCCATTCTCCTGGCGAACTTCAGCGGGACGATCCGGCTCCGTCGCCAAAACCTGCGCCTGCGTCATGCCCCAGGCGGCTTTACGGAAGTCCTGCGCCAATGCCGGGTAAGCGAGCAGCAAAGGCAGCAAAGATACAAGGCTGGCGGCGGCTGGCGATCTCGTCATTTTGCGTGCCGATTACAACCAGTATATGTTCCGTCAGAAGCCGCTGCGAAATCTCGATTCGACCGTAACACTTTCTTTACGTCCAACGTCTTCGGTTTGTAACGTCAGACCGGAGAGCCGAATGGATACCGATTTCCTCCAGTGGATAGACGGCCAGCAGGGCCGCCAGTACGAACTGCACTCGCGGTATGTCAATCCGGTATTCGTGAAAATGCTGCGGACGATCGGGTTCGACAAAGGCTATGTTCGGGGCGAGGGCTCCTATTTATACGACGAAGATGGCCATCGTTACCTCGACCTTCTCACTGGATGGGGCGTGTTCGCGCTGGGCCGGAACCACCCGAAGGTGCGGTCCATCCTGGAGCAGGTTCTGTCGCGTGAAATGCCGAACCTCGTGCGCATGGAATGCTCCCTGCTGGCGGGCCTCGTTGCGGAGAAACTCACCAGCCACACGTCCTCGAAAACCGGCGCGGGCCTGAGCCGCGTGTTCTTCACCAACTCCGGCACCGAGAGCGTTGAGACGGCCATCAAGTTTGCGCGGTGCGCCACCGGGAAGCAGAAGATCGTGTATTGCGACCAGGCGTTTCACGGTCTGACGGTCGGGTCGCTTTCGCTGAATGGGGCGGATTTCTTTCGCGAACGATTCGGGGATCTGATGCCTGGAACCGAGGAGACGCCGTTCAATGATCTGGCGGCGCTTGAGCGGGCGTTGTTTCGCAAAGATGTGGCCGCGTTTGTGGTTGAGCCCGTGCAGGGCAAGAATTGCAGGGTCGTCGCCGACGGCTACCTCGCCGATGCGCAAAAACTCTGTCACAAAGCCGGGGCTCTGCTGGTGGTGGATGAAGTGCAGACCGGTCTGGGCCGCACTGGGAAATGGTTCGCTTACCAGCACTGGCCGGACGTCGAGCCGGATATTGTCTGCATGGCCAAGGCGCTTTCGGGCGGCTATGTTCCGGTTGGCGCGGTGATCACGACACCGAAGATTATGGATGCGGTGTTCGATTCGATGGAGCGTTGCGTGGTCCATTCGAATACCTTCGGCCAGAACGATTTGGCGATGGCGGCCGCGCTGGCAACCCTGCACGTGATGGAAGAAGAGCGCCTCGTGGAGAACGCCGCCACTCTCGGCCGGCATGCAATGGAGTCGCTGGCGGAGATGGGCCGAAGCTGCCCGTTCGTGGACGAAGTGCGGGGAAAAGGCCTGATGTTCGGAATCGACTTCAAACGCCCCGAACATTCGCTCAAGCTGAAAGCCGCGTGGGACACGCTGCACAAGCTGAACTTCGGCGTCTTCAGCCAGATGATCACGGTGCCTTTGCTGCAGGATCACCGGATACTGACGCAGGTGGCCGGCTATCACACGGAAGTGATTAAATTCCTGCCTCCGCTGAACGTTGCCAGGAGTGATATCGACTATTTCCTCGCCGCGATGGGCAAGGTGCTTGAGGGTATCCAGCAGGTTCCCGGCGCGGCTTGGAACACGATGGCCGCTATGGCCAAAGGCGCGGTGCGGGCACAGATCTCAGCCTGAGCCCGCCTGGAAAAGACGCAGGCGAAAACGCCTACTCCACAATCAAGATTCATCAGTTCGCAAGACAGGTGGAGCAGGCCTTTTGGCCTGCGGTTTTTCTAGAACGTGAAGCGCGCCACAAGAACACCCTGCCGGGGCAGAATGTTGGCGCCACTCGACTGAGTGAAGGTCGTCGTGTTCATGTAGCCGAAGCCCGATATCGCAATGCCGGTTGAAGGATTGCGTTGCTGCGAGGCGGCGGCGTTGGTTGCCGTCGGGTTGTTCCAGAACGTGCGGTTGAAGACATTGCTGAATTCCATACGAACGTTCAAGGCATAGTGTTCTTTGATCCTCCAGGTGCGCCCGAAGTTCATGTTTTCGGTCGGGCGGCGCTGGGTCCGGTAATCGTTGTAATACGCGGCCGAGGTGCCGAACTGCCCCGCGGCAGGATCGACCCACGCGGCTGGATTCAAAGTGAACGTCGTACTCGGGTTGTAGCAGCCGCAGTTCAGGCTGGGTACGGAGTAGAGGGATTGGCCTGGAACGCGATTGGCAAACGTTCCCGAGGTGGCTCCGGGGCCGCCCGGAATCGCATCGAACAGAATGTTGTTCAGATTGTTGTTGGCGAAAGGCGACTGGATGGGAAGGCCGCTGGCGTACTGCAAAAACATTCCGTAGGTCCAGTCGCGGACCAGCCAGGATGCGGCAGCACCGAAGGCTCCGCTGCCGACCGAAATTCTTGGCGTGACGTAGGTCAGCGAGATGTTGAATACCAGCGGCTGGTCGTACTCCGATATGTACTTGTTGTTGGGGCGGTTGAAGACGTTGTTCGTCAGAGCGTTGCCGCCCGTGCCGGGGTTCGCATCGCGCTCGGTACCGATCGTCAGTGTCTTCTGTTTGGCGAATGTGCTGACGAAGGTGAGGCCGTGAGAAAGGCGTTTGGTGACTTTGACCTGCAAAGCGTTGTACCACGTGTCGCCGAGGGGCGCCCAGTAATCGAGAATCGTCCCGAATTGCGGGAACGGGCGGAGAGACTGCGCGAGCGATTGAGTCAGCGGGAATGTTGGGTAAGGAGCTTTAAACCCTCTTGACGAGGCCGCGCTCAGCGGTCCACTCAGAAGGGCCAGATCGGTGGAACTGTTTAGATTGAGCCCGTCCGCCGCGAGCGTGGCCGGGTTAATGGCGTTGATATTGGTGAGAGCGGGCGCATACCACCAGATACCCCGATTGCCGATGTAGGAAACGTCGAGCGCCAGGTCTTTGAAGATTTCGCGCTGAATACCGGCGCTCCATTGATACTGGCGCGCGGGACGGCCCGCGTTCGGGTCGAGGAAGACGGGCACGGGCGAGGTGGCCGGATTGCCGGTAGGGTTGAACTGGCTCGGGTTGTAATTCGGCCAGGGGGTGGGATAGATTCCGGGAACGGAGCCGATTCCCTGCGAGAGTGTCGTGATCGGCTGGCCGAGGCTGGAGGTCGTAATGCCGTTGGCCGCCGACGATGGAATCGTCGTGTTGGCATTGTTGTTGCTTTCCGTGGGCGCGTAAATGATCCCAAAGCCGGAGCGGAATACCGTCTTGGGAGTAATCTGATACGCAACTCCGAGGCGCGGGCCGAAAGCCCACGGGTAATTCTTCGCCAGATTGCAATTGCAATGTCCGGGTCCATTGCCCTCGAATTCCACCGCGCCGAGAATACCGCCGAGAGCCGGGTTGGGAGTGGTGGGCGAGAAGTAAGGATTGCGGCCGTACTGTTCCTGCAGGTAAGTCGAGTAATCGTAGCGAAGACCGTAGTCCAATGTCAGCTTGTGCGTCACCTTCCAGGAATCCTGCACATAGGCGCCGAAAACCTTCTTGCCGAGGCGCGGGTCGATCGGATTCTGGATCGAGACGTTATTGACCAGGCCGAGCAGGAAACTGGCGTAGCCGAAGCCCGGAGGATTGGCGCCCCCGACGGCAGATCCGCTGATGATCGGCCCGGTTTGGTTTGTGGAGAAGCCGTAGCTCCCCGAAGAATTCGCTTTGCTGATTCCGGGGTATCCTTCGAAACGAATCTCGGCGCCCGCTTTATAGGTATGATTCCCGCGCACCTTTGTAAGACTGGCATTAAACGAAGGAACCTGGCTGATGTTGGTGGCATATGCTGCCGAACCAAAGTTCATCATGCCTCCCTGACCGCTGCAGGAGCTGACCGTGCCGCCCGAGCACAAGCCTGAGATCGGCGGGAAAAAGATATTTGTCAGGCCTCCGGTGAGTCCCACGCCAGTGGCAGCGTTGTAGTTGGGCACATTGCCTTCCTCATTCACGGTTGGAACGAAGAAGTAGTTCGAGCGATAACCGCCGCCGAGGTGCAGGAGCAGGGTCGGGGAGAGAGTGTAGTCGTAATTCAAGCGGTAAAGCGGAGCGTTCTGGAAAGTCCCGAGGTTCGTCGCCAGCGGGTCGGGCAAGCCGTCGATCTGGCCGAAGGTGGCGGAAATCGGCGCGGTGGTTTGAGTACGCTGCCAGAAAAAGGACAGTCTGCCGTTGTTACCCACCGTCTGATCGAGCTTCAGGGAGGGAATTTGCGTGACGCGGGTGGTCGGAATATCGGGGTTGAAATTGTTTACCACGCCGGTATTCTGCGGAGCGGGGAAAAGATTCTGGATCTTCATGGCGACGGGGTCGAAGCGGCTTTGAGGGATGACGTTGTTCGGAAACTGATTGCGGTAAGTTGTGCCGTTCGAAGCTACGTAAGTGGAAGTGGGATCGAAGATTTCTCCCTGGAAAACACTGGGTCCCCCCGCGTAAAGGGGAATGGCAGGGGCATTGGCCGGAATAGCGGCACTGAAGTCGCCGGTGCGATAAGCCGAGGTCGGAACGGTTTCGGCCTGAACGATCCCCAAAGCTTCCCGAAACTGCTCGAAGTTGAAGAAGAAAAACGTCTTGTCACGCCCGTTATATACTTTCGGGATCCAGACCGGACCGCCCACGGTGAAACCGTAATCGTTGCGGCGATTGCGAGGCCGGGGAGTGCCCGTGAAGTTATTGTTGGCGTTCAGGTCCTCATTGATGAAGTAATCGTAGGCGGTTGAAGACGCCGCCGCCGGCTTGGCCGTATTCCGCCGCGTAATTGCTGGTTTGAATCGCGATCTCCTGGATGGCATCCACGCTCGGCTGGGTTTGCGCGGCGACGCCCGGGGTTCCCGTGTTCGATGCGTCCTGCCCTTCGATGCGGAAAGACTGCGTGTTGTCCGGAGCACCGTTAATTCTGACTTCGGCGTTGGCGATGAAGTATGTGCCCGGGATCAGGTTCACCATGGCGTTTGGATTGCGAATACCGGCGCTTCCGGCCTGGCTGGCGCCAATTCCCAATACCGGGAGGTCATCCAGGGTTTCCGCGCGTATGTCATGGCGGACGTCGCCAGTTTCGGTGTTCAGCAATGTCGCGGCCGCTGAAACGGTTACGGATTCCGTCGAGGCGCCGACCTCGATCGTGATATCGACACGAAGGACCTGCGCCACTTCGACAGTGAGGCCCGTGCGAGTGTATTTTTTGAATCCCGGCGCCGATACGGAGATCTCGTACGGGCCGGCAGGCAACTCGGAGATTGTGTAGTTACCGGTAGTGGAGGTCGCTCCGTCGTAAACGACACCGGTCTGGGAATTCTTCGCCTGTATCGGAACACTGGAAATCACCGCGCCGGTTGAATCGGTAACGGTGCCCGTGATGGTACCGCGGTCGCTTTGTGGGAACGCCGCCGTTGCGGCAAGAAACAATCCAACTATAAAAATCCGTCTGAGCATATTCACCCGTGCCAGTTTAACAAAGACCCGCAGCGACAATATAAGAATCCCTGGCTTGAGTCAAGTGTTGACAGCGCAGCAGCGTAATCCCACGAAACCTTTTCCGGCCGAAATGCGACAATAGATTCATGCGGTTTTCCTTCATCCGGGCTGCGGCGCTGGGGTGTGTCTGTGCCCTTGCAAGCATTGCACAGCAGCAGCTCACAGTGGATAAGCTTGTGGAATTCATCACATCCTCCATCAGCCAGAAGATGCCGGACAAGGATGTTGCCGGCGTTCTCGCAAGCATGAAGCTGACGGAGAAGCTTGACGTCCGAGTCGTTGAAGAACTGCAGGGGAAGGGAGCCGGACCGAAGACCGTCGCGGCGCTGAGCCATTTGGCCGAGGCATCGGCGACGCTGCAGCCACCCCCGCCGAAGGTTGCAGTTGCGAAGCCGAAGCCGATCCCGCCACCTTCGTATGAGGAGCAGCAGAAGGTGATCGAGGAAGCGCGACAGTATGCTCTCAACTATTCGAAATCGTTACCGGATTTCATCTGCCTGCAGGTGACCCGCCGCTATATCGACCGGCGTTATAAACCAGACACCGAGGGCTCATGGTCGGTGAGCGATCGGCTGGCGGAGAAGCTCAGCTACTTCGACCAGCACGAGAAGTATGAAGCCATCAGCCATAACGACAACTCGCTCTACGGCAAAGAGACCGATTCGCTCGGCGGGGCGCTTTCGCGCGGCGATTTCGGAACGCTGTTGAGAGAGATCTTCGAGCCGGAATCGAGCGCCGAATTTCATTGGGAGCGCTGGGGCAACTTGGGCGGCCATCTCTTCCACGTCTACACCTACGCCATCGACCAGCCGCATTCGAAAGAAACCATCGATTACAACCGCGGCGCGGCAAAGACGACGCCCGGGTACCATGGCGAGATTTTCGTCGAGAAGGGACCCAACGTGATCTGGCGTATTACGGTTGAACCGGAGCCGGCGGCCAGTTTCCCGATTCAGAACATACACCAAGTGCTCGATTACCGGTACACCGACATCAGCGGCCAGAAGTTCCTGCTGCCTTTGAATGGAACGATCATCATGCGCGCGGACGGCGTCGGAACCAAAAACGAGATCGAGTTCCGCAGCTACCGAAAGTATTCCGCCGACACGTCGATCACGTTCGACGATTCGGATGATAAGTCGGACCAGGATAAGAAGCCCGACGCTCCGAAACAGTGACAATCGCCGCCCAGTCGATGCCGCGCGCCGTCAGGACATTATTCCTGGCGCTGGTGATCTTCGCCACGCTGGGCGTATCGGTCGCATCCGCTTCGCATATCGATTCGTCTCCTAACGGCTGCAACATTTGCTTTGTCGCGCATACGGTAGCATTCGAGACGCCGTCCGCGCAGCCTTTTTGCGGCCTGGAGATGTTGTGCCGCGCCTCGTTCACCCCGCTTGTTTGCGGCTATATTGCCCGTGCCGGCCAATCCTCCTGCTCCCGTGGCCCTCCCGTTGCTTTTGTGTAATTGGCGTAAATTTGCTTGTTCGCGAAGGCAGACTTTGGAAGAGGGGAAATGAAACGTATTGCATTTGTAGTTCTGGGGCTGTTCTGCGCCATTCCGTTGTTCGCGCAGGGTATCGGCACTTCGGGGACCATCACCGGAACGGTGACCGACCCGAGCGGTGCCACCATCGCCGGGGCCGCGATCGAGATTCAGAACAAAGTCACCGGCTACGACAAGACGACGACCACCGATGCGACGGGCGCGTTCAAGTTCATAGGCGTCCCGGAGAACAACTATCACACGGAGGTCAAGGCGGCGGGCTTTAAGGATCACATCGAAGACATCATGGTGCGGGCTACCGTGCCGGTGAATCTGGCCATTGCGATGGCGCTGGCGTCATCCACCACGAGCGTCGATGTGCACTCCGATACCGATCTAGTCGAATCGGTGCCAACCGCGCATGTGGACGTTGACTCGTCGCAGTTCGAAAAGCTGCCGATGAGTTCCGTGGCTTCCGGGCTGAGCTCGGTAGTCGCACATTCCGCGCCGGGAATCATTGAGGATTCGAATGGCTTCATACACCCGCAGGGCGACCATGCGCAGACGCAGTTCGTCTTCGATAATCAACCGATTACCGACCAGCAGAGCAAGCAGTTCTCGACTTCGATGCCCGAAAATGCCATCGCTTCGATGGAAGTGATCACCGGCGCGCCGCCCGCGGAGTACGGTGACAAGACCAGCCTTGTGATCAACGCCATGACGAAGAGCGGCCTGGGCATCGACAAGTCGTTTGGCAGTTTCTCGACCAGCTACGGCTCCTTCGGCACGACATCGGAGAGCGTCACGTTCGGCGAGGGTGGCAAGAACTGGGGTGAATTCATTTCCCTCAACGGCGTGCGCTCGGGCCGTTATCTCGATCCGCCCGAATTTTCCGCGCTGCACGATGTCGGCAACAATCAGACTATTTTCAATCGCCTTGACTATCAGCCGGACCAGAATGATTCGGTGCACCTGAATCTCTTTTTCGCGCGCGCCTGGTTTCAAACCCCCAATACATACGATCAGCAGATCGCCGGTCAGGACCAGCGCGAACTGATCATGAGTTACAACATCGCGCCCGGCTGGGTCCGCATCCTGAATGCGCACTCGACCATCACGGTTAACCCCTATATCCGCCGGGACGAGGTGCATTACGACCCCAGCCGCAATCCGCTTGCAGACCTGCCGGCGACCGTGGGCGAGGGCCGCCAGTTGATGAACGTGGGCATCAAGGCCGACTATGCGTACGTCAACCATCACAACAATTTCAAAGCCGGGACGCAGGTTCAGCAAACGTTCCTCAACGAGAACTTTTTTCTCGGCATCACGCAACCGGGCTTTGTCGCCGGCAGCAACGATCCGGGACTGGCGCCTTACGATCTGACGAACGGCGGCCACCTGTTCACGTTTGCGGGCCACACGGACATCAAAGAGTACGCCCTTTACGCACAGGACAACCTGACCTTCGGCGGCCTGAATCTTCAGGCCGGTCTGCGCGCGGATTTCTACCGGGGACTCACCGCCGGACAATCGCTTGAGCCGCGGCTGGGTCTTTCTTATCTTTTGAAGCCAACGAACACGGTCTTTCGCATTTCGTACTCGAAATTTTACGAGACGCCGTACAACGAGAACCTCCTGGTTTCCAGCGAGACAGGCGCCGGCGGCCTTGCCGGCAACGTGTTTGGCGCATTCGGGACACAGCCTTTGAAGCCCGGGACGCGGAACCAGTACAACATCGGATTCCAGCAGGGCATCGGCCGGCATCTTCTGGTGGATGCCGGCTACTTTTGGAAGTACACCCATAATGCGTTCGACTTCGACAATCTCTTCAGTACGCCCATCGCCTTTCCGATCGAGTGGCGCAAGAGCAAGATCGACGGCGCAGCGGCGCGTGTGACCCTGACGGACATCCACGGATTCACCGCGTATATGGTGCTGGGACATACGCGCGCGCGATTCTTCGGTCCCGAAAACGGCGGACTGATTTTCAATTCCCCTCTCGACACCTCCGTCTTTCGCATCGATCACGACCAGGCGCTCGAACAAACGACGAATCTGCGTTACCAGCCGAAGAAGAACGGTCCCTGGGCCTCTTTTACGTGGCGTTACGATAGCGGCGAGGTCGCGGGAGCGGTCGCCACTCTGGCCGATGTGTATGCGCTGACCGGCGATGAGCAAGCTTCGATCGGGTTCCGCTGCGGATCGACTTACGCAACGATCTTCAGTCCGATCACCTCATGCGCAGGCGGCAACGCGTCGGCGGCGCTGGTGCGTATTCCGGCGCCGGGCACTGAAAACGACGACACTAATCCGCCGCGCGTCGCGCCGCGCAATCTGTTCGACGCTGCCATCGGCGACGACGACCTGTTTCACACCGACCATGTACGCTACCGGGTACAATTCACAGCTGTGAACCTCACAAACGTGGTCGCGCTGTATAACTTTCTGTCGACTTTCAGCGGCACTCACTTCGTGAGCCCGCGTTCGTATACGGCTGAGTTCGGCATCGTCTGGTAGGCCGTAGAAAGAAAACTGGCTGAAGCCAGCGTAACGGACTCTCCCGGATGGACTACAGCAGGGGTTGCAGTCAAGGTAACGACCTCGGGCGCAAGCGCGGACTTGCACACAGTCGCTTTACCTAAGGACGGTGAAATGCGAGGCTGGTAGGTGGAATCCAATGCCGCAGATCAATAAGATCCTCTTCCCGGTGGACTTCTCTCCCGGCTGCCTCAGCGTAGCCCGTTACGTCGAGGCCCTCGCCGGCCGTTTCGAAGCCCGGATCATGTTGCTTCATGTCGTCGGCATGGGGGACGGGGGACTTACTCTCGCGGAGGAACGGTTGCCATTGAGGAAAGCTCAACTCGATGCGTTCCTCGCCAACGAGCTCAAATACTTCGCCACGGACCGGGTGTGCGTGACGGGAGACGAGCCCGCGCCCGTAATCGTGGATACCGCGCTGAGCTGGGGCGCAGATCTGGTGATGATGCCGACTCACGGCCTCGGTGTTTTTCGCGGCCTGCTTCTGGGCTCGGTCACGGCGAAGATCCTGCACGACCTCGATTGTCCGGTTTGGACGAGCGTTCACACCGACGTGATACTGCCGCTCGAACAAATCCACTGCCGCAGAATCCTTTGCGCGATAGATCTTGGCGACCGCAGCCAAAGCGTTCTCGGATGGGCCGCATCGCTGGCCGCGGAATATGAGGCTGTGTTGGGAATCGTCCACGCCACCGCTGAATTTCCCACCGCCGTGATCTCGGTTGGACTCGAAGATGAGCTTCGGCAGTCCGTTTCGGAACAGGCGAAAAAGGAGATCGCAGACCTGCAGGCGATTGCCGGCACGTCGGCTGAAATATTCATCGGTTTCGGGGATGCGGCGAGAGTCGTTGCCGGAGCCGCAACAGATTTCGCCGCCGATCTGCTGGTAATCGGAAGGCACGACGGTTCGAACGCAGCCGGATTTCTGCACCCGAACGCCTACGCCATCCTGCGTGAATCGCCATGCCCGGTCATCAGCATCTAGCCGCGTCGTTTATCGGCTGCGCCTTTCTCCTGACACTGCGCTGCGACGCCGGGCAGTTGGCAAACGATCCGGTTCAGGAGATTGTTCGCCGCGCCAACGCAACTCTGCAATCCGATTGGGCCGCGGATCCGGACTACGCCTATGTGGAGAGGGACGAAGATGAAAAGAAAGGCCAGGCAACCAGTAAGACTTCCCAAGTGGTCTATATCGCTGGTTCCGACTATTACCTGCCGCTCGCGATCGACGACCAGCCACTTTCGCCCGATCGGAAAAGAGCGGAACTCGAAAAGCTGAAGAACGAAGTGCGGCGCCGGAACACGGAGAGCCCGGAAACGCGCCGGGAACGCATCGCGAGATACAAGAAACAGCGCGACGAAAACGAGGCACTGGTGCTCGATTTTCCAAACGCCTTTACCTTCGAACTGCTTCGCGAGGAAACGACGAACGGCTACCCTGCTTACGTCCTTTCCGGAATGCCGAAGAAGAGGACCGGCCCTCTCACTCTTGCCGCCAAAGTGCTCTCCGGGATGCGCGGGACGGTCTGGGTCGACAAAGTAAACTTCCATGCCATTCGCGTGGAATGCGATGTTATGACTCCCGTCCCTGTTTATGGCATTCTCGCCAAAGTGCTGCCGGGCACTCACATCGAGTTCGGCATGATGCCGGTGACCGATTCGATTTGGCTGGTCGGCAAGCTCTCCATGGACCTGAGAATTTCGAAACTTGGTCTCTTCAAGTCGACGCAGGTAACGCGCTCGACTTATACCGATTACCGGATGAACGATCTTGTGCTGGCCGACCTTCTGCGGTAGCTGAGCGGTGCGCTGCTTTCCGCGGAGACGAAACCGCAAACCAATGTTGAAGTTCGGATGATCCTGACCGCGGCTGCCCTCCCACCGGCACAAAACAGTTTTACCGGGAGCCGACGTCGGCTGCGGTGGCTTCGTCCGATACCGGGTAAGCGCGAGTTTTGTTCTTTGCCTTGATAAGGCCTGACCCTGGGGCGGAGACCTGCGGTGAACTTATCCTGGATAAGTCGCACTGTTAGATTGTGCTTGTCGTCAGTGAATGCGAAACCCGGGATGAAGAAGTTCTTGCCCTGCACAACGGCGAATAGGTGACTCTGAGCCCACCAACGGGAATAAACCCGGCCAGCGTTGCAGGCTCGGCGGACCGAACAGGATTAGTGTGAATGAAGTCGCCGCCAAAGGCGCCGATCAAGGCCAAAAACGGCCCCTTGACAGGGGGCGCTCTCATAGGTGAATGAAAACGTTCACCCGTCCATGCCCCACGATTCAGGTGCCACACTATCGGCAGATGCTCGAAGGACACGGCGGCATACTTGACCGGCTGGACTCCGTCTGCTTCGCTGCGCCTGTTTTTTTCCACCTTACTCGATACTTCTTCGCAACCCAGCCATAAGTCAGAACTTGTGCCGCGACATTCATCGGAGCTCTTTCGACACGCCGGGGGCGCTCACGCGTCCCGCGGGCGCGCATTCCGGCGCCTGGCACTGAAAACGACGACCTGTCTCATACCGACCATGTACGCTACCGGGAGCAGTTCACAGTCGTGAGTCCGCGATCATATACGGCTGAGTTCGGGATCGTCTGGCAGGCCGCGAAAGCCCGGCTCTGTGGCGCTGGCGGTCCTTGCCGCCGGCGTGTTCACGCGTTAACGAAACCCACGCCGGCGGCAAAGACCGCCAGCGCCACGTTAACGGAGGGGCGAATGCGGGAATACGAAATGACTGAGCAGGCCCGGAGGCGGGTAGGTTGCCTGGTGGAACGAATGAGGTGTCACCCGTGGAGGACACTCCGCTTGAATAGTCGACCGATGGACTACGCTACTACGCCGCATCGGGGACCGTGTTCGCGCCTGACTCATTTGGCCACCGTTTGATGTCCGGCCAGAACTCCATCAAATTAAACGTGTAACAGCTCGCGCGCGATCAAGTCTACGCAGGCGCGATCTTTTCTCGGTTTTGGCCAGAGGGATGCTTTTCAGTACCGCGAGCTTTCTTGACAATGAAGAAAAACTAGCGCTCATGAGCGTATGGCGCTTTGCGCCGCCGCGACGAGCGCGCTGCTTCTCGGTGATTCACACACAGTTATTTAGAAGGATCAGCCACGATGGTGACAGCGACGTTAAAGCGAATTGTGATTCCAGGCTTTGCCCTGATGGCATTGACGGCGGTTGCAGGGGCGCAAGGCCCGCAAATCGCGGGCATCGAGAACGCCGCGCCTCTGGTTCTGGCCACCGGCAACGTGGCGCGCGGCGAGTTGATCAGCATATATGGCGCGAACCTCGCGAACGGCCTGACATCGGATTACTATCCAGTCAGTCCCACGCTGACTCTGGCTGGCGCATCGGTCAACATCGGCGGTCTGCAGGCGCCGATCACATACGCCAGTCCGACGCAGCTCAATGTTCAGGTTCCCTTCGAGATTCCCGCGGGTGTTGCGTCGGTGAATCTCACTGTTACGGTCGGCACTCTGACGAGTGCCCCTTTCATACTGACTGTGGTCACCGCGGACTTGGGGATGTTCTATGCACAAGCAGATGGAGCGAGCTTTGAGCCATCGCTGGCCAACACGGCCACCGTTCAGGCGATACCTGGAACCACGATGACCATCCTGGCGTTTGGTTTAGGGTCCATTGACCCAGCCGTGGTCAGCGGTATGACGCCTTCTTCCGGCGCCAGCAACGCAACCGCCGCACCCTCTGTGACCGTTAATGGAATATCTACCAAGGTCTTATCGGCTGTGTATGTTGGACTGGGCGTTTACGCGATCGCGGTTGAAGTTCCAAGTAGTGCGAGTTCCGGATCGATTACGGTCGTTCTGGGCGGCGTCGGTACGGCAACAGGCGCCACTGGGCCCGCTGGCCCGGCAGGAGCAACTGGCGCAATGGGTCCACAAGGTCCGCCGGGGGGACCAGCGGGTGCACAAGGCGCGCAGGGAAGTACTGGGCAAATTGGTCCCGCCGGGATGATTTGGAAACAGAGCTGGAGTTTTGCAACTGCCTATAACCTGAATGACGCTGTGAGCTTCAATGGCAGCAGCTATATCTCGCTGCAACAAGAAAATTTGAACAATGCACCGAATAGCAGTTCAACCTACTGGAGCATTTTGTCTCAGGTTGGTGCGACGGGTCCGGCAGGCCCCGCGGGTGCGGCCGGCGTTACGGGTTTGATGGGCGCAGCGGGAATGAATGGAGTGAACGGCGCGCCGGGCGCCGCAGGCGCGACAGGAGCGACGGGCGCCGCTGGGAACCTGAGTCAGGTGACGCCGTACAACCCGGGTATTATTTACAGCGCGGGAAGCGTGGTGTTCTATCAGGGATCGAGTTACCAGAGCACAAGCGGCGGCAACCAGGGCAATTCCCCGGTCAACGGCGCGCTGTGGACGCTGATAGCAGAACAGGGCGATGCCGGTCCCGGCGGTCCGGCAGGCCCCGCGGGTTCGGCCGGGGTTACGGGTTTGACGGGCGCAGCGGGAATGAATGGAGTGAACGGCGCGCCGGGCGCTACGGGCGCGACAGGAGCGACGGGGGCGACAGGAGCTACTGGGAATCTGGGTCAGGTGACGCCGTACGACCCGGGTATCATCTACAGCGCGGGAAGCGTGGTGTTCTATCAGGGATCGAGTTACCAGAGCATAAGCGGGGGCAACCAGGGCAATTTCCCGGTCAATGGCGGGCTGTGGACGCTGATAACGGAACAGGGCGATGCTGGTCCCGGCGGTCCGGCAGGCCCCGCGGGTTCGGCCGGGGTTACGGGTTTGACGGGCGCAGCGGGAGCGAATGGAGTAAACGGCGCGCCGGGCGCCGCGGGCGCGACAGGAGTGACGGGGGCGACAGGAGCTACTGGGAATCTGAGTCAGGTAACGCCGTACAACGCGGGCATTATCTACAGCGCGGGAAGCGTGGTGTTCTATCAGGGGTCGAGTTACCAGAGCATAGCCGGGGGCAACCAGGGCAATTTCCCGGTCAGTGGCGCGCTCTGGACGCTGATAGCGGAACAGGGCGATGCCGGTCCCGCCGGTCCGGCAGGCCCCGCGGGTTCGGCCGGCCCGACTGGGGCGGTTGGTATGACGGGCGCGACCGGCCCTCCCGGCATTACAGGCGCGACCGGCGCAAGTGGCACGTTAGGCTTTGCCGATTTTTTTGCGATGATGCCTCCTGATAACTCCGCGACCGTAGCAGTCGGGGCGGACGTCTCATTCCCGCAAGACGGGCCTGCGTCAGGCGGGAGCATCATCAGGACGAGTCCCACGACATTTACCCTGGGGGCGATTGGTACGTACCAGGTAATATTTCAAGTCAGCGTGGACGAAGCGGGACAACTGGTTATAACTCTCGATGGGACCGATCAGAGTTATACGGTCACGGGGCGCGCAACCGGCACTAGTCAAATTGTTGGAATGGCTCTCGTGTCTACAGCCGGCATCAACTCACTACTTACCGTTCGTAACCCCGCCGGTAATTCTACTGCGTTAACAATTACTCCACTGGCCGGAGGAACCCAAGCCGTCTCCGCACATCTTATGATTACTCAAATTCGGTAATCGACCTTGCCAAACCCTCGCCGCAATCTCGTCGATCTTCCCGATTGTCGCGGAGCCGAACTCAGAGGTGTCAGGGTTTTGCGGGCGCGGCCCCGACGAGTTCGATGGCGGAGCGGATGTAAGTCCGCAAATACCTGTGACGCGCGTCGTCCGGGGAGTCGAGCCGGATATGACGCATCTTCTTACCCGTGCCCCTCAGTACACCATGTGCGTCGGGCAATTCCGCGCCGTAATAGAAGCCGAGGTTCACGTGATTTGAATACGCTGCGACATAGCAAAAAGCGCCTCGCTTGCGCCCGGAGAGCTTAAAGACAATCACCTCCGCGTAGACAGAGTAGAGGAGTTCCTCGGCCTCCGGCGCTTCCGCCAATAGCAGTTCACGCAGCGCAAGCGCCAGGTGCGTCACCCCTGGGGAACAATCCGCGACGAGGTCAAGGAGTTGCGGACTCGGTTTTTTCATGGCGATCACGCGAGTAGAGTAATCGAGTCGCCCGGCCGGAGGATGCCGGGCTCGGTCACAGAAGCATAGAATCCGCTCAGGCCCCAGACCTCCGACGAGGGATCGGCTTTCATAGCGCGAGCGTCGTAGATTGCCGCCTGGATGCTCTTGCCGTAAACGCTTAACGTGTGGCAGGGAAGCCGAAGCTCGGTCAGCAGGATCGTTGCGGCGCCGCATCGGAAACGCTGGCCGATGCGCAGGGCGCGGCGGTTGAGGCCGCGCGTCGTCAAGTTCTCGCCGAGCGCTCCGGGATGCACGCGAAAGCCCATGGCCTTGATTTCGTCGAGGCCTTCGGCGGTGATCGGCAGGATTGCGCGCTTTGGGATGCCGTGAAATTGCGGATGTCTCCGGCCGTCGCCCGCGATTCCGGTGGCTGTGACATCGCCACAACCGATGGCATGATTCGGCACGCCTCCAGCGGAAACGCTGACTTGGAGGACGACGCCTGACATGGCTTGCCGATTTCCTGTCACGGCCTCTCGATTTCCTGTCATGGCTTCGCCAGCTCGCTGACGGCCGCGAAATTGCCTTGAGTGTCCTCGAAGTAAGCGACGGTGCAAACGGTGGGGATGAGGAACTTTGCCGTAACCATCTTGCCCCCGTTGTTTTTCAATGGCGCGAATTGTCTCGTCCAGATTCTCCACAACGATGGTGCATTCAAACCCGATCATCCGGCCATTGGGGACCAACTCACGGCGTTCCTGCAGCAGCCCGCCCGAGCCACCAGGGGGCGCGTCCCCCGTCCTGATCAAGTAGAAATTCGGCGGACCCCAGGGTTCAAACTCCCAGTCAAAAACCTTTTGATAAAAGTCGCGCGCGCGAGACACGTTGTCGGCGTTGAGTGCAAAACGTGCGAGGTAATTGTTGGGCATAGCGGCAGTATAGGCGAGACTGGACCGGCGCCGCTTGCGGTACATTGACAATGTCGGGAACCCGCCAGATTCCCCGGCCAATCGTCAGACTCACGGCCGAACAGGAACCTTTCCTCGCGGTTCGGTCGCTGGCCACCAATTACTCGAGCGGTTACCGTACCGAATCTCATCGGCATCCGTGGCATCAGTTTCTTTAGGCCGTTACGGGAGCGATGACCGTTTCAACCGGCCAGTCTTCGTGGATGATTCCGACCGGCCGCGCTGTCTTCATCCCAGCAGGCTGTGCGCATGCGATCCGGATGTGGGGCACGGTGGAGATGCGGACGTTGTACCTGGCTCCGGCACTCACCTTGGCGCTGACCGGGTTTGAAAACGCCGAGTGCCGCGTGGTGGAGGTTGCGCCGCTGCTGCGGGAACTGATCCTGCGAACCGTGGAACGGATGGGTCTGGATTCCAGAGCGGCGCATGATCGGACTGCTGGAAGACGAAGTCAGGACAGCGATGGCGGAGGCGGAGGGCTCGCCGTTGGCGCTGCCCATGCCCGGTGACGAGCGCGCGCGGGCCCTGGCTCGTTACGTTCTGGAGAAGCCCTTGACCGGCGACAGCGTGGATGGCCTGGCCAAACAGCATGGCGTCGCCCGCCGGACCCTGGAGCGTCGCTTCCGTGACGAAACCGGCATGAGTTTTGGTATGTGGCGCCAGAAAGCCCGCCTGCTCGATTCGATCCGGCTGCTGGCGGAAGTTAAGTCGGTCACGGATACGGCTCTGGACTGCGGATACTCCAGCGTGAGCGCGTTCATCGCGGCATTCAAGGGCACTTTTGGTTACACGCCGGGGCGCTTGTAGGCAGAGTTGGAAAGAGGAATTTGTCTTCTGGCGGGATTCGCACGAGGCCGCGCAGCCCTCGGCCTTTGAGGTGAAGAGCTTGCAGCAGGTTTTCAACTTCGCCTGGGATCGATGTGGCGCTGGCTCTCTCGGCGTTTGTCCACGCCCACAGAAACTGTGTCGGCATGAGTGCCGACACGGCACGCATGAGTGCGTGCGCCACGGTTTAGGCGTCCAGCACGCCGCGCAGCCTGCGCCCCAGCGCTTCGGCGGTGAACGGTTTCTGAATCAACTGGGTTTCACCCGCGAGAATGCCATGGCCGGCGATCATGTCGTCCGTATAGCCCGACATAAAAAGAATCTTGAGGTGCGGATTCATCTCCCGGAGTTTGTGCGCGAGCTCGCCTCCACTCATCTGCGGCATGATTACATCCGTCAGCAGAACGTCTATGGAGCCCTGGCGCTCACCCCAAATTCCCAGCGCGGCCTCGCCGCTTTCCGCCACCAGAACCTGATAGCCGAGTTTTTTCAAGACGGTCTCGGCGAGCGCGCGAACGCCAGGTTCGTCCTCCACCAGCAGGACCGTTTCCAGACCGACCGGAGTCGCGTCGTTCGGAAGCGCGGGAGGCGCTTCCGGTTCTCCCGACGCCAGCGGAAAGTAGAGCCGGAATCTGCAGCCTTCGCCCGGCTCACTTTTTACATCGATGTCGCCGCCCGCCTGGGAAACTACGCCATAGACGGTCGAGAGTCCAAGACCAGTTCCCTTACCCTTGTCCTTCGACGTGAAAAAGGGCTCGAACATTCGCGCCTTGATGGAGTCGTCCATCCCAATCCCGTTGTCGCGCACCTCGAGCATGACCCTCAATGGCGGGAAACCGGGCCGCTCCAGAGGTTGGGGCAGAATGCCTAACTCGATCGCGAGCAGACCGCCGAGCGGCATTGCGTCCCTCGCGTTGCCGGCCAGATTCATGAGCACCTGCTCCATCTGATGAGCGTCGGCGCGGATGAGACAACGTTCGTGGCCGCAGCGCACCGTGAGATCCACGTGCTCACCGATCATGGTTTGCAGCAGTTGTTCGATGTTGCGCAACAACTCTCCGAGATCGATTACCTTGGGCTGGACCGCCTGACGCCGACTGAACGCCAGCAACTGCCCGGTCATCCCGGAAGCCCTGCGCGCAGAGTTGAGAATCTCCTGCATGTAACTGGTCACGCGAGGCGGGGGCGCATCCCCGAGGCTCTCCAGCGCCAGTTGGCCGTAGCCGGAAATCACCGTGAGCAGGTTATTGAAATCATGGGCCACGCCACCGGCAAGGCGGCCGAGCGCCTCCATTTTCCGCGCCTCGGTGAGCTGCTCTTCCAGAATCCGGCGCTCCGTGATATCGATACCAATGCCGCCGACAAGCGCCACCTTCCCGTCTTCGATAATCGGAAATTTGTAAATCAACCACGTGTGCGGGCCGTCCGCATGCATCGCGGGCTCGACAAACTCCACCCGACGGCCACTGGCAATTACAGAAATATCGTAAGCGCGGTGCCGGGCCGCGTCCTCGGCGGGCCAAATATCTTCGTCTGTCCTGCCGACGATCTCCTCAGGGCGCTTCTGGAACTGCGGCCAGGATGCTTCGTTGTAATAAACATATTTCCCGGCAAGGTCTTTGATGAATGCAATGCCCGGAAGATGGCGCATGAAGGCGGTGAATCGTTCTTCGCTTTGGCGGAGCGTTTCTTCCCAAAGCCTGCGTTCCGTAATGTCGATGACTGTTGAAACCAGGGTGCCGCCGACTTGTCCGGGCTGTGCATCGAGCAGCCGGATGTTCAGCAGGGTCCAGCAGCGGGAATTATCGCGCCGGCGGAAACAGATCTCGGCCTCGCGCACTTCACGGGATATCATTACGCGGCGCAGCAACCCGTCGCGTTCCGAGGGATCGTGATAAAGCTGCGGAGAGCGAATGGCGCGCAGCTCTTCCACGGAAGAATATCCCAGCATTCGTACCAGGGCGTCATTACAATCGAGGATTCGCCCGTCCACGGTGGAGTGCACGATACCGGCGACATTCCCCTGATAAATAAAGTCGCGGAGCTGGTCGGTCGATTCCAGCTCGAGTTCGCGTTTCTTGCGAGCCGTGACGTCCCGGAACACGAGAACCGCGCCACTGATGCCGCTGGCTTTTCCGTAAAGAGGGCGCGCTCCGCATTCCACCCAGAACGACGTTCCATGAGGAGCGGGCCGTACCAGATATTCGATGCGATCTATCGCTTCACCCCGCAACGCGCGAGCCGCGGGCAGCTGCCCGGGAGTCAGGATATTCTGCGTTTGGGCGTCGCAGACCTTGATGGCTTTGCACAAACCGGCGCAGTCCTGGGGCAAACCCCGCGCGGCGAGATAGCGCGCGGCTTCGGTATTTACAAAAACGATCTGTTGGCGGGTGTCGAACGCGATCAGGGGGTCCGGAATTGCGTCCCACGCGGCACTCGATTCCGGCGCCATCGCCTTTACGGAAGGTTCCAATTACGGGTTCCTGAATCTGCTTGAATTGTACCCTTGTTTGAGGCCCCGCAAAAGTGTGTTTCAAGACAAATCCATAGTGACTAGCCGCCGATCAACGCGGATAAACGCCGATAGGACAGACCCCAGCTTATTGGTTTCAATCGGCGTTCATTGGCGTTTATCGGCGGCCAGCAATGTTTGGGCTTTTCAGCAGTCTATTAGTGTTCCAGGATTCTCGCAAACGCTCCCTTTGGCCGCGGCTCGGAAGTTGCGTGGGGTGTAGTTGGATTCTATCGTTTACCTGTACTCGCAGCCCGATTTGATATGCTGACCTTTTCCGGAGTTCTTTCAAAATGTCAGGTCATTCAAAGTGGGCGACGATCAAGCACAAGAAGGCCGCCCTCGACGCCAAGCGGGGCAAGACGTTCACTCGTCTTATCAAGGAAATACAGATCGCGGCGCGGTCGGGCGGCGACCCCGATGGCAATCCCCGGCTGCGGACCGCAATCCTCGCGGCGAAGAACGTTTCCATGCCTTCCGACAACATCAAGAAGGCGATCATGCGGGGTACCGGCGAGCTGGAGGGCGGACAGATCGATGAGGTAATGTTCGAAGGCTACGGACCCGGCGGGGCTGCCGTCCTGGTTTCCGTCGCCACGGACAACCGCAACCGCACGGTCAGCGAGATCCGTCACATGTTTTCCAAGAACGGCGGGAATCTCGGCGAGCAGGGCAGCGTAGCGTGGATGTTCGAGCGCAAGAGCCAGATCGTTATCGAAAAAGAAAAGGCCACCGAGGATCAGCTGATGGCACTGGTGCTGGATGCCGGCGCTGAAGATTTGAAGGACAGCGGCGATTCCTGGGAAGTCATCTCCGATCCCTCCATGCACGAAGCCGTGCTGGACGCGATTCAGAAAGCCAAAATCGAAACGGTTTCGGCTGAAGTGGCGATGGTTCCAAAGAACCTGATGATACTCGAAGGCAAGTCGGCCCAGGGAATGCTCAAGCTGAGTGAAGCGCTGGAAGAGCACGACGATGTGCAGAATGTCTACTCGAACTTCGACGTCAGCGAAGAGGAAGTCGAAGCACTGGCGTAAGAGGCGTTCACAGGTTGAAGCCTGAAAGCGCACAGGCCGAAGGGTCCGTTGTGCGCGAACCAGGAAGGTGCCATGCGGGTCTTGGGAATCGATTGCGGGACAGAGCGAACGGGCTACGGCGTTATCGACAGCGATGGCCGTGCGCATCGCATGGTTGCCGCGGGATGCATCCGCTCTTCCTCGCGGGATCCTCTGGAACGGCGTCTTCTGAATATCGCCGGAGCTCTGCGGAACCTCATCGCGGAGTATCGCCCGGATTCCGCCGCTGTGGAAGAAGTGTTTTTCGCCGTCAACGCGAAAAGCGCGTTGAAACTTTCTCACGTGCGCGGCGTGGCGCTGCTGCTGATCGCCGAAGCGTCGGTCGATCTGGCTGAATACTCGCCTCTCGAGGTCAAGATGAGCGTAGTCGGCTATGGCCGCGCCGAGAAGTCGCAGGTGCAGCAGATGGTCGCGTCACTGCTGAGGCTCGCGGAACCGCTGGCATCGGAGGACGCGAGCGATGCGCTGGCTATCGCGATTTGTCACGCCACGCACGCGCCGTTTCTTGCGCTGGAGGCTCGCGCGTGACGTCGTGTATGCGGCTGCTTCTGTCGATCCCGGCTGCGGTTTTCATCGTATCGGCTGCGGCGCCGGATACGCCCCGTTTGAGTTACGCGAAAGCGTTTCCCGGCAGCAATCCCCCGTGGATCGAGATAACGATCGAGAAGTCAGGCGCCGGCCAATACAAAGAGGATCCCAAAGACGAGGACCCTTTGAAATTCCAGCTCTCGGGGGCGGAATCGAGCCAGATCTTCGGCCTTGCCGACAAGCTCGATCACTTTTCGCATCCGCTGGAGTCGCGTTTGAAAGTCGCCAATATGGGCATGAAGACCTTTCGCTATGAGGCAGGGGGCCAATCGGGCGAAGTCAAATTCAATTATTCGGAAGACCTGGACGCTCAAGCGCTGACCGACAGTTTTGAGCGTATTGCGGAGACCGAACGGAGCCTGATCGGTTTGGAGACCGCTGTCCGATTCGACAAGCTTGGGGTTCAGCAGGCGATCCTGCAGATCGAAATACTGCGCGATCAGAAGAGGCTCGTCGCGCCCGATCAATTTCTGCCGATGCTGGATCGCATCGTGAAAAACGAAAGCTTTCTGCATATGGCCCGCGAGAGGGCGGCCGGGCTCGCCGAATGGATCCGGACAATACCAAAATGAGCGCCAAGCCCGCGGCCGGCTTGGGGGGCTTCGCGTTCCAGACCAGGCCGGCGAGGGCGTCGGCCGCAGGCCGGGGGGCCTGCCCCACACTAATTCTTTTCATATGGGTTGGTCTGTTGGGTGCCCAGACCTCAACGACGCTCGATCCGGCCGGCGACGCCAGGGAACAGTACGAGCTTTCTCAGGCGGTCAGTGAAGCCGGAACCAGTTCCATCGATCGCATCCGCGCACTCGAGCAGCACCTGAAGAAATACCCGGAGTCGAAACAGCGCGCGCCGATCGAAAAGGAACTGGTGAAAGCCGCCACGGATACGAACGATAACGCACGCATCATTCTCTACGGTGAAAGAGTTTTGCGGCGGGAGCCTCCGCCCGATGAAGGCGAGGTCATGCAAATGCTCGATCGCGTGACGCGCGCGCTTGTCGACAAGAGCGATGTCGACAATGCCAAACGAGCGGTCGCATATGCGAAACGATACGAGGACGATGTCGCCGTCCTGCGGATGAAAATGGATCCGCCCGGCCATCTGACGCCAGCGCTGTGGTCGGAAGAGCTGGACAAGGCGATGGCGCGCTCACTGGCGCTCGAAGCGCGCGCCACTGGCTACGCGGGCGATCCCGCGGGGGCGGAAAAGATCGCGCGTAAATCGTGGGAATCGTATCCCACCGGCGAGGGCGCCCGCGAGACGGCCTTCTGGCTGAATTCGCTGGGGAGCGGCGCGGAAGCAATCGAATTCTACGCCGATGCTTTCACGCTCGAAGATACGCGGTCCACTCAAGCCGATCGGGCCCGCGACCGCGCGCGGCTGGGGGAACTGTACGCACGGTTGCACGGTTCGGAAAAGGGACTGGGGGATGTCATCCTCGCGGCTTACGACCGTACTTCGTCGCTGTTGAACCGGCGGCGCGCGGAGTTGAAGGCGAAGGACCCCAACTCGGATGCCACCAGCATTGTCGATTTCACTTTGCCGGCGGTGGATAAAGCCGCGCCGCCACTTGTCCTCTCAAAGCTGAAAGGGAAGACGGTCGTGATGGATTTCTGGGCTACCTGGTGCGCCCCGTGCCGCGCGCAGCAACCTCTGCTGGAAAAATTGGCAACGCAGTATGCCGGCGCGCCGGACGTCTTGTTCGTCGCGGTCGATGCCGACGACGACCTGTCGCTCGTGGCGCCGTTCCTGAAAGACCAGGGGTGGAAGAATCAGGGCTATTTTGAAGCCGGACTCGCGCGCCTCCTGAATGTCAGTTCGATACCGACTGTGCTCGTGCTCGATCCGAACGGACAGATCTCGAGCCGGATGATCGGCTTCATTCCGGATCGCTTCGAGCAGATGCTGGCGGAACGAGTGGACGAAGCACGAAAACGTACCGCTGGCAGTCTTGCCGCCGGTGCTTTAACCCCCTTGACTCAGTGAGCGGTCGCTCACAGTTCGCCGGCGATTCTCAAATACGAGCTGTAGCGCGCTTTGGCGATAGCTCCCGATTCCACCGACGCACGGACTCCACAGTCCGGTTCGGCGCGGTGAGTGCAGTCGCGAAACCGGCACCTGAAAGCGGCAAAATCCATAAACGCGAATCTCAGTTCAGCCAGCGTCACCCGGCCCAAACCAAGCTCGCGAATCCCGGGCGTATCGATAATTCGCGCTCCATTCCGAAGTTCGTAGAGCCGCGCCGATGTGGTTGTCTGCCGGCCTTTGCGAGTGGACTCACTGAGGGCCCCGATGCGCGCGTGCAGTTCATCGGCGAGGGCATTCAACAGGGAGCTCTTCCCCACTCCACTGTGTCCGGCAAGCACAGCCAGACTGCCGGTGAGCAGGTCGCGAACGTCAGAGATTCCCTCGCCGGTTTTTGTCGAACAGAGCACAACAGGTTTTCCGATCTTCCGCCAGACATCGGTAACGTGCCCGGCAACCGCGGTGCCGGCGCACAAATCGATCTTATTGATACACAGGATCGGCTGAACTCCTCCGCGGGCGGCGGCGATGAGATATCGATCGATGAGCCCCGGACGAAATGGGGGATCTTCGATGGCGGCGACGATCACGATCATTTCGATATTTGCCGCGATCACGCGCTCCCGATGCGGATTCCCCGGGTCGGTGCGCGCCAGGACCGTTCGCCTCGGCGCGATCGCCGCTATCTTTTCATGACGAATGGAGACGGCATCGCCTGGGACGACGGAAAGTTCGCAGCGGCATTGCCGGGTCTCGCCATTGATGGCTGCCGTACACATGCCAGGACCCACGTCGATCACCAGCGCCGGAGTCTCGATTTCTTCGTTCTTGTGAGGTTTTACTCTTGCCGCCAGAATCTTCTGGAGGCGCTTCTTTCGGTTCATCGCGCGCAGATCCGCGAGTCCGCGCTTTTCCTGTCTTGTCATTGCTCTTGCCTTTTCCTTTGGTGAGAGGGGGAAGAGACACGCCGGGCGGGCGGTCCCGTGGAAAGGTCGCGAGCGCCGTCAAGCGGCGCTCATGCTGCTAAAGAGCAAGCATAGGCAATGAAATCAAAATACCAGATGGGAAGATCCCGTCGAAGGGGTATCAAGAAACGTCTAGAAACTCGCAACGCGCGGACTTTGGGGCGAAGCGCGTGCCTTCAGGCTCGCGATATGTAGATTTAAGGGTGCCTATCGCAGCGGAAAAGTGGATCCGGACGACTCCCTCCGGCTTTGAGGGGGGATCGCTTTCAGAAGTTTGGGATCGACGTGGCGCACGCTCTCAGCGTGCCGTGTCGAGACCTTCTCGGCACCAGCTTTTTCGAATCGCGCCGGGCGTCGGCACGAGTGCCGACGCGGCACGCAAGAGTGCGTGCCGCCACGGTTTTATCACTGGGTGTGCTTACGCGCGGCCAACCACGACGATCATGAAGCTGTCGGGAATCGCTTGTGCCCTGCCGGCCCTGCCTCCGCCTGCCGGTGGGGCGGGAGGTGGCCCGAACTCTGCTGCCGGAAGATAGAGTTTGTGCGCTTTCTGGTCGGAGCCGATGGTGCGCGCGCTGTTCTGCGTCATGATTGTGGCCACCGGTGCGAATTTACCCGGAGAGGTCTCGCCGACCATAGTGATCGTGCCGTCTCTGCCATTTGCGCTGAAAGCGAAGCCGTCGTCGAATGCCACGCCGTCCGGGCCCTGTCCGATCTCAGGCGTAGCGATTACCTTGCCGGCCGCCGGATCGCTCACCACCATCATCTTGTTTCCGCAAACCGAATAGAGGTAGCTCGTCTTCGGGTTGATCGCGAGTCCGCTTGGGCCGTCGCACGGCGCGATTGAGTAATGCTTGGTCAGCGCCGCCGACTTCGCGTCGATTTCGCCGATCTCATTCTTGTCTTCAATGTTGAAGTAGACGTGGCCCTTGCCGTCGACCTGCGCAAATTCAGGCTTGCCTCCCACGGGAATCGCGGCCGCGACGATCTCGCCGGTTTTCGCGTCGAAGACCGTCGAATCGTTGCTGCGGCCATTGAAGGTCAGGACGCGGTGTGTCGTGGGCTCATAGATGATGGCATCGGGATTGGTGCCGGTCTTGACTTTGCTCAGAACCTTTAACGTCTTCAGATCGAAAATGGTGACATCGTTATCCATGCCGTCGCTCGTGAAACCGCGGTTAAGATCATTCGCAATGGCGATTCCGTGGACGCCGTTCGTGTCCGGAATGGTCCCGACGACCTTCTCGGTGGTGGTGTCGATGACTTCGGTTTGTGTGGCGTGCGAAACGTACAGGCGGTGATTTACGCTATCGACGTAGACGTAATCCCAGCGGCCGGCGCCGCCGATCTTGATCTTGCTCACAACTTTGTAACTCGGCGGCGCTGCAATCGCGGCCATGCTGACAGCCAATAACAGTACGGATTTCATTTCGACCATAACGTTATTCGATAAAGCTGAAGATTCGCTGAAAAAGTTCTGCACGCCGTATTGGGGCCGAACGTCACTCCTGGAAATGAAACGAATCATTCCGGTGGTTGTTCTTTTCGTGCTGGCGGCGGCATTTTTGTGGGCGCAGTATCGCGTCGTGCCGGATCCGGTCCATCTCGATGTCCGGTCCGTGTTCCCGCGCGAGGTGACGCCGGGGAAATACGAGCAGGTGGATCAGCGAGCCTTGCAAACTCTGGCCGATCAGGGATGGGAACTGGTCAGCGTGATGCCTTATGTTTATCGCAATGAGGAAAGGGGGCCGGAGTTACAGGGTCCGAAGCCGGTGGTGACGCAAACTTATCCGGCGTATTTCTTCAAACGCATACGCGTCCCCGGCGCTCGGGAGTAAAAGCGCAGGCCAACGGCCTACTCCACCAATCCGGTTGGTCATCCTGTGATGCTGTTGTAGATCAACGCGATCGTCAGAAGCACCATGATCACGCTGGTCGCTATCGCGATCGAGTTCCCCCACGGGCCGTTCTTGTATTCACCCATCAGGCGCTCGCGATTGATAAGGATCAGCATGAATACCAACACAAACGGCAGAAGGATGCCGTTCAGAACCTGCGAAAGCAGAATTACTTTAAGCAGCGGCAGCCTGGGGAGCAGTATCAGGCCCGCGCCGCAGACAATCAGCGCTGTGTAGAGTCCGTAAAAGATCGGCGCCTCGCCGAAGCGGCGATCGATACCCGATTCGAACCCGAGGCCTTCGCAGATATTGTAGGAGGTGGCGAGCGGCAGAATCGCCGCCGACATCAGTGAAGCATTGACAAGTCCCACGGCGAACAGGATCGCGGCAAACTTGCCGGCGAAGGGAGCGAGGGCCCTTGCAGCATCCGCAACGTCTGTGAGCTCGCGATGCTGTGAGTGGAAGATCGTCGCCGCGCAGGCGACCACGATGAAAAAGGCGATTACGTCCGTGACGATGCAGCCAAAGATCACGTCGATGCGGCTGAGTCCGTAATTGCGCTTCGAGACTCCCTTCTCGACGATCGAAGCCTGCAGGTAGAACTGCATCCACGGCGTAATGGTGGTCCCGATGAGACCTACGATCATCACCAGATAGCCGGGGTCGGAATTGAACTGGGGAATTACTGTTTGCTTGAGCGCCAGCTTCCAATCCGGGTGCGCGAGAACGGCGGAGATCGGATACGCGAAATAGATCATTGAGAAGATCAATAAGACGCGTTCGACAGGTTTGTACGATCCGCGCACAATGACCGTCCAGACGAGCGCGGCGCCCAACGGAACGGCGATGTACTTACTGACTCCGAAGACGCCCATGCCCGAAGCGAGTCCCGCAAACTCGGCCACGACGTTACAGAAATCGGCCAGTCCCAGGACGATCATAGTGAAGAAGGTCATGCGCAGGCCGAACTCTTCGCGGATCAGGTCCGACAGGCCTTTGCCCGTGATTGCGCCCATGCGCGCGGCCATTTCCTGTACGACAATTAATGCGACCGTAGTCGGGATGAGTGTCCACAGCAGCGTGTACCCGTACTTCGCGCCTGCCTGCGAGTAAGTGAGAATGCCGCCGGGGTCGTTATCGACGTTGGCCGTGATGAAGCCGGGGCCGATGATCGCGAAGAGCGCGAGAAGACGATACCGCATCACGTTCCACGAGGAGAACGCGGGCCTGGGGGTGCGCTTCGCGGGAGGGCGCTTTTCAGGAGTCCGGCGGAGTGTGTCGATCTTTCTCATTTCTTGCCGAATTCCAGGTGCAGGCGCAGCGAGTATGCCCAGAGCGGTCCGCGATCGTGATTGTAGGCGGGGTTTGCGATGTGTTGGGCGTCCAGCGCGGCGAAAAATCCTTTTATGATATGAGCGTTGTAATAGCTTTCCCAGATGTATTCTGGCATGTAGTTCAGCCGTCCGTCACCAATAATGAAGTCGAGTCCGCCGCGTTCGAGGTAGAGCGCATGGACGGCCGATAGCCCGCTGGCCGTGAATTCGCTGGCGACGGTATCCTCAGGGCGCTTCCATAATGCACCTGAAACGGAAACTCCGCCGGTGGCGAGACGATCGATGGCCGTGAAGGCAAAGTCCTCCGTCTTGCCGTCATTCCAGCCGAGGCGGGAGAAAACGCCCACGTTTTTCACGATCTCCTGCTCCATGTTGATGCCGAAACCGTACTTCAGCGTTCCGACCTGAAGCACCTTGTTTACGTCCGGTACCGTGTTGGTTGCGGCGGCAAGTTGCAACGCTTTTCCGTAACTGCCGGAATCGGTATGGTTGATAAAACTGAGCAAGCGCAGCGTGCCCGCATGTGACCAGGGGTTGTAACGTATCTCACCTTCGAACACATCCCCGCGATCCCGGAACAGGCGGCGATCGAATCTTCCGCCGTTCGCGACTTTCGGTTCTGCGGCGCTCGCATACCGCAGAGACCACCGTTTGGTATGGAACTCATGGACCCAGCCCCAGGTGTAGCCGCGGGTGTCGGCCGGATAATCCCACGCGCCGTTGTACATGACCGCCCAGCCCATGAATTGGGTGCGGGGGTCATGCGTGTACTTGTTGTCGTCGAAAAAATCGGTTAGCGTAAACCGGCCGACCACGACGGTGTACCGCGTCATGGGGCGCGAACCGGCGAGCTGGTTCTGATCGCTTTCGACGGATTCCTTTTCATTGCCAAAGCCGAAATCATGCAAAAGATAGAGGCGTGCAAGATAGGTTTTCGGAGTGGCGCTGGCTACTCTGGGCAATTCGCCATTCGTCGCGTTGGCAACGCCGTCGACGCCGCTGAAGCCCCGGCCTCCTGCAATTTCCGGATCGACATAGAGTTGAGTATTGAATGGAATTCGAAAGCCGAAGAACAACGTGCTGGTAAGCGATACGTCGCGCTCGGGTTGATCGGAAAGGCTCCTTTGGCCTGTGTAGAGAGCCGGGAACGTGCCATGATACTGCCCAATGGAAGTGGCCTGAAAGAAAAGGTTCCAGCGCTCGGGATTCACGGCGACCGGCACGCTGTCCTGCGCGCTCGCGAAAGGAGCGCACAGACACACCAGGAGCGCCATTATGAATTGCCGGTTGATCATCTGGATTTCCGTCGGGGGCCAAGACCAGCGTATACCCGGCGGGGTATTATTGTAAAGGCAAAATATGGCACATACAGCCGACGAAAAAAGAAAGTTATTGAACCGCGTCCGGCGCATCCGGGGCCAGGTGGAAGCCATCGAGCGCGAGTTGAACGACGAAGCGGAGTGTTCCGCCGTGCTTCACAATATTTCAGCCTGCCGCGGCGCCATGGACTCCCTGATGGCCGAAGTCATCGAAGGGCACATTCGGTTTCACCTGATGGATGAGAAGCACCAGACGGATGAGCAGGCGCGCGCCGCCGACGACCTGGTGGAAGCACTGCGTACTTATTTGAGGTAGCACTGGCGATCTTGTCGCCGGTGGGGTTTTACGGACGCCTGCCGACACCCGGAGTTACTGCAGCCATTAACGACTTAACCAACTCTTCGAGTTCCGCCACACGCTCTTTGAGGTCGTTGATCTCCTGGCCTTCGGGATCGGGCAACTGGCCATGCTCCAGCACGCCTCCAGGAATCGACCTCATGCGCACGACGCGTCCCGGAACGCCGACCACGGTCGAGTAGTCCGGCACCGGGTAAACGACAACGGAGCCGGCGCCGATTTTCACGTTGTTGCCGATCTGTATCCCGCCGAGGACTTTTGCGCCCGTTCCGATAACAACGTTGTTGCCGATGGTGGGATGGCGCTTGCCATGTTCATTGCCGGTGCCGCCCAGCGTGACGCCCTGATACAGAAGCACGTCATCGCCGATTTCAGTGGTCTCGCCGATTACCACCCCCATACCGTGGTCGATGAAAAAGCGCCGGCCGATCTTCGCGCCGGGGTGTATTTCAATGCCTGTCAGAAACCGGGACACCTGCGAGATAAAGCGGGGCAGAAGAGGAATATTCGCTTCGTAAAGGCGATGCGCAACGCGATGCATCAGGATCGCGTGAAATCCCGGATAGCAGAGGACGATCTCCAGTCTGCTCTTCGCCGCCGGATCTTCGCGAAAGATGGTTTCGAATTGTTCCCTAATGACGGCAAACATGGTCGTCCGGCGGATCCCCTGTAAGTTCAGAGATGCCGGCTAATGCCCGGAAGCTTCAGCTTCCCGAATAACGGGCGGTTTCGCGCCCGCCGGAATGGGCGCCAGCATATCGTCCTTGGTATACACGAGCGTCGAAGTGTTGTAACTGGCGACCTCGAACCCGTGTCCGTGCGTGATGGCGTCCGTGGGGCAGGCTTCGACGCAATAGCCGCAGAAAATGCAGCGGCTGTAGTCGATGTTATAAACCTTCGCGTAACGCTCGCCGCCACTGATGCGCACTTTTTCGGTGTTCTCCGCCGCCTCGATATAAATGCAGTTGGCTGGGCATGCGGCAGCGCAAAGGAAACAGGCGACGCACTTTTCCAGACCATTCTCGTCGCGCTGGAGGACGTGGACGCCGCGAAAACGTTCCTGCAGTTTCGGCGGTTCGTCCGGATAGTTTTCCGTCACGGTGGGAGACATCATCTCCTTCATCGTGACTCCCATGCCTTTGGCTACGGCCGCCGCAGCGCCGAACACCTCGCCGATGATATTTGCCATCCCCTATATGTTAGCGGACTCCTTGCGGGAGTCCTTGTAATGGCAGCGGAACTCCTCACGGGAGTCAGTTTTTCGCGCCTCAGCCCGGGCGCAGGGCGGGGACACGGTCGCTTTCACGGAACGGGGAGGCGCCGAACCGCTGCCCTAATTTTTCCAGTTCGGCCTTATTGAAGCCTTCCACGGCGGAAGCGATCTTGCCATCCATTTCGATCGCGAAAATCGATGGCACGCTCGTGATCCTGTATGCATTGCTGGCCGTGTAGTGAGGCGGAGTGTCGATGAGGGTCGGCATGGACACTCCGAAGCGCTGCTGAAACTCGCGCGTGTCGGGCACGTCATCCTGCGAGATCGCTACCAACTGGGGACCGCCGCCCGCCGGGGAATCGGCAAGCCGCTGTAGAAAGGGGAGCGTCATCTGGCAGGTGGGGCAGGAGATCTTGAAAAAGGCGAGTACTACGGGACTGTGCTGGAGGGCCTGGCGCAGGTTCCATGCGACTCCGTCGAGGCCGGGCAGGTTGATATCGGGAGCGGAAACCCCGGGCTGAAGCATTATGTCTGTTCTATTCCGCCGGCCTTATTCGTCGCGCATCTGCTGGACAAACGACAGGATATCGAAGCCCTTGATCTTGCGGCCGGGGAAGAAGCTGTTGATCGCGTCGGTCTCGTCGTCGAAGACTTCGAAGATGCTGTCGATTTTCGTCATGACGATCAGCTCGATATTGCGCCGGTTGACGTTCACGAGTTTGGCCACGCCGCTCGCATTTCTGAGACGCGTGGAGCACATGACCAATGCCCCCAAGCCGGTGCTGTCCACATAATCGACTTCCATCATGTTCAGCAGCACGCGCGCTCCTGGTTGGCTCGCGATCACCTCGATAGCCGCGCGAAAAGCGGACGCCTCGTCGCCTATGGTGATCCGGCCTTTGAGGTCCATCAAGGCGACGCCTTCCCGTTCTCTATGGGTGATTTCGAGGCTCACTTGGCTTTAGGGTAGCGCATGTTGAAGGATTCCAGTGTGCGGATAATCACTTCCGCGACTGCGAAGTTGCGGAACCATTTGTGGTCGGAGGGGATGACATACCAAGGGGCTGCTTTCGTGCCGCACTTCGCGACGGCTTCCTGGTACGCGGCCTGATATTGATTCCAGAATTCGCGCTCCTTGAAGTCCGCCGGAGAAGCCTTCCAGTTTTTGCGGGGATCGGCTTGGCGCTCATCGAATCGCCTGCGCTGCTCTTTGCTGCTCATGTGCAGGAAGAACTTCAGGATGCAGACATTGTTCTCGGTCAGCATCGTTTCGAAGTCGTTAATCTGCGCATAGCGCTTTTTCCAGACGGCGGGAGGCACCAGTTCGTGCACGCGCGTCACGAGCACGTCTTCGTAATGGGACCGGTTGAAAATTCCGATGGTTCCTCTGGACGGCACGGCGGAATGAATCCGCCAAAGGAAATCGTGATCCAGTTCCTGAGTGCTCGGCTGTTTGAAGGACGTCACAGCGCAGCCCTGCGGATTGACACCGGACATGACGTGTTTGATGGTGCCGTCTTTCCCCGCCGCGTCCATTCCCTGCAGGACGATCAGGAGCGAGCGCTTGTGTTCGGCGTAGAGCAGATCATGCAGTGCGGCGAGCTTCTCCACATGAGTCGGAAGCGACTTCGCGGCGTGGTTCTTCGAGACTCCGTGGGTATCGTCAGCGGCTAATTTGCTCAGCTTGAATTTGGTGGTGCCGTCGACCTTCAGCCTGGCGATATCCATTCGATCTCATTTTGACAGGCCTCCTCCAGGTTACGCGTCGAGCCGTGTGCCCCGATCGGCAGGAATGCGCTCGACCGGGACAGTGTCGAGGACAGTCGTGCCATGTTCGGCGGCTTGTTCTTCGGAGATCGTACTGCGCGAGCGAAGCATCGGCTTGTCCGAAACGGCAAAATCCGCGTGGGCTTCGCTGGTGGATGAAATGTCTTCCGCGCCGGTCCGCTTCAAAATTTCCTCGCCGCGTTTTGCCCAATCGTGGTCGTCGCAGTGAACGGAGAGGAGAATGCCTCCGTGTTTGACGCGGCCTTCATAACGTTTTGCCTCGTATTCCGGTATTCCCATGCCGACGAGCGCGCCAACAATGCCGCCGAAAGCGCCCAGAGCGCCCGCACCGGCCAGTGCAGCCATGATGGGGCCAGCTGCGATGAAGGGCCCGATGCCTGGAATGGCGAGAGCTCCAATGCCCACCAGCCATCCGAGCACACCACCGGCGACAGCCCCGGAAGCGGCGCCCGTGGTCGCTCCTTCGGGCGCCTTTGTATTCTTTTCGCACGCGAAATCTTTCGTGCCGGCGTTGTCCGGGAACAGTGCTGAGATATCCGCGTTCCGGAAATGGGCTTGCCGGAGTGCGCCCACGGCTTCTTCGGCGTTTTCACGTGTCTGATAAATCCCGAAAACGGCAGTATTCTTTCCTGACATTGCTTTGCTCCTTGACCCGTTGTCGGGATTCATCTTGCAACACGAGGGCCAATGCTCGATTCCTTACCTGCCGTGGGAGAATCGTGTCCATAACGAATGGCTGACTATCAGATTGGGACGAAACGCGAAGAAGTTGTTGAAGTTGGGAACGATAACGCGATCAGATTCCTGGGCACGGATGGCGCGCGTGTGCTCTCCACGCCGCAAATGATTCTCTGCATGGAGCGAACGTGCCGCAATCTGATTCTTTCCATGGTCGATCCGGGGCATGACACGGTTGGCACGCACGTGAATGTATGGCATCGCGCCGCCGCGCCATTGGGGTCGAAGGTCACCGTTTTTGCGGAGTTACTCAGCGTTAACAACCGGCGCGCTGAATTCCGCGTCGAAGCCCGGCTGGGCGAGAAGATCGTTGGGGACGGCACCCACCAGAGAGCCATCATCGACACCGCGCGTTTCGCCGAAAAGGTGAAGAGCACCGCATGAAAATCGCCTGTGCGTCGCTCGCGGCTTTCACAGTCCTGCTGTTGGCAGGAGCGGCGCAGGAACCGGATTCCTTCCGGTTCGTCGTGCTGGGCGACCGGACGGGTGAGGCGCAGCCCGGCGTCTACGAGCGCGTCTGGAAGGATGCGGCGGCCGAAGGCCCGGCATTTGTCGTCAGCGTCGGCGACACGATTCAGGGTCTGAACGACGAAACGGCGGATGCGGAATGGCAACAGGTGGAGAAAATGTTGTCTTCCTGGAAACGCTTTCCCCTTTATCTCGCGCCCGGGAACCACGATATCTGGTCCGCGCGATCGGAGAAGCTCTTCCGGAAACATTCAGGACACGCGCCGCACTACAGCTTCGACTATCGCCAGGCGCATTTCACGGTTCTTGACAACAGCCTCTCCGATCAGCTTTCGGTCGCTGAGTTAGCTTTTCTGGAGGAAGACCTCAGAGAACACAGTGAACAGCCCTTGAAGTTCATCGTTTCGCACAGGCCGTCATGGCTTCTGAACGCCGTTGTCGGTGACTCGAACTTCCGGTTGCACCAGATCGCAAAGAAGTACAACGCGCGATATGTCATAGCCGGGCACATACACGAAATGCTCCACGCCGAACTGGAGGACGTCGATTACATTTCGATGGTGAGCTCCGGCGGACATCTTCGCTCGTCCGGAAAATATGAGGATGGCTGGTTCTTCGGCTATGCGGTCGTTGATGTCAGGGCGAAGGCCGCTGAGTTTCACGTACACGAGCTGGGTGCGCCTTACGGACAGGGGCGGTCCAATGGGTTGAGCGCCTGGGGCAAAGCCGGCCTGATCAAGTCTGCTGCGATCAAGTAGCGTGGCGGACGCGTTCGGCGACGATCGTGACCTGCATATCGCGCGCCAGGTGCACCAGCTTTTGAGCTTCCGGCGCGTCGCGAGTGACGAAGATCTGCGTGATGCCGTGCTCGCGCGCCCACGCCGCGACCGCTTTCGCCGGTTCCGGGCTCTCGATCACTTCGGGATTGATGCGCAGATTCCGGCAGACGTTCAAGAGCCTTTCGACCGATGCCCGATTCTCCGCCGAGAGCTCGGACATTGTGGAATCGCGCGCCACGAACAAGGCCGTACACGCGGAATTGAGATAATCGGCCACGCGCCGTCCCCGGCGAATCAGCATCGCTGTCGATGGATTGAGGGTGAGCCAGATCAGAATACTCTCCTGGCGCTGGGAATCGAGTGCGCGCACTGGTTGAGGCAGCCGCAGCTCCTCGCGCCGCTCTTCCAGTTGGTGCGCGGTCTGCCGCATCGCCAACTCGCGAAGCGCCGTGAGGTTCGATTCGGTGAAGAAATTTTCGAGCGCCTGCTGCGCTTTTTCGTGCGAATAGACGACGCCGCGCTCGAGGCGGTGAAGCAGCGCGCGCGGCGTCACGTCCACCATCACCACTTCGTCGGCTTCCTGGACCACCCAATCGGGAACGGTTTCGCGCACGCGGATACCGGTTACGTGCCACACCTGGTCGTTGAGGCTTTCGATGTGCTGGATGTTAAGACTGGTCAGCACATCGATGCCCTCATCGAGAATCGCCATCACGTCCTGCCAGCGTTTCGGCCGTTCGGCGCCGGGCACATTCGTATGGGCGAACTCGTCGACTACGGCCACTTGCGGATGCCTGGCGATGACGGCGGTGGTATCCATGTCTTCGAACGTCGCGCCGCGATGTTCAAAGATCCGGCGAGGCACGAACTCGAGGCCGGCAGTCTGCGCGATCGTCTCCGCCCGGCCGTGTGGTTCAAAGTAGCCGATGACGACGTCGATACTCTGCAGCTTGAGTTCCTGCGCCTCCGTCAGCATCTGATAGGTCTTGCCCACTCCGGCCGCATAGCCCAGAAAAATTTTAAGTTTGCCCTTATGGCCAGCCGGCGATCCAGGCTCGGCCGCCATCAGGCGGCCTGAACGCCCGCGTTGGGAAATATTCGCACGTCCATCCCTTCGGCCTCCCTGATCAGTTTATCGACAGGGTTCTGGGACCAGAACTTCCACGAGCTTTGCTGCGTGTGGCCGACGAAGACTTGTGTGATGCGCTGCTCACGCGCGAAACGGACGATCTGTGCGATGGGATCTTTGGCGCCGCCATCGCCCCCGATGACATGGACCTCGGCGCCGAGTTTTCGCGCGAATTCGAGATTCTCCTCGACTGCTTCCTCGGCAGCCCGCGTGAGCTCGCCCTGTTTCACATAGACCGCCAGAAGCTGTCCGTGAAACCTCTGGGCCGCCCGCGCGCCGCTTTCCAGCATGCTTCGCGCGCTGCTGCGGGGCGTGATGCAGACCAGGATGCGTTCCTGCGTTCCCCAACTTTGCAGGATGCCGTGCGAATCCATATAACTTTGCAACTGATGCTCCACCACCTGCGCGGCCAGAAGCAATGCCAGTTCGCGCAGTTCGGAAAGCTGCGCGGGACTCAGACTGCTCTTGCCGCCATGGTGCGTGAGATCTTCCGCGGGAACATCCACCAGAACGATTTCGTCCGCCGTCTGGATGAAACTTTGCGGAACGAAGTTCGCGGAACGGCGGCCGGTGATGCGTTGCACGGCATCCTGCTGCTCGCAGATGTGCTGCAGGTTGATTGCGCTCACGACGTTCACGCCATGCGCGCGGATCTCTGCTACTTCCTGCCATCGATGCGGGTACTTACTTCCCGGCGGATTATCCCTCGCCAACTCATCCACCAGACAAACTTGCGGCGCGCGCCGGAGGATGGCTTCGACATCTATCGTATCCGCATCGCCGACATGCAACGGCGGAATGATCTCGAATTCCCGGATCAGTCCGGTAATATCGTCCACACCCTTCCTCTGAATGGCGCCGATGACGACATCCTGTCCGCGTTTCTTTCGCCGCCTGCCTTCATCGAACATGCGGAGCGATTTGCCTACGCGCGGCGCATATCCCAGGAAGATTTTGAGGCGGCCACGCGCTTCGTGCGCTTCCTGAGCGGTGATCTGGCGCAGGAGTTCTTCGGGGTCGGGGCGGCAGAATTCTTTCGAGGCCATTAGAGTTTGTACCGCTTGCGGTCTTTGCCGCCGGCCTGGGTTTTGTTCGACGACCGGGCAATGCCGGCGGCAAAGACCGCCAGCGGTACACAGGCAGGCTTCATCGCTTCACCGGATAGGCCTGATCGAGGGCCATATTGAGCTTCAAGACGTTGACGCGGGGTTCGCCCAGCACTCCTAAGTCGCGCTCTTGCGTATTCGCAGCTACCAGGTTGCGTATTGCGTTCGCGGATGCGCCGCGGGCTTGTGCCACTCGTCCCGCCTGAGCAAGCGCGTTGGCCGGGCTGATTTCGGGGTCGAGACCGCTGGCGGATGTGGTGATCGCATCCGCCGGGATTGCTCCCGTGAAGTCCGGATTGTCCTTGCGGAACTGAGCGGCGTCCTTCTTCAGGCGATCGGCCAGCGCGGGGTTGGTGGGGCCGAGATTGCTTCCACCGGAGTTCGCCGCATCATAAGAGTTCTGCGAGGGCCGGGGGTGAAAGTACTCCGGTTTGGTGAAATTCTGGCCGATGATTTCGGACCCGATCACCTTGCCATCGCGCTCGATCAGACTGCCGTTCGCTTGCTTGTGGAAGATGGTCTGGGCGATTCCCGTCACCGCCAGCGGATACAGAATTCCGGTGAGTATTGTCAGCACGAACGTAATCAAAATCGCAGGTTTGAGTTCTTTCAGCATTTTTTCTCCTTCTCCTTACGCAAGATGCAGCAAGCCGAGCAGCCGGTCAATTGCCCAGATGCCCGGGAACGGCGCGATGATTCCCCCCAGTCCGTAGACGAGCAGGTTGCGGCGCAGCAGCGCGCCCGCCGAAAGCGCCCGGTATTTCACGCCGCGCAGCGCCAGCGGCACCAGCGCGATGATGATCAGCGCGTTAAAGATCACGGCCGCGAGAATCGCGCTTTCGGGCGTATGCAGCCCCATGATGTTGAGGCGGTTCAGCGGCGGGTAAGTGACCGCGAACATCGCGGGAATAATGGCGAAATACTTCGCCACGTCATTCGCGATCGAGAAAGTAGTAAGCGAGCCGCGGGTGATCAGCAACTGCTTGCCGATCGCGACAATCTCAATCAGCTTCGTCGGATTGCTGTCGAGATCCACCATGTTGCCCGCTTCCTTGGCCGCCATGGTGCCGGTGTTCATGGCGACGCCGACATCGGCCTGCGCCAGCGCCGGGGCGTCGTTGGTGCCATCCCCCGTCATGGCGACGAGACGTCCGCCGGCCTGTTCCCGCTTGATCAGGTCCAGTTTGTCCTTGGGTGTTGCCTGGGCGAGGAAATCGTCGACGCCCGCTTCCGTGGCGATGGCGGCAGCAGTCAGAGGGTTGTCACCAGTGATCATCACGGTGCGAATACCCATGACGCGCATTTGAGCGAAGCGCTCACGCATGCCGCCTTTTACGATGTCCTTCAGGTGGATGACGCCGAGGACTTTTTCGTTGCTGGAAACCACCAGAGGCGTGCCGCCGGTCCGTGCGATGCCATCCGCGATGTCGGCGACCTTTTGCGGGAAAACGCCACCGAGGTCGATGACATGCTGGCGAATCGATTCCATCGCGCCCTTGCGAATCTGCTTGCCCTCATAGTTCAAACCGCTCATGCGTGTCTGTGCCGTAAAGGGGATGAACTCCGCCTGATGCTCCCCAATTTCGCGTCCACGCAGGCCATACTTCTGTTTCGCAAGCACCACGATGCTGCGGCCCTCGGGCGTTTCGTCGGCGAGACTGGACAACTGCGCCGCGTCCGCCAAATCCGATTCGTAGATGCCATCCGCCGGGATGAACTCAACAGCCTGGCGATTGCCGAGCGTGATCGTGCCCGTCTTGTCGAGCAGGAGAGTGTTGACGTCGCCGGCCGCCTCGACGGCTTTACCGCTCATGGCGAGAACGTTGTGCTGCATCACCCGGTCCATACCGGCGATGCCGATGGCCGAAAGCAATCCGCCGATAGTGGTGGGGATAAGACATACCAGCAACGAGACGAGAACGATGACCGATGGGACTGTGCCTGCCTTGGCCTGATCGACGCTGTATTGCGCGAAGGGGGCGAGAGTCACCACGGCCAGAAGGAAGATCAGCGTCAGGCCCGCAATCATGATGTTCAGCGCGATTTCGTTGGGCGTCTTCTGCCGCTGCGCCCCTTCGACGAGAGCGATCATGCGGTCGAGGAAAGTCTCGCCGGGATTCGATGTGATCTGAACCTTGATGTAGTCCGAGAGCACCTTCGTGCCGCCGGTGACCGCGCTTCGGTCGCCGCCGGATTCACGGATCACCGGCGCGCTCTCTCCCGTAATCACGGATTCGTCGACGCTGGCGATGCCTTCGATGACGTCGCCGTCGCCGGGGATCACGTCGTTAGGTTCGCAAAGACAAACGTCCCCTTTGCGGAGCGACGCGGCTGAGACGACTTCGACCCTTCCATTGCCGTTGCCGGTCAGTTTCTTCGCTTCCGCGCTGGTCTTTGTCTTACGCAGACTGTCGGCCTGGGCCTTGCCGCGGCCTTCGGCCATGGCTTCGGCGAAATTGGCAAAGAGGACCGTGAACCACAACCATGCCGCAATCTGGAATTCGAAGCCGAAGTCCGCGCCGCCCGCCACCAGTGTCCTGATCATCAGGGCGGTTGTGAGAACCGCCCCGACTTCGACCACGAACATGACGGGATTCTTCGCCAGCGTTACCGGGCTCAGCTTGACGAACGAATCGACGACAGCTCGCCTCACGATCGGCGGATCGAATAACGGCCGCGCTCGTTTGCCGCGCGACAAACCCATCGATGTCGAGTCTCTACCGGACTGTACCGGCGGCTTTTCGATGTTTGGTTCTTCTAAAACGATTGCCATGGATATATGCTCCTTTGTGCAATGGCTTTCAGAGCATCAAATGCTCGACAATGGGCCCCAATGAAAGGGCGGGGAAGTAAGTTAACGCGCCGACGATGATCACGACGCCTACCAGCAGACCGACGAAAAGCGGGCCGTGGGTCGGAAACGTTCCGGCGGAGACAGGCACTTGTTTCTTGGCCGCGAGCGAACCCGCGATGGCGAGCAAAGGCAGCAGCATCATGAAGCGGCCGATCAGCATGGCGAATCCGATCGTCACGTTGTACCAGGGGGTGTTCGCGTTGATGCCCGCGAATGCGCTGCCGTTGTTTCCCGTCCCACTGCTGTAGGCATAGAGGATCTCGGATAATCCATGCGCGCCTGGATTATTCGTGTTGGCCGCGGCCGCCCCGGGCGGATTCCAGTAGCCTTTGGCCGCGAAAGGAATCACCGAACTGGCGCCGGCGAACAGGAGGATACTGGCCGCGAGGACCAGCATCGCGATCATCGCCATCTTTACTTCCTTCTGCTCGATCTTCTTGCCGAGGTACTCCGGCGTGCGGCCCACCATCAGCCCGGCAATGAACACAGCGAGAATGGCGAACATAAGCATGCCGTAGAGGCCTGCACCGACGCCCCCGAAAACCACCTCGCCCAGTTCAATGTTGAAGAGAGGCACGAGGCCTCCCAGTGGCGTGAAGCTGTCATGCCACCCGTTTATCGCGCCGCAACTGGCATCAGTCGTGACGGTGGCGAAGAGCGCAGTATCGGCGATTCCGAAACGTGTCTCCTTGCCTTCCATGTTGCCGCCCGTCTGCGTATTCGTGGCGGCCGTCTCGATTCCGGCGTTCGCGAGCATGGGTGTGCCCCGCTGCTCATAGTGATAGGCGACTACGACTCCGCCCAACCAGAGGATCGTCATGGCGGCGAACAGCGCCCAGCCCTGACGCGTGTCCCGCACCATCTTGCCGAAAGTATAAGTGAGCGCGCCTGGGATCAGGAAGATCAGGAACATCTGGAGCATGTTCGTGAACGGAGTCGGATTCTCAAACGGGTGCGCGGAGTTTGCATTGAAGAACCCGCCGCCGTTGGTTCCCAGCATCTTGATCGCTTCCTGCGATGCCACCGGTCCTTGTGCGATGGTCTGTTTCACCCCTTCGATGGTGGTCGCAACCGTATAGGGATGCAGGTTCTGAATCACGCCCTGCGAACAGAGAACCAGCGCCGCGACCATCGAGATCGGAAGCAGGACATACAGAGTCGCCCGTGTCATGTCGACCCAGAAGTTACCGACAGTCTTGATCGACTGGCGCGCGAACCCGCGCACAGGCGCAATGGCGACGGCGAGCCCGGCGGCCGCGGAAGTGAAGTTGTGAACCGTAAGGCCGGCCATCTGCACGAAGTAACTGAGAGTCGTTTCGGGCGTGTAGCTCTGCCAATTCGTGTTCGTGGTGAAACTGACCGACGTATTGAAACCGAGATCGGGGCTTACATTGCCGGCTCCGTAACCCTGGGGGTTGAAGGGAAACCAGACTTGCAGCCGCTGGATCGCGTACAGCAGGACGGCGCTGAACGCGCTGAACGCGAGCAGAGCGCCGGCGTAGCGTGTCCAGTGCTGTTCCTCGTTTTCGTTAACCCCGCAGATCTTGTAGATCAGGCGCTCGAGGGGTCCGAGAACGGGACTCATGAAGTTCTTTCGGCCCTCGATGATGGTCGCGATGAAAGATCCGAGCGGCTTCGCGCACGCCAGGATCAGGAGGAAGAAGATCGCGATTTGTAACCAACCGTTGCCAGTCATTTCAGTCTCTCCAAAAAGCTAAAACTTCTCAGGGCGCAGGAGCGCATAGAGCAGGTACACGCCGAGCGCCAGTGAAATCAATCCCGCGATGAGGTAATCCATAAATCCCTTTCAAAAAGGCAAATGAGCCGCCGATGAACGCCGATTAACGCGGATCGATGAAAGATCATAGCCGCTCGCATGCCTGGACCATCATCCAGGCCACGACGAAGAAAGCGACGATCAGAAGACAATAAGCCACGTCAAGCATTGTTAGCCCCTTCGTTTACCAGAACAACTTTGTGGCCAGCGCGGCGCAGCGATGCGGCCAAACGCTCGTTGCGTGTTCGCCACGGTCTCTTCGGCGTTGCCAAAATCACGACTGAATCGCGTCCCAGCGAGCCCAGCAACCCGGCCTCAAGCTCCCGTGCCAGGCGGACTTCACCCACCACCGGAAGCTCCGACTGGAAATGCGTCAGTTGGTCCTTCAGAAAATCAATATAAACGGGCGATTGGTTTAGATCCAGGGGATACGGGACTACCTGGACTTTCACCAGCCGGAGAGTCGCGTTAAGCCCTCCACCCATGCGATTGGCGGCGTCCAGCGCCACGCGTGTCAATTCCGGAGTCGTAAACGGAATCACCAGATCGAGCTCAGCTTCGTGCTGAACCTGTTCGATTACTCCTGAGCCAAGCTGTCTTCTTTCTCTCATGGCTGACCACCCAATTGCAGGTTAGGTGGCAACCCATTAGAAGTTCATAAGGCCCGTATCAGGATTTTGCGGGAGCGGTCGAACGCCGGGCGGAACCCCGGCGGCAGGGCCGAAGCCCTGACCCCACAAGGCGTTAGACAACCAAAAGGCAGTTATTTTTGTGCGGGGACCGAAGCCTCTTGGGCGCGGGCTCCCGCCAGGATACCGATCAGGCCCTCGTTGCCTTCGTGGCAGGCATACTCATAAACCGGGGGAGAGTGCCGCAACGGGATCATCAGGCTCCACGGCTTAGTCCACGTCTGCGGATCGTCGATCGTGATCTCGTACTTCAGCGTCTCCGGGCCACTGCGGGAGAAGCGCTCAGTTACATGCAGCTTATCGCTGGACACCGACATGAAGGCTCTTGGCTTGTAGTTGGTCGTATCGACGATCAGCGTATCGCCTTCCCAACGGCCGCGCGAATCCCCCATCCACTGCTGTACCGCGGCGGGAGGGTGCGGGCGGCTATCAATTGGCAAGCGGGTATCAATCGGAATGATGCGGACATCGTGAATCATCTCCGTCATGAACGCTACCGACGTGGGCGTCTGCACAATCTCATAGTTGCTTTGGTATCCCTCCGTCAGCTGCGGCGAGCCGTAGGTGATACAGCGTTCCGACAACGATCTGTCCTCGGGCCCCGTGGCCGGACGCTGCGCAGCCACGAATGCAGTCTGCCGTCTCTTTTGCGCATCGGGTGTCATGGCGGGTATTCGCCCGTCGGGAGGGTCCGTAATGAGCGAAGTACGGTTGTCCCAATCCCGCTCCACCGTCCAGACGGAGCTGTAGTCGCCGGTCTCGCCATCCGTGCTTTTGAAACCCGTTTTCGTTCCCTGCACATTTGCCAGTGTGGTCACGAAAACGGTATCGCCGAACGCGGCGTCGCTCTTGCCGCCGAAGAGTTCATGCGCCTTTTTCTTCATGGCCGCCACTTCCTCATCGGTCAGAGTGGCGCGCCCGGCCAGTTCTTTCGGCCGCTCCAGCGGCGTAGCGTTGTTATTCGCCCAATATCCCTGGAGATCCGGCTTTCCGTCGGGCGTTCGAGGCACTGTCCAGGTCGGCACGGCCTTGCTGATCGCCTTCGCCGTCTGCCGCGCCACTTGTCCCTGCGCCACTGGAACCAAAGCCGTCAGGCCAACTATAAGACAACAGAGGCATCGATCCTTCATCTTCCCTCCCCGTGTCCGCCAACTATACGCCTCAGGAGCGCCCTGGTCAACGGGTCGTGCCGGCGCTGTTTTCAGGTGGGTTGGAGAACCGCGTCATTCTTCGCCTGTTGCGGTAGGACTTCACCCCGGGCCACTTCCACTCGATTCCGGCCATTCTTTTTTGCCTGATAGAGCGCGTGGTCCGCGGCGGCTATCAGCTCATCGGGAGCGCTGCACCATTCCGGTGTTGCCGTCGAGACGCCAACGCTGACCGTGAGGATACGCGCCACAGGTGAAGTGGGGTGGCGTAACGCGAGGCCGGCGATTGCAAGACGTACCGACTCCGCGAACCGCACAGCGTCGTCAGCTTGGGTTTCCGGAAGAATGAAGGCGAACTCCTCGCCGCCATAGCGCGCCGCCACGTCCACTTGGCGTTTGGCGAGACGCCCCAGTTCCGCTCCCACCGACACAAGGCATTCATCGCCGCGCTGGTGCCCCTCGGAATCGTTGAGCGCCTTGAAATTGTCCACATCAAGGATCACGAGCGAGACCGTGGAACCCATTCTCCTCACGCGCGCGCATTCCTGCTCCAGTGTTCGGTCGAAGACTCGCCTGTTGGCCAGCCCCGTCAGCGGATCGAGTGACGAGAGCCGCAGCAGATCCTCATTGGCGCGCTGCAAATCCGCGGTCCGCTCTTCCACCATCCGCACCAGTTCGCGTACTGTCTTCGTCGCGCGCAACATCCGCAGCCGCAACGCGACCGCGGCCATCAACAAAGGCACCACTCCGCACGCGCCCATAAACCATGGCGTCCGGTACCACGGAGGGAGGATTTCAAACGGGAATCCGGCGCCATGACCGTTCCATACGCCATCGCCGTCGCGCGCTTCCACCTCCAACCGGTATGCGCCCGGCGGCAGTTCGGCAAAATCCAGTTCTCTGCGCGCCGTCTCCGTCCAGGCTTCATTGGCCGGCATCAGCCGGTAGCGAAAAACCACGCTGTTTTCCCGGGGAGCATTCAGCACGGAGTATCTTGCCGTGAGGGCGTTCGAACGGATGCTGACCGATGGATTCCGCTGTCCGGAAAGGTCTGTGCGACCCATGACGAGCTTCGTGAAGACGACGCTCGGCGGAAATTCCGTTGGGCGGCGCGGAGCCGGCCTGAAACGGGAGAGTCCGCCGCTGGTTCCGATCCAGACTGTGCCGTCCGCCTCCGCCGCAAATCCATTAAGGTCGCAGTCGTCCCATGCCAGTCCGTCGCTCGCATCATAATGGGTCCAGTGGGATCCATCCCACAGATCGACACCCCTCTCGGTACCCGCCCAAAGCCGCCCCCACGAATCGAATTCGAGAAAATAAACAATCCCATCGGAACCGCGCCTCTGGACCCCTTTCTCTATTGCCAGTCTCCCGTCCAGCATGTGGATACGGTCAATACCTCCCCCGTGCCGATAACCGATCCACACCGCGCCATCCGGCCCAACTGCCAGCGAGATGATTTCCCGATTGCTCAAACCGTTGGCGCGCGTGTAGTTCTTCCAATGGCCCGCCGCATACCCGAAAAGGCCATCCACGCCGCCCGCCCACATGGCGCCATCTGTTCCTTCGGCAACTGTCCAAAAGCGCGTGGAAGGTAATTCGGTCACCCGCGAAAACCCCCGGTATGGAGGTCCTGCCATGAACAAGCCTGTTTCGGTAGCGGCCCAAAGCTGTTGTTTGCGATCGAAGCGCAACGTGTAAGGCGCCTTGCCCGCAAGACCCTGCGTCTCGCCAAACCACTCCACCTTGCCGGTGCCGGCATGAATTCGGGCTGCGCCGTGCGTCTCGGTGCCAATCCAAACATCCCCATCCGGCGCCAATCGAACACTGTGAACGGGGAAATCGCCCACTCCCGCAACCTTCTTCCAGGCAATGCCGGATTTCCGCCGCGTGCCGCGAAGCAGTCCGCCTTCCGTGGCAACCCACAGTGAGCCGTCCGTCCGGGGCAGAATCTCGTACACAAGATCGTTCGGCAGCCCACTCTCCGACGTGTAGTTTTCCCATTCCCGGTAACCTCGCCATCGGGCGAGTCCCCGCCCGGCCAGGCCGATCCACAGAGATTGCTGGCGATCCTCGAAGGCGGCGTAGACGATTCCGCGAAGGCCGCCTGACCGGTCGATCTTCCGCCAACCCTTATCATTCCGGATCAGCAACCCGTCGGGTGACGGAAACAATATCCGCCCATCAGTATCGAGTGCGGGAACACCGCTCAGCGCACGGGATGAAATCGGCGAATCCGGCTGGCGGAACCTGCTTTGGCCGCGCGCCAGCAGGAACACGCCCGCATTCTTTCCGCGAACCCAAAGGTTCCCTCCACTGTCCTTCCGGATCACCAGCCAGACAATGCCCGGAAGTCCACTGTCGCGTCCCAGAACCGTAGTGCCATGCCGGTCCATACGGCAAAGTTCCAGTCCGCATCCGTACCAGACAATCCCGTCGTCCACCGCAATGCCATAGGCCTCCGGCCCGGAAGTTCCTGGAACCCGGGGAAGGCGCTGCACTTCAAACGGATTGCGCCCGGGCGCCAAAGAGAGTTCCATCAGACCGGCATCCGTGCCGACAAAGGTGTGTCCTTTCCCATCGGACTGGATACCTTCTGCCCAACTGACGGTCGCGCCAGTGAGAGGAATTTGTTCGAAACGGTTGCCCGACTGGTGGTAGAGGCCGAAATCCCCGCCGACCAGAAGAGATCCGTCGGGCGCATCGCCAAATGCCGCGCCCGATGAAGGCGGAATTCCCTGCGCGGGGCCAAATTCCTCGAAGCGCTCCCCGTCATAGCGGAAGATACCGTTCTCCGTGCTTACCCAGAGGAAGCCCGCGCGGTCCTGGTATATTTGGCGGACCGCGAGGTTGGTGAGCCCCTCCGCAGTCCCGAAATATTGAAAATGATACTCCTGGCCGGACAGTAGCCGGCACGTGAGCGCCACAAGGGCAAAGGCACGCGCGTTGTGACGACTCGCCATGTCAAGAGGATTGAGCGGGGAATGCCCGGTCGCCCGTCACCTGACAGATACCAACCGGCAGGTGTATGAAGCCATAGTGGCGGATGTGAAGGGTTCGTACCAGACTGCCCTTAGTTATTTGGATTGACCATGGTTAGCATGAACTCCGATCGGTCGACGGTCGAACCGCCCTCGAATGGAGTTTGGGGTACGATCAAACCGATAAGGAGTCCTGGACCGATGCGTGCAAACCACTGGTTATTAACACTCTCCGGCCTTGTCCCGGCTTTGATGTTGCAGGTCCATTCCGGTCCGCACACCGTATCCGCTGCCGCCGCGCCACCCTACAACACATGGCGCGAACATCTGGGCGGGGCCGATTCCTCGCAATACTCGTCGCTCAGGCAGATCAACAAGTCCAATGTGAAGCAGCTTCAGGTCGAGTGGACGTATCCGACCGGCGAAGGCAGCTACCTGTTTAACCCGATCGTGATCGACAACGTGATGTACGTGCAGGCGAAGAACAATTCCCTGGTAGCCCTCGACGCCCTCACCGGGAAGGAACTGTGGACCCATCCCTTCCAGGGTCCGGTGGTGCAGCGCGGAATCAACTACTGGGAGAGTCCGGGCCGAGGAAGCAACGATCGCTCCGATCGCCGTCTGCTGACCATCAACGCCGGATTCCTTACCGCCATCGATGCCCGCACCGGCGAGACCATCGCCACCTTCGGCGATAACGGCCGCACCGATCTGCGCCCCGGGCTCGACTTCGACTGGACGGCTGTTGCGCCCATCCAAACCAACAATCCCGGACGCATCTTCGAGGACATCATAATCGTTCCCCTGATGCGCTCGGGCAGCGATTACGCGTATGTCCCCGCCGATATCCACGCCTACAGCGTGCGCACCGGCAAGCTGTTATGGCAGTTCCACACCGTGCCGCGTCCGGGTGAGTTTGGCTACGAAACCTGGCCCAGGGATTTCTGGCAACGTTCTGGCGGAGGCATCAACTGGAGCGAACTCACGATCGACGAAAAGCGCGGCATCGCGTACATTCCCACGGGAACCGGCAAGTGGGATTTCTATGGCGCCGACCGCAAGGGGACGAACCTGTTCGCGAATTCGGTGATCGCGCTGGATGCGCGCACGGGCAAACGCCTCTGGCATTTCCAGACGGTGCATCACGACCTGTGGGATTACGATCTCCCCGCGGGGCCGAAGCTGCTTACGATCAGGCACGACGGCAGGAACGTGGATGTCGTGATCCAACCCAGCAAGCAGGGATTCCTGTACGTGCTGGATCGCGTGACGGGGCAGCCGATATGGCCGATGGATGAACGGCCCGTGCCGAAATCGGACATGCCGGGCGAAGAGTCGTGGCCCACGCAGCCGTTTCCCACCAGGCCGCCTCCGTTTGCGCGTCAGGCACTCACCGAAAAGGACGTCAATCCTTATATACCCGCCGAGGAGCAGGCGCTGACGCGCGACCGCATCCACAACGCGCGCAACGAAGGCCTGTTTACGCCCCCCAGTTTCAAGGGGTCGGTCGAGATTCCAGGCAGCAACGGGGGCGCGAGTTGGGGCACGGCGGCGGTCGATCCCGCCAAAGGCGCGTTATACATCGTGTCCCACGACCAGCCGACCATGCTGATTTTGGTTCCGCCGGACTCGCCGCTTGCGAAGGGCGCGCCCGGCACTACCAGTGCGCGCGATCCCACGCCGCCGCGCAGCCGCGAGCCCGAGGGTGATCCGGGTGCGGCGCCTTTCATTCATTACGCCGGACCGAACCAGAATTTTGTCTCGGCCAGCACGCGTTTGCCAACCATTTCACCGCCGTGGTTTCAGATGACCGCCTACGACATGAACACCGGCGCCATCAAGTGGCAGGTGCCCTACGGCACCGTGCCTGCGCTGGCGGCGCAGGGCCATGCGGATACGGGCGTGATCTCCTCGCAGCGCGGCGGACCGGTGGTGACGGCGGGCGGGCTGATCTTCACCGCAACCAACGACAAGAAGTTCCGCGCGTGGGATGCGGACACGGGCAAAGTGATCTGGGAGGCCGATCTGCCGGCGGCGGCGGAAGGCGTGCCTGCCGTGTATGAGATCGGCGGGCGCGAGTACATCGCGGTTTGCGCGGCGCAGGGTAATGGACCGAACGTCAGTTTGCCCGGCGCGGAAAGGCCCCCGGCAACGCCCCCGCGGAATTCGTATGTCGTGTTTGCGCTGCCGAAGTAAGATAACGTAACATGCCTCAACGCGACACAACGGGAATCGGGGAGCGCATCCCGCGCGAGCTCATCGACGCCGATTTTACGATCGCATTCAGCCTGGTCGAGATGGCGGAAAGCGAATCGCGACGGGGCAACGGGCAGCTTGCGTCGCAGTTGCTCCAAAAGGCACAGGGAATGCTGGACGACATCCGCGGACGCCTGCTGCGTATGACCGCCTCTCAGAAAGAGGCGTTTGAACCACGCTGCGCGCAACTCGGCGAAGCGATAGAACTCGCAAAACAGGTCCAGCATTAAGACACCGCTCCCTTTGGTCACGGCTCTGAAGGGGTTACCGAGCCGTGATCAAAGGGAGCGGTGTACTTGACCTTTCGCAACTCGTCTCGACACCAGTTTTTTGGCTTTCGCCACGCTGTTTCACCCGACTGGTTCTTGCTGGGTGGCGAAGCGGTAGCCAACCCACGGCTCCGTCAGCAGATACTTCGGTTTCGAAGGCACGGCTTCGATCTTCTTCCTCAATTGATTGACCACGACGCGAAGATATTCGACTTCATCGCCGTAATCCGGTCCCCACACGGTTTGCAGAAGCTTCCGGTGGGGAATCGGCCGATTCGGGTGATCCACCAGAAACTTGAGCAGATCGAATTCCTTGGGTGTCAACCGGACCTTAGTGCCGTTGCGGGTCACGCGACGGGCGTCGAAATCGATCTCCAGTTCGCCGTCGACGAATGTGTGCGGACCCGCGTCTCCCGACGCAGGCATGCGGCGGATGGCCGCGCGAATCCGCGCCAGCAACTCCTGGATGCCGAATGGTTTTGTGACGTAGTCGTCCGCGCCGGCGTCCAAAGCGTCCACCTTATCGCGCTCGGTGTTGCGGACCGAGAGGACGATGATGGGGAGATCCGAACTCTCCCGTATGGCCCGGCAGGTTTCGAGGCCGCCGATTCCCGGCATGTTCAGGTCGAGCAGAATCAGGTCGGGGGAGTCGCGCCGAAGCACCTCGAGCGCCTCCTCGCCGGTTTTTGCTTCGAGCACTGAATAGCCAAGGTCCGTTAAGGTTGCCTTCATGGCGCGCCTCAACTGCGGTTCGTCGTCGACGACAAGTATGCTCGCTGTATTCATGCCGTCAATGGCAGCGTAAATGAAATCACGGCTCCGCCACCCTGCCTTCTTTCAGCCCTGATTCGTCCGCCGTGAGCTTCGATAATACCCTTTGCAATCGCGAGGCCCATGCCGGTGCCATCCACATTACTGCTGGTTCCGCGCCGTCCCCGATAAAACTTTTCGAAGACGCGCTCCAGTTCATCGGGGCCAATTCCGGGTCCCCGGTCCATAACTGAGATGGTGGCGTGATCGGCGCCCCCTGCAGCCCCTTCGGACACTCGCCCCTGAATCTGAATCGGCGAATCGGGCGGCGCGTATTTGCGCGCGTTTTCCAGCAACTGCAGCAAAGCCCGGCGAATCAGCCCCGCGTCGATATTCAGCTCCAGCTCGAGTGGAATATCGATCGAATAGCGCGAGGGGTTTTCATCGCGGGTTTCTTCGATCGCGCTGCGGGCGAGACCGGCGACGGCAGTAAGTTCCCGGTGAAGGTGCAGTTCCTGCGACTCGATTCGCGCCAGTTCGATAGCCTCGCCGATCGATCGCTGCAATCGCTCCGATTCCTGATCGATGATGCTGAGGAGCTCCTGCCGTACTTCCTCGGTTCGGGGTGGCAGCGTGATCAGACGGGTCACGCAGGTGCGGATGGCGGTCAGCGGCGTTTTCAGATCGTGCGCGAGGCCATCCAGCAGAGACGACTTGAATTCTTCGTTGCGTCTGGCGACCTCGGCGGCCGCGGCGCGGTTGAGTGCGCGGACACGCTCGTAGTTGATGGCAAGGAGGCTGGCGATTGAATCCTGTGTGGTCTGGCTCAGCCGCGCACCCTGCAGCGCGAGACTGCCGACGATATGGGTGCCCAGCCGCACCGGAATCACAGTGGAATCGCCTCCGCCCGCACCCATCGCTTCCCCGCTTTCCGCGACACGGACCAGATCGGCATGCGAAATGCCCGAATTATCGATCGATCCATACACCTGATTCCCCGCTGCGTCGAAGAACGCGATGTGCCGCAGATGCAGAATCTGGCCGGTTTTCGTGACCGAAACCCGAACCGCATCGCGCGCTTCGTCCATCAGCATGGCGCGGCTGAGCTCGTAGAGCGTGCTGATTTCGTTTCGTCCCGCCACGGCTTCCTCGGCGCGGCGTTTTGCCTGGGCTGAAAGCTGACTCACCGTGACCGCGGTGACCAGAAACGCGAACAGCGCAATCCAATTCTCCGGGTCGGCGATAGTGAATGTGCCGATGGGCGGGAGGAAGAAAAAATTGAATCCGAGCACCGAGACGATCGAAGTGAAAATGGCCTCAGCCAGTCCCCGTGTCGTCGCCGCCCACAGGACGAGCAGCAGCATAGATAAGGCGACAGTAGTGACGTTTACCGGGAGTAGCCAGTGACAAATTGCGACGAGCGCGCATACCGCCGCGGCGCACAACCCGTAACGCCGCAGAATATCGCCGAGCGCTTTCATTGTGCAAACCTGTCCATCCCTCTATGAGGTTAACCAAGACCAGCATTAGGTTAACTGAGCGCAGCATTAGGATAGCCGAGCAAGATAGCTGGTTCCGCCTTACAATGGCATTGGGAGGCTGTTTGCATTCGCATACGCACGGACACGCTTCCGGCCGTGTACTGGCCTGGTCGTTGGCCGCTACGAGCGCTTTTGTCGTTGTCGAGCTCGCAGCGGGCATTCGCGCCCAGAGCCTTGCCCTGATCTCGGACGCCGGGCACAACGCCACCGACGCGCTGGCGCTTTTGCTCGCTTGGTTCGCGGTCTTTATTCAACACAAGCCGGCGGACGAATCCCGCACCTTCGGATATCACAGGGCCGGCGTCCTTGCCGCGTTCGTAAATGCGATCGTACTGATCGGGCTTACCGGCTGGATGGTCTACGAGAGTGTCCGGCGGCTGATGAGCCCCGAGACGGTCAACGAGAACGTGATGATGTGGGTGGCGACGGGCGGGATCCTTCTCAACGGCGGAATCATGTTGGGCCTGCACCGCTCCGGAAACAACGACATTAATATTCGCGGCGCGTTTCTCCACATGCTCGGCGATCTGCTCGGCGTGACTGCTATCCTGGCAGGAGCGCTGGTGATCCGGGCCACGGGCTGGACGCAGGTTGACCCGTCGCTCTCGATTCTTATCTCACTACTGATTGTCTGGACCGCGTGGAATATCACGCGCGAATCGCTGAACATTCTGCTGGAAGGGCTGCCCAAAGGCCTGGAGCTGAAACAGGTAGTCTCGGCCATTCGGGCGATAGACGGAGTGCTCGACGTCCATGATCTGCATATCTGGAGCCTGGGCTCGAATTCCCACGCGCTCAGCTGCCACGTGCTCATTGCCGACATGCCCCCCTCGCAGAGCGATCACATTCTCCACCGCGTCAAGCATGTGTTGGGAGACCGCTTCCATGTTCACCACACGACGGTGCAGTTTGAGCACATGAGCTGCGCCATTTCCGGCACCGGCTGCGTGATACCGGTCGATGCAGGCCACGGCCACCTGCACCGCCACGCGCATTAAGTTCAGCCGATCGGCGTTTATCGGCGGCTGATCATGGTTCGGAAACTTACCGGTAGCCGTATCCGTATTCGCCGTGATGATTGCGAAACTCGCGGTAATCGCGCATCCGGCGCAGATCGTCGGAGAGCGCTCCGCGATCGCGCGGATCGAGCGAGTTGGAACTGACTACGTGCTCCATGCGGTCGATGGCTTCATTGAGCTCGTGTTTGTCGTAACGGCCCTGGTCGAAGCGGCTCTCGAAATCGAACAGCTTGCTGCGTGCTTCGTCGAAACGCTTGTGGTCGGCGCGGGACGCGTAGGGATATGCGCTCGCGCGGTCGAGGTCCATTCGCGCCTTGTCAAAAAGGCCGCGGTCCTGCCGCGCATAGTCCCGATCTCCATAGGGGCGGTCGTATTGCCCGAATGCCGAAACGGCCAGCAGCGTGGAAGCAATGGAAAGGGCTAAGAAAGTCCTGTTCATATCTCTCACCTCACGAACGGAAGGACGCGCTTTCAGGATGGCGGTTGCGGCTTTTAATCCACGCTTAATGCGGGACTGCGCAGGATAACCCGGCCGTGGCGCATCACCAGGCGCACATCGTGATGGCCGGCTCGGCGCGGCAGGTCGCGGTAGTCCGCCACTTCCATCAGCAGCAGATCGGCCGACTTCCCCGGTTCGAGAGACCCGGTAATGTGCGACAGTTCGAGCGAACACGCCGGGTTCCACGTGGTCGCCGTGATAGCCTCCGCCGGGGTGAATCCCAGTTGATGAACCGCCAGGTGCAGAAGATATTGCATATTGAGCGTCGAAGCGTCGCGCAGCCGGTAGGTTGATGTAAGCGCAATTGCCGCGTCCTCATCGAGCGCGCTTCGGATCGCCGGAGCCGCTTTGTCCGGATCGTCGAAACCCTCCGATGCCGGAATCACGCGAATGCAGCCGATCGCCGAGAGAGGCCGGACGAAGGCGCGGAGAGTGTCCATGGGCGCAACGATTCCGATAGCTCCCGCCGAGAGAGCCAGCTGAAGATGGACCGGTTCAAGACGATAAGGGGAGCGCAGGCGGATCGCATATCCGAGGCCCGACGCCGCGATTGCCGCCGCCCGAATCCCGGAGATGTCGAGCATGGTAGCGTCAAGCTCGGGCTCCGGCCCGGCCACCGTCAGTTCGACAACGTAAGCCGGCTTCCCGCTCTGTGCCGACGGCAACCATCGGGAGGTGATCGCTTCCAGCACTTGGGCGGGTGTTCCGCTGCCGCCCGGCGGGAACTGCGGGGAGAGGATCGAGCGTATCCGCAGAGGCTTCGATTGCAAAGCCTTGTGGACGCGCAGCAGCGTGCCGATATTTTGGATGTCTGTTGCGCAACGTGTGTGCGCTCCTACCGCCAGGCACCCATACCTGGCGCACTCGGCCGCCATCGCGGCCGCTCGTGTCAGAATACTTTTCCGCGACATCGACCCGTAGGCCTGCGAGTCGCCGCCATTGGCTCCGCCGGAGAAACCCGCGAGCGATACATCGGAGTCGACGAACGCAGGCATCACCACCCGGCCGGTGGCATCGATCTCTCGCGCGCGGCGGGCGCCAGCCAGGTTTTCGACGCGGCGAGCCGGGCCGACGTCCTCGATGGTGCCGTTGCGGATGAGCAACGCGCCCTTCGGAACGATGTTCAATTCGTTCATGGCGGACCCGCGGCGGGGTCCGGTTGGGCCGTGCAGCGTCAACAGCTGCCGGGCGTTTCGGACCAGCGTCCATTGGTCCGTGGACGCGGGCTCCGAACTGAGGTGCACGCGCGGTTATTCTACCGCACTATTCGTCCTTGATCATTTTTCTCAGACCGCGGACTTTCTGTTTCAGCTCGTCCGTGGCATCCGTCATTTGCGCCGTATCGTAGATTACGCGCGGCGTCAGGAAAACGATCAGTTCTGTCCGCTGTCTGGTCGTACTTTTCGTCCCGAAGGCGAAGCCAATATAGGGCAACCGGTCCAGAAACGGCACTCCGGTCACCGAATCGGTGAGGCTCTCGGTGATGATACCGCCGATGGCGACGGTATCGCCGTCTTCCACGGTCACTTGTGTGCTGACGTTGCGTTGCGAGAAAGATGGCGAGTCGATATTGCTGCCCGAAGCGCCCGAAGCGGACAGCGGATTCGCAATCGGCGCCGTCACATCCTGGTTGATCACCATGGTCACTACTCCGCTCGGGTTGATGCGCGCCAGAATGTTGAGTCCGATGCCCGTACTCGTATTCTGAATCGAGTTTGTGAACAGCGAGTTGCCGTTCTGCTGAACGTTGGACGACGCAATCGAACTTACGCTCGGCACCGAATCGCCCACCGTGATGGACGCCGGGATGCTGTCGGTGGCGATCACGCTCGGCGCCGACAGCACCCTGGTCTTGCTGCTCACTTCGTTCGCCTGGAGGAACGCCAGAAGCTGGCGGCTCTGCCCCACGAGAGTTCCCGCCGTCAACGCGAGGCCGCCGGCGGTGCTGCTCCCGATGGACCCGAGAAGCTGTTGCCCGGGAACGGTGGAGTTGGCAGCCCCGCGCTTCTGCAGGAAGGATTCGACTCCGTAAGTCAAGTCTCCGGTGAGATCGATTTCATAAATTTTTGCGTCGATCAACACCTGGCGCGGCGGAATGTCGAGCTGTTCCAGCAAATGCCTGATCTGTTCCCACTGCTCCGGCGTTCCCTGCACGAGCAGGGTGTTGTCGAAAGGATTCGGAATGATGCGCGGACCCGATGTTCTGCCGTAGGGCGCGGGTTGGAGATATGAGCCCGTCTGGTCCGCGGGGGCACTAGTCGCGGCCGGTACTCCGGCGGCTGTCGCTCCGGATGCGGTAGTTCCCGCTCCGCTGAACACGTTAATCGGAGCTGAAGCCGGTATCGACACACCAGCTCCCGATGGGACACACGGCACGCCGAATCCGCCGCCGCCGGCAGCGCCCCCAAACCCCCCGCCCCCGCCGTAGCCACCGCCGCCGCCGTACGGCGAGGCCCCTCCATAAGGGCTCGCGCCCCCGCCGTAACCGCCCCCTCCGTAACCATAAGGAGAAGCGCCGCCCGGGTAGCCACCACCTCCTCCGAATCCCGTCGCCGGGTAGCCGCTCGCGGGATAGGTCGAATTTCCGGGCATTCCGCCATACATGCCGGCGCCGCCTGTAAAGCCGCAGCCTCCATAGAGCTGGTTGATTACGCCGCCGAGAATTTCGGCTCTGCCGTACTTGAGTTTGTAGACGTAGTTGTCGACCGATCCGGCATTCACCTTTGCCGGGATATCCAGCTTCTGAATCCACTTGTCCACTTCCGCGAAAGTGCCGGGGTTGGGAGCCACCGCCAGAATGGTGTTGATGCGGTTGATGGCCAGAAAACGAACCGCCGCGGTGCCCTTATCGCCGGATAACGCGTATGCCTTGAAAATATCGTCCAGTTCTTTCGCGATATCGCTGGGCCGTCCATTCTTGACGTCGAACGGCTTCACGCGCTGCCCGGCGAACGTATCGCTGTCGAACATCGCAATCAGTTCGAGCGTGCGCCGCATGTTCCGGCTGTTGTCGAGAATGATCAGCAGATTCGCCGGATCGTAGTTCGTCAGCTGCGCGCCGTCGCCGATAAACGGCAGAAGGATTTTCTGCATCTCGGTGGACGTGACATAACGCAGGAAGACCAGGTTCAGGATCAGCCGCTCGTCGTCGGAGAGCTTCGAGCCATCGGTTTCCGAAATGGGACTCACAGGTTGCCGGGAGATATTGGCCGCGGGAATGATGCGAAAAATATTGCCCACCTGGACCATAGCCAGTCCGTTCATGCGCAGAATGGTTTCGAGCAGCGGGCGAAGATCGAGATCGCGCACCGCGCCGTAGGTATTGATAGTGACCGTCCCGCCTTTGACGCTCGAATCCAGGATGTAGTTGATGTGGAGATCCTGCGCCAGCAGATTGATCACCTCAAGCAGCGACGCGTTGTTGAGATTCAGTCCGCCGGGAACCGTGGGAGCGGGCTGCGCCGGTTGAGTCGTCGCTGGCTGAGCTTGGGTCGCTGGTGGTGGCTGTTGCGCAACGGCGGAAACAGCGGCCAACGCTAAAGCGGCGATCGTTCGCGGGGAAAGGAGGTCAGTCATGTTGTTCGGGTTTCGCATTCTGCGTATCGAAGATATGGCGTTCGTCGTCCGTTAAATCGGACTTCTTCTTTTCCCAACTCACCGTTCCAAACGGGCTGGGACGTTCAAACCTCACTGTGTCGCCCTTGTCGATGGCTTTTGTCGCATTCAGGTCCGTCGGTGCGTCGCCCGGCTTATCCTTAGCCGCGATCTTCATGACTCCGAACGGCGTCTTCGCGTAGGTCCACTTCTTGCCTTCTTTATCCGTATAGCTGTATGTTTTGCCATCGGGATTCGGCACGGCATCTTTGGGAATAGTCACCCCTTTAGGGCTGGGGTCGGCCTTCTTCTGGTCATCCGCTGCCGCCGCGAGGGTGGCTGCGGTCAGCAGGATGATGGCACCGATTATCTTCTTCATTTTTTTCGATATCTCCATTTACTGAACTTTTACCCAGGTGCATCCAATCATGCCGAACGGGGAGGGTCTCCCGTTCTTCTTGTATCCGTCAACCACCGTCCCCGGAGGCGAGGTATCGCCCGGCACGCAGGGGCGCTCGGCCTGTCCGGCAACTTGCTTTCCGGGCCCCAGGGGAGCCGTTTGTCCCGTGTTCTGCGAGACCGCCGGCCCTCCTGCCTGCCCCGCGGCCGGCGGCGCGCCTCCTGGTCCGGCTGGATTGGACCGGTCGATCAGATCCTCTATCTTTCGGGAAATCTGCTTGCCATCCCAGTCGAAGATCACGTTCTGCGAATCGAGCGCGGCGATTTTAAATTCGCCGATCGTGTCACCCGCCTTGACGGACCGGCTGTCGAGGCCCTTCTTCTCCGCCATGATCGCCTTGGTGCCGCTGGGCAGACCAAGCACCCCGTAAACGACAGGCAGCGGCGGCATCTTCTTCGCCTCCTCGACCTTTGGCGGATCGATGATCACGGTCGGATTCCGATCCTTCGAAAAAAGATCCTTCGTCGCGACGTCGGCGTATTTCGTGGCTGGCGCGGCATCCGGTTTCGGCGCGGGCGTCAATGGCGGCGGCGGAATCGGCGTCACCTTCACGCTGAGATTGTTCCGCCGTTTTGCCTGCGCTTCATCCCAGCGCACGCGCGCCTGCCAGACGATAACTCCCAGCGCCAGCACCAGCAGCAAGTTCAATGCGATGAGCTTCGGTTTCAAAATGCCGCCAGCCCCTTCTTTTCCGGCACCAGCTTCTTTGCGACTACACCAGCCAGCACCATCCGCACGCCCATGGTCTTTTCTTTCGGATTGCCGGTCGTGATGCGCTCTTCGGACGGCACCACCAGTTCCGGCTCCCGCGACAAATCCGCGAGGAAGTTGACGAACTGTTCCACATGGCACTCGAATGTGACCGTGGCATAGACCAGCCCGTAGTCTCCGAATGCCTTCGGCGCGCCAAAATCGCCGCCGCGAACGTCGATTTGTTCGTCCTTTCCGATGCGGCGCGCGATCTCGAGCAGCGCGGCCTGGGCCTGCGCCGCCGTGTCGGCTTGGATGATCCCGCGCTCGCGGTCGGCCAGATCGGCTGACGTCTGCTTCAACACCGCGTCACGCGCGGGCACGGTGGCCGCGATTTGGCGCAGGCGAACCAGACGCTGCTGGGCAAGCGCCACGCTATCCTGACTCACGTTCGCGGCCGCTACCGCGGTGGTTCCCGAACTATTCGGGAAAACGTAGTAGACCACGGCTGCGATCGCGAGGCCCGCGCCCAGCAAGACGAGTGCCCGTTGATCTCTGCTGGAAAGCCGCGTCACGGCGTGGTCCTTCCCGCGCGGCCGCGCCTTGTTGTCTTGAGGCGAAACTGCTCAGTCTGGGCGTTTCGCGTGACGGACAGCGCGAACTCGGAATTCTGAAACAGCGGCGAGGAGTCGAGAACCTTGAGAAGCGGCGCGGCCTGATCGGCTTCTCCCGACAGGACCACGGTATCCGGATAGATCTCAATCGCGTTCGTCCAGACCTGCGGTGGCAGCAGCCGGGTCAGCTCGTCCAAAACCTCCAGATCGGCTTGCGGACGGCGTCGGATTTCATCCAGCAACAGAGTCCGCTTCCGGTTTTCGGCGATTTTTCGTTCGAGCGCCTGCGCACGCAGCGCTGCTGGCTCGAGTTGGCGCGCCGCGCGTTCGAGATCGCCGCGATAACGTTTCTGTTCGACGGCCGGAAAGACCACGAAGACGGTCAGCAACGCAAGTGCCAGGAAGACTCCCAAAGCCATGGGAACCAGATACTGCATGCGATCGTGAGAGGCGCGCCGCTCCGCGGGCAACAGGTTGGCGAAATTCGCAACGCGCGGCGCGGAGCCCGCAATTGCCGCTGCATACGCTAACGGGCTGCCGGGCCGGGCGTTTTCCGGGTTCACCGGCAACACCTCCGCAAGCGGTCGGCCGGGGTGATCCGGAGCCATGCGCAACTCAGCCCGCGCGAGCGCGAGTGCGCGTTCCCGCGGTACGGAGAATTCCGCCGAGAAGACGGCGCGCGATTCGCCTTCGCCGTATATTTCGGTGCGGCCTGCTTCGTCGGTATCGAAGCAAAGAAGAGACGTCGGCGCCTCCGTCCAGATGCGGAGCGCGGAATGGATCACGGCCGGCGAGAAGGTTGCGGCCGCGATCGGAATTCCGGCTTCGGCGAAGAGAGTCTCGTAGGAGTCGAGTAGTTCCTTCCGGGCCAGACCAATGAGCACGTCGCTCTTCAGAGCACCCTGTCCCGTGCGCGACCAGCCCCAGGCGATCTCCACATCGCCCCAGGGGTGAAGAGTATCGATCTGCAATTCGATCGCATTGGTTGCATCTTTGTCCGTAACTCCCGGCAGGCTCACGCCGCGCACGATCACGTCGGTGCGGGGTAGCAGTACCGTGGCCGCGAGGCGAGTCTCGCCCGCCGCCGTGACGAACCTCAGCATCTCCGCGCCCCACTCGGCTGCCGGGCGATTCCGGAAGTCGTGGATGGTTGCGGTTGAAATCAGTGTAGCCCCGGATGGCCGGGCTTTGACGATCGCCGCTTCAAGATTGCGTTCGCCGATCGCGATGCCGAAGCCGCTGCCGAACGCGAGAATGCGCCGCCAGAAGGGGAGGGCGGAGGCGTTCTTCAGATCGATTGCGGCCGCGGCTGGAGCCTCAGGTGACAACGTACTCATATCCCTGAGCGTCCTTGTGGCGCTGGCGGTCTTTGCCGCCGGCGTTCGGCGCACGACCAATCACCGGCGACAAGATCGCCAGTGCCACAGAAGTATCGGGTCATATCCGATCGAACCAGCGCACCACATCGAATCCGGGCGGCTTCTTCAAACTATTGCCGGGAAAATAAATCTTCACAAGCGCACCCACGGTACGTCGCAGGTCGGATAACTTTCCGTCCGGCTGCCGAAGCCGCGCGGTGGCGCGCAGCGTGAACATCGTCTGGCCCCCGATTTGAAGCCGCGCTCCGGCAGGCCCAAGCGATTGTGCAATCTCCGCCAGCTCCTTGTAGTCGAGCACCGGATGTTGGGCTCGACTCCTGACGATCGTGTCGGCATCCGCCGCCGCCAGCCCTGCGGCCTGCAATGTCGCTGGGCGCGCGGTATTGATATCCACCGCACCCGCGCTGCCGTATACGGACAAGCAGTCGCGCAAGCCAGCGCGCGTGCCGTCGAGTGAAGATCCGTAGTAGAGTTCGGCGGTCATCCCTTTGACGAGCAACAATTCCTCGTTCTCCTCAAAAGACGTGTGGCGCGCGATAAAAGACGGAGACTGGCCCAAATAAAACGAATCGAACGGGCTGGGGTGCAGCTGATCGACCGGCGTGCGCCAATCGACGATTGCAGCCGTGATCTCTGTCGCCCGGTCCTCAGGAGTTCCGAGGGCCAGAAGGAGGCGCAGGATATCCTCCGGGCGCGACTGGTTCAGGCTGAGCTTTGATGTCTCCGGGATCACATCGACATGGACTTCAGCCGACGGGAACGTCAGCTCCATGGAAGGGCTGCCGTTAGCGTAATAAATGGGACGGCCGTCCTCGGTGTAATACTGCCGGCCCCAAAGCATGTGGAGGGCCGCCCGCTCGACGGCGCCGCGCGCAACGAAATAGGACCGCGCGTCATCCACGTTGGTCTCGGTCCGCTCGGTTTCCGCGCGTACATTGTTTGCGACGGCCAGTCCTACAGCCGCCAGCGCCGCCGTAAGCCAGAGCACCATCAACAGCGCGGAACCCTGCTGGCTTTTCTTGTGGCGCTGGCGGTCTTTGCCGCCGGCGAGGGGTTTAGTCCGGTCACCGGCAACGCCGGCGGCAAAGACCGCCAGCAACACGGCGTTCTTACTGCTGGTCGGCATAAGGCATCTGCGGAGGTTGGGTCACATGAAAAGGCACCGTTACGGTGCTGATGTGCAAATCGACCTGACTTCCCGAATCGAGTGGAGCCATCTCGATCCGCACTGCCAGAGGCAAAATCTGCGGCAGAACCCAGTCCGGCCGCCATCTCTGAAACGGGGCGACCTGCAACGGTTCGAGATACGAGAAATGGCAAAATGCCAACCGGTCCGCCAGCACGAACGACTGGGGACCGGCCAGAATGGGCGCGAACCGGATGACCGGCGGCGCTCCCGGCTCCTGTTCGATACCAGTGATTTCCAGACCAGCCTGCTCCGGGCCCGTATAGGGCGTCTCATTCACAATCAGCCGCACGCCCTCATTCCTCTCGCCGGGAATCACCTGCATCGCCGCAATTCGCGGGCGTCCCCGCCAGGCGTCCTCGAGGGAGTACGAAGTAACGAAGCGCATACTCTGACCTTCGGTCTGCAGAAATGAAAGCGTCGCGGTTACCATCGGCTGCGGATGGTAGTTGGCCCTCGAAAAAATGAAGCCGTCGATTTCGCTCTCGATGATCGCGCGCGAGTTTGCCACGCGCCGGTTCCGCACCAGCCGCGTGTCGGTCTTGTCCATCGTGTTGAAACCGAGCCGCATCGCAACGAGCATGCCCACCGACAGCAGGCTCATCAGCGAAACCGCGATCAGAATCTCGATTAATGTAACGCCGGATTGGGGATTTTTTCTCATGGACCAACCGGGATGGGAATCTGCGCCCGTCGATAGCTTTCCAGTTGAATCGTCCGGCGGGTTCCGGTGACCGGCTGCCACCACAGTTCCAGCGCGATTCGCTGCAGAATGACCGTGCCGGGCTGCGCGTTGGGAGGCAGGTCGAAAGGTCTGAGAGCGGCCCGCCATCCGCCGGGGACACCGCCTGTTTGATCGCGATCGAACTGTCCTTCGACCGAACCGTCAAACGGTAGATTCACATCGAGCAGGAGGTCGTTCATTTTCGTGTGCGCCAGCATCGCCGCGCGGTCGTAATCGGTCAACCGCGAGGCGTTCTTCACGGACTGCGACAGACCGGCGATCAGCCCTGCGACCGCGATCCCCATGATGACCGTGGCCACCAGCACTTCCAGCAGCGTGAAGCCTTTGCGATTCATCTCGCGTCTTCTTCTACACGCTTGATTTCCGGCACGCCGGTCGCGGGGTCGATCCTGACCGATCGCCGTGCGCCTTTTTCGTTGCGCAAAACCAGCGTGATGCGCGGAAATGCGCCGCCGGGCTGCAGCAGGACACGGCGCGGCTCGTCGCCTTCAATCGAAACTCCCTGCGGCATCTGAAGAGTTTTCTCCGGTTTGTCGCCGGAAGCCGCCGTGTAGACTGCGACCCGATTTTCGTTCGGCGCAATCACGATTGCAGCGGCCTGTTCGCGACGCTCGACCCGGTTCATCGCGGCAGTCAGGAAGCTGGCTGCCGAACCCGATGCCGACGATAACCGTACGCTGGCCAGTCCGGAGGTCAGGGCGGGGAACGACACGCCCGCGATAACGCTGATGATCATCACGACGATGAGCATCTCGATCAGCGTGACGCCGGATGCGCGGCGCAAAGAAGACGTTTGGGCCACCAATGAACACGAATGGACACGAGTAACGTGATTTGTTTTCATTCGTGTTTATTCGTGTTCATTCGTGGCCAAAAACTCTTACTTCCAGCTGACGATATCGGTATTCAGATCCGTTCCACCCGGCTGCCCGTCGGCGCCATATGAAATGACGTCCGGTTCGTCGCCGTGGTCGCCGGGGAATTTATAGACATACGCGTGTCCCCACGGATCGGGCGCAACGTCCTTTTGCAGGTAGGGACCGTGCCACTGTTCGACGCCGGCCGGCTGCACACGGAGGGCGGCGAGCCCCTGTTCGGTGCTCGGATACGATCCCGTATCGAGATGATACTGGCCCAGCGCCAGTTGAAAGTTCTCCAGCTGCTGCTTCGCCGCGACCACGCGGGCTTTGTCCCCCTGGTTCAGCAGCCGGGGCGCAACCACCGCGGCAAAGACCGCGATAATCACCACCACGACGAGCAATTCAATCAGTGTGACACCAGCGCGCGGGTTCCTATTATTCATTACTCTCTCTCCTAAATTGCGACATCGTTGATGCTGGAAATCGCGATCAGCATACTCAATACCAGCCCGCCGACGATGATACCCATCACCAGAATGACAATCGGCTCAAAGATTGCCGTGAACCGCTTGATGGACGCGCGGGTCTCTTCTTCATAAATATCAGCCATGCGGGCGAACATCAGATCCAGCTTGCCCGTTTCCTCGCCTACTGTCAGCAGATGCGAAGCGAGCGGCGGAAACATCTTCGAGCGCGCCAGGGGCTGTGAAATTCCTTCGCCGCGCTTGACCCCTTGCGCGACCTCTTTCAGCGAATTCGCCATCCTGCTGTTGAAGAGAATACCGGCCGAAATATGCAACGACTGCACCAGCGGCACGCTGTTTCCCACCAGTGTCGACATGGCCCGCGCGAATCGCGATGTTTCCGCTTTCTGCAGCGCGTCGCCGAGAATCGGCAGTTTCAGGCGCGTCGTATCCCACCAGAATCTCCCAGCAGGCGTTCCGATATAAAGGCGGAAACCGACGACCGCGCTCGCCAGACTAAGCGCCACCAGCCACCACCAGTCCTGCACGATATGGCTCGCCTGCAGCATGAGCAGTGTCGGCAGCGGAATCTTCATGCGGCTGTCGTCGAAGATGCTCGCGAATCGGGGAACGACGAAATTTAGAATGATGAATATCGACCCGGCCCCGACGATAGCCAGCAGCCCGGGATAGATCATCGACGAAACGATGTAGCTGCGCAATTCGTCGCGGGAGCGCTCGAATTCCGAAAGCCGTTCGAAGATCTGTCCGAGACTCCCCGAAGCTTCGCCCGCTCTCACCATATTGATGAACAGCTCCGAGAAGTAGGCGGGGTGCAAAGCGAGCGAATCGGCCAGCGATTTGCCGCCTTTGATGGAGCGCAGAATATCGAGGACGATCGTGCGAAACTGCTGGCGCGTCGTCAGTTCGCTGGTGATCGAGAGTGCGCGGTCGAGCGGCACCCCGGAGTTAAGTAGCGTCGAGAGTTCCTGAGTGAAAAAGAGAACATCGCGCCGCCGGCCGCTGCCCATCGAAGGAAGCTTCAGAGCAACGGACTTCTTCTCCTCGAAACCAACGTAGACCGGCGTCAGGCCCTGGCGGATCAACTCGCGGGCGACGGTCTTGCTGCTTTCGGCAGTGATGACGCCGGAGCGCAGTTTCCCGTCGGCTGCAACAGCCCGATAATGAAAAGTCGCGGAAGCCAATTAATCGCCTCCGGAACAACGTGGCGCACGCACTCTTGCGTGCCGCGTCGACACTAGTGTCGACGCCTGGAATCTTCTAAAACTCCTGCGTGACACGGGTTACCTCATCGGCAGTCGTAACACCCTGGCGCACCTTCATCCAGCCATCTTCACGCAAGCTCTTCATGCCATGGCGGCGCGCCGCTTCCGTGAGGCGTCCTGCATCGGCATTGCCCATGATCAGATGACGCAGTTCGTCGTTGAGTTCCATCAGCTCGAAGATGCCGGCGCGGCCCTTATAGCCGGAACCGTTGCAGGTTTCGCACCCTCGTCCATGGAACTTATCGATCTCCTCCCCGAAAGGCGTCAAAGCCTTACCCGCGCGCTCCCGGCAATCGGCGCAGATCAACCGCACCAGACGCTGGGCAAGAATCGCGACCACCGACGACGTGACCAGGTAATTCTCGACCCCCATGTCCATCAGCCGCGTCACCGCGCTGGGAGCGTCGTTGGTATGCAGCGTCGAGAAAACGAAGTGCCCGGTGAGCGCCGAGCGAATCGCGATATCCGCCGTCTCGCGGTCGCGAATTTCACCAACCATAATGACGTCCGGATCTTGTCTCACGATATGCCGCAAACCCGCCGCGAACGTCAGCCCGATCTGCGGATTGACGTGGATCTGGTTGATTCCGTCCATCTGGTATTCCACCGGGTCTTCGATGGTGATGATCTTCTTGTCGGGCAGATTGATGCGCTTCAAGGCCGAGTAAAGCGTCGTCGATTTCCCGCTGCCGGTAGGCCCTGTAACCAGGAAAATACCGTGCGGCAGGGATGTGAAATGCTCCATGCGGCTGAGCATGTGGTCGTCGAATCCGAGCCGGCGCAGATCGTAAAAATCTCCCGCCGAGCGGTCGAGGAGGCGCATCACCACGCTCTCGCCGAAGAGCGTTGGCAGCGTGGAAACGCGGAGATCCACCTCGCGCCCGAGGATGCGGATCTTGATGCGCCCGTCCTGCGGAAGCCGGCGCTCGGCGATGTTGAGTTTCGCCATCAGTTTCAGGCGCGACGTAATCGCGGCCTTGAGTTCGCGCGGCGGCTGCTCCTGATTGAAGAGCACGCCATCCACGCGGAACCGGATGCGGAATTCCTTGTCGAAGGGTTCGATATGGATGTCGCTGGCCCGTTTTTCGATCGCCTGCGCAATCATGGCGTTGACGAGCCGGATGACCGGCGCCTCGCTGGCCATGTCCCGCAGGTGCTCGAGGTCCTCTTCGTCGCCCGTGCCGAATTCCGCCGCGGCGGTCTGGCGATCGCCTTCGCTGTAATAGCGGTCGATGGCATCCACGATGTCCTGCTCGTTCGCCAGCTCCGGATGGACCTCCAGCCGGGAAAAGCTGTGGACCGCATTGATGGTTTCGAAATCGAGCGGGTCGGCCATCGCCAGCCTGAGCGACCCTTCTTCTATGGCAACCGGAAAAATGCAGGATTGGCGAAGGAATCGCGGCGACAACCCTTCGAGCTCCGGCGCCGAAGCAGGCGCGCCAAGCTGGGCTATTGGCAACCCGAGTTGGTCGGAAAGCGCAGCGAGAAGATCGCGCTGGGCGATGTAGCCCATGTCGACAAGGATCTTGCCGAGTTTTTCGCCCCGCCGTTCACGCTGCAGTTCAAGCGCGCGATCCAGATCTTCCGCGGCGATCAGGCCGCGGTCGATCAGAAGTTGTCCCAGTGGCGTTGCTAACGCGACCGAGTTCATGCGGAACCCTCAGGCGAACTGGATTTTGTGGCGCTGGCGGTCTTTGCCGCCGGCGAGGGGTTTCGTCGGAGCGGGAAAACGCCGGCGGCAGAGACCGCCAGCGCCACAAGTCCCCAAAACGCGACGCTCATCGTTCCTGTTCTTCGATGATGGCGGTGAGTTCCGGCTGTCCGGCATGGGCCGCCTTTGCGTTCACCAGTTTCTGCTTCTCCGCGCTCATGAAAACGCGGTGTGGCAAATCTCTCGTGATTTCCCACGAGTGACTGTACAGGATAGCCTCCATCGCGACGCGCTCGTTCGGCGGCAGGCCCTCCAGTATCCCGCTCGCATTCACCAGCATGGTGCGCATGGCATCCTTCAGCTCCGCCAGCTTTTTCACTTTGCGCTCGTGGAAGCCCGCCAATTCCTCTTTCGAAACTGTCGGCTTAAAGGGACTCATCGTGAGAGCGCCGGTGTTGACCAGATCGAGTTCATTGGTGAACAGTACCCCATAACCTTCCAGATAGGTGCCGCGCGCATCCCCAAGCGGGTGATAAGGATCAGTCGAATAAGCATTGATCTTTTCGTCGATCATGTGTTCGGCCGCCACGATGGACGCTCTGGAAACACGCGATTCAGCGGCCGCGAAACAGAGGATTGCGGCGATGAAAAGGCTCATGACAATCTTCATTGGCCCGCTCCCAATTCACTGCCTTCGAGGCGGGCGTAGTCGCGATTCATCGTTTTTCTCAACACGTCGAAATTCTCTTCGAGCGCCACCATCTGGTTGCGATATTCCGCATCGCGCTTCCGTTCCGCTGCCTGAACCGCCGCCTGAATCACCTGCGCGTCGTTTTCCGCAATCTGCGCCCTGACCTGTGCGACGGCCTTGGAAACGGCAGCATTAATCTGATCCGGGGAAGCAGAAGCCGTGGTTTGGACCACGGTGCGCGGCTCCGCGTAATGACCGGACAGATGCCATGCCGATACGACCAGCGCCAAAGCCAGCACACAAGCCGACGCAAATCCAAGTCGTGCGCCGGAGTTCCAGAATCGCCGGAACGGCGACGGCTCAAACACCCGGTCCGAGACAAAAGCGATGCGCTGCGGAATCTCGCGATCCGGCAGCGTGCGCAACGCCGCGGTCGTCAAACGCAACTGATCCAGTTCAAGCGCGCAGTCGCCGCACGCGGCGAGGTGCTGCTCCATCGCCCGGCGCTCTTCTGCCGGGAGTTCGTCGAACGCGTAATCGCGCAAAGCCTCAGCGCGGCCGCAGGAAGAATGTGAATCTGTACTCAACATTAGTTGCCTCTCGGAACACCCCTGGTGTTCACGGGAGCCAGTTCCGTCTTGAGCAGATCGAGCGCGGTATAAAGCCGCGACTTGACGGTCGAGACCGGGCATCCCAGAACCTCCGCCATCTCGTCGAATTTGAATCCTTCATAGACCTTCAACACGACCGCTTCGCGCTGATCCGGGCTGAGCCGGTCGAGCGCGGCGGTTACCGCGAGAGAGAGGTCCATCGGGAAACCCGGCGCGGGATTGCGCTCCGAGGAAACGTCTTCCAGCGCCGTTTCGGGACGGCGCTTGCGGAAGAGCGAGTAAGCCTCGTTATGCGCAATCCGGTACAGCCATGGGCCGAATCGCGCCGGGTCGTCGAGCTTGCGGATGTTCTGATAAGCCTTCAAGAAAGCGTCCTGGCTCAGGTCCAAAGCGTCGTCCGGACTCGCCGTGAGACGAAGAAGGTAATTGAAGACACGCTTCTCCCATCGCGACACGAGGAGGTTGTAAGCCTCCACGTCGCCGCGGCGAACGCGTGAAATCAGGTCCGTGTCTTCGACGGCCCGAAAGATCAAACTCTGGCTCCTGGTGACAAGACGCACACACCGCCGAAAAAGTCGATAAGAATATCTTCAGTCTAGCTCCATGTGGCGCCGGCGATCTTTGTCGCCGGTGGGGTTTGGCGAGACGCCGGCGACAAGATCGCCAGCGCCACCCACCTTGCCACAATAGAACGAGATGAGCTTTCTCGACAATCTGGAAAATAACCTGAAGGCCCTGGAGTCCCGCGATGAGGGCGGTCTCGACGAAAACCGTCGGCGCGACCGGGACCGGGAACTCGCCGTGGCGTCGGCTCCCTGGGCCGAGCGCCTGAAGAGTGAACCGTTCGCCGGGAAATTGATGCAGCAGGCGACCGTCGCCGGACGCAGGAGCCGGACCAAGATAAATCTGATGTGGATCGGGACCACGCTCCGCCTGGAAGCGCGCGGGCATCGCCTGGAGTTAAGGCCCGGGCCGAAAGGTGTCGCCGCGGTATTCCTGAAGGGTCCGGATGAGCTCTGGCGGGAGCCGATCGATCTCTCAGGCGATCCCGCGAAGATCACCGGCAAGTGGATGGCGGTCGTTGATGAACAGAAGCGGTTTGACGACGAACAGGCCGCGCTGCCTCCCGAGGACGAGTTGTAGGGCGGCCAATTCTGGCTGCAGCCGGCTTTCAGCCGGTATCGAAATTCGATGGAATTTGAGGACGAGCTAAATCGCGTACTTCCTGGCGACCTTCCGAATCGTGAAAGCGTCGTCCAGGGAGCAGCCAGGCACCTCGCCCTGATTGTCGAGGCGAACAAATATCTCAACCTGACCCGCATTACCAGCCCCAGAGAAACCGCGATCAAGCACGTACTCGATTCCCTACTGCCCTGGCAACTGTTCGAGGACGCCCGACACGTTCTGGATGCCGGAACAGGAGCGGGATTCCCCGGAATTCCACTGGCCCTGGTGCTGCCGAAGACGCGCTTCACACTGGCCGAATCGATTCAGAAGAAAGCGCGCTTCGTCGAATCTGTGTTGGACGAGCTGAAGCTTCCCAACGTCGAAATCACACCCCGGCGCGCCGAGGAGTTGAACGCCGACGTCATCACCGCCCGAGCCCTCGCCCCCATCGCGCGCGTTCTTGCGCTCTTCCGTCCGGCTCTGAAAGCCGGGACCAGGGTGCTCCTGTACAAAGGCCCCGATGCCGATCATGAGATCGCCGAGGCGGCGGCAGAAGCGGGGAAGATGCGGGCGCGAATGGAAGTTGTCATGAAATACGACCTGCCGGATTCGCTGGGAACCAGGACGATCGTTCAGGTTACGGTGTAGCGGCCGCCTGCGGCAGAAGTCCGTTTTGCCACAGCTCGCCACGCCGTTTTTTCAGGAACGGTTGCTCGATGTAACGGTACGAGAACGATGCGGCGCCGATGGAGAGGACTGAGACGGCCACTTGGTTCATGAATCCATGAACGCTGAAACCTCCGTTTGAGCCAGGGACGATCACCACATAAACCCATCGCACCAGAATGTGATAGAGGTACAGGCTGTACGAGCGGGCACCGAGGTAGTCCGTGATCCGGTTATTCAGAAACCGTGGCGGCGACGCGACTACTTGGGCAATCAGCAAAGCGGAACACCAGGCTCCCACCGTGTCGCCGACGCTTGAAAAAACAGCATCGGGCATAAAATTACACAGCACCAGCCCACCCACCGGCAACAGCCACGACAGCCGTGCCGTA
>Ga0182024_10000868_pt1 | contig 78265 bp, 57 predicted proteins | sample P32metaG_FD_120480 | JGI IMG/M metagenome (GOLD analysis project Ga0182024, IMG submission 120480) | Permafrost microbial communities from Stordalen Mire, Sweden - P3-2 metaG (Illumina Assembly) | ecosystem: Environmental > Terrestrial > Soil > Wetlands > Permafrost | place: Sweden: Stordalen...
AATGTGGTGAAACGCCAGGCCATAACCCCGCGCGGCGTCCGCAATGTCAGTGTGGTTCGACACGACGGCCACAAAATCTGCGGCGAACTCGGCCGCTTTCCACCGCAGCGCCAGGTCGTGGAAGCAATGGTCCGCCTTGGACACGAAGACCGCCACCCGCGGCCGATGCGCCGAAGAGGCAACGCGCGATTGCATTCCGAGGGAGGCGGCGAACTGGCGGAAGGCAGCGGCTTCGGCGGACAAGGCTCCAACGCCCGCTGCCTCCGGCTCCCATTCGACGCGTTGGAAAAAAATCCCCTCTTCCATATCCCGATGCTGGTCCGCGTGGAGGATGTTGGCGCCCTGCGCGTAGAGGAGGCCAGAGACGCGGGCTACGAGGCCCTTCTGGTCGGGGCAGTCGATGAGAAGAACAGCTCGGTCGTTGGAAATTTCAGCCATCGCTTTCAGCTTACCTGACGACGCAATGGCGGTTCAGCGCAGGCATCGAGCGGCGGCTATTCGCAGCGTAATGCGACCATTGGGTCGACGCGCGTTGCTGCGCGGGCCGGAATCAGTGTGGCGATCAGCGCGACTACCGCCAGCAGTGAACCGACGCAAAGGAATGTTAGGGGATCGCGGGGACTGATGTTAAAAAGCAGACTCCTGACCAACTGCGAAAGCGCGAGCGCCGCGGCCAACCCGGTAAATTCGCCAATCAGCAGAAGAGTAATTCCTTCGCGCGCGATCAAGCGCAAAATATCTGCACGGTTTGCGCCGAGGGCCATGCGGACGCCAATCTCCTGGGTGCGCTGCGTGCCGATGTAAGCCATCACGCCATAGAGGCCGACGACGGCCATGAGCAGGCCCGTCAACGCAAAAAAGCCGAGTAGCGCGGTCTCAAAGCGAGGCCTGTCCGCGAGCCTGTTCACCGACTCCGTGAGAGGCTCGACATGGACCGGCGCGGTGGGGTCGATCTTCGCGACCTGGGCCCGAATAGCCGGGGTCATGACCGAGGCAGGAAGTTGAGATTCGACGGCGAAGCGGTAGTGGCGGTTATCCCACGAATCCTGATCGTGATCGCTGCTGCGCACGGTGTAATACTCAGGCTCGACCTGACCGGCGAGGCCGGCATTCTTCACATCTGCAGCCACACCGACGACGGTGAAGACTTGGGCGCCGAGCGCGAAATAAGGCTGGAACGTCGCGAACTGGATGCGTCGGCCAACCACATCGCCTTGGGGAAATAGGCGCGTCGCAAGTAGTTTGCTGAGGATAATCACGTTGTCGCTGGCATTGCGATCCTTCTCATTAAAAGGGCGGCCCTGAAGCATGGAGATGTGGAGAACCCGGAAATAGTCTGGCGTGACGCTGCGAACGATTACGGTTCCTCCGGTGCCTGCAGGTGTGGGTGCTCTACCCGGAACAAAGATTTCATCGAAACGCATGCCGTTATGCCAACTGTTCCCATCCGGTGGAAGCGAGTCGCAGATGGCTACCGAGGTGACCCCGGGCAGACTGCGCAGCGCGGTCTCCGTTCGGAGATAAAAGTCCATGTAGGCGCGGCCGGATGGGTAACGCTCTCCATTCAGCGGCACAGTCACGGTGAGGACATCGCTCGTAGCCATCCCCAGGGTCTGCCGCTCAAGGTTCTGAAAGCTCTTCAACAGCAAGCCTGCGCATGAGATCAGAATCACGCTCACCGCAATCTGCACGATGACCAGGAAGCGTCGGAGCCGGACATGAACGCTTGCTGTGCTTCCTGACCTGTTTCCCGGGCCAATGCCGCGAGCCGCCAGAGCGATCGGGCGCGGCTTCTGCAGCGCCGGGACAATGCCGACCAGCACAGCGCAAAGAAACGCAAGCAGGATGGAGAACCCGACGATGCGCAGGTCGAGTTGAGCTTTGGCTAGAAACGGAATACCTGTCGGCGCGATAGCGAGGAAGATATGCAGGAGTATCGCGGCCAGTGCACAGCCTGCGATAGCTCCAGCGAAGGCGAGGATGACAGCTTCGGTTAGTGCCTGACGGACGAGTCTGCCTCTGGTGGCTCCGAGCGCAGTGCGGACAGCAAGTTCGCGTTCGCGCGCAGCGGCGCGAGCGGAAAACAAGCTGACGACATTGGCGCAAGCGATGACCAGCACAGCCAGCACCGAACCCAGAAGGACCCACGCACCCAGATACGCTTCCTGCATTTGGCGGTCGCGGACGGAACGGACCTGGAGATGAAAGTCCTGGCGAATCTGGGCCGGAATCCACTGCTGCGTGTGAAGAAAGAGAGGCTCCATCTCAGCCTTCGCCTGGGCAATGCTGATACCCGGCTTCAGACGCGCGAAAGCCCACATGGGATAGCCGATTCCACTATTCACGGTGTGTTGAGCAGCTATATCCATCGCGGCTGGAAGGGCTAAATCGGTCTGCTGCAAGCGAGGCATCTCAAAGTTATCAGGTAGCACACCGACGATCTTCGTTGGGTGGCCATCGATATGAATCGTCCGATTCAAGACGTCAGGGTCTTGGGTGAATTGGGTATGCCACAGAGCATATGAAATGAGCGCAACGCGGGGCCCATTAGGCAGGTCTTCTTCCGGCAGAAAATTACGGCCTATGACGGGCGCTATGCCAAACGTGGGCAGGAAGTTCCCGGCAATTTCGGCGCACTGTAAAGCCAGAGGATTCGCGTCTGTCAGGTTACATGCACTGGTGCCGCGCTCGAAGGTCATCCGGGCAAAGGGTTTCTGATTGTCCCTCCATTCGTAGAAGAACCCACCGAGAGTGAACTCCTGCTTTTCGAGCGACTGGGCCAGACCGAGGGATACAAGGCGATCATCCTGGGCATATGGCAGAGAGCGAAACAGGATCCGGTCGACGACGCTGAAGACGGCCGTGGTAGCGCCGATGCCGAGAGCAAGTGTGGCGACGACGGTAAAGGTGAAGACAGGGTTGCGGCGAAAGCCTCGCAGAGCGTAACGCACATCCTGAAGCATGGTTTCAACGAACCAGCCAGGTCGCTGCCGATAGGTTTCTTCCCTTGCCTGCTCGACGCCGCCGAAATCAAGGAGGGCCTGCTTGCGAGCCTCCTCTGGAGTCATTCCTGCAGCGACCTTGGCCTGGATGGATTGATCCAGATGGAATTGGAGCTCTTCGTCGAGATTGCCTTTAGAGTTGCGTCGAGCGGCGGGGCGAAGAAAGCCTGTAAGCCGAGTCAGAAGATCGGCAAACCGTCCGCCGGTCATACAGAAACCTCCCCCTTGCGGCCAAGCACAAGCGCAATGGCCCCGGCCATGCGGTCCCAGTTTTCAAGCTCGGCTTTGAGCTGCTTGCGACCGGCTGCGGTGAGTGAGTAGAACTTGGCGCGACGGTTGTTGTCGGAACTGGCCCACTCAGCCTCAATCCACCCGCGGTATTCGAGGCGATGGAGCGCCGGATAAAGTGAGCCTTGCCCGATTTGCAGGACTTCGTTGGACACCTGCTGGATCCGCTGAGCCACTCCCCACCCATGCATCGGCTCGATGGCAAGGGTCTTGAGGATAAGCAGATCAAGCGTGCCCTGAAGCAGGGCGTTGGATTCGGCAATGTTCGGCATAGTCCCCTCGACAATCGACAAGACGTGGATAGGATTAACTCCTTCTCTTGTCGATTGTCAAGGGGAACGATAGAGCAGCGCATTATCTCGTTCACGCAGCCCGATTCGTGCAGCCTAGACGCGGTGCTGCTGGACCGACGATTGATTGGCGAGTTGCAGGCGGAGATTGCCAGCAAGATCGGCAACGAGGCGCAGCTTCTCGGCCAGCGGGGCCGAGACCTCGCGATCCTGCATTGCCAGCTGCGAATGCAGCAGCAGGCCGGCGACGGTGGACTTGAGTTCGGTTTCAATTGCTGCGGCAGCAGCCTGATGAGATAGAGCGCGTTCGCGTTCGCGGCGATTGAGAGCCATGCGAATCTCCCGGGCAAGCCGCTGCGCGCCAGAGAGAGCGAAGTTGACCTGCAAGGGAATAGCAAGGCCAGCATTCTCCCAGATGGTGTCGGATGCAGCCGGGCCGGCCGGGTCTGAATCGATGATGGCCTCGTCGACTACAACGGCAGCATATTCGCTGCGCTTGAGTGCATAGATGGCCGCTTTGCGGCTGTTGGCGACTTCGCATTCCAGTTCGAGCATTCTGGAGAGCGCTGCGGCGCAATTCTCCGCGCCTTCCATTCCGGTCACGATGAGTATTTTCACGAGTGCCTCCTTGGGTGTGCGCAGCGGGAAAATGTCAAAGTGTCCTGGAAACCGGGCGGCGTTGCCTGAAATTGAGGTCTGTTTGAACTGTGGTATCGCGCCGCCGGAGCCTTGCCCGTGGATTCGTTATAAGAGGATCGTTGCGCCTGGATGTTCCCTCGGCTCAATCGTCCAGCATCGGGTCGGAGATGCCATATTCCTTGAGCTTGCGATAGAGTGTGGTCTTGCCGATTCCGAGATTCTTCGCAGCCTGCAGCTTGTCTCCCCTGAGCGCGCGAATCGCCCCCAGAATCGCCTGCCGCTCAAGCTCAGCCAGCGTCTGAAGCTCTGCATGGCTTTCCTCAGGAACAGCTTCGTGCTGTTGCGCGGCTGCGCGATGAGCTTCGAGCCCTTGCTGCTGCAACTGTGTCGGCAGATCGCCCAATTGGAGAACAGGCCCCGACGACATGGTGCACGCGCGCTCAATGGCGTGTTCCAGCTCACGAATATTGCCCGGCCAGTCGTGACGCATCATCGTCCGCAGAGCCTCGTCATTGAGGGTGAACTTCTGGCTGTGCTCCTTCGAAATGCGATCGAGGAAGTGGGCAGCGAGTAGGGGAATGTCCTCCCGCCGCTCGCGAAGTGAGGGCAGGCGCAGGTTGACGACGTTGAGACGGTAGAAGAGGTCTTTCCGGAAGCTGCCCTTCTCGACCATCGAAACCAGATCGCGGTTGGTCGCGGCGACGATGCGCGCCTTGATCGGGACGCGATGGGTCGCACCCACGGGCCTGACTTCCTTCTCCTGCAGGGCGCGCAGGAGCTTGGCCTGCAGGTCGAGGGACAGTTCGCCGATTTCGTCGAGAAAAACAGTGCCGCCCTCGGCCGCGACGAATAGTCCATCCTTCGACTTCATCGCGCCGGTGAAGGCTCCCTTCACATAGCCGAAGAGCTCACTCTCCATCAGCGTCGGCACAAGAGAGCCGCAATCCACCGGCAGAAATGGCTTGTTCGCATTGGGACCGTAGGCATGAATGGTGCGGGCGACAAGCTCCTTGCCGGTGCCGCTCTCGCCCAGCACCAGAACAGGATGTGTACTCTGCGCAACCTTGGAGAGAATGCGGTAGAGCTTTTCCATCTCCGACGAGCGGCCGATCATGGAGCCGAGGCCCTGAGTCAGCCGCAACTGCTCGCGCAACTGCCGGCTGGCAACATCTATAGTGACTGCGGCTGCGGCCCGCTCCAGCACCGTGGAGAGCTCGTCCACAGCGAAGGGCTTGGTAAGGTAGTCGGCAGCGCCGCGACGCATCGCCTCAACAGCAGCGTTCACCGAGCCGGAGGCGGTCATGGCAATGACGGCCACGGCGGGATAGAGCAGCTTGACCTCGGAGACCAGCTCAAGCCCGCGATTTCCGGCAGGCGGCAGGTTGATGAGGAGGATATCCGTCGCGTGACCGCGCAGCAGACTGCGCGCCTGGGCGAGGTCGGCAGTCGACTGAACGGCAAAGCCCAGCGACGAGGCGATCTCCGCGCACGCCGAACGCACCGCCGCATCCGTCTCGACGATCATCAGGTGCACCCGCACCCTTGGGTCCCGTTCGGCGCGAGGCTCGACTGGCATCATGCTTTGAGGTGGAAACTCCATTACGGTTGAGTGGAAGACTGTTTCAAGCATTGTATGCGCCTTTCAGATGGTTTGCATGTGGCAGGTTGCGGTTTGAATAAATGTGAGCTGACGAGCTACTCCCGGCTGATCTCTTGACCGTTCAAAGCGGATTCGAATCGGTCCGCCGTATCGGGAAGACGATCTGAAATACAACGCCGCTTTCAGCCGTTTCTCTGCCCGGCTCTTCTGCATGGGTCAAGGCCCACACCATCCCTCCTGCAGTGGAGACGAGAGATCGAACGATCGGTAAACCAAGTCCTCGATGCTGCGCGAGCCAGCGATCCGGCTCCGCCATGCCGGAAGATCGCGCGATATAAGTCGTGTATCCGGGAGCAAAAACCGTCTCCAGTTCAGCTTCCGGAATGCCGGGACCGTTGTCGTCAAAGGTCAGCTGAAGTGCATCGGCCGACTCACGCAATGTGATCTCGATGCGCCCCCCTTCCGGCATCGCCTGAGCCGAATTACTGGCCAGGTTGACCAGGACCCGAGTCAAGTCGTCGGAGGTCATCGCAATGGGGCGGTTGCCTCCTTCAATCGACAGCGCCACGGAGATACCGGGACCCACCAGCGCCGAAAGAAGACTCCGGTTGGCCTGCAACTCGTCGGCAAGACTCGGGATTGGCACCCTGTCCGGAACGATTCTTCCCTGCCCTCTGTTGCGCAGACTCCCCGCCGCAGAATCGGTTTGTGACTCCACATGGTGCGATTCCCAATAAAAATTCGGCTCGGGACGATGGCTTGAAGCACGACCGGAAGAATGACCGGATATGGGAACCACCTGCGGTAGCGAATGGCCGGCAGGCCGGCCCTTTGCGCCTTCTCCGATGGCGGCCGCGCTCGCGCCTGCAAGATCAAGCGCGCCCAGCTTTTCCAGCAAGCGGCGGCCAGCGCCGGCGACTAACCTGAGATCGCCTGCATAATGCCGGAAGGGAGATGAGAGAACGCCCGGCTCTTCCAGCAGTTCGCAATAGAGATTGATTGACGCCAGCACGTTGCGGGTGTCGTGCAGCAGGGCGGAAAGGCCTTCTGAGTGCTCCATCTGACCTGTCTGGTTCGCCTGATTCAGGGGCCGGTCGGTTCTCTCCGTAACCGCCTCCATCCAGCGAAGACGGCCGGAAACTGCATTGGTTCCAGCGACAGATTGCAGCGCGTGAATCGAGATCTCAGGATCCTGCCGGCCGCCCTGGCGTCCCCCGGTTTGCTGTAGCATGCGTCTTCCCCTTTCGGTATCTCCAGGTCAGATTTCCGGCATCCTTCTGCCTTGCACAACCTGCTCTTCTCCGTCCGGATTCCCGAATCCGGGCGGTGAGCGCGTCTGAGAATTGAGTGCCGATCTTGCCCTTCTTCGTAGCACTCGGTGTGCCAAACCAGGACTCGGCAGTTAAGTTCCTGATAAGAATAGGCCTTGAACGCTTTTCCGCAAACACTACTAATGAGCCCGGGGCAATTCTTATCCCAATCTGGGACAAAAATGAATTCGCCGCAAAGCGATGTGGCTGGTTTCAAACGACTTAGCGAAGAATTCCCCTTTCGGGTCAGGATTGAGGTTTCCCTTTTTGGAACAAGCTCCCGCCACAGCGGATGGCGATCTCTCGGGTGAACGCTCCCGTACAATCGCTCTATGGCAAACCTCTCCTCTTCCACTTCCGGCGTGACCTTGCAGACGCCGTTTTTTCGCAAGGACGGCCGCGCCGCCGGCCAGCTCCGGCCTCTCACCTTGACTCCCAACTTTGTGCGTACGGCGGAGGGCTCAGTACTGATCGCGGTGGAGCACACGAAGGTGCTCTGCAACGCAACCATTGAGAACGGAGTGCCCGGGTGGCTGCGCAATTCAGGGCGGGGATGGGTGACGGCGGAGTACTCCATGCTGCCACGCTCAACCGTGACACGTTCGCCGAGAGAGAGCGAGCGTGGCAAGATTGGCGGACGGACGCATGAGATTCAGCGGCTGATCGGGCGCAGTTTGCGCTCTGTAGTCGATATGCAGGCGCTGGGTGAGCGGACAGTGATTCTGGATTGCGACGTGATCCAGGCCGACGGCGGCACACGGACCGCAGCCATCACCGGAGCCTGCGTCGCGCTGGCTTTGGCGCTGAATGCGCTGGTCAAGGCCGGGGCTCTGAAGCAGTCGCCAATGAAGCAGTTGATTGCTGCCACTTCAGTGGGGATCGTCGAAGGCACGGAACTGCTGGACCTCTGCTATGAAGAAGATTCGCAGGCCGAGGTAGACATGAATGTCGTGATGACCGCCGATGGCGGGCTGGTTGAGACGCAGGCTACCGCGGAGAAAGGGAGTTATTCGCGGGCGCAGCTCAATTCCCTTTTAGATCTGGCCGAAGGCGGTCTGCGGGAGATATTTGCGACGCAACGAGCGTTGCTGGGCTAACACCGCGCTACCGGCCAAGGACTGTCTCAGTGCAGGATCGAGGCAAGCAAGAGCGTTCCGAGAAGTGCGGAGATAGAGAGCACGGTCTCGAGCACCGACCAGGTGGCAAGGGTCTCGCTCAATTCCAGTCCAAAAAATTCCTTGATCATCCAGAAGCCAGGGTCGTTGACGTGGGAGCAGAACAACGACCCGGCACCAGTGGACAGGACTAACAACTCCGGCCCGAAGCCGCCTGCCGCACCCATGCTGGCAGCAACTGGTGCGAGGATGCCAGTCGTCACGGCCATGGCAACCGTCGCGGAGCCGATGGCCAGACGTACCGTCGCGGCCAGCATCCAGGCCAGCAGCAGCGGCGAAAGATGCACGCCAAGGGCAAGATCGACGGTGGCCTGAGAAGCTCCGGAATCGTTGAGAACGCGGCTGAGACCGCCAGCAGCCGCGAGGATCAGCAATACTCCTGCAATCGGCGCGAAACTTTCGCCGGTCAGCTTGAGAGCGCGCTGCCGAGTCCAATGGCACAGGCGGCCGAGAGCGATCAACCCGACAAGAACTGCAATAAGCAACGCCACAGGCGGATCGCCGAGCAGATGGAGCGCTGAGTTGAGCCATGCCAGGTTGCCTTGCGAGGCTACCACGAGGTCTGCCCAACTGCCGAGGAAGATCAGGAATACCGGAAGCAGCAATACAAAGACCGAGACCGGAACCAGCCAGCGGCTGGGCGTTGGCAACAGTTCAGCAGGGGGTAAATCCAGTTCGGCGGCAAGCGAAACTTCACCATGCGGATCTGCTTGCGGGTCGCACGCTTCCTCGACAGCCTCCGCACGCGGTCTTCGCAGCACCATCCAACGGCTGTAGACCCACGCATATCCCGGCCCGGCGACAAGAGCAGCCGGTATGCCCGCAGTGATGCCGAGCAGGATAGTCTTGCCGACGTCGGCGTGATACTGGGCAACGGCGAGCATAGCCGCCGGATGGGGCGGGATGAGGCCATGGACGATCGAGAGACCGGCAAGCGTAGGGATTCCGGTGACGATCGCCGAGCGGCCGCTCCGGTGGGCCACCGAAACGACGATGGGCATGAGCAGGACCAGGCCAACTTCAAAGAAAACAGGAAAGCCAACGAGGATGCCCATGAGCATCATGGCGATGGGCAGGCCGCGTGGGCCAAAGCGCTGCACGAGTCCTTCGCCCACGGCTGCTGCGCCTCCTGAGCTGGCAAGCAGGTGGCCAAGCACCGCGCCCAGGCCAAGCACCAGAGCAACGTGACCGAGCAGGTTGCCGACGCCGGTGGTGATGGAAGCGGGAATCTTCGCCATAGGCATTCCGGAGACGATGCCGAGAACGATGGCGGAGACGAGAATGGCGACGGCCGGGTGCAACCGCGCGCGCAATATGAGCAGCATCAGCAGGGCGATCGTCCCCGCAGTGCAGATCAGCAGATAATTCGCGTGCGACAGGAGCAACGCCGGACCTCAGTGGATGCAGAGTTCAGTCAGCGGTCAGTATATCCATTCATCGTGTCAGCGCTTCTGCCAGCGGGCCGCGAGAGCTGCGATCTTCTCGTCCATCGTAGGAGCCGGTGGCGGCTTGGGAGGTGTTGACGGTCGGCTTTGACGAGAATCGTTCTGTCGAGCGGCGTTCGGTTTCTGCGCCGGGCCGCGTTGCGCAGAATTATCGAACAGCGCCTTGATCGAGAGCGAGACCCGCTTGGTGCGGGCATCCGCGCTGAGCACCTTAACCTTCACGATCTGCCCTGCCTTCACTGCCTCCGAGGGGTCTTTGATGAACTTGTTGGAGAGTTCGCTGATGTGCACAAGGCCATCCTGATGCACTCCAACATCGACAAATGCGCCAAAGCGAGTCACATTGGTGACGACGCCTTCGAGCACCATGCCAGGCTCAAGATCGCTGATCTCGTGGACCGACTCGGAAAAACTCGGCGCGATAAATTTGTCGCGCGGATCGCGGCCCGGCTTGCGAAGTTCTTCAAGGATGTCCTGGAGCGTAAATGTGCCCGCCTTGAGTTGAGTCTTATCCACTTTTTCTAAAAGCTCAGGTTGCTGAATGATCGTGCTGATGGGGCTTGCCGCAAGCTTCGCAATCTCTTCAACGAGCGCGTAGGACTCAGGATGCACAGCAGTTGAATCGAGAGGATTAACGCCGCCGCGGATACGGAGAAAGCCCGCAGCCTGCTCAAACGTCTTCGGACCGACACCGGTGACCTTCTTCAATTGCTCGCGGGAAACAAAGCGCCCGTTCTGATCGCGGTGGGCGATGATGTTCAGGGCGGTGCGCTCGCTGATACCTGCAACATACCGCAACAGCGCCCATGAAGCCGTGTTGAGATCGACGCCCACGCGGTTGACGCAGCTCTCGATGACCTGACCGAGCGACTCCTGCAACTGGCGCTGGTCTACATCATGTTGGTACTGTCCAACGCCGATAGCCTTGGGATCGACTTTGACAAGCTCTGCCAGCGGATCCTGCAGGCGGCGCGCGATGGAGATGGCCCCGCGGACGGTTAGATCAAGATCGGGAAACTCCTGGCGCGCAAGATCGGAAGCGGAGTAGACGCTGGCGCCGGATTCGCTGACGGTAACTGTGAAGACGTCCTTCAGCTCTTTTTCGCGCAGGAACTCTCGCACCAGCGCGTCGGTCTCTCGCGAGGCAGTGCCATTGCCGATGGCAATGGCGCGACAGTTATGCTGACTCAGAAAACGATAGAGCGTCGCTTTGGCCGCGTCCGTATTGCCCTTGCCGGTATGAGGATAGATGACGTCGTGCGCGAGAAACTTGCCCGTCTCATCGACGACGGCGATCTTGCAGCCGGTGCGCAGGCCGGGATCGATACCGAGAACTGCGATCGGTCCCGCAGGCGGAGCAAGCAAAAGATTGTGCAGATTTTCGCGGAACACATTGATCGCTTCGGCATCGGAACGCTTCTTGAGTTCGAGACGAATCTCCGCCTGAATCGACGAGTTAAGAAGACGCGTCCAACTGTCGTTGATGGCGAGTTCTATTTGCGGCGTCCAATCGCCTTTCGCACGCAACACTCGCGAACGCAACATCGAGGTAGCGCGCTCAGCGTCCGTCTCGATGAGGAAGTAAAGGACGTTTTCGGTTTCGCCGCGGCGAATAGCCAGCATGCGATGCGAGGGGATGGTCTTCACCGGCTCGCGGTAGTCGTAGTACATCTTGAACTTCTCTTGCTCATCGACCGCGTCCGTTGCTTTCCTGCTGGTCACAACGCCCTCGTCGAAGACCCATTGACGCAGCAGCTTGCGCAGATCGGCGTCTTCGCTGATGCGCTCGGCGACAATGTTGCGCGCGCCTTCAAGCGCAGCATCGATGCTGGCCACACCTTTTTCTTCACTGACGAACGTTGCGGCAAAGACGGCAAGCGAAGTATCGCGCGGCTGTTGCTCCCATAGATAATCGGCCAGGGGTTCGAGGCCCTGTTCGCGCGCAATGGTGGCTTTGGTGCGGCGCTTAGGCTTGTAGGGCAAATAGAGATCTTCGAGCACGCTCCGGTCGAGCGTGACTTCGATGCCGGCCTTCAGTTCGTCAGTGAGCTTGCCTTGAGCCGCGATGGTTTCGAGTACAGTTTGTTTGCGCGACATCAGTTCGCGAAAGTACGCGAGCTGCTCTTCGATAGCGCGAATCTGGACCTCATCGAGATTGCCTGTGGCCTCTTTACGATAGCGCGCGATAAAGGGGACCGTGCCCCCGTCATCCAGCAGTTCGATGACCGAGACAAGGCCACGCATGGGGAGGTTGAGTTGCTGCGAAACATGCAGAAGAATTTCGGGAGAGAGAGATTGCTGTTCGGCCATGATGTATCTTCAGTTTACCGTTCTACGTTGAGGAAATTCCGCACCACAGGATGAAACGATTCATATCAATGGTTTGCGGCCAGGCGCTCAAGGTTTGCCTTGGCCTGGGCGTGGTCTGGCTGAATCTTTAGAGCATGTTGAAAAGCGTCCCGCGCGGTCTCTATGTTGCCCGCTCTCGCTTCCATGACTCCAAGATTGTTCCATCCGTCGGCATCATTGGCGTTGAGTTTGACTGCGAGACGCGCCTCGACAAGAGCCTCTGCAGGATGACCGGACGCGTCGAGGGCTTGCGAGAGCATGGCGGGAATCTCTGCCGCTCCCGGCGCCAGCTTCTCTGCTTCGCGCAGCTCAATGATTGCCTCATCAACCTGACCCGATGCGCCGTAGGCCTGCGCGAGGCGCTCATGCGCTTCGGCAGAGTTTGGCTTGCGCGACAATGCAGCCTTCAGCTGCGAGATGGCTTCGGGAAAACGTTCCGATTGCAGCGCAATTGCGCCGAGATTGTAGTGCGCTGTGAAGTCTGCTGGGGCGAGTGCGAGGGCGCGTTGGAATTCGGCCTGTGCTTCGTCTGAGTGCCCCGATGCTGCAAGCGTTGCCCCTAGACCGCTATGGGTTTCTGCGTCCTCACTGCACGATGCAAGTTGCGTGCGGAAATCTCGTTCAGCTTCTGTGAAGAGTTCATGCTGCTCTTCGAGACGAGCGAGATTGAAGCGAGCGTCACACGCGTTCGAGCCTGCCGTCGATGCCGCGTTTCGATAGGAATCAAGCGCTTGTTTCCATTCGCCCTCGCCCTCGAATGCTGCTCCCATCGCTGTCAATACACGAGGATCCTGCGGACGATTCTGTTGGTCGCGTTCGTAAACCTCCAACGCTTCTTTATAGCGGCCTTCGCCGGTCAGCGCCGCTCCGAGATTGTAGAGACTTATCGCGTCCCCGGGAGTCTTACGCAGGCGGCTCCGCATCCACGCCTCTTCCAGTCGCAGACGAGGATCCGGTACGTTGGCATCGACGTGAACAGGCAGCACCTGCAACCACAAATGCGCCATCTCGTCCTCTGAACGATTGCCTGCGCGCACGCGAACCGGCGGAGTATGAGGATTGCGAGGATTACTCTCAGCGTTGTCGTAGACATAACGCATGTGAAGCACAGTGCCTTTAGGCAGCAGCACCGGCTCGCGATAGTGATAGACCGATTGCCGATCAATGTCCCAATCGCGAATCCATACGAGCCATTTCCTTGTTCCGCCAGGCAAAGTGGCCCACGCCTGCATGTCTTTGCCAAGATAATGAGCGTGGGGATATACACCCAACGCCTCGACATCTATGGGTAGCGTCAGAGAATCTTCTACAACGAAGTTCTTGTCTCCTGCAGGAATGTCGAGCGCATCATCGCGATCGAGTTGCAGTAGCATCGGCTGCTTGGTCGGCGGCTTATCGGTGAAATAGAGACCGATCTCTGCATCGATGGTCTCGGACTTGCCTGATGGTTTGAGGTGAATATTCAGGATCAGGTCGTTGCCAGGATCGAGACGCCAGGGCATGCCTTCCGGCTCGATAAGCGCAGGCGTATCCGGCTTCCAGAAGAGGAAGTGACTGTCGGGGTCGAAGGTGTTGCCGGCATCAAGAAGAATCTCCATACCGGGAACGCCTTGTTGCCAATCCGCAGAATGTTGGTGCCGATAGCTCGCGGTGCGGTCGATGAGCACATTCGCGTGATGCACTACCTGCGCGGCGCCAGGACGAATCTCCATTGCTCGGATGTAGTGGCCCTCTTTCAGGGGATAGGGCAGGACGAAGTTGCGGAAAACATCCGTGCCTCCCGCAGCGAGCGTGTAAGGCTGCGGTGCTTTGAGAATCAGGTCTGGTTTGCCAAGTTGCCATGTGGTGTCATAGACCGGCAGCTGCGGTGCGTCTTCCCGCTTGCCTTCGGCCATGCCTGTTTCGAGCCATCGATGCAGCTTGACGATGTCAGAGTCAGAGAGACGGCGCACGTCGGCGAAGTCTCCGTGGCCGGGCGCGGGGAGCCATGGCGGCATGTAGCGCGATGCGGTAACCTTGACAGCTTGCGGAGCCCATCTCTTTGCGTCGCTATAGGTGAGCAGGCTGAACGGGCCTGCGCCGCCAGGATGATGGCAGGTAGTGCAGTTGTGGTAAAGGATTGGAGCTATGTCATGTGACCACGTAAGTGGTGTAGACGTTGAGGGCACGTTTAGTTGGGAGGCTGCTCGAACCGCGGAATGATTTGCGAAATAAGCTGTAGCTCCGACAACAAACGCCGTGAAGATAGATATGAATTGTATGAACGAACGAATTCGGAGCCGTGTCATGGATGAGGATTCGGGGCAGTCATTGGAACGATGGAGCAGCCGACCGGACCTCCCGCAGCCGCAGCTACAGGCTGCCCTGCCAGCACTGCTTTGATTGCATCTTCGAGATCGTGGCGAGTAGCTGCGGGACGCGACTTGCTGAAAGACAGATAGCGATCGTCAATGCGGCCGTGGTAGACCTCGCGCAGACCCGCTTTGTCGACGGAAAAGACCGCTGCTTCAGGAGTGACGGAAACATGGGCGAGATGTACGAGTTCCTGGCGAGTGTCGATCAGGGTCACGGAATGGATGGAAAAATCGAGCTCATGCTTGCGCACGATCACCGACGTGTCGCCGGGATTGGGAAAGACCCACCAGAACGTAACACCCTGTGCGGAGAACTCCTGTTGCAGCCTGGCGATTTCGGGAACGTAGCGTTTCGAAATTGGACAGTCAGTGGCGGCGAACATCAGAACTACCGCGCGCGCATTGGCAGGCGCGAGTTGACTTATGTTATTGCCTTCCAGATTGGTTACGTGAAGGCCTGATGTAGTCACACCATTTATCCAGGCGCCTGTCGCAAACAGAGCCGCTGCCGAGGTCAGGATCGCATTTCGTATCGGCAGGGGCATAAATCGGCTCCACTTCAGGACAGACTTATTTTACTGGACGCTTAGCGATCTATGCCTAGTTTGATCCAGATTGCATCGATTTTGGCTTTGGTTTCGTGGTCCATTTCGAGCATTGCGGGCCATGGACGATCGAAGCCTTCGGCTTTCCATTTGCGCGTGGCATCTATCCCCATTTTCGATCCGTAATTGGGCTGACGCGAGGCGTGATCGAGAGAGTCGATGGGGCCCATTGTGAATTGAATATCGCGCTCGGGATCGATGTTGTTTGTAACTCGCAGGGTAACTTCGCCTAAGTCCTGTACATCACAGTCTTCATCGACAACAACGACGCACTTAGTGAACATCGCCTGCCCAAGAGACCAGATGGCGGACATAACTTTGCGAGCCTGCCCGGGGTAACTCTTGCGGATGGAGACGATCATCAGATTGTGGAAGACGCCTTCAGGAGGAAGGTTGATGTCCACGATTTCGGGAATGGTCATCTTCATCATGGGCAGGAAGATGCGCTCGACAGCCTTGCCCATCCATGCGTCTTCCATGGGTGGCTTGCCGACGATGGTGGCGGCGTAGATAGGGTCTTTGCGATGTGTAATGCATGTGATGTGGAAGACCGGGTACTGGTCCTGCATGGTGTAGAAACCGGTATGGTCGCCGAAGGGACCTTCGGTGCGGAGTTCGCCTAACTCGACGTAGCCTTCGAGGACGATCTCAGCCTGCGCGGGCACTTCGAGATCAACGGTTTCGCACTTGACGATCTCGACTGGCCGACCGCGCAGGAAGCCGGCGATAAGGTACTCCTCTATCTCTGGCGGCGCTGGAACGATGGCCGAGAATGTCGTCGCGGGGTCGGAGCCGATGGAGACTGCGACCTCCATGCGCGAACCCTTGAGGTTGCCGAATTGCACCTGAGGCAAGCCGCCAATGGGGCCGTCGGCGACGGCGTATGCCCCGCCGGTGGACTCCGCCATCGCGGCCACGCGGGCAGCCTTGGGGTCGGCGTCTGCATTCTCTTCAGCGCGTGCGCGCAGAGCCTGGCGGTAATGTTCGGCTGCAACTTTTTGCCGCTGCCAGTGCATCCCAGTGGTCTGGCCGTCGTAGACCTGCATGCGATACATGCCGATGTTGCGTTTACCCGATTTTGGATCGCGAGTGTGCACGCACGGCAGCGTGATAAATGGACCGCCGTCGTGAGGCCAGCACGTGAGGACGGGGAAATCTAGGAGATTGAAATTGTCGCGCAGGATGACCTGCTTGCAGGGAGCGTCTTTAGCACTGACGGTTTTCGGAAACGAGCGCGTGAGTTCGGCGACTTGTGGCAGCATCTTGAGTTTGTCGAGCAGGCCTTCGGGGGCCTTCATGTTCATGAGGCCCTGTATACGTTCGGCGATCTCTTCGATGCGGTCGACGCCGAGAGCCATGGCCATGCGGCGTTCTGAGCCGAACTGGTTAATGAAGACCTTGTGGCCGGGGTGGCCAGCTATGTTTTCGAAGAGCAGCGCCGGGCCGCCAGGAGCGTAGCCCTGGGCAGCCTTGATCCCGCGAGAGCTGCTTCCCGTCTTACTGACGCGGTCGGTGATTTCAGTGATTTCGAGACGCGGAGAGACAGGTTCTTTGATGCGCTTCAGTTCTCCAGCCTTGTCGAGGGCCGCTATCCATTCACGAAGATCGTTGTACGCCACACACTGCTCCCGAGCCTGGTCAGGAAAATCCGATCAGGCATGCACGAGTTCTAGTGTATCGGGCAGGAGACGATTTCAGTGATGCGCCATGGCTGCGGGTTCGATGGCATCCAATGGGAAGCCGAGGCGCTTCCATTCGTCGAAGCCTCCGCGTAGCGGGCGAACACGGTCCACACCGAGCTTGTGCAGGGTCATTGCGGTTTTTGCCGCGGTCGCCTCGCTGGGACAGGTGCAGTACAGTACGATGTCACGATCAAGGGGGATTTCGCTGCTGCGGGCTGCCAGTGAGTCTGGCGAGAGATGGTGCGCGCCTGGCAACGTGAACGGATCGGGCACAAGTTCCAGTGGATGGCGGAGATCGACGATGTACACGGCTTCGCCGGCGTCCAGCATCAGTTTCAGTGCTTGGGGCTCAAGCCGGTCGGTGCGCAGCTTTCTGAAGTAAGCCTGGCGGCGGTAAAGGCGCGAAGCGAGGAACGCCAGGATGCCCAGAATCAGCAGGGCTCCCCCGAACCGGCCAAGCCAGTCCAGAAGGTGCGGATCCTTGTTGATCAGATCGCCAAAAAGCCGTCCAGCGAGGAGCAACGACCCAGCCCATAGGATCGAGCCGGCCGAATCGAACAACATGAAGCGGCCGAAGGACATTCCGGTTTGCCCAGCGACCGGAGGAGCGATCACCGAGAGGCCCGGGACGAACTTGGCAAAGAGCAAAGTATAGGCACCGCGTTTGCCGAAGGAATCATGGGTGCGGCGGACGCAGACAGTCGACTCCAGCGAGAACTTGCAGAGCAGCCGCAGCACGGCATTGCCGTAGCGTCTGCCGAAAAGGAACCAGACGACATCGGCGGCGAGACAGGCAGCCACTCCGGCCAGAAGGGCGGTGGGGAAGCTCATGTGCTCGGTCGCGGAGAGAGCTCCGGCGGCCAGCAAAACCGGCGTAGCCGGTAATGGGAGGCCGATCTGCTCAAGCAGGACCCAACCGAAGATGAGGAAATAACCGTACGTCAGGAGAATTGCGGTGGGTAAGGGCATGTGAGGAGACCTGGGGCCAGAGAGCGCACTGGCGATTGTCTATAGGATGCCACGAAACGCAGACCGTCGCATCAATCTGGATTGTTCCACGGATTGTTCCACGAGGAACAATTTTGGGCGAATGGGAAGGGGCTTGGCGAGGTTTGGTGGGAGTCTATTGTTTTGTTGGGGTTGGAGTTGCGGAGAATTATGGCGTTTTATGCCTTGTTGCAGCGAATGGGGATTTTCCGGTGTGGAACAGTGCGGTCAATACTTCAGAGCGGTTCGCCTGCGGCGATCTTTTCGGTTACCGACTGCAGGGCTGCGTAGATCTGGTCGAAGCTTTCGATAGCGAAAAGCTCGGTATGCATCTGGTCGACGCGGACAGGGGCGTTGAGGACTGCTTCGAGAGTGAAATCCTGGACCCGGCAGTGGCCTTCGAGGACGTTGGTACATTCGCCGTTGGAACTGATGAGGCCGCTGCCGTAAACCTTGACTCGGCCATGCTGGCGGATGAGGCCGAATTCGACGGTGTACCAGAAGAGGCGGCCGATGCGTTCAAGGATGGCTTCGTCGTGAATCGAGGCGCAGAGCTGGCCGTATTGGGCGAGAAAGTCGGCGAAGACCGGGTGGGCATGCATGGGAACGTGACCGAAGACGTCGTGGAAGATGTCCGGTTCGGGGGTGTATTCGAGGGAGTCGCGCTTGCGAAGCCAGGTGGTGGTTGGGAACTGGCGAAGTGAGAGCATTTCGAAGAAGGCCGGGCCGGGCATGAAGCCGCTGACGGGAACCGTGCTCCATCCGGTGCGAGGGCGGAGACGGCTGCTGATTTCGGTGAGGTTGGGCAGGTGATCGGTGCGCAGGCCGATGATGGCGAAGCCTTCGAGATACTCTTCGGCGGCGTGTTTCGCCAACTGGGGCATCCGACGGGAGACGAGTTCGGCCCATGTCTGGTGCTCGTCTTCGGTGTAAGCCGGGTAGTCCTGCTGGATGAGATAGGGAGCGAAGGACGAGGCGGGGACGAGGCCAGCCATATACGAAGATTGTAATCCGTGGTCGGTATTCGATACAGGGGCGGGATAAAGCGGGCCTTTGGCCCTTTGTCTCCCTTAGGCCACCGTCACCCAGGCCGATGGCCTGGGCTGGGATAACGGCGCGCCGTTGGCGCTGGGTTAGCGGCTAGTCAGGAGGAGGGTGGATGGGGTCTGGTTCTGCACCTGGGCCTGCACCGGCCCTTTGTCAGCGAAGTAGTTGCGGTCCCAGAGGCTGCGGTAGAAGAGGCCTGTCAGTTCGGCGGCGCGGGGGCCGAAAACCGGGCGGCCACCTTCGAGGAAGAACACCGTGACAAGGCTGCCCATGGGCGAATCGGAGAAGGATGCGAACCAGCCGAAGCGGGTGCCTTTATCCGAGCAGGTGCCGGTTTTGCCGAAGACGGGGAGTTCGTGGAAGTTGACGCGGAGGGAGCGGGCTGTGCCGTACTCGACTGCTCCGGCCATACCGTCCTGGAGATCGGGAACGAAGCGGCTGATGTCGAGAGTTCGCTTGACGTGCGGCTCGAGGCTGGCGGCTTCGTCGGGGGTGGTGGGATGCTGCAAGTAGTAGAGGGTTCCACCGTTGGCGATAGCGGCGACGAAGGCTCCCAACTGGAGCGGAGTCATGGAGACTCCCTGACCGAAGCTGCACATGCGGCCTACGCCGCCTTCGTTGGCGGGTAGTTCCCGATCGGGATAGGTACCGAGTTGCTCGCCGGGGATGTTGTACCCGGCCAGTTCACCGAGGCCGAATTGCGTCGCATAGTGGCGAACGCGCTCAAAGCCCAGTTCCCTGCCCAGTTCTTCGAAGTATAGGTTGTTGGAGCGGGCGAGCGCATCGGTAAGGTTCATCCGGAAGCCGCCGAGGTTGACCGGGGTATCGCGGGTGACGAGGCCTTCGGAGAGAGCGGCAAGGCCGACAGATAGTTTGATGGTAGAGCAGGGCTCGGCTCCGGGCGAGAGGGCGAGCTTTTGGTTGACCATGGCGAGGATGCGGCCATTGGCGGGGTTAATTACAACCGCCGTGCCGTTCATGTTGCCGAGGGCATCGATCGCGGCGGCGCGGATGGTTGGGTCTTCGCCGGCGGTGATGTCACCTTCGCCCTGGGTGGTCGAGAAGGAATTGGCGGTAAAACGCTCGTTGAAGCGATGATGGCGCGAGGTCCGCGCGGTCAGGGACGCGTGCTGGAGACGGCCACGGGAGGCGACGCCTTTGCCTGCGACGGCTGGAGACGTATGAGCAGTTTTGCCTGTGGGCTTACCTGCGGGCTGGCGGGAAACGCCTGTGGACTTGTGCCGGGCTGTGTGTTTGGTTTCGACGATATGGGGCTGCGCGCTCTTTGCCCGACGAACGGTATGAGGAACGTCAAGGGCAAGCGCGGCGGAAGCGGATACGGAAACCAAGGTCAGGACAGCAACACACGACAGTAAAAGTCTCATCAGGAAAGCGTCCTTCGATCTTCAAAATCTCGTCGCCGGAGGGCTTTCCGTGCTTGATTCTCGGTGACGGCTTCGTGCATGTACTCTTACGAGACTGCCGGTATGGCAAAAGGTTTATTCTTTCGCCATTACCAGCTTAGCAAACCCCTTCTGAAAACCCCTCTCGAAAAACGATGAGTGAACCGAAGACGGCTGGCGTAATACGCTCGCCGGATGTGCTGCTGAGGGCTTATCCGCACTCTACAGAGCGGAAAGTTAAAACACAACCCTTCTTTTGATAGATCGACATCTTTGGTACTCCTTTAGAACTGGCCTCGGCGCAGGAACGCGGGCACATCAAGATCGGTATGCTCAGGCTCTGCCTGCTGGGCAAAGACTGCGGCGGCATTGGGAACGGCGCCCGGGCTTCTCAAGGCGTCGGTGGAATGCAACTCAGTGGCGTAGTCACGTGGAAGCGGAGCGTATGCGGGAGCCTCTGAGAGCTCGGCGAAGCGAGGTCGCGCGGGGGGTGGCGGAGTTTCAGGCTGGTAGCCGAAACGGCCGCCGAACTCTTCCAGGGGATTCGTTTCGCGCTCGGGTGTTTCCAAAACTGAGACCGTCATGGCAACCGGCACCGGCTCGGCGACCTCCGTCTTCGCGACCTGCGCTGGTGCGCTATCCCGGACCTGAGGTACGGCTTCGTCTTCCTCGACCTCGCTCATGAAGCGCAGCGGGGCGTGATGCGTGTCGTGTTTTGGCTCCTTCATCCAGCTATCCGGCGCAACGACGGGGACTGATACGACTGGCGTTGCCTCTACATCGAGCATGCGGGCGCGGCGCTCGGGCATCTGGTCGCGGAAGCCGGTGGCGATGACCGTGATCTTGACGTCGTCGCCCATTTTCTCGTCCAGAACCGCGCCGAAGATGATGTTGGCGTCTTCATGGGCAGAGGTCTGGATCAGGGAGGATGCTGCGTTTACTTCGGAAAGCTTGAGGGTACTTGAGCCGGTGATGTTGATGAGGATGCCGCGTGCGCCGTCGATCGCGCCTTCTTCAAGGAGAGGCGAAGCCATTGCCGCCTGTGCTGCCTCAACGGCGCGATTTTGACCCGAGCGGACGGCGGTGCCCATGACTGCGTGTCCCATGCCGGCCATGGTGGTTTTTACGTCGGCGAAGTCCCGGTTGATGATGCCGGGGATGGTGATGATGTCCGAAATGCCCTGTACACCCTGGCGGAGGACATCGTCGGCGATACGGAAGCTCTCGAAGAAGCCGGCATCTTTGGCGACTGCAAGCAGCTTTTCGTTGGGGATGACGATCATGGTGTCGACCGACTCGAGCAACTCGGCCATTCCGCGCTCTGCCTGCTGCAGGCGGCGCTTGCCTTCGAATGCGAAGGGGCGGGTGACGACGGCGACGGTGAGGATTCCCATTTCGCTGGCGAGGGAGGCGATAACCGGGGCCGCTCCGGTGCCGGTGCCGCCACCGAGGCCGGCGGTGACGAAGACCATGTCCGCCCCTTCGAGAGCTTCGATGATCTTGTCGGAGTCTTCGAGAGCGGCGCGGCGGCCAACGTCGGGATTGGCTCCTGCACCGAGACCGGCGGTGAGGCGCACGCCAAGTTGGAGTTTCACTGGGGCCTGAGAGAGTTTGAGGGCCTGAACGTCCGTGTTGGCGGTGATGAATTCGACGCCCTCGACCTTGGCCTCGATCATGCGATTGATCGCATTGCCACCGCCGCCGCCCACACCGATAACCTTGATGCGAGCTCCGTGGGGAACTTCATCGTGAAACTGGATGCGGATTGCCTCGGGCCGTTGTGCTTCCGATGGCTGATGTCCTTTGTGATCCATGTCCGCGTGCTCCATTCGTGTTGCCTCCGTCCGACTCTCTTATCTGAATACTACAAACTTGCTGCGAAAATAGCGCGCAGTTTGGCGCGCAGACTGTTGTTCTCTGCGGTACGTGTCACGCGTTTTCTATGTGCATAGAGCAGCATGCCGACCAGCGTCGCGTAGGAGGGATGTGTCAACTCCGCCGGCATTCGCGAGAGCTGGACAGGGTGGCCGATGCGAGCACGTACGTGCAGAATGCTTTCGGTCACGTCGAGCAAACCGGGCAGGACCGCACCGCCGCCGGTGAGCACGCAACCGGCTCCGAGTGCTCCGAGCACTCCGCCGTCACGCAGGCTGCGGCGCACCATGTCGAAGAGTTCGCGGGCGCGTGGCTCGAGAATTTCGGCGACCATGCGGTGGCGGATCATCACTGGATTGGGGTTGCGGATCTCGATTTCGTCTAGCTGCGGCACGGCGGTGACGACGGCGTGGCCGTAGCGCAGTTTCAGTTGCTCGGCCTGGGCGACGGGTACCTGCAGAACTACGGCGAGATCGTTGGTGAAGTGCTGCCCGCCGAATGGAATGCTGCCGGTGTGGGCGACTGCGCCCTCGAAAAAGACAACGAGTTCGGTCGAGTGCGCGCCGATGTCGAGGACGCAGACGCCTAGTTCGCGCTCGTCTGCGGTCAGGGTGGCTTCGGCGGCGGCGAGAGCTTCGAAGACGGTGTCAGTGACTTCGAGGCCGGCGCGGTTGGCGCAGGTGACGATGCTTTGTTGCGCGCTGCCGGAGCAGGTGGACATGTGCAGGTCGACTTCGAGGCGGCTGCCGACCATGCCGACGGGATCGTGAATGCCGGGCTGTTCATCGAGAACGAACTGGCGTGTAAGCAGGTGCAGGATTTCGCGGTCGGGTGGGAGGGAAACTCCGCGGGCACGTTCGACGGCGATGCTCACGTCGTCTTTGCTGATCTCGCGCATGCGGGTGCCGAAATTGAGGCCAGCGGTGGTGTTGACGCCCATGACATTGGGGCCGCCGACGCCGACCATGCATTCGTCGATGTTGATGCGGACCATCTCTTCGGCCCTGTCGCTGGCGGATTTGACTGCGCGGGCGGCAGGGCCGAGTTCGGCGATGAGGCCTTTGCGCATTCCGGCGGATTCGACAACCGAGTGGGCGCGGTAACGCAGGGCGCCTTCATTGAGGTCGGCAGCCAGCACCCGCGTGTAAGCTGAGCCTACGTCGAGGACTACGATCAGATTTTCCTGCTTCTGGCTCATTGTTCAAGATTCCTGGTCGTCGAATTCGTTCTCAAGTCTCGCTCGTTGCTTTGATGCGAGATGAGCGCTACTGCCCTTGCTTCTCCTGCGCGGCTGAGTGTCCTGCCTTGGCTTTCACGGCTTTTTCGTGCGCTGCCTTAGCCGATTTCAGTTTTGCATTCTTTTTGACCTCAGAGGCTTTGCGGGCGGCGATGCTGTTTTTGGTGGGTGAGGCCTTCGTAGCGCCGGTCTTTGCTGTGGTGGCTGAGACCAGTTTCGTTGATGGTTTGGAGGGTTTCGCCTCTGTTGGGGCGGGTTTGGCAATGGACGTATCTGTGTCGCTGGATTCGGAGACGATCGCCGATGAGGCACCGTTGGCCATTTCCAGGGGAACGTCGCCGCTGTAGCGAAGGTCTACGCCGATGAGTCTCGGGTAGCGGGTGCGCCACTCGGCGATGTGGGTCTTATAGATCTGGAGGCGCTGGAGGAACTGGTCTTCTCCGAAGTGAGCGAGGATGTCGGAGCCCTGCTCGGGCATGGTCGCGCGCAGATCTTCGGGGTCGGAGACGTCTATCTCGGAGACCTGGTCGGTCAGATGCTGGTGGTTCTGGTCGAGTTCGGCTATGAATCGCTGATAGACCGCCATGCGCGCTTTGCGCTCGGCAAGCGAGTCGCGCGCCTTGATGCCGGTGACCACCGGAAACGAGTAGTGGTGCTGAGCCATCATCGTGGGCGGCATGGAGAGAATCACGCCATCGGCGTCGGCCAGCTCGACCTGTTGGCCCTGGCGGACGAATGCGACCGGCGTACGCTCTACGATGCTGACACTCAGGTGATCGGGCAGAAAGCGCATAACGGTGGCCTGCTGCACCCATGGGATGGCCTCAAGCTGCTTGCGCCGTTCGGAGAGCGGGACAAAGAAAATGTTGCGGCCGATGTCTTCGCCGAAGACGGGCAGCACGTCGCTGCGGTTGACTTCGCTCAAGCCGCTCGACTGGATGCTTGCCGCGCCTGCAATGCGGAAATGCGGGTCGCGGATCAGGAACTGGCGCACGACGATGCCGAGGGTGGTGAGGCAGGCAAGGACGATGAAGGCTCCGGTGCCGAGCAGGATTCTGCCGAAGTTGGTGCGGGGGCGCCACCAGGGGGTGCGGGCTGCGCCGAAATTTGTGCGCCGGGGGATTGGGCGACGGTCGATCTCTTCATCAGTAATGGATGGCATGGCGGAGACCACACGACGCCCGCCCCGCTCTCCGGCGAGGACAGCGGAGGGAGCCCGCCATGCTCCGCGCGACACTGTCGCCTGAGGCGCAGCACCGTCTTCGGGAGCCTGATCGTCCCACAACGTCGTTCGATTTGAATAGCTGTTCTTCGCCACGCCCGAGCCAGGTCGTGAGAATCGCCAGACTCCAATATAGCGTTGACGGGGCGGGGAACGGCGGCGAAGTGCTTTGGGGAACCCTGCGGGTAACGCTTTAAGGCGGAGATATCAGGCTCGACTCCACGTTATGCTTGGCTATGCTTCGCTTTCGATTTCTACCCTTACTTGCGCTGGCGCTGCCCATTTTGCTTTCTGCGCAGAAAAAGACACCTTATCAGTACTTCCGAGCCGGTTCGACCGAAGATGTCGTGACGAAAACGCAGGCAGGATTTGCGCTGATGGGTGGTGGCACCGATCTGGATGAGGCTTTTCGCTGGATGTGTGAACGGGCTGGTGGGGGCGACTTTCTGGTTCTGCGCGCTACTGGGGATGACGATTACAACCCTTACATTCAGCCGCTGTGCAAGCTGAACTCTGTTGCGACGCTGATTCTGCCTGACCGCGAGGCGGCGAACGACCCTTTCGTCGCTTCGACAATCGCTCATGCCGACGCCATCTTTATTGCCGGGGGCGATCAGGCGAATTACATCCGTTACTGGACGGGGACTCCGGTGCAGGCGGAGATCAATGCGGCGATCCGGCGCGGTGTTCCCATCGGAGGAACGAGCGCCGGATTGGCCGTGATGGGGGAGTGGGCTTATTCGGCGGAGGGAGATAAACCGAAGGACCCCAATCTGGATGGGCATACGGCGCTGATGAATCCGCTGGGACTTCGGGTCACGCTGGTGCATGGGTTTCTGGAGATTCCGGTGCTCAAGGGGATTATTACGGATACTCACTTCGCCAGGCGAGACCGGATGGGGCGTTTGTTGGCGTTTGTGATCGATGTGATGCAGCCGGAGGGCAAGGTTGAGCCTCCCGGTGCAGAGCCGCAAATTCGCGGCGTCGGGATCGAAGAGAAAGCCGCGGTCCTTCTTGAGCCAGACGGCCGCGCAACCGTCGTCGGCCACGGCGACGCATACCTTGTGGACTCCAAAGACATGGTCGCTGGGCTTGAAAAAGACAGCTCGTTGACCTTGACTGGGGCATCTGTTCTGAAGGTCGCGCCGGGGCACACGTTCAACATCAAGAACTGGCAAGGCGATGGAGTCAGCTACAGCCTTTCAGCCAAGGAAGGCAAGATTCAATCGACGCAGCCCGGAGGCGGGGTCTATTGAAGCACAGGCTCCAGAGCTGCGAGCACCTGGGGGGCTAGTTGGCTTACGTTGCCTGCGCCGAGGGTCATGATTAGGTCGCCGGGGTGGGCCAGTTCTGTAACGCGTGCGACGGCGCTGGGGAAATCCGGCTCGTAATAAGCCTGGGTGTCGCGCACGCGAGTCACCAGCAGTTCGGCGTCGATGCCGGGGATTGGTTCTTCGCTGGCGGCGTAAATGGGTAGAACGGTTACTGTGTCCGCCAGAGTGAATGCATTGGCAAATTCACCCAGCAAGTCGCGGGTGCGTGAGTAGCGGTGGGGCTGAAAGATGACGTGAACCTTGCCGTATCCGCATTCGCGCGCTGCGGCTAGGGTGGCGGAGATTTCAGTGGGATGATGGCCGTAGTCATCCACTACTGCAATGCCGTTGGCTTTGCCGCGAAGCTGGAAGCGGCGGTCGACTCCGTTGAAGCTTGCCAGGCCTTCGGCGATTTTTTCGGCGGAGACTTCGAGTTGGCAGGCGATTGCTACGGCTGCCGTGGCATTGAGGATGTTGTGACGCCCTGGAACTCTTAGCTCGAACGGACCGAGTGGGCCCTTCGCGGTGTGAACCTGAAATCGCCGGAAGCCGCTGACGGCGCAGGCTGGCCGATCTCCGAGACCTGTGCCTCCGTCCAGCACGTCCAGCACCTCAAGGCGATAGTCTGCCTCGGCTGAAACGCCGTAGGTGTAGACGCGGCGTTGCGCGCGGGGCAGGATTTTGGCCAGCAGCGGATTGTCGATGCAGGCTGTGACTGCGCCGTAGAAAGGAACCTTGTCGATGAAGGTGAGGAAGGCGGTTTCGACGTCGGCCATGTCGCGGTAGCAATCCATGTGTTCGCGATCGAGGTTGGTGACGATGGCCAGGATGGGCGATAGCTTGAGGAATGAGCGGTCGCTTTCGTCGGCTTCGGCTACGAGATATTGCGAGCTACCCAGGCGGGCGTTCGAGCCGAGGGCGTCGACGCGGCCGCCGACCACTACGGTCGGATCGAGGCCTCCGGCGGCGAGGACTGAGGCGACCATGGACGTGGTCGTGGTCTTGCCATGCATTCCAGCAACTGCGATGCCGTATTTCAGACGCATCAGTTCGGCGAGCATCTCGGCGCGCTGGATGACGGGAATCTTGCGCGTGCGGGCCTCGACCACTTCGGGATTTTTTGCGCTCACAGCGGAGCTGGTGACGACTACGGATGCATCGCCTATGTGGCTGCTCTCGTGGCCCTCGTAAATGGTGGCGCCCATCTGCGCGAGGCGGTCGGTAACGCTGCTGCGGCGCAGGTCTGAGCCGGAGACCTTCATACCCAGTGTCAGCAGAATCTCGGCGATGCCGCTCATGCCGATGCCGCCGATACCGATGAAGTGCACGTGTTGCTTCTGGATGAACATGGGCAAAACTCAAGGTTACCATCCTGCGAGTGGCGGAGAAGTCCTCTTCCCACCTGCCTCCAGGGCAATTGCTTGAACTGAAAATACGGCCTCGACTGCCGAAAAGCGAACAGAAAGAGTAGAACACCCGGGGTGGGGTACTACTATTTTTGTTTTATCTCCAACTGAATGAATGACATACGGGGTATTTTTGGTACTCAAAAGGGCGCTTTTGGTGCGTTTTTTGCCGTTTTAGCGCGCTTTTTGCTGCGAATCGACCCAATCTGCGGTGGGCAGAAGAGAGCTGGAAATGCTGTGGGGTATCGGCTCCCAGTTCCACTCCAGTATGCGCCGGATCGGGACAATTTCGCGCAACGGGGCGAGACGCGGTGAATGGATGGGCCTTCCAGCTTCTTGCACATTCATGCGATTGCCCTGCACCTGCCCCTCGCACCGCCTGTTGGAACATTTCGGCGGGGTCGGACGTAGTACGCGGAGAAAGTAAATCGAGGCTGCTGCTGCCGCGACAGAATCGATTGTCAGGTGAGTAGTCTTTGCCTGAATTGGCATAGTTAAACTATGCCCAACTATTTGAGAGGTGTGATTTGAAGAATTTCCCTGCAATCCGCATGAGGTTTCTGCTGTTCGCGTTGGCTGCCGGCTGTGCTTTCGGGATGGGTGCGCACGCTCAACTGCCGGCGTCAGACCCGTTGTATCAGACCATTTCCGGGCTCGACACGGCGCTCTTCGATGCCTACAACCATTGTGATCTGGACAAGATGGGCTCGATGGTTGTCGACGATCTGGAGTTTTACCACGACCAGACTGGATTGTCGGTGGGCAAGCAAAGCCTCATCGACGGCGTGAAGAACAACATTTGCGGCAAGGTGCAGCGGGAGTTGGTCGGGTCGCTGGAGGTTTATCCGCTGAAGGGCTACGGGGCGGTTGAGATCGGCGTGCATCGCTTTCGCCATCCGGGAGACCCCAACAATGTGGGCGAGGCAAAGTTCATTCAGCTTTGGCAACTGAAGGATGGAAGCTGGAAGTTGACGCGAGTGATTAGCTTCAACCACAACTCAGTTACGCCTCAGGAAGCGGATAAAACATCGGCCAAATAGCCTGGTCACCCAACACAACTAAGTGCGATTAGTTGCGTGTATTTATTTCTTCGCACTTATGCACTTAGGCTGCAACCTTTGTCCATAGCGGTGTTTGCACTTACCAAGAGGGCGAGTTAAGGGTAACAGCGGTAGACAAGTTACCCACTACAACTCGCAGTCAGGGACTCCTTGAGACAAGAGGAGTCAGGACGAAAGGCAGGTTGCCATGCGGAACATCATTGGACAAATTGGACAAGCAGGACGCAAGTGGATGCTGGGAATGACCATGATTGCCGGGATGCTGGGCGCGGGCGCTGTGGCCGCAAATGCTGCTCCGCTGGAGTTTCATGGCCGGTACGCGGGTGGCTATGCCGAGAGCTATATTCCGCCCTGCCCCGGGGATGGCTACGTATGGACTGCCGGTTATTACGATGGCGGCTACTGGGTGCCTGGAGTCTGGGCCTTCCGCGGGCGCGGTGGTTGGGATCGGGGCGGGTACCGGGGCTACGCTTACGGTCGCGACTTCCACAATGAGCACGAGCGCGAATTCTACGGACGTCATGTCGATGATCGCCGTTCGGACTTTCGCGGCAACCGGGACGCAGGCCGAGGGCATGATAACGGTTATCGCGGTCGGCGCTAAACACCTTTAATTCTGGCAACTAGCTCGGATTTTGAGCCAGTTTTTGCGGCTCCTTCACAAACCAGTGAAGGAGCCGCTTTTTCGTGTTGTGTATCCGGCGGGGCTCGGGCGGCATCCAAGTACAAGGAAATGCAAGTGCTGCACGGAATCTTCGGTATGCACCGCAACTTCCCGTGACAAAGCGGTTTCAATCAATCAGAGTCGCCGGAAACGGCGTACGCTGAGCGGAGGAGTTGCAAAGCTCCTTATCGTGCATCTCATTCATCGAGGCGCAGCGAGTACCGGCAGCAAATGGAGGTCTACAATGCGGAATCTTCGCTTGGTTTTCTTGGCAGCGCTTCTGGCAGTGGTTGTTTCGTTCTCAACTCATGCCCAAGCGCGCGTTTTTGTGGGTGTTGGAATTGGCCCTCTCGTTGCTCCGGTTCCCTATGCTTATGGTCCGCCGGCGTGCGATTACGGCTACTACTCCTACTACCCGTATGACTGCGCAGCTTACGGCTATTACGGCCCTGAATGGTTCAACGGCGGTCTCTTCCTCGGCGTCGGCCCGTGGTACGGACGTGGATGGGGCTATGGATACGGCCGCGGATGGGGCTATGGACGTGGCGGATACGGCTACGGTGGGCGCGGCTACGGTTATGGCGGACGCGGATATGTCGGTGGACGCCAAGGATATGGCGGCGTAGGCCGGCCCGGATATGGTGGCGGACGCCCCGCTTATGGTGGCGGACGGCCTGGTTACGGCGGTGGATATGGTGGCGGCCGACCTGGATACGGCGGCGGAGCACCTCACTCGTTCTCCGGTGGAGCACCTCACGGTGGATTTAGCGGTGGCGGACACGCCGGCGGATTCGGCGGTGGACACATGGGTGGCGGCGGCGGTCATGGTGGTGGCGGTCACCGGTAAGCCTGTTCGATTCGATCAATAAGTTGCATCACTGACATGGGACGAGCTTCGGCTCGTCCCTTTTGTTTTGCGGATTCGCCAGAGCTTTATTTCTGGGGAATCTATTTCTTCGCCAACCTGGCCAGTGTATCTGCGATGCGCTCTGCTGCTCCTGGGTGTGCCTGGCTCTTTGCCTGCTCTGCCATGTTGCGAAGCTCTCGAGGATCAGAAAGCATCCGGAGCAGGGTTTGGAGGAGAATGTCGGAGTTGGCTAGTTGATGCTCTTCCAACATCACGGCTGCGCCGGCCTGCACCATCACTTCGGCGTTGCTGCGCTGATGGTCGTCAGCGGCGGCCGCGAAGGGGATAAGCAATGAAGGCTTGCCTGCCGCGGCCAGCTCGGCGACGGTTGAGGCTCCGCTGCGGGCCATGACGAGATGCGCCGCGGCGAACTGATCGGCCATGTTGTCCAGAAATGCTTCCACGCGCCAGCGCGCCGGATCGGCTCCGGAGGCGGCGTAGGCTGCCCGGGTCGCATCGGCGTGGCGGGCGCCAGCCTGATGCAGCAGGGTCAGTCCGGGAATGGCTTCGAGGAAGGCCGGAGCAAGCGGGGGCATCAGGGTGTTGAAGATGCGTGCGCCTTGGGAACCACCGAATACCAGCAGATGCGGGGGTCCGTCGGGATCGGCTGGCGCGATGGAAAAGAACTCCGGACGTACAGGGATGCCGGTGACTTCGGCGTTGCGAAACCATTTGGCTGCGGGTAGAAAACTTACCGCGGCCGCTTGGACACGTTTGCCGACGAGACGGTTGGCCATGCCGGGCACGGCGTTGGGTTCGAAGGCCATGGCTGGGATGCCGCGCAGAATTGCTGCGCCCATGGCTGGGCCCGAGGCATAGCCGCCAACGCCGAAGACAACGTCTGCCCGGAATTCTCGAATGAGGTGGGAGCAGTAGACCAGGCTTAGAGGAAGACCCGCCAGCGTCTTGAGTTTTGTGAGCAGAGAGACCTGGTTGAGTGGACCAACCTTGATCAGTTCCAGGCGGAAGCCGGCGGCGGGAACCAGTCGCGACTCCATGCCGCGCGCCGTGCCGACGAATAGAACTTCAGCGGCGTGGCGCGCCACCAGTTCGCGAGCGACGGCTAGGGCGGGAATGATGTGACCGCCTGTGCCACCGCCGGCGATGAGGATGCGCGGCTTTGCAGAATCGGACGCGGACAACTCAGGCAATTTAGTCGATCTCGCGAGTTAGGTTAAGCAGGATGCCGATGCTGGCAAGCATGATGCAGAGCGAAGTTCCGCCGGAGGAGATGAAGGGTAGTGGAATCCCCTTGGTGGGAAGCAGCGCAATGACCACGCTCATGTTGAAGAAGGCCTGAATGAGGATGGTGATAGTGATTCCAAAGGCCAGCAGGCGCGCAAACGGGTCTCGCAGCAGGAAGACGGTGCGCAGGCCGCGAATGCCAAGCACGACGAAGAGCAGTAAAATGAGGATCGCGCCGAGAAAGCCGAGCTCTTCGGCGATATTGGCCATGATGAAATCGGTGTGCGGTTCGGGCAGGTAGAAGAGCTTTTGCACACCTTCCATGTAGCCACGGCCCGTCCAGCCACCAGAGCCTACGGCAATCAGCGACTGGTTGATGTGGAAGCCCGCGCCCTGGGGATCGGCCTCGGGATGCAGGAATACTTTCATGCGCGCAAGGCGCCAGGGCACGAAGACCAGCAACGCGGCAACGACCGGAGCGACCGCAGCGAAGATGCCAAGGACATAACGCCACTCCATGCCCGCGAGCAAGAGAATGAGTACGGTCATTCCGAAGATGACGAGAGCTGTGCCGAGATCTGGCTCTTTCACGATGAGCGCGAGGAAAATCAGCGCCGGGACGACGGCGGGAAGGAGCGTGTTCCGCCAGTCTTTGATGGCGTTGAGCCGGGAGTGCAGAAACCAGGCGAGGTAGATAGCCAGCATCGGCTTGGCTATCTCGGATGGCTGAAAGGTGAAGAAGGGACCGAAGCGAATCCAGCGATGGGTTGCGTGTGAGCCCGGCACCACAAAGACAGCCAGCAGCAGCAGCAGGGTGACGGCCATTCCGAAATACACGACCCGTTTGGAGTTATACCGGCGGTAGTCGATGCGCATCAGCAGGACCATGGCTATGACGCCAATCAGCGCCCACAAAGCCTGTCTGCCGAGAAATGTGTAGGGCGAACCGAAGCGAGCCTGGGCCATCACGGCCGAGGCGGAGAAGACCATGGCCAGGCCGACGACTACCAGCGAAAGCGTAGTGAAAAAGAGCCACTTGTCGACGCCGACTCGCTTTGCCATCGAAGTTACCTCTGCCCTTTTGTCTTGTTGCCGTCTCTGCCGGGCCTTTCGAGCACCAGTTGCTTGAAGACTCGTCCGCGATGCTCGTAATTTTCGAACTGATCGAAGCTCGAGCACGCCGGCGAGAGCAGCACCACATCACCGGGATGTGCCGCCTTCCTCGCCGCTTCGACGGCCTTGTCGAGCATTTGGCATGACACGATGGGCACCATGCCGCGAATCTGCGATTCGATCTTGGCGGCGGCCGACCCGATGGTGTACACAGCCTTGACGCGCTTGCGCAGAAGATCGGAAAGATCGGCGTAGTTGGAGTTCTTATCTTTACCGCCGAGGATCAGATGAATGCAGCCGGGGAAGGCAGCGATGGCCTTGGCGGCGGCGTCCACGTTGGTGGCTTTTGAGTCGTTGTAGTACTCAACGCCGTTGTCGGTGGCGACGTACTCCAGGCGATGTTCGACCGCGCGAAAGTTCTCGATCGCTTTGCGAATTTCTCTTACCGGCACGCCTGCCAGTCGCGTCGCGCAGACTGCCGCGAGTACATTCTCGACATTGTGCGAGCCCTTGAGGGGTATCGCTTCGAGAGGCAATATCGGTTCAATTGCGGTGTCATCTGAGGCGCGAAATACTACCTCTCCGCCCTCAACCCACGCGCCCTGAGGTACTGTCTTTTCACGCGAGAACCAATAGATGTTCGCTGCACTGCGAGTGGCGGCGTTCGCTGCGGGCACGTTATCCGCGTTCAACACCAGAAAGTCGGCAGCGGTTTGTGCCCTGGAGATGCGCTCCTTGGCAAGCGCGTAATTCTCAAAGGTGCCGTGCCGGTCGAGGTGGTCCGGAGTTATGTTGAGGATTACAGCGATTTTGGGATGGAAAAGGTCGGTGCTCTCCAACTGGAAGCTTGAGACTTCAAGCACTGACCAGCCTTCGTCGGAGCTCTTCTCGATGAGATCGACGACAGGCACGCCGATATTGCCGCCGACCTGGGTTTCAATTCCTGCAGCTGCGAGGATTTCGCCGGCGAGTGCTGTGGTAGTGGTCTTGCCGTTGGAGCCGGTGATGGCGAGGATATTTCCCTTGAGATACTGCGCGGCCAACTCGAGCTCGCCAATGACTGGCAGGCCGAAGGCTTTGACCTGCACCAGTTCGGGAGTGTCCATGGGAACGCCGGGGCTGACGACGATCAGATCCTGACGGCGAAAGGTGAGCAGGCCATGACCGCCGGACTCGACCATGATGCCGGCGTCGAGCAGAGCCGGAATCTCCTTGGCCAGAGCAGCGGCGGAGCGCATGTCCGACACTGTGACGTGCGCGCCACGCGCGCGCAAAAACAGAGCCGCGGCCAGACCGGACTTGCCCAACCCCACAACCAGAACCTTTTTGCCTTTCAACTCCATCCGAATCCTGACTCCCGGCCAAACCAATCCCGTGCGAGCCTGAGGGCTCGTCGGCTTGCCACTTTCAATTGTGGCACTCAAACACGAGCTGCGGCCCGCATCTAGCGGAGTTTGAGTGTGGTGAGTGCAAACAATGCAAACACCAGTGCGCCAATCCAGAAGCGTGCGATGACTTTTGACTCACGCCAGCCGAGTAATTCGAAGTGATGATGCAGCGGCGCCATCTTGAAGACGCGCTTGCCATTTCGCAATTTGTAACTGCCGACCTGGATAATGACGGACAGCGCTTCGATCACAAAGATGCCCCCAATAAAGGGCAGCAACAGTTCCTGGCGAATAATGACTGCGACAGTGGCAATCGCCCCGCCGAGCGCGAGGGAGCCGACATCGCCCATGAAGACTTCAGCGGGGTGCGCGTTGTACCACAGGAAGCCGATGGACGCGCCCACCATCGCTCCGCAGAAGACAGTTAGCTCGCCCACCTTGGGCATGCGCTGCAATTCCAGATAATCGGCGAAAACTACGTGGCCGCTGACGTATGTCAGCAAGACCAGGGCACCCGCCGCAATGATGGTGCAGCCGATCGCGAGGCCGTCCAAGCCATCGGTCAGGTTGACTGCATTTGACGAGAACACGATGACCAGCGTAACGAAGACGATGAAGGGCAGGAATGCGAGAAATCCAACATGGGTGATCGAGCCTAGCCAGCTCCACGTCAGGTCAGGATGGAAATGCTTTAAGAACGGGACGTTCATTTTTGTGGAGAAAAGTCGAAACTGCTCAAGGACCACCAACCCACAGGCGATCATGAGCGAAACCAGCGTTTGCCAGAACATCTTGGCGCGCGCGGTCAGTCCGAGATTACGGCGCTTGACCACCTTGATGTAGTCGTCGGCAAAGCCGATTGCTCCGAATGCAATGGTCGAAAAGACAACCACCCAGACGAAAGGATTGGACGGATCGGACCATAAGACGGTGGGGAGCAGAATGGCTATGGCAATGAGAACTCCGCCCATGGTGGGCGTTCCCGACTTTTTCTTGTGCGACTCAGGCCCTTCGTCGCGAATGTACTGGCTGATTTGAAACTGGCGCAGCTTCTCGATGACGAACGGTCCGATGAGCAACGCGATGAGAAGAGCCGTAAGCGAGGCAAAGGATGTGCGAAAGGTCAGATAGCCGAAAATGCGGAAAGGGTGAAAGTACGGGAAGAGCTTTTGATACAGCAGCCAATAAAGCACGAGGACTCCAAAGCCAGTGGGCGACTGTTCCCGATTTTACAAGCTGCGGGCCTGTACCGCCCTCGGCGTTGACCGCGCAATTTCTTGATTTGTAAATACCGTCATTCTCAGGTCTGAAATGTTGAGGAATTGCTTGCTTACCTGCGCCACGGTTGGCATATACTTGCCGCCGGGAGAAATCCAGTGACAACTTTGCCACTCAGTCGTTTTGATCGACGCGTTGCTCGAGCCTTACGGCAAGCCTATGGAGGTGCAGGCCGTCCTGATCTTTGTCTTTGAGGGCGAAGATCTGGTTTGCGAAAAGGTCTACTTCGATCACGGAACTGTACTACGGCAGATTTCGGCGGGCAATTGAACTTTTGCTTTTTCCGGAGAAAGCAATCAACATTCCTCCCCCTGATAACCGCCCCCGTGTGATTCCAGAGAGGGCGTGGTTCCCCAATTTACGCAGGAACATCTCACCAGGAGGAAAGACAAGATGAAACGATGGATAGCCCTATGCGCGATCACTGCGCTCGCAATGATCACGGCGGCCTGCAATCAGCCAGCCGACACCCATGACGCCGACGTGCTTGCACTCAAGGACAATGAAACGCAGTGGAATCAAGAGTACGTTTCAAAGGATCTCGATAAGCTTACGGCGCATTATGCTGACGACGCAGTCCTGATGGCCCCGGGAATGCCGGTGAGTTCTGGCAAGGACGCGATTCAGAAAATGCTGAAAGAGATGGTTGCCGATCCGGCGATGTCCCTGAAATTCCAAGCATCCAAAATCGAGGTGGCGAAGTCCGGCGACATCGCATATACCCAAGGCTCGTACACCATGGAGATGACCGATCCGCAGAGCAAGCAGGTCATTCACGATCATGGCAGTTACGTAACGACTTATCACAAGCAGGAGAATGGAACCTGGAAGGCAGTCGCCGATATTGCAACTTCTTCGGTACCGTCACCTACGCCCGCACCTGACCCTGCGAGGAAACACCCGTAGGCGTCGCAGAAACTAAGACTCACTACAATTCATCACAAAGCGGAGGTCTGCTTGCTACGGGCGGGCCCCTCTTTACTCTGAACGCTGCTGGTTTATCGCCTCAATAGCTCGCTCCAGGCGGACACCGCGCGAGCCCTTGATGAGCACGACGTCGCCTGGCTTTAAGTTCTCTTTGAGCCAGGCGCCTGCGGCTTCGGCGTCCGGAAGGAAGAGCGCTTCAAGCCCTGTGACTCCTGCCTCGGTAGCTGCCTGAACCAGATGTGCCGCGTTTCCCCGTACTCCGATGACGATGTCGATTCCAGCCTCAGCGGCTGCCCTTCCAGAGGCTTCGTGGAGGGCCGGGGCATGATCGCCCAACTCCAGCATTTCGCCTGCGATCAAAATCCGGCGTTGGCCGGGGCGAGCGGCGAGAGCCTGGATCATCGACCGCAGCGCTTCAGGATTGGAGTTGTAGGAATCGTTGATGATTGTTGCGCCATTGATTGTCAGAACCTCTCCGCGACGGTCACCCGGTTTTAGCACTTCGAGGGCTTGAATCGCGTCGTAGAGCGGAACTCCTGCCTCGCGCGCGACGGCCAGGGCGGCTGCCGCATTGCTGGCGTTGTGACGGCCGACCAGCGGCAGATGCAGCAGATTCTTAGCACCGCCGGAAAGAACTTCAATCTCAAGACCGCCATCTTCGCGGATAGCGGCGATTTGCGGGTCGGCGCATGGGCCCGCGCCGAAGTAGACTACCTTTCCCGCGAAGTCGCGGCCAAACTGACTCACGTACTTGTCGTCGCAGTTGAGAAAGGCCACGCCGGTGGGAGGAAGCGCCTCGACGAGTTCATATTTGGCGCGGGCGATACCGCCCTGTCCGTCGGAAAAGTTCTCGATGTGCGCGACGCCAACGTTGGTGATTACGCCCCAGTCCGGCGCAGCGATGCGAGCGAGCTGTGCGATCTCTCCCGCGTGGTTCATGCCCATCTCGATCACTGCGAATTCATGCTCGCGTTCAAGCCGCAACAGTTGCAAGGGCAGACCGAAGCCGTTGTTCAGATTGCCCTGCGACTTGAGCACGTTGAAGCGTGCGGCTAAAGCTGCCGCGACTGCATCTTTCGTGGAAGTTTTTCCCGCGCTGCCTGTCACGGCGACAACCCGTCCACCCCAGTGACGTCGAACATGCGCCGCCAGTGCCTGCAAGGCTTGCAACGGATCCTCGACGATGAGCAGCGGCGTTGCCAGAACCCTGTCTGGAAGACCACCTACTCGCGCCACGGAAACAACTGCCGCTACGGCGCCGCGATCAACCGCTCCCGCGATGAAGTCGTGGCCGTCGTGCCGCTCGCCGCGCACAGCAAAAAACAGTTCGCCGGCGCCGATGGTGCGCGAGTCGATCGAATAACCCTCTGCGACGAGCGCACCTACGCCCGAGGCGCTGGCTGGAGCCTCCAGCTTGGCGCCGCAACCCAGAGCGGCTTCAGCTAACGTGAGTTTCACTGCCCTCCACCATAGCCGAGAGAGCGCAATGCCGAAAGAGCAACCTGCGTGTCATCGAAAGAAATTGTTCCGCCGCGCAGAATCTGTTCGTTTTCGTGGCCTTTTCCAGCGATCAACACGACGTCTCCCGGCTTGGATTCTGCCAGAGCGAGCGCAATTGCCGAGGCGCGATCGGGCTCGACCAGATAGCGAACACCAGTTGCTGCAATGCCCGGCAGAATCTCGGCGATGATTGCTTCTGGATCTTCGGAGCGGGGATTGTCGCTGGTGACGACGACAAAGTCGCTGCCCTCGCCTGCGGCCTGCCCCATTCTGGGGCGCTTGGTGCGGTCGCGGTCGCCGCCGCAGCCGAAGAGTGTGATTACGCGCGCCTGCTGTTGAGATGTTTCGGAGCCTGCGATAAGTTGCCGGGCTAAAGCGGTGAGATTACGCAGTGCGTCGTCGGTATGAGCGTAGTCCACGATCACGGTGAACGGCTGGCCTGCGTCCACTGGCTGAAAGCGGCCCGGTACAGGACGCAATTCGGGAACAGCCTTTACCAAATGATCGAAGTTGACACCGCGCGCATGAGCAGCGGCCAGAGCCGCCAGCAGATTAAGTACGTTCACCTGGCCGGCGAGGCCAGACTGCAGGGTCGCGATTCCATGCGGGCTCGCGAGCGTGAACTCAGCTCCCGCGGGGGTGAACCGGATCTGCTCCGCACGCCAGTCGGAGTTTGGGACCAGCCCGTAAGAAACGACCTGTGAACCGGCGCGCTTCGCGGCTGTGGCCAACTCTGGCGTATGCGCATCTCCGGCATTGAGCACAGAAACTCGTGGTGCAGAGTATCGAATTCCATCGAAGAGGAGCCGCTTCGCGGCGAAGTACTCACCCATCGTCTGGTGATAGTCGAGGTGGTCGCGAGTGAGGTTGGTGAAGACTGCAACATCGAAGCCGACTTCGGCTACGCGCCCCTGATCGAGTGCGTGGCTTGAGACTTCCATTACAAGTTCTGTCGCCCCGAGCCCGACGCCGTCGGCCATCAACTCGAATAAGTCACGCGATTCGGGCGTGGTGTGTGCGGACGGCCGGATCTGGCCTGCAACGTGATATTCGATTGTGCCTACCAATACGGACGAACGATTTGCGCTCTGCAATAGCGCTTCGATCAGAAAGGCCGTGGTGGTCTTGCCATTGGTGCCGGTGACGCCGGTGGCGTGCAGCTTCTTTTCCGGATGACCGAAGAAGGTGGAGGAGAGCTTCGCCAGCGCGGTGCGGCCGTGTTTGACGAGCAAGCGGGGCACTTCGGAGTGATGGGCCGCGAGATGATCGAAAGCATCTGCGGAGTCGGTGACGATGCCTGCGGCTCCGGCTTGCAGAGCCTTCTCAATGTAGCGATTCCCGTCGGTGGTGCCGCCGCGCATAGCGACGAAGACCGAACCGGGCGCAACTTGGCGCGAGTCGTACTCCACACCCGTGACGCAACTCTCTCCCGCGGCTGCGTTTTGCGAATCAGGCAAGCCTGGATAGGCGTTGGCAATAAGTTGATTCCAGGTGAGGTTGGTAGAGTTCATCCAGTAATAGATTTTAAATGTCTTATCTCGACGGCGCTGCCTACCGCGCGCAGTGCACGGTGACCGGCGTGCCGGGCTGGACGGCGCTGCCGGCTGCCGGCTCCTGAGATCGCACCAGGCCGCGGCCATCTACTTCCAGAATGAGACCCGCCATGGCTACCTGCTCCACGACCTGTCGGACTGGCATGCCGATCAATGACGGCACCTTGACGGAGTTTTTTGCCGGGAGCGCTACCGCGATGGTTTCCGGTGTCGAAGAGGTGTCGGGTTTAGGCTTTGAATCCACCGCAGTTGTGGTTTTATCCGAGGCTTTCTCCGGCGCTGCCTTTTGATGAGCGGATACCTTGACTTTGACGATCGTCGAGGCTGCGGCATCGGCACGCGCGCTGTCCACCGCTTCACGGAGGGGGTCGTCCGCGGGCAGATCATTGACCGCCGCAACCAGCGCCCTGACATCGCCGGTCTCCTCCTGCTCCGGCTCAACGTCCTTGGCGGAGGGCGCTTTTGATGGAGAGTGAGTGGTTCGTACCTCGATATCATGCGGCACGCCGAGATACTCCAGGGTGGCCTGCGCTACCTGGGTGAATACTGGAGCCGATGCTGCGCCGCCATAGTAGGAAATGCCGCCACCTTTCGGGTCGTCCAGAATCACGGCCACCGCGATGACCGGCGAGTTGACAGGCGCAATGCCAGCAAATGAGGCGACGTGCATGGTCTTGGAATAGGTGTGGGTGGCGGGATCGATCTTCTGGGCGGTGCCTGTCTTTCCGCCTGAGGAGTAGCCATTCAGTTGCGCCTGCTTGCCGGTGCCGTACAACACGACTCCTTCCATCATCTTGCGCATCTGCGCGGCTGCCATGGTGCTGATGACGCGGTGCGCTCCGGTTGGCAACGGATCAGGCAGAGCGGTGCCGGGGTGAAATGGCTGGGCAACGAGGGGAGTGGGCTGGCTCGCCGATCCGTTTGAGGCTTCGGGCTTTTGCTGGGCGGCCATCACAATGTGCGGAGGCAGGTACACTCCCCCATTGGCGATGGTTGAGACCATGGAAACGAGTTGCAGCGGTGTGACGGCGATCTCCTGCCCGATGGCGATGGAGCCAATCGAAGTCGATCCCCACTTAGGAGGAGGACGCAGCAAACCGCGCGTCTCGCCGGGTAGTTCCATTCCAGATCTTGAGCCAAAGCCGAAGTTGTGAATGTACTCGTAGAAGTGATCGGGACCCATCTTGAGGGCGAGCTTTACGGCGGCTACGTCGCTTGAATGTTCAAGCGCCTCGTGCACGGTGATGACACCGTAATGGTCTGACTTGTCGTCGTGGATGGTGCGTCCGTTGAAGGTGATCGCACCGCCCTGGCAATCGATCTTGTCATCTGGCGTGACGACGTGCTGATCGAGAGCCGCCGCATAGGTGACGAGCTTGAAGGTCGAGCCGGGTTCGTAGACGTCGCTGACGGCGTGATTGCGCAGCAGCGCAGGGGTGGTATGGCGAAAGTCGTTGGGATTGAAAGTCGGCCGAATGGCGAGAGCGAGAATCTGGCCGGTGTGCACATCCTGAATCACCACGGTGCCGTTGGCTGCCCGGGTGCGCTGCATTGCCTGATCGAGTGCGCGTTCGGCGAGGAACTGAATGTTCTCATCGATGGAAAGCACCAGGTTTTCGCCCGGCTCAGGCTCCTGCACCGTCGAACCGAGCACATGACGACGCGCATCCACCGCTGCGGAAACGCGGCCGGGCGTGCCATGCAGGCGGGCGTCAAATTTCCTCTCCAGACCGCCAAGACCGTCGTCATCCACGCCAACGTAGCCCAGCACCTGCGCGGCGATTTCGTTGTCGGGATATAATCGCTGAAATTCTTTCTGAAAATAGACACCCTTAAGATTGAGCGCACGGACCCGCGCCGCTACTTCGGGCGTCACCCGGCGCGCGATCCACGCGAAGCCATGGGAGGCGTTGACACGCGCCGCGATCTGCTGCTCGCTCGTCCATCCATCGACGATTGAGTTGCCATTTGCGTCGTGCACGATCTGGGCAACGGCGCGGACGGTGGCCGGCTTGTCATCGATTTCAGAGGGAATAGCCCACACGGAGTCGGACTGGACGGTCATTGCCAGTTCGCGCAGATTGCGGTCGTACAACACCCCGCGCCGGGGAGCAACCTCAAAGGTATGCAGTTGCTGTTTCTGCGCCTTCTCGACAAACTCCTTGTGGCGCACGATCTGGAGCCAGAAGAGTTTGGAGACGATCAGCGTGACCCAAACCAGCAGCCCTCCGATAACCAGCCAGTAGCGCATGCGAAGCATCGGGAAGACTGCCTGAGCGCGATTGCGGAAGGGTCGGGGATTTTGCTGGTTCATTTGAGGTACTCCGAAAGCGGGGCAGGACTCTTACTTGCAACGGGTGCCGGCGATCCTGTGCAGATTGACCAAAGCTGACACGGACCTGACCCGCTCGCCTTAGCGAATCCGGACTGGGCTTGCGGCGTTTGGCGAAACCTGGGCCAGCGCCGGTGCTGCTGAATCGGTGCGATCCGGGACGCGATCGGTCACGCGCACAACCTGATTCGGCTGCAACTCCACGAGGCCCATCTGACGCGCCATCTGGTCGATGCGACGGGGCTGTGTAAGCTGCGCTTCCGAAAGCTTGAGTTGGCGGTTTTGCTCGCGCAGGGACTCGAGTTGCTGCTTCTTTGACTCGACGTTGTAGCCTATCTCGATCGCGCTGAAGTGCTGCAGACCGTAGACCATGATCAGCGTAAGGAGGACCGTGACCGCGGCGGTGAAGATGCGCATTTCGCGGATACGCACCGTGTCGGGCGCTTTAACGAGGCGTGAGTTGTCGATGCGTTTGGGGAAGAAGACTTCGAGGGTCGCACCGCGGCGCAGACGCTGCTGCTCGGCAAAGAGCCGTGCGTTCAGCTCTTCGATGCGCCGGCTGGAGCTGCGTCCACTGTCGAAATAGGTTGCTACATGCGCTGCCATTGTCTTCCCTCTACTTTCGCAGCCTTGGCTTCTTTCCTGAGTGCTGCTTGCGCTGCTCTTTGGTCTTGCTTTTCGGAGCTAACCGCGCGAATCCGGTTAACTGCCTGCCTGAACCCTGATCCTGATATTCCTGTTTCGCTGCGCTTTGTCCCGGTTCCGTTTTCTCTGCAGCCCGCAGCTTGGCGCTGCGTGCTCTTGGATTACGATCCGTTTCCGCTTCATCGGCTACAACCGGCTTGCGGGTTAACACTGTCCAAATGCCTTTGGCGCCTACCTCGCGCAACACATCTTTGGCGATGCGGTCTTCCAGTGAATGAAAGCTGATGACTACGAGACGGCCTGAGGGCTTAAGCAACTTTGGTGCGGCCTCGAGCAGTTGGCGAATCTCATCCAGCTCACGATTTACGTGAATACGAAGCGCTTGAAAGGTCCTGGTCGCCGGGTGAATCCGGTCAGATTTCAGTGCCGGGGCGCTTCCTGCAACGATGCGGGCTAACTGCCCCGTCGTCGTTACCGGCCGCGCCCTGACAATGGCTCTGGCGATTCTCCGCGACCTCCTCTCTTCTCCGTATTCGTAAATGAGATTGGCGAGATCGCTCTCGTCCATCTCGTTTACCACTTGTGCGGCGGTCAGACTCTGGCGCGTATCCTGTCGCATATCCAGCGGTCCATCCGCCTGAAAACTAAATCCTCGCTCTGCTTCGTCGATCTGCATGGAGCTAACGCCAAAATCAGCCAGCAGTCCATCCAGAGTTCCCGGCTCGACGTGCTCGGCAACCGAGCTGAAAGCCTCGCCGATCAACGTCACTTTCGGCATTCGCTCCCCAAGCTCTTCAGCCAGGACCTTCAATCGCTCCTCAGCGAGTTCCAAAGCCTTGGGATCACGATCGAAACCGATCAGGTGTCCATTCGCTCCAAGCAGCCTTGCGATCTGGCTGGCGTGGCCTGCGAGGCCGATCGTGCAGTCGCAGTACGTACCACCCTCTCGTACAGCGAGGTATCGGATCACATCCTGAGAAAGAACCGGCACATGGCGTCGATTTTCTTGCGTCATGTGTTCCCCCTTGGGGGTACTTGGGTGGCTTAGGATTCCTGCGCCTTGCGGGATTCCGCTGCCGCCAAAACCTTGCGTGCTTCCGCCATGCTCATCGGCCTGGCAACTTCACTTGTTGTCCCCAGCAGGCTTGCAATCTCCTGCTCGGCTTCCTGCTCGACCTGCAACATGAGGTATCGCTGCTGGCCAGTGACTACCACGTCCACATTCACCAGACTGAATCGCTCGCGAATCTTGCGCGGCAACATCAGCCGGTCCTGCTTGTCGATCTCAACTACACCGCCGAAGTAATTGACTACCCGCATCCAGGTGGTCTTCGCTTCGTCTTCTTCAGGAAGAGCCGCTTTCTTTGCCTCTTCCTTCTCCCACTCCTGCATGGGCCAGATCTCGGCAACCTTGCCATCTCGCGAAGTTATGAAAAATTCGGCTCCGTAGTTCTTCTCGGCTACCAGCTTCATGAAATCCGCCGGCAGCTTGAGCCTTCCTTTGTCATCGACCTTCGCTTCGTGAGTGCCGCGAAACATTCCCAACCTCAAATCCGCAGTTCATAGCCGCGCAACCACAGGAGTATGGTTGAACAGGACTAATAGTACCCGAGATTTGAGATTTTTGCTCCATTTCACTCCAAAAATCTCCACCAGAGTATCGAAACTTAGGTCATGTGCGATTCACAGATTTTGACGTTTCGCCCTAAGTTTCGGGCAGTTTGAGGCCGCTGGACGGGATATTGCCCCGGGCACTACTACAGACAGACGCGGCGGTGAATCCCATACAACATCTGGTGTTTACTTACTTGGGTCGGGAATGCCGTGCAAAACCGGCCTGGACCGCAAACGATGCCCGACCAGGTAGGCCAGTACAGCCAGATTCACCACGAGAAGCGTAACTCTGAACCACGTGACGCGATGGGTGAGCTCGATAATTTCGAACGGAAGGAAGGACGCCGTGATGAGTGCAGTCAGGTATTCGGCCCAGACCTGCTCGAAAAACAAACCAAATCCCTCAATCAGTCCGATCGCTGCGTAGACGAACATAAAGGCGCTGATGCGGCGAAGCATGTGGTCATCAAGCAGCGTCACCTTGCCGAGCAGAAACGTAACGAGGCGGCCTTCCGAGTCAACCTTCAACTTGTCCGCGAGATTGTTGAGCAGCTCGGCGAGATCTTTGTGCAGCAGCTTCAGCGCGCCGAAGCCCACGCTCACCAGCAGCGCCGCCTGCAGCACTTTGTAGGCGGCGATCAATTCCAGCCATCGGTTGCGCTTCTTGCGATCTCGAACCAAGGACACTTGCAGTTTGCTCCTGAGATGCGCAAAATCCGAAGCGGCACTCTCTGATTCATGACTGGCGGTCGTGCGCATTCTGCACAGCCAATTTTCAGTCTGAATACCTTTAAGTTACCTGACTATTGCGGGTTCGCACCAATTTCCTATTCTGCTGTCGACGGAGCACGTGATTTGCAACGACCTGTACTCGCTGCGTTGCCGCAGGGCTGGGATACTCTTGAGCTACGTAGACGCGAGGAAACCCACACGTCATGCCCCAAACCCTTCATAACAGCCAGTGGGTTCCCTTTCCGGTTGAGCTGGTCTTCGCTTTTTTTGCGAATCCAGCAAACCTGCCGCATCTGATGCCGAAGTGGCAGCAGGCCAGGATTGAGAGTTCGCGCTTTATCTCCCCTCCCGCGCGGCCAGTCGCCGTCGACCCTGCGCTGCGCTTTCAAAGCCCTGCCGCAGGTGCTGGCTCGGAGATAGTAATCAGCTTTCGTCCCATTCCCGGAATCGGATTTCGCATTGGCTGGCTGGCTCGGATTACCGAATTTGTGTGGAACAGCCACTTCTGCGATGAACAGCTCAAAGGCCCCTTTGCGTCATGGAGGCATTGCCACCGCATTGCGCCGGAAACTCGCAATGAGGTCGCCGGCACGCTGATCGTCGATGAAGTCGAGTACAGCCTTCCGCTGGGACCGCTTGGAGATTTGGGGAATGCGTTATTTGTAAGGCGGCAGATGGAAAAGACCTTCGAATACAGGCAGCGACAGTTGGAAACGATTCTGCCTGTAGCGGCGCGGCAGGCTACGCGGCGCAGTTAGGCTGTCAGGTTCAATCCCAAAAACGAATGACCTCCAGCCGAGCTGGAGGTCATTGCATTCTGGTCAGACTCGCGACTAGAAGTGGTACGCCACTCCGATCGTCGGGTTGTAGATGTTGTAGTAGCGATTGGTAGTGAGCGGGCTGTAGCCGAAGTTGGGCACCTTGGAGACGATGCCGCGGTATTCCGCGCGAATATCAAAGCTGGGGCTGATCTCGTAGGCGACACCGGCTCCGTAGAGTCCCACGATTGTCGTCTGCGACTTCACATCCAACGTGGTGGTGGCAAGATTGCGGATATTGCCCCAGAGCAGGGCACCGCCACCGGCCTCGACGAATGGATTGAAGTTGTGGAAGTTGAAGTTGTAGACGTACGCCGCCGTAACTTCCTGTGTCCGGTTGTTCACCTGGTAGTTGTAGGAGGGCGCCACATAGTGAATCCCGTTTTGCGAGTAGCCGTAGTTGGCCTCCACCGCTCCCCGCGGCGTAAGCATAAAGCGATAGCTGATCAGCGCGCCAAGGCTGCGCTTGGCACTCACTTTGACGTCGGTTGAGCTCGAGACGAAAGGCTCAATGAGAACAGATCCACTGACGCTGACATCCTGGCGGCTTTCCTGGGCTCGACCTGCGGCCGCGGAAAGCGTCAGCAGGAGTGCAAGTAGGGCAAATTTCTTCATTCGGTCGTGAACCTCGCGACTGCCCGGCCTGGCCTCGCGGCCCAACGGAGCATGTCAGTCATGTCGATCTTGACGATCTTGTCGGTAGACGCAAGGAAAACTGCGCCACCTATCGAATTGTAAATGGCCGGAACGGTCCAGAACGGTTGATGACGTTTCAGAGCAGTTCCAGAGGGTCTGAGAGCAAACCTTTCAAAGTACAAGTGATTGCGGAATTGCCGGTTGTCAGAATAGACGCAGGCGCGCCGTGGACGAAAGCCGAGAACATCCGCGGTTCGTCCGATTTGCGCCGGTGTGACGGGTCGCTCTCGATGCTGCTGGGGCTTGCAGGCGACCGCTTCCCCAAATGCGGGTAAATGTGGAGAATGCAGAAGTCACTCAAAACCACCCGCGCCTGCACCCTTCCTTCCGATTGAGACGGGAATCCATGGGGATGGCGGTAAAGGACTATTGATGCACTCTCCGTGGCTCGGCGAATTTCTCGGTACCTTTGTCCTCATTCTCCTGGGCAACGGCGTCAACGCAAGCGTCAGCTTGCGCAAGACCTATGCGGAAGGCGCAGACTGGATGGTGGTCACGACGGGCTGGGCGATCGGAGTTCTTTGCGGGGTGCTGACGGCGCAGGCCTTTGGCAGCGCTGGCGCAAATCTCAATCCGGCAATTACTTTCTCGAACGCGGTCAGCAGCGGAGATTTCTCCCCACTTCTCTCATTCTGGTCTGCACAACTGCTGGGCGCGATGGCCGGAGCCACGCTGACGTGGCTTTTCTTTTATCCGCACTGGAGCGAGACAGAAGGACACGGAGCCAAGCTGGGCGTCTTCTGCACGGCCCCCGCGATTCCGCACCTGCCTTCGAATCTGTTGGGTGAGGTCACGGGCACCTTCGTCCTGGTGCTGGTTGCGGGCGCAATCGGATCGCACGGAGTCTCAGCAACTGGCCCGGCTCCCGGCGTGGGCCCGTGGCTGGTGGCTTGCCTGGTTTGGGGGATAGGGCTCTCGCTCGGTTCGACGACGGGGTATGCCATCAATCCGGCTCGTGATTTCGGGCCCAGGCTGATGCATTTTCTATTGCCGATAGCGGGAAAAGGGCCTTCCAACTGGCGCTACTCATGGGTGCCGATCGTTGGAGACCTCACCGGCGCTGCTTTGGCCGGCTTGCTGCTGCGGTGGGCGCACCTGTAGCCGGAAGAGACCGAATTTACCCGCAGTCAAGAAAATCTCTGACTTCATTCACAAAAAATCGAGATTTCTACGCATATACAGGTGTGCAGCTAAGAATCGGGCGCGCCAATCAAGCGAGGAAATCTGATGGAATTGAAGTTCAGCAGCATGCGGGATAATCAACGCGAGCCGCGCTCGCTAACTCCGGTTGCCATCTCCAGCGGGAGGTGGGACAATGGCGGTGATTCCGAGCGCCCCCACTCCGCGTCACGCCAAGGTATGAAGCTCTGCCCTATATGCGCGACCTCGTATCCGGCCGGCCATCGCACGTGCCCCACGCACGGCACGGTGCTGGTCGACGCTCCTGAATTGCCCCCCGGCACCATGATCCGCGACTGCTACCGGATCGAACGCGTGCTGGGCAAGGGCGGCATGGGCACCGTTTATCTGGCTGAGCACACGCTGATGAACGAGCCGCGTGCGCTTAAATTTCTTTCCAGCACCCTGGCTTCGAATCCGCTGTTTGTGCAGCGCTTTGTGCAGGAAGCTAAGGCTGCCACCAAGCTGCGGCACATCAATATCGCGCAGACCCTGGAACTCGGCCAGTCGGAAGACGGCAGCTTTTACATCTGCATGGAGTTTGTAGACGGCCCCAGTCTGCGCGCGCTGCTTGAGCAGTCGCCGGGCGGTCTGCCTCCGCAGCGCGCCTTCAACATCGTTCATGGCGTCGCCGAGGCGCTCGGAGCGGCTCATGCCAAGCGCATGGTGCATCGCGACATCAAGCCTGAAAACATCCTGCTGGCGTGGACAGCGGATACCGAGACGGCGAAGGTTGTCGATTTCGGCATTGTTGCCATGAGCGACAGCGTGGGCCGGCTTACCCAGACCGGGCGTCCGCTGCTTACGGCGGAGTACGCGGCGCCGGAGCAATGGCGCGGCGTGATCCCCCCTTCAGAACTGGATGGCCGGACCGACCTGTATGCGCTGGGCTGCATGTTTTTTGAGATGCTGACGGGGCAGTTGCCATTCCACTCCGACAGTTACGAGGGGTGGTTTGAGCAGCACGTGCATGCCAACCCGCCCGCGCCCAGCTCGATTCGTCCTGAACTGGCTCGCTTTGCCGGGCTGGATGCGCTGGTGCTCAAGCTGCTGGCCAAAGATCGAGACCAGCGTCCGGCCAATGTTGACGAATTTCTTGTCGAACTGGACCGGGTCATCTCCGCTCCAGCTCAGGCTCCTTCTTCGTTCACCGACCCATCGAAGCGTAAACAGACGGTTCTGGAAGTTCCCTATCAATCTGGCCCTTCGTATTCGCAGCCTGCAGCTTCAACCGATCCCACGCGCAACCTCTCGAATCCGCAACAGCAGTTCAACAGCGGTCCGGCCGCGATACAAACGCCTGGCCAGATTTATGGACAGTCAGCGGGCCCGGTAATGGGTCAGGTGATAGCCCAGCCGGGAGCAGCCGCAGGCTACGTGTTTTCGAACTCGAAGCGGACAATGCTCAAAGCAATGGCCACCTTCGTATTCATCATGATGCTGGTGGTCGTGGTGGTCGCGATCGTCCAGAGCTATGAGCGCACCCATCAGGTCGATACCGCGACCCAATCGCAGCCTGAAACCACCACGCAGCCTGACTCCGGTACAACGCCGACCGTTGTAACACCCGAGATACCCAAGCCGCAGCCGCAGGTGCGCATTCCTTCGTCGCCGCAGCCCACAGCGACGGATGCCAATGCAACTGCCCAGAAGGCAATCGCTCTGTATAGCGCAAAACAGTATGTTCAGGCGCGGCCGTTGTTCGTTGAGGCCTGCGATGGCGGACACGGGGATAGCTGCGACTATCTCGGCTGGATGTACCAGCACAGCATGGGCGTCGATCAGGATTACAGCCGCGCTCTCAGCCTCTATCACAAGGGCTGCGGCATGGGCAGCATGGCTGGATGCAGCAACGAGGGAGTGATGTACCAGGACCATCTCGGAGTCGCGCAGGACTATTCGAGAGCGGTGGGGCTGTACACACAATCCTGCAATGGCAACTTCGCAACGGGTTGCGACAACCTCGGCTACATGTACCAGTTCGAAGAGGGTGTTGCGAAGGACTATCCGCGCGCTGTCTCCTTGTACGAGAAAGCCTGCACCGGCGGCAGCATGAACGGCTGCAAGAATCTCGGCTGGATGTACCAGTACAAGTTAGGCGTGGATCAGAACTATTCGCGAGCCGCTAACTTATACGACAAGGCCTGCGACGGCGGCAACATGGAAGGCTGCAATAACCTCGGCTACCTTTACCAGCACCAGCAGGGTGTTCCGCTTGATTACTCCAAATCGCTTGTGCTCTACAAGAAGGCCTGCGATGGCGACCTTGCAAGCGCCTGCAACAACCTGGGCGTGATGTACGAAGACAAGCAGGGAGTGGCTCAGGACTACACTCGAGCGGCTCAACTCTATTCCAAAGCCTGCGACGGCGGCAACGCCAACGGCTGCAGCGATCTTGGCGATCTTTATCGAACTGGCAACGGCGTTCCAAAAGATACCGCCAAGGCCCGCGCGCTGCTGACCAAGGGCTGCAATATGGGCAATAAATGGGGTTGTGACAAGCTGAAGGAAATGTAGCAACTCCGTTTGGCACTTAGTCGTAAGTGCCCGCGTAGCTTGTTGGATAGTTAGATCGGTTGCGGAAATCTTCGTCATTTGTATTCCGATCAAAATCATTTTTTGGAAAGGCAGCATGGCCATCGTAGCCACGGTAGGCGCCAGGATTGGCGATTACATCCTGGTCAGAAAGCTCGGCGAGGGGGGCATGGCCGAAGTATGGCTGGCGCGCCACCATGCCACCGCGCAACTGCGGGCCTTGAAGTTCCTGAACACACAGTTTCAGGGCATTCCCGAGGTTGAGGCGCGCTTTCAAAACGAGGGTGAAAACCAGCTCGTTCATCCCAACATCGTTCGCATCTACGAGGTCGGACAGCAGGACGGAAGCAGCTTTCTGGCAATGGCGTTTATCGACGGCCGCGATCTTGAGAAGATCATGGACTCGCGCCGCGGACCGCTTACCGTTCCTGAAGCTGTCGATATGGCGATGCAGATTCTTGCCGGCCTGGGATTCGCTCACGCGAACGGGATTGTGCATCGCGACATCAAGCCCTCAAACGTGCTGGTAAACGACGAAGGTCAGGCTTATCTGATGGACTTCGGCATCGCAAAGGCCTTGCGAACCGGCCGCAGCATGACTCAGGTAAATTCACGGCTTGGCACGCCGGACTACATGAGCCCGGAACAGATTCGCAATCCTCGCGACGTCGACAGCCGCTCGGATATCTACAGCTTCGGTTGCCTGTTTTACGAACTGCTGACGGGCTGGCCGCCCTTTGACAGAAACGCTGGATACGAAACCGAACATGACGTGAAGGCCGCGCATGTAGGCGAGCCGCCAATGCCCCCGATGCAGCGTAAGAGCGGACTGCCAATCGAGTTGGACGGAATCGTGCTGCACTGCCTCGCCAAGGCCAAGGAGGATCGTCCGCAGAGCTGCGAGGAAATCATCGATGCGCTGAATGCGTATCGCCTCTCAGTCACACGCTCACGGCAACTCTACAGCACCGCAGCGGTTGTTGGACCGCCCAAACCATCAACAGGTCCGGGCGTGGCGAGTCCGGGCACGACCGGTTCGGACGTCGCGAGTCCGGGCGTTGCTGAACGACGCGAACCGGTTGTCACGCCGCCAAACTTTCCGCCGCTCCTCCCGAAAACCCCTCCTCCCTACACCTCGGCCCAACCGCCTCCGCTTACTACTTCAATCAAGCCGGTCTCTACAACCGGATCTGGTCTGGGACAGCAGAGCCGCACGCCGACTGTTCTGGATTCGCCTGTGTTCGCGCTGCCCCCGGGCAGTTCTATAGCTCCCGGACCGGCCACGACGGCGGGTGTATCGACGCCTCCACCGCTGCGCTCAGATACCTACAAACCGGAGACAAAAAAGGGCCCCCAGAAACTGCTCATTGCTATTGGAAGCTTGTTGCTGCTCGCAGCGATCGGCGGCGGCGCCTGGATCGTATTTCACAAGCCCACTCCAAACCCTTCGCCGGATTCGTCGACAGACTCGGGACAAAAGAAGGATGGGAGCTCAACCGTCATTCCCGAACAGGCTCCAGATCCCGGGCAGAAGCCAACTCCCAATCCGGGCGACAGTGGCAAGATACTTCCGACCAAACCCGTACCGGGCGAAAAAACAGACCCGCATAGCAAGAAACCCGACATCATTTTTCCCGGACCTGTTGACCCGAGTCCAAAGACGCCTAGAACGGGTACTTTTACGTGGACAGGGAACATAACGTCGCCGGCGCAGCACATGGTGACGATTTACCTCACCAATCGATCGGCAACCGTCGGGTCTGTCGGCGGATTAGTCCCGCCGCTGGGACAAAGCACGGTCACTATCACGTCTGGAAACGCGCAGGTGATCGCTCAGCCCGATTCCAGGACGAACTACAGCACCTTCAGAATCTATGTACCGGGCGACGGAGAGCAACACGTATCCATCCGGTGGTCAGCACCTCTCTCATCGGAACCTTCAAGTTAGCCGGTTCCTCGGGACTAACTTGCCCTGGACGATCTGAGCGGAACGGCGCTCCCGTATATTTGTAGTGACTGAAAATAGCAGGGGGAGCGGTTCATGGATTCGGCGCAGATCACGCAACTGCTGCAAGACGCCAGTGAAGGGAATAAAGAGGCTTCCGACCGCCTCATCCGTGTCGTCTACGCCGATCTGCATCGGCTCGCCTCGCGTTACCTGAGCGGAGAGCGGCCGGGGCATATACTGCAAACCACCGCCCTGGTCAACGAGACCTACTTTAGGCTCTTCGGCGGTGAGCCGCTGAAGCTGAACAACCGCACACATTTCTTCGCGGTCGCGGCCACTCAGATGCGCCGAATCCTGGTGGACGACGCACGCAGTCGCAGAGCCCGGAAGCGCGATGGCGTTCAGATTGAGCTGGACGAGGCCTTTCACGTCGCAGCCGGAAAGGACGCGGAAGTCGTAGCGCTGGATGACGCGCTGAATCAACTCGCCGAACTGTATCCTGAAAACGCCAAGGTCGTGGAGTTACGCTTCTTTGGCGGATACACCAACGAAGAGACTGCCGAGATCGTTGGCGAGAGTGTAGCAAAAGTTCGCCGCGACTGGGAGTTTGCCCGCGCCTGGCTGTATGACAAGCTGGCGGCTAGTTAACGAGCTACCTCGTTATTGGCTTCCCTGCAAACTCTCATGCGCCGCGGGATTTTGTTCTAACTGCGCTTCGATGAGTTTCAAGACGCCTGCGACCTCTGCGCTCTTCTTTAAATTGTCAGTTGCAGTCAGCGTCTTCACCGCTGTCATGCATGTTCCCAGGGCCTGCGACGGATCGTTGAGGCTCTTTCGATCCGGATTCCACTGCGTCTTTGCAACAGCCAGATAAGCTCGGCCAAGCGCAGCCATCGTCGGCGGATCATCGCCCGCCACCTTCTGCACGTCGGAGAAATACGACAGGCTCTGCTGCGCGAGATTCTTCGTTACGGCGCGAGGTAAGAGATGACTATCAAGCATAGCCGGCGTCTTTGCCTCGTAGTCTGAGGTAAAGCGATCGACGTCGCTCCGCAACTGAGCGTGTGCTTCGTGAACGGGCAGCGTTTTGGCGCGCTCGGCGTTGATCTTGTTTTGTTTGAGCTCGTTCTCGAGAAACTGATTCCTGCTGTACTCCTGGTAGGCATACCAGGAGGCGACGCCGGCCCCTGAAAGGGATATGCCTATGAGCACAATCGCCGCGATCCTCATACGGTAACGGCGCACATTTTTGCTCAGCAGATAAGCCTTGCTCTCGCCGCGCGCTATAACGGGACGGCCTTTCTGGAAGCGCTCGATATCTGCCGCAAATTCGGATGCGCTGGCATAGCGGCGCTCGGGTTCCTTGCGCAAAGCCATCAGCAAAACTGAATCCATATCTCCGGCGAGTTGCGGACGAATGGAAGCGAGCAGGTGGCCGGGATCGGCTTCTTCAGGCAACGGCTGCTGGGTGCTTGGCTTGGCCGGAATCTGCGTCGAAACGGTAGTGAGAATCTCGGGCAGCCCCAATCCATCGAACTTGAGCGGCCTGACGCCGGTGAGCAGTTCGTAGAGCACTACGCCAAGCGAATAGATATCCGACGCGCGCGTCACCGTCTTCGAAGCGATCTGTTCCGGACTGGCGTAGCCGGCGGTCAGAATCGGAAGCCCGGTGGTCACTGTGCTCTGTAGCCCGCCGTCCAGTTTTGAAACGCCAAAGTCGAGTAGCTTCACCTGACCGTTGTGGGTTACAAGGATGTTCGCGGGCTTCAGATCGCGATGCAGCACGTTGTTGTCATGCAGGTACTGCACAGCCTCGCAGGTCTGACGAAAGAGATTCAGCCGCTGCTGCATATTGGCGCGGTTATCACGGCAGAAGATGTCCAGGGCGAGCCCGTCGACGTAATCCATCACAAAATATGGCAGCCCATCAGCTGTTTCGCCGCCATCAATGATTCGCGCTATGTTCGAGTGATCCAGCCGCGCAAGAATCTCGCGTTCCTGAAGGAAGCGACTCTTCAGAGGGTTGGTTTTGAGCTCGGGACGGATCACTTTCACCGCGGCCAGACGTCGATAAACTTCGTCCGAACGCATGGCCAGATACACCACGCCCATGCCGCCCGAGCCGAGCTCCCGGAGCACGCGGTAGGGGCCGATCATCATGCCTTCCTGCAGTGCCGGGCTGGCGCGCTTGAATGCCGGCTCGGCCAGAAACCCCTGGCCGCTTGCTCCAGCGGCGTGCAGCAGGCGCAAAACGCTCGAGATCACTTCCGGATTCCCCTGCGCGCGCCGCTCGACCCACGCCTTGCGCTCGGCCGCAGGCAAATCGCTGGCGGCGTCGAAGAGCTCTCGTATCAGGCGCTGCGTGCTGTCCGTCATCGCAAAGATCCCTCCGAGTTCGGGGCGGCAGAAACACGCAGCTCCGCCGTCCTTATTAGAATAGCGAGATAATTCAGCGTAGCTGCTCAAGATCATTGTTGCGCAGGGCCGCGCGCGATTGCCGCTCTAGTAGGTGCAGGGGGACTACCATGAAATTCCTACGCCAGACGCTTGTTTTCATCTTGCCGCTTGTACTGGTTGCCTTCTCAACGACGATTTCGCACGCACAAACTGCGGACGCCGCCACCGCCATCAGCAGCCCCTTTGGCCAGATCAGGGTTAACGAAACCCGCGTCGCCGAGATAGATACTTCGCATCTTCGCGTGAGTGTCGACGCCACGATTACCCCCACCCGCAAAGTCACCTTGCAGGATCTGCGCCTTGTGTCGCTGCGGCTGAACGGCCTTCCTGTCTATGCGGAGCCTGTCTCGCAGCCTATCGAGCTCGAGAAGGACAAAGAGATTGCGCTGCCGCCGATGTATGTGACCGTGCAGTTTCGCGATCTGACCTCTGTCGCGCCGATACGGGAGATGATCGAGAAGCAGACTGTTCATGTGCAGGGTCAGGTGATCGCGGCGGTCAAGATGAGCTTCCTCGAAAAGCTGGCTCTGCATACCCAGCACCCGCAGGTATCCGTCACCGTGGCTCAGGACGTCCCTGTGGACTTTGGGGTATCTCCGTTAGAGCGTCAGGTAGCGCTGGGTGCGCTGTCAGTTATCGAATTCGGTTTGCAGCATACGGCTTCGACACGCAAGAGTCTGCCGGGATTCGAATCTCCGTGGCTGCGCGACCTCGAGTCGCAGGCTAAAACGAATCTGCTTGAGGTTGAGAGCAGTTATACGTTGAAAGAACACGACACGAGTTATCCAGTAACTCAGGATCAACTGGGGTTTCGCCTCTCTTCCGGACAGGTGATTGCGACCGCTGAAGCCAGGTCGCCGTGGGAGTACGACGTCGAGTTTCAGGACAGGATCAAATCCGGCGACACAAAGCTGGTCAAGAACAGCGCCGAGATTGTGTTATTTTCGCCTGCCAGCAAGTCGGCGGCAGGCATAGCCGATACGCTCTCGCTTACTCGCAAAGACTTCACGCTCAGCGAGCGCGGAAACGCGGACAAAGATTCGCTCATTCTTCAAAAGGATGGGAAAGACGGACTCACCAAGGTCAGCGTGCGCCGCCGCGCGTCACCGGACGCCTTGTCGGTGATCGCCTTGCAGGCGGTTCCGCCCGCTGGCGGATTCACGCCTGCCCCCGCTGCCATCACGCAGCAGGATAGCTGGGAGAAGGTGGCCGTCTTTCGCCTGATTTCGAATAGCGCCACGGGCAAGGATTCCATCGAAGTGGTTCAGATCTCAGGCCGGCGCGACGGAAAGGGAATCCATTTCGATCAACCGGTGGATTCATCGTTCTACGGATCGCCCATTCTGGCTCCCGAAGGTGTTATCGGTATCGTGCAGGACGAGCGGGCGGGTGCCTTTCTTCCCTCCGACCTGGCGAGCGCGGAAACTCACTAAGTCCCGCGCTAACTCAAATGCATAGCTTCGCGACTATCCCTGCAATACGACTTAGAACAGGTGAGGCTTTGGCGTCTGCGGATGGCTCGAATTGGTATGCGGATCAGTCTCCGAGTCCGTTGCATTGGTGGGCCCGTTGTCAGTGGGAGGAGTGACCGCCGATGGTGCTGTGCCTTTGGGAGCCTTACTCGCGAGAAATACAACTACTTCAAATTGTTCTCCACAAGCCTTGCTGACCTCGGGAGGTATCGGTTGCGGCTCCGCACCGGCAACGCCGGGACTGTCTCTCAGTACCGGTACACGCTTCACGACTTCGGCCATTAATCCGGGCGTGTGAGTTCTCGTGAAGACCTGGGGCGTTTCTTTGGCAAAGTGAGCGCAGTCAGGATTGTTGTCGTGCTTGATGGAAACAATATTCCACTCAACCGCACCGGGAATTGCGGAAACGTGGTCCAGCTTCCTGTTGTCTCCCACGATGGCAACCTGCTTCCGCGTATCCGGAGCTGCCGGGGGATTTGGAGGAGCATTGTCCGGCTTGGTCTCCCCTTGCTTGCCATCCCCCTTCTCCCCCCTTGGCTGTGTCGCGTGGGTGGGAGTCTTTCCAGGATCTTTGGTTGGGGACGTAGCTGCCCCGCCGGGTTGCGGTCCACCGGAGGGGTTGGTAGCAGCAGGTTTCGGGTTGCTCCTCAAGCGGTCGGCAATGCCAAACCAGTTCTTTGTGTAGGCGGCGATGCCCAGTCCAACGCAGCCCAGCAACAGCAAGGCAATGGCCGCAAGTTGCAGCTTGCGGGCGCGATGGTCATGGAAGGCATCCGCGTGAGACGTACCACGCACTGATCCGCCACGCACCGCGGGCGTCGCGACAGCGGCGGGTCCATTCCCTTGAACGCGAATAAATTCAATTCCGATATTGTCGAGCCCGCCGGCGGCCAGCGCCTGGCTGAGCAGCGTGTCGGCAATAGTCTTCACCGACAGGCTGGCGTCCGTGGCAACCGCCGCGATATCGGCATCCCCCACATATCCCCAGAGCCCGTCGGAGCACAGCAGCAAAGCGTCGCCGCTCTGCAACGGGACACGATCGATCTCAATTTCGACTTCCGGGCGATGCCCCAGGCTGCGGGTCAGCACCGATGCGTCTGGATGATTGCGTGCCTCTTCCTCCGTAATAAGGTTGCGATTCAGCAACGCCTGCACAGCCGAGTGGTCGTTGGTCACCTTCTGCATACGGCCATTGCGAATCAGATAGGCGCGACTGTCGCCGACGTGACCGATCCATGCCACAGGGCTGGCCACAGGACCGCCATTGCCGTTGAGTTGCAACAGCGCCAGCACCACGGTGGACCCCATGCGCTGGGTGGTCGAATCCCCTGAATTCGCAGCATTATGGATCGAAGTATTGGCATAGGTACACGCTTCCTGCAAAGCCTGCTCGGGCGGGTAGCCAGCGGCTTTTATGGCAAGCTGGCCGTGGAAGCCGTCCACAACCATGCGCGACGCCGTAGCGCCGCCCTGATATCCGCCGATTCCATCCGCGACAATAAACAGCTCACCGAGCGGGATCGACGCATTGCGAACATTATCCTGATTTTCTTCCCGAACCTTGCCTCGATCACACACTTCGCCGAAGCTGACCGTCAGCGCGCCACGGGTGGAAACTTCGCTCATGCCTCTACCTCGCAGGCAGGACATTTCGCCTGCTTGTTCCTATAGCGTGAATCCTGAAGCGACCTGCTCAACATTCTGTGGAAAACCTATCCATGCGCTCTACTGCGGGTCTTTGTCCCTCATCCTCAGGATCCCGAGTACACCCAATATGAGAATCCCTAGCATTCCGAAAAGCACCATCAGGGATGTACTGAAATGATGACGAAAATTGGTCGCTTTGTATGTCTTGTCCCCAAAAGTTACCTCGACGTCCTGCGAAGTGAAGTTTTCCTCCATCTTGCCGCTTTTATCCGGGCAGTCAATTTCGTCATGGGGAAAGATCATCTCGACCACGTCGAAGTTCGCCTTTTTTGACGCCTCAGACTGAGCCTTGCAAGCTTGTTCAGCATCTTCGACGTTGCTTTGCGCCGGACCGCTCTGCACGACGTCGGTAGAAGAGGGCGCTCCGACGACTTGCCACTTGCCCTCTCCCGTTTCGTGGAGAAGATTGGCCTCAAGCGCCCACTGAGATGGAACGATCCTCGTAATCCACCGCACTTTGCTTTCGAGGAGATAGGCAGGCCGCAATCCGCCGCCAAGAGCAATGATGGGCAGCAACACAACTGGAAGCAGGGCGATGGCGCTTTCGGTTGTCTTCGAGATTGCGGAGATGCAAAGCCCCAGGCCGGTTCCAACCAGTGTAGAGACCACCAGCACAAGAAAGTCGAGTACAAAGCTGCCCTTAAGATCGATTGCCAAAAAAACAATGCCGGTCAGTGACAGGCACTGGATGATGGCAAGCCCGAAGAGTACGGCCAGCTTTGAGAAGACGTAAGAACCGAGCTTGAGCGTGACCATACGTTCACGCTTGTAGACTGTCCATTCGCCTACAATGTCGCGAGCAGCATTGTTGCATCCAAACCAGATGGCTGCGACAACCATCAGGAAGTGGATGCCTACCAGCTTCTTGGTCAGGTCTTCTGGACGACTCTGATCAAGCCCGTGATAGACAAGCACGATCAGAGCCGCGAAGAGCGGCGCCTGCAGCAGCAGGATCGTCATCTGCGTTCTGTCGCGCACCTTGACGATAGTGTTTCGCTTCACCAGTGCGAACCACTGGGTCAGATCGAAGTGTCGTTTCGCAGTATCCCCCGACGTCTTTTCCGTGGTGCTGGTGGCCTGCTTGCCCGAGCGAGCTTCGACGAAATCCCGCTGGTAACGCGAGCTCTTGTACATCTGCTGCCACTCAGCCGAATTCTTTTTAGCAACGCCTGAGAGCAGCATCTCCGGAGATAGTTCCCCGTTCGGCGCGGTGCCCGGCGGCAACGGATTGAAGAACTGAATCGAGTCGGGGTAAGCCGGTCCAAAGTAGACCATCGAACCGGTGTTTCCACCCTGATCGCGATTGACCATGATCAAGTCGTCGAACTGCTTGTATATATGGATACTGGGCTGGTGGATGGTGGTGATGATCGTCTTGCCTTGCTTTGAAAGCTCTTTGAGCAGCTCAATCACCGACTCGGCGTCGTAGGACGAAAGCCCAGAAGTCGGTTCGTCGAGAAAAAGCACCGGAGTATCGTTGATCAGCTCCAGCGCTATGTTGACGCGCTTGCGCTGTCCCCCGGAAAGCGTCTTGCGCTCCGCGGAGCCGATTACGGTGTCCTTCTTGTCCTGCATGCGGAGCTGGTCGAGCACCTTGATCGTCCGTAGCCGAATCTCTTCGTCGGTCAGGTCAGTCCTGAGCCGGGCTGAGAAGTAGAGGGCCTCGCCTACCGTTAGCTGCGGATGGACAATGTCATCCTGCGGCACATAGCCCATCTGCTGGCGAAAGCGATCGTAGAAGTCGTACAGGCTGTGGCCGTTGAAGAGAACGCGCCCTTCCACCGGCTTCGTGTATCCGTTGAGCGCTTTTAACAGCGTGGTTTTGCCCGCGCCGGCCGGCCCCATCAGGGCCACCAGTTCCGACGGAAAGATGGTCATTGAGACCGGCTCGATAAGCCGCTTGCCGCTGGGCGCGTTCACGACTACGTCGGCGGCCTCAATAGTGAGATTGCCGTGGTACTCCCGCTGGGCAAGTTCGCCGCCTTCGAGAAGCTGAAAGCGGTAGCTGCCCAGGCCAATCTCCTGGCCCGGCTTGGCGAGCACCTTGCCGCTGATCCGAACGCCCCCGACGAACGTGCCGTTCCGCGAACCAAGATCTTCGACCAGAATGCCGCCGGCCTCGCGGGTCAACCGGGCGTGACGCCACGAGATCATTGGATACTCGAGCGGCAGATCGCTTTGCGGGTCGCGCCCGATGACCATCGTGTTGCCGCGGAACGATACCTTGTCGAAGGCAGCCTCGCCGACGCCGACCTTCTTGCCCGCCAGCAGTTGCCGGGCGGATATCTTGTACGACCCGAGAAAGACGTCGCTATCAGGATTGAGGGCCGCCCGCTGGATGCGGTTGTCGACGCGGTCGATCGAAGTGCCGTTCTTCGAGTTCAGATCTTCGAGGATCGCGCGGCCCCCCTCGAAGACGATCCGTGCGTGAGTCCACCCGATGATCGGAAGATCCACCTGGACATCGGATTCAGGCGAGCGCCCTATAGTGATGACCCTGGTGCCCGGCGAACTTGACTGCGCATTGGCCTGGCCGGGGCTTGGTCCCGGCACGAACCCCGGGAGTGGCGGAGGCGCCTGAGCCGCCACTTGAACTGCTGCCTGAACCGAAGCCTGAATTGCCGCCCAGGGCATCGGAGTCTGCCGCCCGAGAGTCACCGGCATCCCTGGCTGGATAGGAATTGCCTGACCTACAGGGATCTGAGTGCCGTTAACCCAGGTGCCATTCTTCGATTGCAGGTCCTCGATCCAGTAACGGTCTCCCTGGCGCGTGAGGCGGCAATGATGTCCGGAGACCGCGGGCTGTGCAACGACGATATTGCAGTCGGGCGCGCTGCCGATGATCCAGGCTTGAGAAGGATTCTGAGGATTGGATGACATGGGAGTGTCTTTTTGACTGCCCCAACATTACACTCGCACTCACATGGTAGCAACTACAAAGTTGAGAGTTGAAAAATTGATTTGACGCAAAATCCCGATCCGCCTGAAACGAGAATCGGCACGAGCATTGAGCAGTTTTGCATTGAAATTGCGCATACATGAGTGAAGAAAGTTACAGCACGAAGAACATGAGTCAAGTGGGAGTCCGGTATCCATTTGCAAGAGAGAACGACGCAATCTGCAAGCGGAAACAGTTCAATGGTCCAAATCTGGCCGATGGGCTACAATCATTTCCCCGCCCCGGCAAGACCCAAGGCTGTCATGAATATTCGATAACTTTCTGAGGAGTGTATTGGCCATGCCGATATTGAGCAGACGTGATTGGTTGCGCAACGCGGGGATGGGCACCGCAGTTCTAACCGTCGCACCTGGTTTGTTAGCTACCGGCCTGCTGGCCGAAGAGCCGCGCGTTCCGGATCATTCGCGTAACAACGTCAGCGATGAAGACGAGATCGCACTGGGCAAGCGATTTGCCGCGGAGTTGGAGAAAGAGTCGCCCATCGTCTCCAATTCGACCATCGACCCCTACCTCAACTCACTGGTGCAGCAGTTGGCCAGCAAGAGCCAGCGGCCCAACATGCCTTACGGCATCAAGCTGATCAACACCTACGATGTGAATGCCTGCTCTCTGCCGGGTGGTTCCATGTACTGCAACCGGGGATTGCTCGAGGTTGTAACAAGCGAAGATCAGTTGGTAGCCACGCTGGCCCACGAGATCGGCCACGTGGTCGGGCGTCACGTCATTAACAAAATCATGCTCAGTTTTGAAGCGAAAGCGCTCCTCAAGCCGGTTCTCGACAACCTGCATAAGCAAAATGGCGTGATCGAAAGAATCATCCTCGAAATGGGCGGCGCGGTAGCCATGCTCGCCATGTTGCATTTCAGCCGCCAGGACGAAGCCCAGGCAGACCTGCTTGGCTTCTACGAAATGTTGCGGGCAGGCTGGGATCCTCATGGCTTCATCAAGATGTTCGCCATGCTCGACAAGATTGAGAAGGCCTCGGGCGGCGTTAACATTCCATTCCTTTCCGATCACCCTCCGACGCCGGAGCGGCTTGCCGCAATGAAGCGGGAACTTACACAGGTCAGAATTCCGGCCGATGCGCGCACGGATTCGCTATCCTTTCACAAATGCAAGGCAATCGCGCATTTCTTGCCGGCGCCCCCGCCGAAACCGCGTAAACCCCAATCGAAGGGATAAGGCGCATGAACCGCCGTCTCTGTCCGATTAAACTTGCCGCTTCGTTCGCTGCATTTGGCCTGCTGGCTCTCTGGATGCATGGCCAGGCGGCTCCCGATGCCTTGCATCTGGCTGCCGGGCCGACCTATACCAGCAGCGACGGCAAGTATGCTCCGAAGTTTCCCAATGTCGATGTCGTCTTCTCGCTCACCGCCCCGGATGGCTCTCCGCTACAGGCCAAAGCCGGCGATCTCCAATTGTCTTTCCAAGGCAAGGAGGCCGGCACGGCAACTTCAGTCCGGACATTTGAACAGGCCGGTTACGGCGTCACAGCCATTCTGGCCCTGGATGCCAGCGGGTCCATGAAGGGTGCGCCACTGCGCGCCGTTCACGCCTCCATCTCCAAGTTTGTGAACCAGGCGAGGTCTCAGGACAGGGTTGAAGTGCTGACCTTTGCGGACCAGACCCAGGTGGATGTGCCCTTCGGCGCGGACAAAGCCAGTCTTGCGAAGGAGTTAGAGACCGTTCAGGCCCGGGGAAGCTACACGCGTCTATATGACGGCCTGCTCCAGGCTTTGGATCAATTCAATGACAGTCAGCCGAAGCGCAGGCAGATCGTCATTATTTCCGACGGCCACGACGAAGGCTCAAAGCCGGAGAATACCCTTGAGAAGGTCATTGCCAAGGCGAAGTATCTGAGCGTAGTTATCAATTCGATTGGACTAACCAGAGATAATGGGCAGTATCTTGTTTCCTTGCAACAGCTTTCGAATCAGACTGGCGGAACTTATGTTCGCGCTCACTCTCCTCAGGAGTTGGAAGGGCTGATCGATCAAGGCATCAAATCCACGCGAGCGACTCCTGTGGCCGCCTTCAAGACGTCGCATCTGCCCACGGATGGCAAGAATCAGACAGTACAACTCCGCTGGCAACAAGGCAAACTCTCCGCGCCGGCATTTATCGTAACTCCCAAAATCAGCGCGGTAGTCAACCTGTGGATATGGATTCTGGGCGGCTGTTTCGTTGCCGGCGTGATCCTGCTCGCGCTCTCCTGGCGCGGCGCCCGCCGCAGATCAATGCGGGTCGCGACAGCTTCACCGGGTATGAATCAGCAGTTCATCCCGGAGCCGATGCCATCCTTTGATTCGACGCCGGTCTTTGCCGATTCTGACCCCATCCAAAGCTCGAGAACTCCAACTGTAGACGAGGGCACCCCCAGGTTCGAGCCCTATCCGACTTCACAGGAGAATCGAGTCGCCCCTGCCTACGAACCCGCTCGCACTCCGATTCCGAGCAGCGAACGAGGCAAGACTCAGTTAGCCGTTTTCTGGGACACTCCCGAACACGGCGCCTTTGCTCACCTGCGCATTGCCAGCGGAGAACTCGCCGGTCAGACGATCGCAGTGACCGTAGCTTACTTCAGCATCGGGGCGGTGGATGGGAACCTACTGGTAATCCCCGGCGACCCTACTATCTCCGGACAGCATGCTCGTTTGCTTTGGGAAAACGCAGTGCTCAAGATTGAAGACAACAAATCGACGAATGGAACATACGTCAATGGGATTCGCCTCGAACCTGGCCGCCATTTGCTCAGGCCGGGCGATCAGATTCGCATCGGGCAGACTTTGCTTGTTCTCGAACGCGCATGAAACCCGGTCCTGCGTTCGAACTTAACCAAAGCTGGACTACGCATCAACGCCGGTGCCAAATCTCAGCGACCGAATGGAAGAGAAGAAATGCCGCCGGCAAAACCGGCAACATGAAGCAGGGAGGATGCAGAGATGATTCAATGTGCCATATGTATGTATGCCGGGAACCCGGACACCGCGACCAGTTGCGTCAAATGCAAGACGCCGCTGCCACCGCGTATCCCGACACTCCCTGAAGATAACTACGCGCCGCAGCGCGGGGAGACGGTCGCTGAGGACTATCGTTCGCCGGCGAGCAACCGAAGGCAGACTGTCGCCGAGGGAATGCCTCCCGCGGTTCCCGCTCCTTCCCGGCCAATCGAGCCAGCCAGCCCACCGCCGCGCTGGAGCGACTCAGCTTCCGATGACCAGGCGCAGCGGCGAAGGACTGTTTATATCGGCACTCCTGCAGATGATGCTTCGGCGGTCTCCACCGGATCGCGCACACCTCAGGGGCCGCCCGTCGGGGCTGTTCGCAAGATTATCGGCATTCTCGTCACTTATAGCTGGAAAGAGGAAGGTCAGATCTTTCCCGTCTATCAAGGCAGAAACTACATCGGCACCGATCCGAAATGCGAGATATGCGTGCCCAACGACACCACGCTCTCCGGAGTGAACACTTCGATCAACTACCGCCTCCAGTTTCTTATCGCAGACAAAGACAGCATGAGCGGAACCGACGTTGATGGCCATCCGGTCTTCAATGAGGGCGTGCCGTTGCGCAATTACGCAACCGTCCGCACCGGCTCCACTTATTGGACTTTTGTCGTCATCCACCCCGCGGCGCAGGCGTCCGGGCCGTTATCCTCCGGCGAAGCTACGACCGGAGCATAGTTACCGGCAAGCAGCCCTGCCCTCACGGGGCTGCTTGTTCTCTTGAAGCCTCCGTTATCTCTCCCGCCTCAAACTGAATAGTCTCTGTAACTTACCCGCGCATCCGTATTGCCGACCCGCAACCGGGCAACCTTAGCTGTTCCTCCGGGAGCAATTTATTGCTCTGCGCGACAGCGACTAACATCGTGACCAACGCTGCGACGCCGCGTTTTCACTGCACTTCACTTATTCGTGCTAGGATGAAATCCCCCGCTGTTTGAGCTACACTTGCTGCTATTTTTCAGGAGTCGTGAGCAGTTCCGCCCCGATTATTCGCTCTTATGGTTAGGACGAGTTGTGAATCCCAAGCCTGCGTATTGCAAGTCCGAACCTGCCAGGTTAAGGAACGCCGACAATCAAGGATGTACTTATACATCTGAACGGCAACGGCACAGCCGCCGAAGACCTATCGCCAACGGGATCTTTCTTGAGGAGTTTGTCATGCGCAAGCATCGAAAGAGTTTGACGGGTTCAGCTACGATTTCCGCTCTCATCATCGCAGCCACGCTGTTCATCAATGCCGGCACAGGAAGCGCACAGGTTCCTGCCAAGGCCAAGGTCCCTCCACCGCCGCCAAGGCAGGCTGCGCCGAAACCACCACCGCCGAGAACGGTACCTGCTCCCAATCAGCAGGTTCCGCAGAGGCCGGCGCCAAATCAGCCGATTCAGCCCAGGCCCCAGGCCGGGCAGCCAACGCAGCCGGTGCGGCCCAATCAGCCGGTTCCTCCCAGGCCGCAGGTAGGGCAGCCGACGCAGCCGGTGCGCCCGGTTCAACCGCTGCAGCCGACTCGCCCCAATCCGCCGGCCAGGCCGGTAGCAGCCGTGCCGCTGGACAACAAAGGCCATTTCAGTCCTCCCCCGAACTCAACCACCAAGCCTCTGGCGGCCGGCCGTAAGGAAACCACCATGCCGGACGGCACCAAAGTCCAGACCAATGCCGCCGGCCAGGCGACCCGTATGTCCAAGCCGGATGGGACCCAGGCTCACCTCAATCCCAACAACGGAAGACCAACTATGGTCCGCAAAGTTGCGCCGGATGGCACTGGTGTTGTTGTCCATAACGCGCCGAATGGAGTGCGGAGCTCTGAGTACGTGAAAAGGGATGCTTCCGGACACCCGGTGCGCGTCGTCACCCGTGGAAATGTCCAGTATCGCGAGCGGGAGTTCCGAACCGGATATAGAGTACGCACTTACTCCGTCGAGCACCGCACTTACACTCGCGTCTATCACACGATGTCGTACCGCAGGTTCGGCGCCTATCCGGTTTATGTTCCGGCCTATTATTACGGGCCGCGCTTCTACGGCTACTTCGGCAGCCCATGGGCATTGTCTATTAACTTTGGCTGGGGCAGCTATCCGGGCTATGGTTCCTACGGTTATTACTTCGCACCGGCCGGAGTGTACGCTTCGCCGTCAGCATGGATGGCCGACTATGTAATCGCTGACAATCTTCAGGGAAATTATGCCGCGCAGCAGACCGCCGATCCCGGCAGCGCTGAGCCGCAGGACGGATCTACCACACCGATTCCCGCTGATGTGCGCTCCGCATATGTTCAGGAAGTGCAGACGCAGATTCAGGACGATCAGGCGCAGGCGTCTGGACATCCCATAGCCGAATCGGTGCCCGGCGCATTGAACCCCAAATTCCGCATCTTCCAGAGTTACTCCGACGTGGAGGCCGATAATAACGGACAGGAGTGCGCAATCACAGGCGGAGACTTCGTCCGCCGCGAAGAAGATGCTCCCGACGCGAACGGCTCAGTCGCAGTAACCGTTGTGAGTATCGCCAAACCTACCGCAAGCCATTGCCAGACCAACGCCAGAGTTCGCATCACTGTTGACTCGCTGCAGGAGTGGTACAACGGCTTCATCGAATCGCAGCAGCAGGGCTTTGAAGCCATGGTGGCGATGCAGGGTCACAACGGCGTTCCTCCCGCGCCCGACACGCTGAAGGTTGCCAACCCTGACGGTCAGGCTACTCCCGATGACCCAAGTGTTTTGGCCGGCGCGGTGCAAGAAGCGCAAACCAATGCCTCCTCGGCGCAGACGGAGATCCAGACCGGCGGCGGCCAATAGAAGTCCGTTCTGCTGCATAATCCGGCAGACAAAACGAATACTACGAGCGGCAGCGGACCCATAAAACGCTGCCGCTCTTCTGTCCACACCAACCCTCGCCGCACAAAGTAAACTCCAGAGGTAGCAGGATGTATCGGATCGGGCTCAAAACGATTGCCTTGTTGGTCACGACAGCGATTCTCGGAAGCGCAGCGGTGGCGGAGACTCCCGCCTCGCTTTACGGACCGAACGGGGTAAGTCCGATGGCTGTGCGCCAGGGCATCCTGGGTAGCTGCTACTTTCACGCATCTCTTGCTGCCGTCGCAAAAGCCAATCCCGCCGCGCTGCGCAACGCCATTCTCGGAGATGCGCAAAAAGGCTTCCGCGTCCACTTCTCCTCGGGACCGGATGAGCACGTCTACGAACAGGACGTGGACTACGCCAAGTCACACAACTTCGACCACTCCGAGGGGCAATGGGTTGCCATACTGATGCGTGGTTACGCGCAGCGCGAACTGCGGAAGAGCATGATTGATTCGGTGGAGCGCTCAACTACCATTCCCATCTTCGTCAAGCCGGTTGCACTCTCCGCGCTTAAGAGCGACGGCCCCCTGCTGCTCGCCTATGATCGCGCCATCCGCTCTGTCGTGAGCCAGGATGGGCAGTTAGACAAAGCAGCATTGAAGACGCATCTGGCCGGTCAGATCCGTGCGCTTGGCATTCCTTCTGCTGAGGCTGAAGTAGTTAGCGGGCTTCTCGATCAAGCCGGCTTTTTTGAGGCGCTTACCAAAACCGTGCGCGACAACGGAGAAGTCTTCGGCGTCTATCGCAGCTTTGGCCAGGGAGGCATCCCTATCGCCGTGATCGCCGCCTTTCTCGGATCCGCTCACTCCGCACGAGTAACTGACTCTACTTTCGAGACCGAGTTATATGGTCTTCACGCAGGAGGCACCGCAATCGTTGCCGGCACAAAGGGCTCAGGCGTGGATACGGCAGCGCGTAACTCCGCCTCCACTGCGGATTGGTATGTGCCCAGCCACGCCTACACGTTGCTTGATTACGATGCGGGCCGCCGGACGGTGCTGCTGCGAAATCCATGGGGCGCGCGGCCCGGCCCTGATGGCGTCTTCAGTCTGCCGCTCTCTGAGTTCCTGCAGGATTACGAGATTTATTCATACTCCGGCGGCACACAGTAGCCAGACTGAGATAAAGGCATTGCGCCGCATCATTTACCGTCCGCAAAGATTCCAATCTGCACCGGACCAAGCTTTCTCGCCGTCTTCGCAGCAGTCCCGGTGATCTTCGCGTCGATCGCAGAATCAGAATCACGCGCAGCCAGGGTCAGCTTGTAACTTCCGCCGGCACTTACTGGAAATTCAAGCGTAGCGCCCTTCAGCTTCAATGCAGGCTGATGATCGGCGGCAATCTGAACCTCAGCATCGCCCCATGGATTTCGCACTTTAAGGCGCTGCGTCGTGCCGGCCTCAATCGTCGCCGACTTCACCACACCGCCTCGAATCCGCACATCGACTCTCGTCTTGCCCCGCACAGCCACCTGGCCATCGACATCCCACTCCTTTGGAAATGCGGGATTGATCCGGATCACTCCGTCATAGTCCTGCGCCAGAGCTTCCTGCAGCGCAGCCGTTACGACGCCCTGTTGCTCCACGTAAAACTCACCGGTCTTACCACCCCAGTTCGCAAAGCCGTTTACGAATAACTGATAAGTCTGAGTCAGCTTGATGAGTGTCGAAGCCACCTCTTCGCGCATTCCCAGCCGCGCCGCCTGGATAGGGTCATAACTCCAATCCTGATTGGTCGGGTAAGGACGATGATTATATGTGCGCTTGGCTAACTCAAATTGGGGCGAAGTGTCCCCGATCAGATCGTAAGGCCACACAGGCTCAAGCCCGATGTTCTCGACATTTTCGTTCTTCGCGGCCGGTGCATACGACACAGCAATAACGTCGTCTGTTGCTTCGGCGTCTTTCGGAAGCAGCGTCTTTGCCGTCCCGGCCTGAGTGCGCGGAAGCGGCGGAATCTTCGCCAGCTCCGAACGCAAGTTCGCGGCAAGCGCGGCCTCGCTTCCCAGCACCTTCGACGCCTCCGCCGTTGCCTTGTAGAGCGCCATTCGCGCGGAGAGGTCTGTCGTCGGATCCACCATGTCCCACTGAGTCTCGTGCGCATTCGATGGGGCCGTATGCATCAACCCGTCCGGCCCCGGCGTCTCATACGCCAGCAGAAAACGCGCAGCCGCTACCATCACCGGATAGTTTTTCGCAAGAAACTCGCGGTCATTCGTGAGCAGGTATTGCTGCCAGATCCAGAGCGAAATCTCCGCGCCAGTCGAGATGGTCCTGGCGTTGTAGTAAGGCTGATATCGCGCATCGCAGTTGAGCGCGATTCCCGGCGAATCCTTGCCCCAGTTTTCGTACTCGATGCCGCGTCCGTTGAATCGCATCGTCTCAGGCACACAGATTCCCGGGCGGCCATCCATATGCGCCATCGTCCATTTCTCAATCTCAGCAAGATTCTCGCGATACAGATTGAAGTAAGGAGCATTCAGCTCCGGCACACCTGCTGAAAGGTTAGCCGCAACCTGCATGCGAAGATTCCAGTGCCAGAAAGATGCAGGCGCCCACATGTGTTGCAGCACTGACGAAAACATATCTCCAACGCCCGCCTGCGAACCGGGATATTCGCTGCCACTCTCGGCCGCAGCCGAGTAGAGATATAGCGCACGAAGATTCTCCATGTACTCGCCGGCGCCGTCAGGAGAAGTAATCTTCATATACCCAGCGTGCTGCCAGAAGTTATGCCACCACAAGTTATGAGCTTCGCTCGGAAGCTTGCCGCCGCGCGCAACCTTGGCCAGCGTCTGCGCAGCTACCGACTCTGCCGAACCCGCCTCCGAGTTGAAATGTGGACCAGCCACAACGATACGAAAATGCCCGTCTTCAAAGGGCTTGAACCATATCGTCACGCTCAGCGGATCAGCCACCTTTGCAGAGACTTCCCTTCCCTCGGCAGTAATTGCTGCGAGCGAGCCGAAGTTACGCCCGGAGGCGCCCGGCTGCCAGTCGTCTCTCCATGCCTCGCTGAGTATGCCTGTAACTCCCTTCGCGATAGCCTTGGGAGCGCGTGGCGATGTGAGACTTATCGTTGCAGTCTGCACAGCATTCGGATCAGCTCCGGCAACGTCGATCACCAGATTGTCGCTTCCGGATTCTACGTGGACCACGGCGCTCTCGCCCGCACCACGCTCGATAAACTCAGCGTTGTATAAGTCGAGTCTCCCGGAGTAGTCGCCGGCCTTAGTGAGTGCAGCAAGACCAGGCACATTCACGCGCGCAACGGGAACGCGATCAGGCAAGGTGTCTACGCGATTCAGTTGCGCCGTCAGCCCGTCCGCAGACCAGACCGCTACGCCGAGGCGTCCGTTGCCGAGAGGCATCGCCTGATTTGCCTCTCCATTGGGCCGCGCAAGCACGATATCCGAGCGGCTTATCAGTCCCGCATAATCAACGCGCGAGTGGCTCGCCGCTTGCGCAGCAGATGTGCCCTTTTGCACCACAGCCTGAGGCAGCGCAACGGAATTCGACGCCGTTATCAGCACAGCAAAACAAGAGACAGTCCACATCCACGACTTGCAGAACAAATCATTCCTCCGTGCGAGCAAGCTACCCTATGCAAACTAACTCTTGAGTTCGTTTCCGGCCCTTGTTACCACGCCAGTAGTTGGCTTGACAGCATCCAACTTTGCCTCTTCGCCGAGATTCTCCTTCGAGAGTGCCAGATACTTATCCAGATCGTAACCTGCTTTCTTGGCATTCTGACAGGCTCGCGAAACCGCTGCTTCGATCTCGCGCAGGGAGTTAGTCTGCGATAAATCGTGATGAGCAATTTCCAGCAATGCGGGAAGCCGAAGCCAGCTAATAAGTTCCTCGAATTGCTCTTTATTCATATAGGTTTTGCCAGAAGACTCGTTGACTCCCGCAAGCCAGCGCACATCGGAATCGCTCCAGAATTCTTCAGACTCAGTCGAGACAGAGGGCGCATCCGCCTGCGATAGCAGAATTCGCACCTGCGCCGCCATGCGCCAAGTCTTCTCCGTCTCGATGCCCATGGATGAAAAAGCCTCCGCGAGCGCCGCACGCAAGTGCAGCTTATCGAAGAGGGCGGTTCTGATGCCAGGCGTTGGAAGGCTGCGCAGGATAATCCACGCAAGCACTGGAGCCCAGGTCTGTTCCGCGGAAACACCGTGCTCATTGCTTGGAAGCGTGTAGCGAACCGCCGCTGGCCATGCCGTCGAGAACTGCTCTTCCAGATGCGGCAGTCGCGTCGCGGCCATTGTCATCTCCGTGCACATCCGCATGAACCTCGCCATCGCGTCATTGTGATCGATATGATCCAGTGCGCCAGTCGCATCTGCCGACACCGTGGAAGCAGTTTGCTTCTCATCAGTAACTGCAGCTACATCGGTCTTCATCGCCTCTTCGACTTCGGCATGAGCATTTTGCAAAATCCGTTCAAAACAAAGCTGGCTCTTCTCGATGAAAGAATTGAGGCGAGGATCGAGTTGCGGAGTTACCGCAGGCTTTGGTGGCACCTTCGCTGCCGGATCCTGTTTCGGCAATTCGCCCGCTTTGGCCTCGGCTGCATGGGCCTTATGTTTACTGCCTGCCACCTCAACGGATTTCTTGACAGGTTCTCCCGCGATCGCCGCGAAGAGATGAACCTTCTTCGCGCTGATCGCCTGATGAATTGCCTCGTGCAGAGGCCTCAGGCGCAGCTTCACAAGAGCTTCATCCACACTGTGCACGCCTCTGCCGCCCAGCGCATCGCACAGCCTGTCCCACGGCTGATCAGCGGTGGACCGCAGTTCACGCCAATTCAGAAGAACCACGTACTGATAGCCGCGCAAATCGATCTTCATGCCGTGATGGTGCAGCTCCGCGGCCCGGCGCAGGTATTCCAATCCGCTCGCTACTTCGCGATAAGCCACAACCAGCGAACGATCATAAGGCAATGCAAGCCCCTGACTTAGATTCGTTTGCCGCAGCGAGCCGGTCTCCTTGTCCATAAACGACACAGAGTTGTGGATCGATCCATGAGTATTTCCATAGCGATTGTTGTAGAAGACCAGAGCGCGCTGACCGTGCATGCGATTCGAATAAACAAAGACGTTCTCGTCTACCGTGCCGTGCTCGTTCCAAAAATCGTAGAGCACAAAGTTGGTGCTCTCGGCAAAGAGCCAGCGGTTCTTGAGCAGCGGCGCAATGTCATGCTGATGGCGAGCGACCAGACCCTCATTGGAATGTTCTTCCAATTTGGCGCGCTTGAACTCCATGCCGTAACGCTCAGTAAATCCCTCGATCTGGCCATGCCCAAACATTGGCAAACCCGGCAGAGTCGCCAGCAGCGTGCAGGTGCCGAAGTACTTGTCTCCCGAGCCAAACTGGTCGATCGCAGTGCGCTCATCGGGATTGCTCATGAAGTTGACATAGCGCTTCAGAATATCCGGATCGAACTCGATAGTCTTCTTGAGATATGACCTGTACTTAGCATTCTCCTCGTCGCGCAGCATGTTCATGAAGGCACTGTTGTACACGCGATGCATGCCCAGCGTGCGCACAAAATAGCCTTCCAGCAGCCAGAACGCCTCGGCAAGCAATAGCGTTCCCGGAACCTCAGCCGCAACTCGATCCACTACCTCACGCCAGAATTCATTGGGCATGAGAGCATCAAATTCCTCCTGCGACATCGCATTCTCTGCCCGCGAAGGAATTGAGCCGCCAGCCCCCGGGAGAGGAAACCACAGCCGCTGCACATGACGCTTGGCCAGCACCATTGCAGCATCGAAGCGAATAATCGGAAATTGCCTGGCGACGTGCAAGATCGTCTGCATGACGTGCTCGCGCACATGCGCCTTCGAATAGTCGAGTTGTGCCGTGTCGTTCCACGCGAACGATGTGCCGTCGTTGCCGTGATAGATAAAGCGCGTCGTGCCATCGTGATGGTGCCGCAACCGGAAGACAACCGCGGCGTCGGTCTGATCGTAATAGTGATCCTCGATCTTGATCTCAACTCGGCTATCCGGCGAGATATCGGGGCCGGCGAACTTATATACGGGAAAAGGGCTCTCGGGCCGCGAGATGAACCAGTCCGGATGATCGATCACCCAGGGAGAGTCGATGCCCATGTGATTTGGAACCATGTCGCTGGCCAGCCGGAGACCGAATGCCGCGGCGCGATCCCGGAGATATGCGTAGCCGTTATCTCCGCCGAGGTCTTCGGCGATGTGATAGTCCATCAGAGAGTAGGCAGACGCCACTGCGTCTCCGTGGCCGCGCAGCCGCTTGATCGTCTTCGAAGCGATGCTCCGCTCCCATAGGCCGATGAGCCATAGACCGGTGATGCCCCGGTCCGCGAGCAACTGCAATTCTTCATCGGGAATGTGGTCCAGGTGATGGATATGCCGTCCGTACTTCTTCGACAACTGTTCCAGCCAGACGTATGTACTCTTCGCGATCAGCACCACGTTGGGCATCCACGCCTGATCGGCGCTGAAGGCTTCATATTCATGTAGAGGCGCCTGGTATCCCGCCTCATACTTCCGCAGCCGTACTCCGTCTGGCCCAACGATGAAGTCCTCGTCAAACCCGACAAATTCGTCCCCGACAAAACCCGCAGCTCCCCAACTCGGAGCGCCGTGGCGGAAGTTGTCCGGCCGCGCAGGATTGAAGCGCATCCAGATCGCAACATCCTCTTCGCGCAGAACATCGATCGCCAGCAATATGCGGGAAAGATCCTGTCCAAGATACTTTGGCCACACCTTGCGAATGAATTCCAGTTGGCCTGTAATCGAGTCGGGAGACGCCAGCATAGGCGCAGTCAGCGCATCGAACAGAGTACCCACCTCAGGCGCGACCAACGGCCGGGTATTGAGATAGTCCGGAAGGGACGCAGTAATGTTGCGATAGAGCGTCTTGTCCTTCAGGCCGGAGTCGTCAAATAGTTCGCGAAAAGCCGTGAACGCCGGATTGATATTGGCCAGCCAAAGCAGCATCAACTCTTCAAGAGCTGCTTCCCTGTTCGATAGCCCGTCGGTCGAGCGGGCAAGCCACTCAGTCGCGGTCAATTGCCCCTGATAAACGGCTACGGTAGGAAATTGATCGACGAAGGTGAGCAGCAGGCGCTCGATCTCGTCGGACCCAACCTTCTCGGCAAACCAGCGCAGCGCCTCGGAATGCACTGAGGGGTCGATCTCCTGGCGATAACGGGCAACAAGCGCATGATTCAGCTCGTCAATCAGACCCATCGCGAAGAGCGCCCCGCCATTGACCGTCCTGGACGGATCTGCGTCTGCGCCGCGAATCTCATTGAGGCGATTCGCCAGCTTTCGGCTCGCGGCTACGTTCGCGAAAACGACATTGCCGGCGTAGCTGAACAGCAGCCCATCCATATCGACTGTTTCGCGTATCGCTCGAGAAATATGAAATTCCATTACCCATCGCTCCCATACAGCGCTTTCTTCAGCTTCGACCCCAGCGTATCTCCGCGCCGACGCTCAAGGAAAGATGATGCTAGACCAGAGACCGCACTCCTGTCTCCGCACATGTGCACATCGGAGCGGATTACGCCAACGCAAGCATAACGCAGTGCCTGTCTAGCCGCTTGAACGGGCCTATATGTCAGTGATTTTCCGCGAGGAACTGTATGAGAAAGGGGTACGAGGAACACACCTTCAATCCATCCATTTTGCCAACTTCGAGGGCAGGGCTGAGTGTGATTGAGGTCTCCCTGTCTGAGCCTTGCCGCAGCACAAATTGAAATACGCCGTCGCCCAGTCCGCTCTGCCTCGCGTAATCCGGAAGCTGGACCTCAAATCGTCCCTCGCTGTCAGGCATGGCGGTTCCAACAGGAATTGTCACGATCGGACCGTCCGCGATACCGAAAAACTGGTGAGACCACAGGGCAACGTACGTAATCTCGACCAGCGCCGGCTGGGCTGGCTTGATCGAGGCCGGCGAAATCTGCCCGTGCATCGCAATCGTGCCAAGCGCATTGCAGGGCAACTCCAGCGGCTGCGATACAGATGCGACTGACGTGTCGAGGGTAACAATTTCACACCCCGGCAGGTAAGCGATGATCTTGATATGTATAGCGGGTTTTCCGTCGAAAGCGGCAATCATGTCATAGGTCAGCCGATCCTTCTCCGTCTGGATAAAGCCGCCATATCCCCCAAAATCACCTGTCATGAAATAGCTGATTCGCACCGCCTTAGAGTCCAGGCCGGGGGGCAGAGAAAATGTAACCCTGGGCAACACACGCGCACCCGTATCCTGACCATTTCGGCCCAGTGCAAGAGAGGCCACACCGGTAAGCAGGGCGAGACAAGCCGAAATCCGGATTATTTGCCGAAAACCAGACATACTTCCCAGATAGACTCTCCGTTGTTCAAGAGAGCCTCATCCGAAATCAGCAAATTGTAGAAATGATTGGTGGAGCTGAGCGGGATCGAACCGCTGGCCTCCTCGTTGCGAACGAGGCGCTCTCCCAGCTGAGCTACAGCCCCACGGTTGGGAAGAACTTACTTATTCTAGCAGCGCGCGGCGAATCCGCAAACCCGCCCGGGGCTGCGGATTCACGACTGGTTTTGTGCGGAGCGTTACGCCTCTTCCTTTTCCTTGGTCTTAATCCGGCTCGCGATCACGAGGATCAGCACCGTCAACACACCGGGCGCCCAGATGGGCACAAACTGACGGAAGGAGAGCCATGCAAGCCAACCCATGATCGCCCACGAAATTGCCGTTACCGCGATCATCCATCGCCACGCCTTCGTGAAAAATTCCCTGGACTCAAGACGCCGTTGGGCCGCTACGGACGCGAACTGGTACGCGGTCGTCAAATCCTGGCGAGCGGTAACCAGATCCGCTGCCGCCGCATCATGCCTGGCGACCGACTCAGTCAACTCCTTCGAAGCTTGCTCGACGCGCTCCTTTACCATCTGCGCTGCGCTGTCGACGAGCTTCCAGCATCTCTCGGCCTCATCGATCCTCGCGCTTGCGGATTCTCGTGTGGCGGCCAAAGCCTCCTGTGCGGCCAGCAAATCGGCTGTCGCCTGTTGTTCTTTGCTTGCAGCGCTGCTCAACTGAGCTGCTGACTCGTCGAGCGAGCGTTTGACAGCGAGCGCATTCTGCTCATATTCCTTGCACATTTGTTCTGAGCGTTCGAGCCGCTGTATCGCCTGCTCGAGTGCTGCTCTCTCTGCTGCAGCAGAACGGGGCTCTGGGCGAATACCCTGAGCGCGCTCCTCGTGGATAGCCACCGCGGCTTCGATACCTCCCAAATGACTCTCCGTCCCCTCAGCTCTCGGCCACGGTACGGCTGACGAATTCGCGGGCTCCCCGAAATCTCGCGAACTTTCCGGATCTGCCCAATGGTGGATCTTCGTTACTGCTGCTGCTTCACGTAGCCGAACCGGGTCAGAATTGCGCAATTCGCTATCTCCTGCCGAGGAGACCGGATGGGTAGCCACGGGCGCCAATCCAAGCCCCGCCAACCGCCTGTTTAGTATCTCGGTTCGAGTCGCATCCTCCGCGAGGATGGCCTTGGCCTGCTTTACCGCATCAAGGCGCCGGATGCGCTCATTGATCTCGTGCTTCAAGCCGTCTATGTCTGACAGTAAATCGACCAAACCCGAAGCCTCGTCGCCGATCGCACCGCGACGTTCCTCTGCCGAGTGCGGGAACTCCTCCGCCTGCTCGACGTCCGGTCTGGAGATAATCCTGAAAGCTTCGCTCGCGACTCTCATGGCGCCATCCCATTTCTGCCGTAATGCTTCTCGACCACCCGGGTGAGATACGGCCTCCCCCAAACTAAGTAAAGTAGAGGCGGAAATCTCGCCTTGCGCGATCAGTCTTCCCGCGCGGAGCCTTCACACAGCGTCGGCACTCCCCGCTTCGTGGAAGAAATCTCCGTGTAAACACATAATCCGAGGATAGTCCTGAGTAACCTGTCGCTCAACACCCAACGTGGGAGTGCTAGGGTACTTTGGTCACGTAGAACTCACACAATTGTGGGATTGGCTATGACGGAAGAGGTGTTGGGGGGTAAACCCAGGAATTTGTGGCCAGGCGGCGGGAAGTGGCTCTCCCGCCGCGCCTTTCAGCCCACTGGTGCTTAGAGGTGGTTCATGTTTTGCAGGAATTCGGCGTTGTTGCGCACCTTCTCCAAGCGGCTCACCAGCAACTCCATCGCTTCGACTGGCGAGAGCGGATTGAGCACCTTACGCAATACCCAGATACGTTGCAGATCTTCCTTCGGAATGAGCAACTCTTCCTTGCGGGTGCCGGAGCGCTGGATGTCGATAGCCGGAAAGACGCGTTTGTCGACAAGCTTGCGATCGAGAATGACTTCCATATTGCCGGTGCCCTTGAACTCTTCGAAGATCACTTCGTCCATTCTGGAACCAGTGTCAACGAGGGCAGTGGCAATGATGGTCAAAGACCCGCCTTCTTCAATGTTCCTCGCCGCTCCAAAGAACCGCTTGGGCCGCTGCAGCGCGTTTGAATCGACGCCGCCCGACAATACCTTGCCCGAAGGAGGAACGATCGTGTTGTAAGCCCGCGCCAGACGCGTGATGGAATCAAGCAGAATCACCACGTCGCGCTTGTGCTCGACGAGGCGCTTGGCCTTCTCGATGACCATCTCGGCAACCTGCACGTGGCGTGCCGCCGGCTCATCGAATGTCGAACTGATAACTTCGCCCTTTACCGACCGCTGCATATCCGTGACTTCTTCTGGGCGCTCGTCAATCAGCAGCACAATCAGCACGACCTCGGGATGGTTTGTCGTCACCGAATTGGCGATCGACTGCAGCAGCATCGTCTTGCCGGTTCTGGGAGGAGCGACAATCAGTCCACGCTGGCCCTTGCCGACAGGGGTCAAAAGATCCATCACGCGCCCGCTGGTTCCTTCACGGACGGTCTCCATCTTGATCCGCTCCTGCGGATACAGAGGAGTCAGGTTGTCGAAGAGGATCTTGTTCCGCGTCTCCTCGGGAGACTCAAAGTTGATCGCTTCGATTTTTACAAGGGCAAAGTACTTTTCGCCTTCATGCGGCGGACGAACATTGCCGCTGATGGTGTCGCCGGTTTTGAGATCGAACTTGCGAATCTGCGACGGGGAAACATAAATGTCATCCGGGCCGGGCAGGTAGTTGTAGTCCGGGGAGCGTAGAAAACCGTAGCCGTCGGGCAGAATTTCCAGTACGCCCTCGGCAAAAATATGGCCTTCTTTTTCGCTTTGCGCCTGGAGAATCTTGAAGATCAGATCTTGTTTGCGCAGGCCGCTAGCGCCTTGGATATCGAGAGTCCGCGCGATGCGGCTCAGCTCTGTGATGTTTTTCTCTTTTAATTCAGCAATGGTCATGGATTCCTGCAAATTGCCTTCGCAGGATGCCGATCAGGGACATCTGCTGCCAGGCGGATGGGGGTGGGGATGAAGTGAAGTAAGGGTGGGTGCTCCGAAGAGGTAATGCGGGGATGGGTGGTGCAGGCGGGGCAGGCCGCGCGCTTAGGCTGCGCGGCGCTGCTCGACTGGCTGGGCTTCCGGCTCCGCAATTGGCGCGTTCATCCCAGGATTGGCATTGCGAAAGCGGTATAAGACCTCGTTCGTCGTGTCCTGCAGCCGGCTGTTGGGCTTGTGCAGCTTGCGGGTTGCCTTGCTCGCCAGTTGGCACAACTGGTAGCGGTTGGACACGTGAGTAAGTGCCCCAAAAATCAGTTCCGAGCGCATATGCATCGTTCTCCTTTGTGGTATTCACTGCCCGGTTTTTACCGGTGCAGAGGACGGCCGTTGAGCGGCGCAATCCTGTTTCGTTGACTGCCATTTATTAGACGCAGAACGTCGGCCATGAGTTCAAAAATCTTGCCCTCGTCTCGAGGCTGTATTTCGCAAGCTCACCCGCCACATTCAGTACGATCTGCCTTAAGCTACTCCCTGACCTGAATCCATACTGCTCAATCCAGGTCACTTTACGCACACTTTTGGGCTACCCATCCTTCGGGTAAACCGCCGTACAAAATGATGCGGAAATCAAGGCGACGCAGGGCGCAACCAGAGTGTCTACGCGAAATCAGCCTTGTTGGATAGCAAGTACGAATCTATACCCAAGTAGATTGCAGGTCAACCCTTTTTTATAGCATAGCCCAGGGCTTTTCCACAAATTCGTAACGTTGGGACCAGAAATGCAACCCCGCAATCCAACTTCGCCACCCTCCGCGAACATCCATTCGCAGCAACCACCGGCATGATTTCGTCCTTACGAGTTCTTCCGCGGTACGTCAAAGCGTCTCCCGTCCGGATCCCTGAGTATGGGACGCCCTTCCTCATCCCAGCCCGGTAACCTGCTGTCCCTTGCGCGTCTTTGCGGGGGAAGCGCCAGAAGTTCATCCAGCCTGAAAAGTCCGGCCAGCAAAATCACAACCATCGGTACGGCAACCAGCAGCGCATCTGCTGTGGATTGAATTGTCGGCACGAATTACCCGGCTTTCCGGGCGCCGCACTGCTGAATTACGATTGT
>Ga0182024_10000869_pt1 | contig 78263 bp, 66 predicted proteins | sample P32metaG_FD_120480 | JGI IMG/M metagenome (GOLD analysis project Ga0182024, IMG submission 120480) | Permafrost microbial communities from Stordalen Mire, Sweden - P3-2 metaG (Illumina Assembly) | ecosystem: Environmental > Terrestrial > Soil > Wetlands > Permafrost | place: Sweden: Stordalen...
AAGCCGACATCGCCGACACCGATGCCAGGTATCAATATCGCTTGACGCAAATCGTGCTCGCCTATACGATTGCCGCGCCGAAGTAAGTTCCTTCCCGGCATCAAAAGGAAAGGTTCACCGGGAATCCAAAGTGGTCCGCTCCTTCCAAAAACGCTTTGGCGCAAACCCCGATGCGACTCGCTCGCAGCGGTTCCCTTGTCGTCCTTACGGTTACTAAACCCCATTTCGGTTTCAGTAACTCCAAATTACTCAACCACATGCAAGGCGTCCCGCTTCTTTGTTACAGGATATTCACATTTGGTTGACGTAACCGTAAGACGTACCCTTTACCTTCTGCCGCGGGGTGGTTCGCATACTCACCGGTATTTAGTCGAATTTCGATTCAAAGAGAGAGGCAATGAAAAAACTTGCAGCACTAACACTGTCATTTTTTATGACTTCCGGGATGGCGCTCGCCGATACACCGAAAGACGCCGATCCGCAACCCGCGAAGTCGGCACAACCTGCCAAGCCGAAGGAGGCGAAGAAGGCTGAGAAAACGGACGCGAATTTTGCAGCGGAACTCGAATCGCTACGCCAGGCGATTCAGGCTCAGCAGGAACAGCTTCAGATGTTGAAGGAAGAACTCACCAAGCGTGATCGGCAAATCGACGCCGCGCGGGAAGAAGCCGCTGCCGCCAATGCGCGCGCCGCCGAAGCCACCACCAAGGCAACCGAGGCCGTCAACACCACTTCGGAAGTGAAATCGACCGAGGCCACGCTGACCTCCAACGTCAGCGACCTCAAGGCCAGCAACGCGGCGCTCACCTCGAGCGTGGCGACGGTGGCTGCCGGTTCGAATGGCTCCAACAACGGACAAGGTGGGCCAGGGGACGAGGGTCCGGCCTCGATCCGGTACAAGGGCATCAGTTTCACGCCCGGCGGGTTCGTCGAGGCGGCAACCGTCACCCGCACGAAGGCGACCAGCGGCGATATTGCCACGCCTTTTACCGGCATTCCCTTCAATTCCGCCAATCTCGCCTACACCAGTGAGAATAATTTCACCGGCCGCCAGAGCCGTCTGTCCCTACTGGCGGAAAGCAAATTCGGTTCCGCCACGACCAGCGGCTATTACGAAGCGGACTTCCTTGGCGCCGGCACGACGTCCAACAATCGCCAGACCAACAGCTACGTGTTTCGCCAACGCCAGTTATTTGCGCAAGCCGCCTTCGCCAACGGCTTTATCATTACCGGCGGTCAGATGTGGAGCTTGGCAACCGAAACCAAGAAGGGCATGTTCAACCGCCAGGAAGACCTCCCTATGATGGTTGACCCGAACTACGTTGTCGGCTTCACCTGGGCCCGTCAATACGGGGCTCGCTTTGTGAAAGACTTCGGCGGCAAGTTCTCCCTGGGCTTCTCCGTGGAAGGCCCGCAAGCGACCATCGGCGGCCGCGGCTTCTCTAGCGTCACCACCATCAATGACGCCGCCGCCCCCGCCACGATCGTGACATCCGGTGCGACAACGGGCACTACCAGCAACTTCTTCCTGAATGCTCCAGGCGCCGGCGCGGGTCTCTATAACGCCTTCGATGCCACCGGTTACACCGTCAATAAGGCTCCCGACTTGATCTTCAAGGCCGCTGCCGATCCCGGCTGGGGTCACTACGAGCTGTTCGGCATCGTCAGCTTCTTCCGCGACCGCATCTATCCTTGCGGCGTGGTCGGCAGCAACGCAGCCGATACGGCCAAGCCGGCTACGCCCACGATCCTTACGGGTGCTTGCCTATCCGCGACGCCGACAGTGGTGAGCAGCTTCGGCGCCACCAACAGCAGCACCACCGGTGGCGGCATCGGCGCTAGCGCTCTTTGGCCCGTCCTCCACAAGCACGTGGACTTCGGACTCAAAGCCGTCGCTGGCGACGGTATCGCCCGGTACGGCGGGGCACAGCTCGTGGATGCCACAGCTCGTCCCGACGGCACTCTTGCGCTCATCCGTACCGCTCACGGCCTGGCAAGGCTCGAATGGCACGCTACTCCCAAACTCGACCTCTACGCCTACTGGGGCGCGGAGTTCGCCTGGCGCGCGGGCTACTCTGGCTACGACGCCGTCACCATTACCAAGACAACCGCGATTCCGGCCACCAGCACTACGACCGCCGGTGTAACCGTCACCACTCCTGCCATTCCGGCAACCACCCACACCGTAATCTCGACCACGGGCATCGGCGGATACGGCAACTTTGCCGCCAATAACAGCGGCTGCGCCACCGAAGGCGTGCCGGTGAATGACTTCAATCCGTCCTCCGGTGCCAATTGCGCCGGCGACATCCGCATGATCCAGGAAAGCACTCTGGGCTTCTGGTACAAGTTCTATCAAGGCTCGAAGGGCCGAATGCAGTTCGGCATCCAATACTCCTATGTCGCCAAGGACGCCTGGTCCGGCACCGGCGGTGTGGCAACCGGCGCCCCGGCCATTTCGCCCAAGGGCATCGACAACATGATCTACACTTCCTTCCGCTACTACATTCCATAGTCGCGGCGGCAACCAATTAGAAGTCCGCGGTAGGGACAGAAACGGGCAGCTCCTCATCCTCGAGAGCTGCCCGTTTTTCGTTGTGGTGCGATTGGGCTAGATGACGCCAATGGGTAATCAGGGGGAACGCAAGCACCATCCCCGCAAAGGGGGATCGCCAAACGCACAAAGTTTCGCGATAGCGTGAAATGTAGGGTGCGCTTTAGCGCGCCCGTGGCGGGCGCTTGGTGTCTTCGCCGGCGGCCCGACTGGCCTCCAGGGTGAAATCATTTCGGTTGGTTCCGGGATGAGATGTGCGCGCGGAGCTCTCGCTCGGAAACGATCGCGCTAAAGCGCGCCCGATTTATCCCGGCAGAGCTAAAAGTGATAGTTCACTTCGGCGTATCCGAGCGCGCCGTTGCTATTCGCCGGATAAATCGCTTTGATTACGTCGCCGCCAACGGCGTATCCAAAGTAAAGCGTGAAAGATACTCCATAACGCCACTTATAATCGCCGCTCATATCGTAAAGCGTGGCAAGGCCGGTGTGCCCATTCGAAGGGCGCCCTTGGAAACCAAAAGTCCAAGGTTGATACGCGCCGCCGCCGGAATACCACAAGTCCGAACTGCTTGCCAGCCACAAGCCGTGAACATCGCTCCGCACCGTCAGGCGCTTGCCGGGACGTAAGATCGCTTCCGCAAAAAGATCGCGATTATTCATGGAGTTGAAAAATGGGAAGCGCGCGTACACCCGCGGGGTGGGAAGCACCGCAAAAAACGTGCCGTGCGTTCCGTCCTTGGCGTTCCCGTCACCACTCGAGTAGTAGTAACCGGTCCGGAACCAGGGTCGAACGCTCGCCCCGAATCTAGGCTGGAAGCCGCCTTCAATTGCTCCGGCGCCGGAACGTTGCGTCAGAACTCCCCAGCGGCCGGTCTGCAGCGCGCCCCACCCGAGCAGATCAAACGTTCCTCCACTGGTGGGTGTGGCCATGATGAAGTGGCCGCCATAGGTTCCGATGTCGATACCGCCCAGGTCTGTGGCCCTGGCGGCGGCCGAACGGTTGTCGGTCTTCAGCACGCCACGATCGTCATTGTAAAAAAGACCGAACACCCGCCACTCGGCGTGGCTCGCTCCAAGTTCGGTCTCGCGAGTCAGCGCAACATAGCTGATCGGTGTCTTCACCCAACCCCATCCATCGACCTGAAAAACACCACGATCGGGAATGGCGCTGACCGCGGTTACATTCCACGGTCCATTCGAATAGGCGTAGTGCAAGCCGTCCATGCTGCGCATCACGTCGGAATAACCGAAGTTACCCAGCAATCGTTGCCCAATCCGGTCAGCCTTGAGCGATGCCAGGGTGGCATCCTTGAGCTTCACTTCGCTGCCGTCGGTAAATTCGAACCGGCCAACGCGTAGGCTCGAGTGATCCCATTTGTAGCGTATGAAAACCTGCTTCGGAAAAATGAACGCCGTGTTCTGACTGTTGTCATTCGCCGCGTAGTACGAGCCCCCCAGGCCCAGCTGCCCTTGCGGCGCGGGCCGTACCGCCCCATTCGGTATTCCTAACAACACGGGAGCTTCGAATTCAACATTCCAATCCCAATTTTGACGCGTCTGCGAAAGACCAAATCGGATCTGCGTGCCGGAATAGCCATAAAGATTCTGTCCCCCGGTCGTTGGCTCGAACCAATCCCAGGCTTCGTAGCGCTCGCGGATGTTCCCGGAGAAGGTCACCCCGCCGATTTCAAGGGGCGGCGGATCCGATTGCGCCACCGCCGGAAGGCAGAAGCCGAAGGCCAGCAACGAGCCGGCCAAGAATCCCGTGAAGGTGACGGCAAGTTTCATAAGTTATGCGCTCCCCCAAAATCACACCCCTAGAATGAACGTCGTAAAGCTCGACGCACCAAAGCGCTTGCCCAGGTCGCCGCTCGACCAACAACTCAATAAGGGGTGTGCCGACCAATCGGCTATAGTTCGCGAATCTTATTCCATAGCCGCGGGAAGGCAATAATGCGAATGCATTAGGTCGCACCGGCACTCCCCTTTTCGGTTGGAAGGGCCGGTGCGGTGACCGCCGTGGAATCGATCGCGGCACCCAGGAGAAGACGTTGCTTATCTGGTTAGCTTTCGCGCATACGCTGGGGTTATTCTGCGTTAATTTCGCTTTCCGGGACGAACTCGGGGTGGGGATCGGCGGCACCGGCAAGAGCCTATGCTACACAACGAGAAAGGGGGGAGCAGGGACCGGAGCCAGGGGTGCACCGGTCCCCGAGGAGGGAACTGAAGTGAAGATCAAGCGCGTTGAGTGTCGCATCCCGGCGTCACGTTCGCGTGAAGCTCATGTAAATTCTCCGTAACCTTTGCGGGGTGCGTCTCGGTGTCCGCGACCTCGTCTGCATGCACCGTCAAACCTCGACCGTGTCTCACATCCAGCCCGCGAACCCAGAAAATGATATCTTCCGCGATATTGGTCGCGTGATCCGCGATGCGCTCCAAGTGCCGGGTGGCCAGTACGAACTGCAGTCCCGGGCTCACCGCCGCGGGCTCCTGGGTCATGCGTTGCAGCAGCCGTTCGAAAATGCGATCGCGGTATTGATCCACAACGTCGTCGCTCTCCAGAACCTGCGTAGCCATTTCCACATTGCGAAAAATCAGAGCTCCCAAGCTCTTGCTGACCATCGCGCGTACCGCCGAAGCCATCGGCGCGAGTTCGTCCGGGAGCTCCGCATCCGGCAACTCGCGAAGCGAAATCACGCGCTCCGCGACATTCACCGCGATATCGCCAATCCGTTCCAGGTCATTGGTAATCTTCAGCGCCGCGACGATTAACCGCATCTCGTCGTCTGAAAACGATCCTCGCCGCAGCAGCCGGATCGCATGCTCGTCAATCACGATCTCCATTTCGTTGATGCGCGGCTCCAGCAAAAACACTTCGCCGGGCAGCGCCGCCGTTGCAGCATGGTCCAGTCCCACAAGCGAGTCCAGCGCCCGGTTCATTGCTCCTTCCACGGTGCGCGCCATCGAAACCAGGTAATTTATGAGCGTGTCGTACAGTACCGTTTCCGTAAGTCCCGAGCTAGTGTTCATGGATGGTCCTCCAAGCGGGGCGTCGAATCACACCCCCGCCCGTAAGCGAAATCCTCTCGCGCGCGGCGTTACTGGATATTCAAAGGGATATGAATAGTTGAAGACTTAAAATCGGAGATATTTTGTATCCCGAAATGGTTCGTTTGCTCCTCTGGTAGCCGTCTTCTTTGAGAGGGTTTAGATCCAACCCGCCCATTCCTTACCGAGAACGCTTACAGCTTCAAAAGCCTACAAGGGCTGTGAACGGCTTCCGACACCGCGATTGCCGCCGCCGGACGCCACCCGCAGCAAGGCCGCACGTTCCGGATCGAACACCGGCACCGAAAAGTTAAACTGGGAACCGTGCCCAATTTCACTCTCCACCCAAATTCTCCCGCCATGCACTTCCACCAAATGTTTGGCAATAGCCAGTCCCAATCCCGTGCCTCCAGCTTCCCGCGAACGCGCCGCATCCACCCGGTAAAATCGTTCGAAAATCCGCGATTGATCCGCCTTAGGAATGCCGATGCCAGTATCGGACACGGTAAAAATCACATCCGCATCCCGCGCGTCCGCGCTCAGCGTGATCCGACCTCCTGCCAGCGTGTACTGCGTCGCATTATCCAGCAAGTTTTGCAACACCTCCGCCAGCCGCCGCCGGTCCCCGGCAATATCCGGCAGATCCTTCAAATGGCTGACATTCACCCGGATATCCTTCTCTGCCGCGCGATGCTGCGCGGTCTCCAGGCAGCTCTCGATCAATTCCGCGACGCTGACCCTGCGAATCTCCAATTCCAACCGGTCAGCATCCATTTTCGAAAGCTTGAGCAAATCATCGGTAAGCCGCGCCAGCCGCCGCGAATGCTCCAGAATAATCCCCAGGAACCGCTCGCGATTCTGGGGATCGTCAATCGCGCCGGCCAGCAGCGTCTCCGAAAAACCTTGGATGGCCGTAAGCGGCGTCTTGAATTCGTGCGAAACATTGGCCACAAAATCGCGCCGCACCCGCTCCAACTTTCGCAGCTCGGTGATGTCATGCAGCACCACCACCGCGCCCGACGTCTCCCCAGCCCGCACCGCGGCTACGGTCGCAGCGAAAAAATGCTGCCGCAAGGTCCCGGTCACGATCTCCGCCTCCACCCGCGGCTCTCCCGCTAATACATGCCGCACCGCCTCGATCATCTCTGTTTGCCGTACAATCTCGACCAGCGCACTCCCCGACCGGGGCGGCACATCCAATTCTAGAATGTCGGCAAATCCCTGATTCGCGAAGACCAGCCGCTCCGCTCCGCTCACCACCGCAACGCCTTCGACCATGCTTCCCAGAATCGCCGATGACAAGTTGCGTTCTTCGGTCAGCGTTCGAATCGTCCGGTCCATCCGCGCTGCGGTCTGATTCAGCGATGCGCACAAGGCTTCCAGCGCATCGCCGGAATCCCCGCCAGGCAGCGGCCGAAAGTCTCCTTCCGCAACGCGTCTCGAAAATTCCCTCAAGCGTTCCACGCGATCCGAGAAGGCCCGCGACACCAGCAGAGAAACAATGCCCGCGACCAGCAAGATGACCAATGACGCCAGCCACAAACTACGCCGAAATAACCCGAGCGCCTGATCCGCCGTTTGCAACGGAATCGCAAATCGCAGCACAATCGGAGACCCTGCCCCCACGTTTTGCCGGACCGCGTAGTATAGGAAATCGCGCCTCAGGGTGATGCCGTATCGCACCGACCGCCCCTCGCCGTTGGCCAGCGCGTCTCGGATTTCGGGCCGGTCCCCATGGTTCTCCATGGTCCGCGCATCAGATTGCGAGTCGGCGAGCACTTGACCGTCGGAACGTATCACCGTCACGCGCGTCCCGCTGGAGCCGATTTCGGCGACCCAGCGATTCAAGCGCTCCAGATCTTCAGGCTGTGCGGAAGAAAGTGACGGAAATTCAGGCGGGCGAGTTCGCACGAATCGCGCGATGGTAGCGAGTTGTTCGAAGGTAGCGCGTTCCGAATCCCGCCGCAGCGCCCGTTCCGCGAAAAAATCCACGGCAACGAGCACGCTCAACAGCAGCGCGAAGAATGTCAGCGCGAGTTTCCAGAAAAGGTTACGCCGCACGAGTTTCGAACAAGTACCCGGCCCCGCGCACCGTCTTCAGATGATTGGGATTTTCCGGATCGCTTTCGATTTTCTCGCGCAAACGTCGGACATACACATCCACGCTGCGTGGCGTAACGAAACGATCCGTGCCCCAAACGGCATCTAGAAGCTGATCCCGCGTAAACACCCGGTTCGGGCGCGATGCGAGGTAATAGAGCAGCCGGAATTCGAGCGTGCTGAGCGGAACGGGCTTCCCGGAATGGCTGACGCGGTACGACGCCGGATCAATCGCCAATTTTCCGATCTCGATCGTCCGCGGCGAGTCCGCCGGCGGTTCCGCCCGACGCAGCAAGGCCTTCACCCTGGCCATCAATTCGCGAGGACTAAACGGCTTGGTGACGTAATCGTCCGCCCCCATCTCCAACCCCACAACGCGGTCGGCTTCTTCGCCGCGCGCCGTAAGCATCAAAATAGGCAAACGATTGAGCGAATCATCCCGCCGCACTTCCCGGCAAATATCCAAGCCAGAAAGTCTCGGCAGCATTAAGTCGAGAAGTAAAAGATCGGGAGGCGACTTCTTCAGCGAAGTCAGGCCGCTGCTGCCATCAAACGCAGCCGCAACCTGAAATCCTTCATTAGCAAGGTTATAGCGCACCAGTTCGACGATATCTTTATCATCTTCGATAATCAGGACACGTTTCATGCAGGTAGCACGTTCCGTCCGCCGGCTGGACCGAAGTGTACCGTACCCCGGCGTAATGCGATAGGCATTGGAAGGAGTTCGGTCAGCTGGCTCATGTGGCAGCAAAGTTGAATGGTTACAGTCTGCGGCCAGCGCATGACGCCCCGATGACGCCCATATAAACGGAATGTGAAAGCCGCAGTAGCGGCCGCCGACGGTGGCGGGCGCTACCGCCAAACCATGCCGGGAACCCGAACCGGCAGCGCTGGCGCTGGTCTATTCGCCGACGGTAGTGGTAAACGCCAAACTCAAAAGCGTCTTCTGTTCCATTTCATGCGCCTTAGCCGACCCGGTAGCCGGACTAGCGCTAGCCGATCTCTTCACCGCCCGCACCTTCCGCCCCTTATCCTGAGCCAATCGCTGCAACCGCGGGGTAACATAAAAATGGGCACCCATATTCCCCGGCTCTTCCTGCACCCAAACAATCTCATGCGCATTCGGATGCGCATCCAAAACCGCCGAAATCTCCGGTCGCGGCAAAGGATAAAGCTGATCCAGAAAACAAATCGCCGTACTGGTATCCCCACGCCGCTTCCGCTCCGCCTGCAACTCGTGCCCCACCTTCCCGCTGGCAAACAAAATCCGCTTAGCATCCGAAATCTCGCGGTCCGGCACCACCGGTAAAAATCGCGGCGAACTAAAATCCGCAATATCCGAACTCGCGTCCGGATGCCGCAACATGCTCTTAGGTGTAAACACAATCAAAGGCTTCCGCCACATCCGCCGAGCCTGCCGCCGCAACATATGAAAATACTGCGCCGCATTCGAAGGCTGGCAAATCTGCAGATTATCCTCGGCCGCCAACTGCAAAAATCTCTCTATGCGCGCGCTGGAATGCTCCGGCCCCTGCCCTTCATACCCATGAGGCAAAAGCAAGACCAACCCGGTAGGCAAGTTCCACTTATCCTCACTCGCACTCAAAAACTGATCGATAATCACCTGCGCGCCATTCACGAAATCCCCGAACTGCGCCTCCCAAAGCACCAAAGCTTCCGGATAATCCCTGCTAAATCCATATTCGAATCCCACGCAAGCCGCCTCAGACAAAGGCGAATTATGAATCTCGCAAAACGCCTGCTGCCGCGAAAGATGCGAAAGCGTCAAATAATTGTGCTCGGTTTCGGTATCAATCAAAACCGCATGCCGCTGATTAAACGTCCCCCGTTGGGTATCCTGCCCAGTCAACCGAATCGGCGTCCCTTCCAAAACTAAAGAAGCAAACGCCAAGGCCTCCGCAAACCCGTAATCGACAGCCCGTTTCCCATGCCCCATCTCCGTCCGCTGCTCCAGCAATTTCGCCAGCTTGGGATGCAGATGAAATCCCTCGGGCACCCGAACGAGTCCGTCGGTTAACTCCGCCAATTTCTCACCGGACAACCCGGTATCCACCTCATGCGCCGGGTCATATTTTCCATGAACGTACGGATCCCAATAATTCGGCAAAGTCCGCAAGTGCGGCATCTTCTTCAACGCCTTAGCGCGCGTCTGCTCTTCCTCATATTCCTTGCGCACCGCTTCGCTGATGCCCGTAGCATCCATCCCCGCCCGCCCGGCATAAATCTTCCAGAGCGCCGGATGATTCTTGATCCGCTCATAAGTCAAAGGCTGCGTAATCGTAGGATCATCCACCTCGCTATGCCCATGCCGCCGGTACCCAATAATGTCCACCACCACATCGCTGCCAAACTTAGCCCGATACTCCGCCGCCAGCCGCCCCATCCGCACCACGGCATCAGGATCCTCGGCGTTCACATGAAACACCGGCACGCTCTGCCGCTTGGCAATATCCGCAGCAAATCGCGAAGAATGCTCCTGCATGGGCGGCGTAGTGAACCCAATCAAATTATTCACCACGATATGCACGGTTCCGCCGACGGTATACCCCTTCAAATCCGCCAAATTCAAAGTTTCCGCCCAAATTCCCTGCCCGGCAAACGCCGCGTCCCCATGCATCACAATCGGCCAAACCTTGTTGAGCATTTCCTGAGACCGGTCCACCACCGGCCCATCCGCACCATGCCGAGTCTGCTTAGCCCGAGCCCGACCCATCGCCACCGGATCGACAGCCTCCAAGTGACTAGGATTCGAAACAATATGAATGTTGATCGACTGACCACCCGAGGTAACGTAAGTCCCGGTAGCCCCGACGTGATACTTGACGTCCCCAGCCCCCAACACACTCCGCGGATCAACATCTTCAAATCCCGAAACCACTTCATGCGGCGGCTTACAAGCCGCGTGCACCATCACATTCAACCGCCCGCGATGGCTCATCGCGATAACCGAATCCACCGCCCCAGTTTCCCCAGCCGTATCCAAAACAGAATCCAGCAATGGAATTAAAGCCGTAACACCCTCAAGGGAAAATCTCTTGGTCCCCAAATACCGAGCCTGCAAAACCTGCTCAAACAAATCCGCCCGCACCAACCGCTCCAAAATCTTCCCAGAATCGACCTCCGCGGCGGGCGCCTCCAACCGCTCCGCAATCCACCGCCGCCGCTCCGGCTCCTGCAAATGCATAAACTCCGCCCCAACCGACCGGCAATAAATCCGCCGAGCCTCCCGAGCGGCCGCCCCAGTAAATTCCGCCAGATCCGCACACTTGACCGGCTTAAAAATTCCCAAGGGATCGAGTTCCGCCTCCAAATACCCCCATCGCCGGAACGCCTCAAACGCGCGCTCCCGCTCGCCATTTCCCGAGCTCTTTTTAGGGGTCTTAGCCGCCTTGGTAGGACGCACAACTTCCAAAGTAGTTCGATCAGCCATCGCCATGTACCCCAACTATTTTGCCACAGAATCAAACCCTACGCCGAAATCGCCCCGCCCTGCCTGGCCGATGTAGGGGCGCGCTTTAGCGCGACCTCTCCGGCCGACGCAACCGATTCGCACCAAACTTTGTAAAAGACCAAAACCCCGGTCCCCCGGCAACCAGTTCCCTATACCCGCTCCGCTCCACACCCCACACCTTGACTTATCCCCAAGTGCGGAATACCTTGTGCGCAGCAAACTTCCGAGGTCGTTCAGGAGTCCATTTCAAAATCAAAATCTCTTGCGCCTGGGCAGGGCAAATCCGAACCGCGAAAGCACATAGGAACAGAAAGCGTTGAAGACGCTAATAGCACTAGCCGCGGCGGTTGTTTTATTCCCCACTTGCTTGCGCGCGACTCCGGCAAAGCCAGCGTTGGAAGTCGTGGTGCTGGGTTCTGGCGGGCCACGGCCCTTCGGCCGGGCCGGATCGAGTTTCATTGTGCTGGTCCGAGGAAGGCCGCGAATCTTGGTGGATGCCGGACCGGGCGCGTTCTTGCGAATCGGAGAATTGGACCTGGACTTAGACAAAGTAGACACGGTTTTGCTGACCCATCTGCACATCGATCACAGCGCAGACCTCGCGGCTTTCTTCAACGCGCGCGCGCTCACCAGCGACGGACCGATCTCGTACCGGATATTTGGCCCGGACGGCGCAGGACTGTTCCCCAAGACCTCGCGCTTTGTAAACTTGCTGGTGGAAAAAGACGGCGCGTTCGCGTATCAGAAGACGTTCGGCGCGCGCGAAACGTTTGCGGTTCACGATCTGGCCATCCACCTGGATTCCCCGCGCACCAAGATTGTGGAGGAGGATGGTCTGGTGGTGGAAGAAATTGCCACGCATCACGGCGACTGCCCATCGGTGGCTTACCGGATTTCATATAAGAGCGTAGCGGTGGTTTTTTCCGGCGACATGGACGCGTCAGCCCTGCCGAATCTGGTCCAATTGGCGAAGAACGCGGATTTGCTGATCTTCAATTGTGCCGTGCTGGACCCTCCCGATTCACCTTCGCAACTCTACGATCTGCACACCCCGCCCAGGAAAATTGGCGAAGCCGCGCGCGACAGTGGTGCAAAAAGTTTGCTGCTGAGCCATCTTGCGCCAGATGTGGAAGGCCAGCAGCCTGCCGTGCGGAAATCGATCGGTGCGTCCTTCGCAGGGCCGGTAGCGTTCGCCACCGATAAGCTGCACGTACCGGTTGGGAAGTGAATGAGTACTTCGAACGCAGTTGTCGGACGTCCGTCAATCCCGACGAGTCCGGCATGGGGCACCCAGCGGGTTACCGGGAACTCTCGGAAGTAATTCAGGTGCCTTCTGGCATCCTTGCGCAGACAGCGTTCGAGCCATGAACGGCGCGATTATACCCGGGCGGGTAGCGTTTTTGAGACATTCTGGAGCAGGTCGGCGCTCGGCATAGATCGCCTGCCACTCGATAGACGAGCAATCGAACCAATCCATTCCACATGATTTCATTGGGTGGCTCTCGCCTGGTTCGCTGCCCGTCGAGTCGGAGCCTGTCAAGCGGGTCGCCGGAGTTCCATCGTTCAACGTAAGGCTTACAACCACACCTTCGACTCCAACCCCTCAATGCCCAGCGCCACCATCTCGCCGAGCGCGCTCTCGCCGGCCGCAAACTGTATCGGACGAATCAAATCCGTCAGCACTGCCACACGAAACCCCGCCTTGACCGCGTCGATAGCGGTCGCCCGCACGCAATATTCTGTAGCAACTCCACACACCGCTGCTTCCCGGACGCCAAGGGCACCGAGTCGCTCCCCAAGTCCGGTACTCTCAAATCCTGAATAGCCAGCGCCATCGATCGTCTCACCCTTATACACGATCAAATCCAAAGCATCGGAATCCAATCTCGGCATCAATTGCGCTCCTCTCGAACCCGCCACACAATGCACCGGCCAATCCCCACCTGCTTCGCGAAACGAGCGGTGGTTCGGCGGATGCCAATCCTGCGTAAGCACAATTTTCACCCCCGCCTGCCGCGCCGCCGCGATAAAAGCGCGTAACGGCTCCAGCAACGACACGGTATCGGCGGCAGCCAATGCTCCGCCTTCACAAAAATCCCTCTGCACGTCCACCACAATAAGCGCCCGCTTCATCCGCACTTATCCTCACGCCTGAACGGTAAAGCGGAATTCTAGCCCGACAGTCCCCGTTGTCCTCCACTAGAAAAACAGTGCGATTCTGGTCGAAATCCAAATCCATTCCGGCCGCTTTGCTCGTTGAGCACGACCCGTTACTATGCTCCGCATGACTTATCGACTCAATCGTCGCAGTTTCATAATCGCCGGCGGCCTGACCGCCCTGGCCTCCACCAGAGTTCTGGGCGCCAACGACACCCTCCGCATCGGCGTGATCGGCGCAGGCGGTCGCATGGGTGACCTGCTCAATTCCGCTGACAAAGTCGGCAACTACCAGATCGCGGCCGTCAGCGACGTCTACGCCCCGCGCCGCGACGCCGTCAAACTACGCTCCAACAACGCCGCCACCACCCATCCCAATTATCGCGAAGTTCTCGATCAACAACTCGACGCCGTGCTAATCGCCTCGCCCGACCATTGGCATGTCCGCATGGCCGCTGACGCGCTAGCCGCAGGCAAAGACGTCTATCTCGAAAAGCCGGTAACCCACACCTTCGAAGAAGGCGCCACCCTAACTCACGCAGTCCGCTCCAGCAAACAAATCCTGCAATGCGGCATGCAGCAACGCAGTTGGACCCACTTCCGCGAAGCAATCGATTTAATTCAAGGCGGCAGCATCGGCCGAATACCGCAAATCCGAACTTACTGGTGGCAAAACTATCTGGCGCCGGGAACACGCAAAGCTGTAGACACCCAAGCCCTCGACTGGAAGCAATGGCTGGGCAACGCTCCCGATCAACCCTTCAGCGAAGACAAGTTCTATCTCTGGCGTTGGTATTGGAATTTCGGCGGCGGCGCCATGACCGATCTCTTCACCCACTGGATTGACGTAGTCCACTGGGCCATGAAATCCGACCAGCCCAAACAAGCGCATATGCTAGGCGACAAATATATTTTCGAACAATGGGATTGCCCCGACACCGTGCAAGCCGCACTCCGCTACCCCGGCTTTGACGTTGTCTACGAAGGCATGATGGCCTCGTCCATCGACGACGGGGGCCTCGAGTTCCGCGGCACCGATGCAACCTTGAAGCTCAACCGCAGCGGCTTCAACGTCTATCACGAAGGCGTTCCCGACAAAAACAATCCAGTCCTCAGAGCCGACAGCTTCCGCGACGGCACCATCGACCACATGAAGAATTTCTTCGAATGCATCCGAACCCGAAAAGATCCCAACGCCCCGGTCGAAACCGGTATCGCCGCAGCTCGCGCAGGCCACCTCGCCAATCTCGCCTACCACCGAGGGGGCCAGATGGCCTGGCCCCCGAACCCCCCCAGTTGAATCCCAGCGTAATTGGCAGTCGCCCCCAACGGGCTGAGTGCTCCGCCGGTGACATGCCCTGAACCCAGCCGTGTGTCAGGCCTTTGCGGATCCGCACATCCAGCTCCAATCCGCCGTCGAGCGCCTGGTCCTCCTCTTGGTCGCGAGCAGCTTCGGCGTGCCTATTCTCCCGGTCGAATCCTCCGGCCTAAGCCATCGTCGTCGCGTCCTCGCCCTCGGAGCGCGTTGCTAGCCGCCGTTGTAGCACCGGCAGCATTTACAAACCCGCCCGAGCTCCCCGTCTCTAGCCACAACCATCAGCGAGGTCACCCTGGATGGTCTAAGCGCGCTCCCCCAAGCACACCCCCAAAATCGTTTCGCAAACCTCTCGAATTCCTTCGACACCGCAAACCCATGCCTGAATTCCTGAATCACAGACAATCGTCCCCCCGTAGGGGCCCAGCACGGGTGCTCGCGCCGCCCACTCCGGCAAGGACCCCGCTCCCGAACTCCAAAGCATCCCTATGCCACCTGGCGGCGCTCGCGCATCTGAATAAATCGGCAGTCGGGGAATCCGGCAATCTCGGTTACAATAAAGAAGGGGGAAAACATCGTTGTAGTTCCCCTCACGCCATCAAGGACCTGGGTTTCAACTATGCCCGTACCGATCTCACAAGGCTGGACCGTCGCCACCTACGTCCTGAAGCAAAAGCTTGCGGGGAAAAAACGCTATCCCTTCGTGCTGATGCTGGAGCCGTTGTTCCGCTGCAATCTGGCTTGCGCTGGCTGCGGCAAAATCCAATATCCCGCGCACATCTTGAAGACCGAGCTGAGCCCGGAAGAGTGCTTCAAAGCGGTGGATGAATGCGGCACGCCAATGGTATCGATCCCCGGCGGCGAACCGCTGATGCATTCCCAAATCGACAAAATCGTCGATGGCCTCGTAGAGCGCAAAAAATACATCTATCTGTGCACCAACGCGCTGCTCCTGAAAGAAAAACTCCATCTGTTCAAGCCCAGCAAATATCTGACGTTCTCGGTGCACGTCGACGGTCAGCGCGAGCACCACGACTTTTCCGTGTGCCGCGAAGGTGGCTACGATCAGGCCATCGAAGGCATCAGAGAAGCGGTGAAGCGCGGTTTCCGGGTCACCACCAACACCACGCTGTTCGACGGCGCCGATCCCAACAGCGTGCGCGCTCACTTTGACGAAATGATGGAACTGGGCGTCGAGGGCATGATGCTTTCGCCGGGCTATTCGTACGATAAAGCCCCAGATCAAAAGCACTTTTTGGGTCGAGCGCGAACGCGCCGCTTGTTCCGGGCGATTCTTTCCAACCGCAAGAAGAACTGGAAATTCAACCAGTCTTCGCTGTTCCTGGAATTCCTGATGGGCAAGCAACAATACAAATGCACCCCCTGGGGCATGCCCACCTACAACGTGTTCGGCTGGCAGAAGCCCTGCTATCTGCTCCAGGATGGCTATGCCGACACCTTCCAGGAATTGCTGGAAGCCACCGAGTGGCAAAATTACGGCACCGAGTCCGGCAATCCCAAGTGTTCCAACTGCATGGTGCACAGCGGCTACGAAGCCAGCGCGATCGATCACACCTTCAGCGGTTTGCAGGGTCTTTGGAATACCATCAAATCGGGTCTTGCCGGCGCTTACGAAGATCCCGACGCCCGGTCACTCTTGAACGAGCCGGCCAAACCAGTGCATGCGTTCAATCCGCTGGTGCAGATCAGCAGCGCCGACAGCGCCCAGATGGAAGAGACGCGAGCGTGAGCGCTCCAAGTCACGCAGAACGCCAAGGCGCTGCAAATGCTCCTCTTGCCGCTGCCCAAGATCCTCGCAAGCTCGATCCCGAGAAACTGGAAGTGGCCCCGGGTACGGCTCGCCAGGCCGTCGAAGGCTGGGTTCCAGAACTTGCCACCGAAGACGAAATTCGCGCCGCCCTGGAGCAGGCGTTTGATTATCGAGGCGACGTCACCATCACCCGCAAGGATGGAACCAAGATCGAAGGTTATATTTTTGACCGCGTTGCCGGGCGTACGCTCGACGCGTCTTTTGTGAGGTTGCTCCCCAAGGATTCGCATCAGCGTTTGAAGGTTCGGTATGCCGATATTGCGGCACTGGTGTTCTCCGGCCGCGACCCTGCCGCTGGGAAGAGCTGGGAAGCGTGGGTCCGCAAATATTGGGAAAAGAAATCCACAGGGGAGGGCGAAGCCAGCCTGCAACCTGACTCCCTGGAGCAAGCACCTTAGCCCGCCTCCCGTTTTCGATACAACCTTGCTAGGCGACGCTAAGCATTTTATTTACATATACTTACCTGACGATAAGGCTCGAAGATAGCGTAGACAAAACGCCCTTTCCGTGGTACTATCGTTTAAGCATTTGTTGCTCTTGTACTACCTTTTGGACCCGTTCAAAAGGCGCTGCGATCAAGGAAGTTTTGCGGCATTTTGCCGGGACGAAGGCTGTCACGATCTTGGGTTTAGGCTTAGCCTTTCGCGGAACCAGGAAACGCGACCGAGAGACGCAAAGCAATTCCAACTTGAGGCGTAGCACCTGTGAAGGAACAAGGCACAGTGAAGTGGTTCAATGCTTCGAAGGGTTATGGCTTCATCCAGCGGCAAACGGGAGAGGATGTTTTCGTCCACTTTTCGGCCATCATGATGGACGGCTACAAGTCCTTGAACGAAGGTCAGGCAGTGGAATTTGAAGTGAAGAAAGGCCCGAAAGGCCTGCAGGCAGAGAACGTTACCGGGCTCTAGCCTATGGATTCCGGTGTCCCGGTTCTTTGGAAACAAGCCGGGAATCCAGGATTACGATATTTCCGGCCCAACATTTTCATCTGCGTCGAGTGAGTGAACCAGGAGGACGTTGTGCAATCAATGCAAGAAGGTCAGACCATCAAGCATGATGTATATGGACTCGGAGTCGTCACCGCATCGGATGGCGAACGCACCGCGGTAGACTTCGATGATCACGGCCCTAAGCTCTTCGTCACCAGCATTATGACGGCGGAGCTCATCGGCGAAGCCCCTGCTACACCGCCCAAGACCAAGCGGCGCCGCAAGGCCTCTACCGCAGCGAAGGCCGCAAAAAAGGCGGCGGCGGCTACGGCTGCTACCGCGGCTGCAGCGCGCGCTTAAGTTCGCGTCCAGTTCCAGTAGTACGGCAACCCTGCGCCCTCGGGCTCAGGGTTGTTTGTTTTTGTGCTTGGTAATGGGTGGTTCGTCCGAGTGCCCCCTTGCGCGGGAGCCCAGTTCCAGCTGCTTACCGGTTAGCGTCCTCTCGAATTCAACCGCGTTGACAGTCCTTAGGTCCGCCTTCAGTATCAGATTCAGTCCATTTCCCTGCATTTGCGTCGGCCGCGGTTCGATTAACGGAGCACCCATGAAGTTCGTCAGTGTTGGCGCCGCCTTGGGAGTGTGTCGAATCGGTTTATGTTTGCTGGGCGCGGTGGTCTCGGTCAGCGCTCAAAGTACGCCGGGCGTGACCGAGAAGGAGGTGGTCATCGGCTCGTGCGCGGCGCTGGGGGGCCCGTCCAGCTCCCTGGGGACGCAGACCGTAGCTGGCGCGAAAGCCTACTTCTCATTGATTAATGAGGAAGGTGGGGTGTATGGACGCAAACTGCACTTGATCGCTCACGACGACAGTTACGATCCCGCCAAAACGCAGGAATGTTTCGATAAATTGCTGGCCGAGAAGGTTTTTGCGCTGGGATTCTTTGTGGGCACGCCGACCGCCGTGAAATACCTTCCGCTGGCGGAAGAAAATAAAATCCCGCTGGTGGGTCTGTTCACCGGGGCACAAACCCTGTACACGCCATTGCGGCACTGGGTTGTAAATGTACGCGCTTCTTACTTTGATGAAACCCGCGAACAAATTGACGGCATGTGGGCCGCCTTGGGCTACCGAAAGATTGGCGTGATTTATCCCGATGACGCTTTTGGTGCTGCGGTGCTGGACGGTGTGAAGGAGGCGCTCAAGCCGCACGGAGCCGAGCCAGCGGCAGTCGCGTCTTATCAACGGCAGACCGCCAAAGCGGACGCGGCTATTCGCAGTGTTCGTGCGGCAAGTCCACAAGCGGTGGTGGTGGTCGGGCCTCCGAACACGGTCGCTCCCATCGTTAAGGAAGCGCACGCGGCTGGCTGGAAGCCGTTATTCTTGACGGTATCGTTTGTCGGCACAGAGGAATTGATCACCGAGGCCGGGGCGGACGCGGATGGCATGGTGGTGACCCAAGTTGTGCCGCCCTATTATTTGACGGACTTGAAGACGGTGGCGCTGTATCGTCGTGCGCTTTCGCAATATTCGCCGACCGAGCGCCCCAACTTCGTGAGCCTCGAAGGATTTGTGGACGCCATGGTCCTGGTGGAAGGCTTAAAACATGCCGGAAAAGACCCGACGCGCGATGGTTTGATTCGCGGTATTGAATCCATCCATCAGATGGACGTGGGACTTGGGCCGCAACTCAAGCTGGACTATTCGGCGAAGGATCACAAGGGATTCGACCATGTTATTCCGTCAGTGATTCGCAGTGGGCGGCCGGTGCCGTTCACGGATTGGGCCACGGTCTCTCCAAAATAGGAAAGCGGAAGATACCGCAATGAAGAAATTATGAGCGCTAACCCCCAGCCCTTGGCGCCTCAATCGAAGTCTGCAATTCGCGCGTCCAGCCTTTCCGACCGCCGGCTCCGGCTCATGATCGGCGTGCTAATTACATTTTTTCCGGTCATCCTATGGGCGTTGTGGGATCTGGCATTCGGGGCCGACTACATCCGAAAACACGCTTGGCGTTATCAGCTGGATCCCATTCAGGTTTACGTCTGGTTGCTGATTGCTGCGGGACTTTTGCAGCTGGTGGCGGTATTCGTTCTGCGTAAGAGCGATCAGAAACCTCGGGATTGGATTTCTGTGGCTTCCTTGATTGATGCGGGGTTGTCGATTGCGTTTACATTGTTTTTTTGGATGCAGATTAGCGCGCTGATTTTTCGGAGCACGTAGAGAGTCCGGGAAAGAACGTCCAGGGTTGGAAGGATCGCAAAAAACTGTTCCCTCATTCCACCACCTGGAGTTCCGGGTAAAGCGAAGATTTAATCTCGATTCGTGGAGGGCTTATCCCTTTCAGGGAGGTATCGAAAAAGCGGTCCACGCAGTAGACCGTAACCGCGAGCTGCCGCCTACCCTCCATGCCAAGAACCCCGAATGCGCGCAACATTCCCAGCACCAAATGGCTTTTCAGCAATGCTCCATCGTCCCCAAACAGGAAATGGTTCGCTCCCTGGATTACGACTTGCACCCTTCCCTCCGCCGGCAGGCGATCGTAAATGGATTGAATGTTGGCGCGGATCTGCCCACTCTCCGGGTCGGATTCCCCCCGGTGGTCGCTCATAAGAAACATGAACGGCCGATCGATCCCGGCCTGAATCACGCTCCCATGAGGAGCGCCGTCTACATCGATGCCGGCCTGGCATCGCGAATCTTCGTGGCAAAAAAGGGCGGCTGCGGCCCCGCCAAACGAATGGCCGAATACTCCGACCCGGGTCATATCCAGCCGCGTGGTGAACTTGCCCGAGGGATCCCAGGCATTTAATTGCGCCATACGGTCGAGGACAAACGCCATATCCGCCGTCCACGCCCGGAGTAGCCGGTTGGCGCAATCCTCTTGCTCCTGCCCGGTTCTCTCCAGGCAGTGTTCCGGATTATTCTCGCGAAGTCGATGGATGATCCGGCCGTCAGGAAAAGCAACGATGCTGGTGCGATAAGGGGCATCGAAGCCCACCACGACATATCCGTGACTCGCTAGATCCTCCGCCAGCGTCGAATAGTTCGCCACCTCCAGCGAAGCTCCCGCTCGAAGCATCACCACCGGGTAGGTGAGCTGCTGCCGAGACACTTGGGCGTTACGCAGACTGTGCCCGTGAACCTTGGACCGATCGCGGGTCAGGAATTTGCCGAGCAAGACTCCGCTGCGACGCTCGATCTCGGTTCGCAATGCGACGGGCAAGTAGTCGTCGGTCGTTGCGGATGGTCCGGCCGCCGCCGGATACCATACCCACACCAGGAGTTCGCGCTTGGTTCCGGGGATGGGTCCCAGCCGGTCCAGTGTCGCATCGTCGGACCAATCATAGATGGCGCGGCCCACCGCGAAGGGTCCCGTGGGGGCCGGCAATGCGATGCTGATTCCGTGCTCGATCCAGAGCGACAACAAGAGTGCGGTGAAGGCCGCGACGGGCAGCATCGCCAGTAGCGCCGAGACTTTGAAGAACCGGAGGGCCAGGGGCCTTGGTGGCATAGCGGGTTGCTCGGGTGCGCAAGTCGGAGATACTTTCTGCGAAGAACTTTATATTGTAGAGTACTTTCTTGTCAAGTATACGCGCTCCTTGCGGCGGCGCCGCTTTACGGGTGGCGTGTTAGGGTCATTTTTCCCGGGCCGGGCCGGGACTGGATGTCGCGGTTCTCTTACGGCCAAAACGGTCATCGCGACGACCACCACCGGGTGGAATTCCCAATCGCAGAATCGGACGGGTAAGATGGATTTGTCGCCTGTCGCATAGCCACACGGTTTGGCGAGATCGAGGGAAAGGAGCATGTATGCCTCTCGTACGAATCGATTTTTTGAAAGGCAAACCGCCGGAATATGGCGTCGAGATTGGCTGGATCGTGTATAGGGCATTAGTAGAGATCCTGAAAGCTCCAGAGAACGACCGCTTTCAGGTCATCACCGAGCATTCTCGAGGCGCTTTGCAGATCGACCGCGATTATCTTGGCATTCATCGAACCGATGACTGCATCCTTTTGCAAATCACGCTGAACAGCGGGCGCACGGTGGAAATGAAGCGGCAATTCTACAAAGCGGTTGCGGATGGCTTGCATGAAAAGTTGAAGGTCCGGCGAGAGGACGTCGTGATTAACCTGGTGGAAGTGGGGAAAGAAAATTGGTCTTTCGGAAATGGCGAAGCGCAGTATGCGCCGTCAGGCTCTTGACCGGAGACTTTCTATCGGATGGCGGATTCCGTTTGTTCGAAGGCGTGGTAAGAGGAGCGGACCAGGGGGCCGGCTTCGACGTGCTTGAAGCCCATGGCTTCGCCGGCTTGCTTGAATTCAGCGAATTCGTCGGGGTGGAGGTAGCGGACTATAGGTAAGTGTTCGCGGGTTGGTTGCAGGTATTGACCTAGCGTCAGGATGTGGGTGCCTTGCGCGGCCAGGTCTCGCAACGTGGCCAATACTTCTTGCTTTTCTTCGCCCAGTCCAAGCATCAGGCCGGTTTTTGTGGGGATATCGGGATGGGCTTGCTTGGCTCGGCGTAGGAGTTCCAGGGAACGTTCGTAGAGGGCGCCTTTGCGGACTTGGCGGTAGAGGCGGGGGACGGTTTCGGTGTTGTGATTCAGGACATCCGGTTTGGTGGCCAGGACTGCGTCGAGAGCTTCCCAATTTCCGCGGAAGTCTGGGATTAATACTTCTACTTTGCAGCCTGGGACGCGGCGGCGGATTTCTTGGATGGTGCGGGCGAAGATGTGGGCACCGCCGTCGGGCTGGTCGTCGCGGTTGACAGACGTTACTACCGCATATCGCAATCCCATTCGCGCTACCGCTTCGGCTACGCGATGCGGTTCTTCTTCATCGGGCGGACCTACCGGCTTGCCTGAAGGAACTGCGCAGAAACCGCATGCGCGGGTGCAGATGTCGCCGAGGATCATGAAGGTGGCGGTGCCGTGTTCCCAGCACTCGCCCATGTTGGGGCAGCGGGCGCTCTCGCAGACCGTGTGCAGGTCGAGGGTGCGCATGATGCGCTTGAGGTCTTGATAGCGTTCGCCGCCGAAAAATTTGACGCGGAGCCAATCGGGACGCGGGTGAACTGCCGGCGAGGGCGGCAAGACGGTCGGCGAAGTGTTCGAGATGATGTTGAACGGTGAGGCCATGGGGTTGCGGGCGAAACAATCATTTTACGCGCATTGCGCGCAGCACACAAACAGGCGGCAACCGCGCTACGGCCGAATCGGCTGCCAAGCAACCCGTAACACAACGGAATACGTCTCGTATGTATAATCCGCGGCGCGAAGGTCCTTTATGAGATTTCCCTTCCTATCGCTTGCGTGCATTTTTCTTGTGGCGACGGCGGCTGCGTCTCAGTCCGCCAAAAACTCGACTGCCACCAATCCAAAACTGGAAGAATGCAGCGTTGCCGGGCGGGTGGTGAAGCTGGCCGGCAGCGAGCCGCTGAAAAGCGCGATCGTGCAACTGCAGAGCATGGACGATAAGAGACGATCTCCCTCATCGGTGACTACCGATAGCGACGGACAATTTGTGCTTAAAGGTATTCCGCCGGGGAGCTACCGGATGCGCGTGATGCGGATCGGATTCGTGTCTCAGGAATACGGACAACGAACATCTTCCTCGCCGGGGGCAAACCTTACTTTGTCTCCGGCTCAAAACATGAAGGATCTGCTGTTTCGGCTGATCCCCTCGGCCATTATTTCGGGGCGCGTCGAAAATGAAGACGGAGAGCCGCTGCCGTGGGCGCACGTCAGCGCGCTTCGTGAAATTTACTCGGACGGAAGCCGCACTCTGTTGTCGGAGGAAAGTGTACCGACCAACGATCGCGGCGAATACCGGTTGTTCGGGCTGCGTCCGGGTCGGTATTTTGTGGCGGCGACCTACCGTCCAGGGGCGCGGCGGAGCGGTGACAATGAGGACGACGAATTTGGCGGCGTCGATAGCGGGAAGGAGAACTACGTACGAACATATTACCCGGGAAACCCGGACGCGACCAAGGCAGAAACGATCGCGGTGAAGGCGGGCGAGGAAATATCTTCGATGGATTTTATGATGCGGCCGGCCGCGGTGTTCCGGGTGCGCGGAACAGTGGCGAGCCTGATTGGCAGCGATGCGAAACGGCCGCGCAACAGCGCGATGGTGTATCTGGTGGCGAGAAAGAGTGACGTGGTGAACAGGAGAATCGTTTTTGGCGAGGTCAGCAGTTTGAAGCAGGACGGCACCTTCGATCTGTCAGGTGTTCTGCCGGGTTCCTATACCTTGGTCGTGCAGTTATTCGAGGACAATAAAGCGCATCGGGCGCGGCAAAGCGTTGAGGTTGGCAATGCGGACGTGGAAGGCTTGCAGGTGACGATTGCGCCGGGGATGTCGATCTCTGGGCGGGTACGGTGGGATGGCAATGCGGGTTTTGGGGGCGAAGACCTGTCGGTCATGTTGCGAGGAGTGGACAACGATTTCGACGCCTATGCTCGCGTGGAGCCAGATGGCTCATTCACGTTGACGGACGTTTCGGATGGCGGACGCGTGCATGTTTTCGGTGAGCCACCGGACGCTTACCTCAAGAGTGTGACCTATGCGGGCATGGATGCTTTGGGGGAAGGGTTTTCGCCGCGGGCTGGAGTGGCGGCTAGCTTGGATATTACTTTGAGTTCGCGCGGTGGGCGTGTTCAGGGAATGGCGGCGGACGGTGATGGGCTGCCGTCAGTGGGGGCCTGGGTGGTGCTGGTGCCGGACGCGAAACATCGAGAGCGCGGGGAGTTGTACAAGACCGGGCGTACCGACCAGCATGGGCAGTACGCACTGCGGGGAATTGCCCCGGGGGACTATACGTTGTTTAGTTGGGATGAGGTGGAGGAAGGCGCTTGGCAGGATCCGGAGTTTCTTAAACCCTTTGAGGAAAAAACGGAGAAGGTGAGTGTGCAGGAGGGCGACACGAAGTCGGTAAACCTTATCACCATCAAGGCGGTTGGGACCGAGGAGCAGAAACCGTAGCAACCGTGCCGAACGGCAGGGAGCCAACCGGATTTGCCAAAGCCGCGCTGGACGGGATTGCCTCAATCGAAACTCGGGAGCGGCCGGATGGGTTGAGATCCTCGCGCCGGTCAGATGATAGGTCGTTGGCGGTGGCCCCAGACCACACACCATCGCGTTCGTTTTATGCGATTGGCGGCTGCTAACGGATGCGGGCGATGCGGCCTTGGGTGGGGAACTTTTGGAACTGGAGGGCGTCGTGGCCGGGGATTACTCGGTCTGGGGAGTTTGCTAGTTCGATCATGCGGGATTGGGCTGCGACGTTGGCGGCGTGGTCGGAGTCGGTGAAGGTGGCGCTGGCGGCGTGTTCTCGGAGGTTCCGGTAAAGGTAGACGTTGTCGGAGGCCAGGACGTACGGTGGGTCGCCCTCGACTCGGATGTATTGGGAGGCGTAGGTGTGGCGGCCGCCGGTGTAGGCGCGGATGCCGGGGATAATTTCTATGCTGTCGCCATCGATTAGTTTCAGGCGGCCTTGGGTATTTAGCTGGACCAAGGTTCGGACGTCGTCGGGATCGATGCCGCCGTGTTGGCCTCCCGGTTGCCAAGCTTCCCCTGTGTAGTAGCGAAATTCTTCTTTTTGAATCCAGACGGTGGCGCGGGGGAAGAGGTCGATACCGCCCATGTGGTCCCAGTGCGCGTGGCTGATGATGATGTCGGTGACTTCTTCAGGTTTTACCCCTGCTTGGCGGACCGCTTCGTTTGGGCTCAAGTAATCTTTTATGGCCCAGATTTTGAACCAGCGGTCGCGGTGGAAGCCGCTGTCGAACAGGATGTTGCGGTGGTTGCCTTGGATTAACCAGAGGGCGTAGACGGTGTCGATTTTTTCGTCTTTGGGAGCGCCCATGACCATTTCTGCTACCGAGTCCCCGGGGGAGTCGGCTAGGCGGATGGCTTGAATCGAATAACCGGTGGATTGGGTAGAGGGGATTGCTGCAGGGAACAGCAGCAAAAATACGACGAAGAAATTCTTCATGGCAACTCTGGAAAGAGCCGGTATCTTAGCGCGCTTAGCGAAAGAAGTCGCGCCGTTCCACTGGCGTGATTTGACGAGCCAAGCAAACAACAAGCCTTTTTTAGGGGCTCAAAAGCCAAGTGCGAACGGTTATGCCGGGGCTGAAGTCCGGCCTGCTAAAGAAAATGGCGAACAAGGACGCGCGGGCGAGTCGCTGCTTCTTGCTATCGAGATAAAAGGAACTCGCGGCTAGAGCGGTTGGCGCGAAGAGCGGACGAAGTCGCGCAGGACGGTTACGTTCGGGCCGTAGGCGCCGATGCGGCCTGCATCAACGGGTAAGCCCAGGCGTTCGGCTTGATCCAGGTCTACGCCGGCATCGTCTAGTTCCGATAGGCTGAAACCTTGGGCGGGGAGGACCCGGTTCAGACCGGTCGGGTAGATCGGGCGTGGGGGGCGGTGGCGCTGCCAGGGACGGCGGGCCAGCTCGTAAAATTGCTGCCAATCGCGTTTGTGCCAGGTCGTCATTTTATTCACACTGTTCTTGCTGCTCACTGTCTAATACGCTCTTCGATTCTGGTTGGATGCCAAGTTGCGTCGCTGGGTGGCACCTAGTTACCTCAGACCCTCCTAGCAAACACTGTAGGCGGCTAGACTGTCGGACTGCCCAACCTCGACAAGCCTGCTAAAGATATACGTGTGCGCGGGCTTGACGAGACATTTCGTCGCCTACTGTTTCAAACCCGTTACCGGGTTAATTGTTTCGCGTACCTAAGCTTCGGCTGCCGTGCTGCTGCTTCGCGTGGAACGGGAGGGTGACCTGTCGATCAGTAGGTCCCGCGAAGCCGCCTTTAGGCGCCGTATACTACGCATGTAATTCCTAGTTTGCCAGCGAAAACTTTTCGCCCCTATGGAAAGCTGCGCGGAGGCGGGTGCAGAGGATCAACCGTGGCGGGCACAGCCATGCTGACGACAATGGTTGGTGTGAGTACGATTGGTTGAGACGGAGGAGTTCGGGACAGGAAGGCGTTGATATAAATCCAGATCAGTGATTGGCGCAGAACTACCGCTTCGAACTTTTGGGAGGAGTACTCAGCGGCACTCTGGAGATTAGCCGCTTTCGGACTGGGGTTTCACCGTGGTTACAGCAGGCCTGACTTGGCTTTCCCGAGACCCTGTTACCAGCGATTGCCGCGGTCACCGCGATCGGAACCCCGATCACCCCCGCGTCCGCCACCGCCACCGCCACCGCCGTGACCCCCGCGTCCGCCACCGCCGCCACCTCGGCCGCCGCCGTAACCTCCTCCTCCGCCGGCACCTCGACCACCGCCACCACCGCCGGCACGTTCGGCCTGCGGCCTCGCTTCGTTTACTACCAGGTTCCTGCCGCCGAAATTTTGACCGTTCAAGGAATTGATCGCGCGGTCAGCGTCTTCGTCACTATTTACTTCTACGAAGGCGAAACCACGGGACTGCCCTGTGAAACGATCACGGATTAGATTTACGCCCGAGGGAGTTACACCGATTTGCGAGAACCACTCGTGAAGCTGATCATCCGTCGCGGAAAACGGAAGATTCCCAATGTAGAGCTTCTTCACCTGCCTGCTCCTTCTGCCCGGAACCCAGTTGACGAGTCGCGGAGCGCGCCGAAGACAAGTGCGTCGTACACGGGCAGACCGGGTAGGCGAGCCACCACGGGCGCGAGACAGGCGCTTCAGCGGTCAAGGGCATGGTCTCGAAAAATAACTGCATTTGCAACCGGAAAGACTGTTGCTTGCCGCTAGAAGTGGCCGATTTTCGGCGACTTTCGCCTGTCCTATCGGCCGGGTGAAGGCTTGTTCTTTGCATCGGTGGCGGCGCGAGGAACGGAACCTCGGCGGCTAAAACCACACTCATTCGGCGGGACTCACGAACACGACCCTTGCTACCTTTGGGTCAACGGAAGTCGGGCCTCCCGAACATTCCGGGAATTGCTACGTCGCCTAGCGGAACCCCAAGTTGCGATGCCGCCGGCGATGGAGAAAACCATGGAACCGGACATTTCTATCTTGCGAAAAACCGGACATTTCTACTTTGCGTTGACAGAATGCCGGCGGCGATGGTGGGCGACTGACAATGGTGGTAGGATGCGCGCCGGTTGAGGGTTCGGGCGCAGTCCACCCTGTCTGTGAGGCTCATGCGCGGCACCATGATGGATTTTCCGTTGACGATTCCTGCGCTGCTCGAGCGCGCCGGGAGCCTCTTTGCTCGGGTCGAGATTGTTTCGCGGCGACCGGATCGGTCTGTCGTGCGAACCAACTATGGTGAATTCTACCGCAGAGCGCGGCGGCTTGCGTCGGCGTTGACCAAGCTTGGTCTTCAGCCTGGGGATCGCGTCGCGTCGATGATGTGGAATCATGCAGCGCACCTGGAGACGTTCTTCGGCGTGCCGAGCGCCGGCGGCATACTGCACTGCTTGAATCTTCGGCTGCATCCCCACGAGATCGGGGCCATCGCGAAACATGGGGGCGGGCGGTTTCTGATCATGGATGATTCGCTGCTGGCGGCGTACGAACAGTGCCGAGAAGGGGTTCGATTCGAACGCGTCATCGTGGTGCCTTATTGCGGCGGGGTCGAGATTCCCGCAGGCTTTCTCAATTATGAGGAGTTGATCGCCGACGCGGGCGACGATTTTAAGTATCCGAAAATTGATGAAAACGACGGGGCTGGCATGTGCTACACGTCGGGCACTACCGGATTTTCCAAAGGCGTCATTTATTCTCACCGTTCGCAGGTTCTGCACTCGATGGCGCTGGCTACCGCGGATTGCTTCGCGCTGAGTCACCACGATGTTTTGCTTCCGATTACACCGATGTTTCATGCCAATGGATGGGGACTGCCGTACGCCGGGGTTATGGTGGGCGCGAAATTCGTGCTGGCCGGGCCGAACGTGGATGCCGAAAGCCTTCTCGAGCTGATTGGGCAAGAGCGGGTCACTGCTGCCGCCGGGGTGCCCACGATATGGCTTGGGGTCGTTTCCATGCTGGAGAAGGATCCCGAGCGGTGGCAATTCTCGTGGCCGATTCGGATTCTTTGCGGCGGGACGGCCGCGCCGGTTGGTTTGATACGTGCGCTGGACAAATACGGAATGCGCTTGATGCATTTGTGGGGAATGACCGAGACGAGCCCGGTGGGCACCGGCTATACGGCGAAAACGCACATGCGCGATTGGAGTGAAGACGCGATTTATGAGCTGCGCGGGAAGCAAGGTCTGCCAGTGCCTTTCGTGGAAATGCGGGTGATGCGACCGGAAGACTCGCGCGGCGTAGCGACGGGGAAAACGGTGGAAGCGCCGCGCGACGGGCAAACCGCGGGAGAGCTGGAAGTGCGCGGGCCGTGGATCGCGGGGAGCTATTACAACGCTCCCGAGCAGGCCGAGCGCTGGACGGCGGACGGCTGGTTTCGAACCGGGGATGTCGCGCACATCGACGAAGAGGGGTACATGAAGATCGTGGATCGCGCGAAAGACCTGGTGAAATCTGGCGGGGAATGGATCAGCTCGGTCGATCTTGAAAACAAGTTAATGGGGCATCCGGCCGTGAAAGAGGCGGCTGTCGTCGGCGTGCCTCATCCCAAATGGCAGGAACGGCCGCTGGCGGCGGTAGTGTTGAAAGACGGCGCCAAGGCGACCCCAGAAGAACTACGCGCGTTCCTGGCCCAATCTTTCGCCAAATGGCAATTGCCGGACGCGATTGTGTTTCTGGACGAAATTCCGCGCACCAGCGTGGGTAAATTCAAGAAAACCGCGCTGCGCGCGCAGTTCGCTCATTGGAGTTGGGATCACAGCTAACGCGTGAGAAGCGAGTCCCTCAACTCAGGAAAGCGGGTGGCCAGAATTCTGCAGAAGGCCTTGACGGGACCTTAACTGAGACCCACTAATTTCTGGAACTCGGGATTGTCATGCAGGCAGTTGAGGTCGGAATCTCTGGCCGCCCAATTCAGATTGCCGTAGCCGGCGGCTAACGCTTTCTTAAAGGTTTCGAGGGCGTCGGCTTTCCGGGCGAGTACACCGTAGGAGCAGGCGGCATTGTACAAAGTATTGCCGTCGTGGGGGCGCAGCGCGACTGCGGTTTGCAGGTGGCGGACACATTCATCCACTTCGCCACCGTACGCCAGATTGCTGGACAGCAGAATACGGGCGCGCACGTCTTCGGGAACTAATTCCAGCTGTTTGCGAAGGACAACGTTCATGCGGTCGCGAACACCACCCGCTTCTTTTTTTCGTCCGAGGTGTTCCAGGCTTAAACCGTAGGGGACGTAGGTGTTGTAGTCGTCGCCATTCGCTTCGAGGGCTTGCTCCGCAAAATTTGCAGCTTCCTCGAATTTGTCCTGGGAGAGGAGCGCGCGGCCCAGGATATTCCAGGAACCGTCACAATCACGCTTGCGCTCGATGGCCCGACGGGCCATGAGTTCTGCCTCCAGGTATTTCTTTTGCGCGTAAAATAAGCGCGCGCGGGCCACCATGACCTCCGGCAAATCTGGCGCCAGAGCCATGGCGCGATCACAGGCGCTGAGGCCCCGGGTGATCCAGTCCACATTCTGTTCGCGTAGTTCGTAGATCAGGCCACAGAGTTGGGCAATTCCAGCGTGGGAGAGCGCAAAACTGGGATCGAGCTGGATGGCTTGCTCGAACATCTGTAGCGCGTAGTCCATATTCTCGCGGCGCAAATAACTGCGCCCGCGGAGATAGAAATCGTAGGCCTGGGGGTTTTCGGTGGGCTTGAGCCGGATGGTTTTTTCTTCTTGAGGGGTTAGCGTAATGCGCAGGGCCTGGGCGATGCTTCGGGCGATTTCATCTTGAATGGCGAAGACGTCCTCGAGCTGCCGATCGTAACGTTCGGCCCAAACGGAGTGTCGGGTGGCGCCTTCGACCAGTTGTGCGGTGATGCGTAGTCGGTTTCCGGAACGGCGGATGGTGCCTTCGAGCACGAAGGTGGCGCCCAGTTGCTGGCCGACCTGGGGAGCTGCGGTTGGCTTATCGCGAAATGCCAGCATCTCGGAGCGCGGAAAGATCTGGATCTGAGTGATTTTGGAGAGCTCGGTGATGATGTCTTCGGTCATGCCGTCGCGGAAGTATTCGTCCTCCTTGCCGCCACCGTGGTTCTCGAAATAAAGGACGGCTACGGACTTCTTGACAGGAGCGGCCGAAACAGTAGCGTTCGAGCTGGACGAATCGGCTTTTTCGGCGGCGGGACGGCGGTTGGCATCCAAATCCCGCTTGAGGCGCTTGAGGTCGGCGCGAAGTTCGGCGGCAGTTTGGTAACGCAGTTCGGTGTCCTTCTCCAGCGCCTTGCCAAAGATATTCTCCAGGGCTAAAGGCAGGCGGGAGTTCAATTTTGTCGCGGGGACCGGGGCGGAGTGCAGGATGCCGTCAAAAATCAACGCTACCGTCGAGCCGGAAAACGGCACTGCGCCGGTGGACATTTCATATAGCACGATGCCCAGTGAAAATAGGTCAGAACGGGCGTCGAGCTCTTCGCCGCGGGCTTGCTCTGGCGACATGTAGGCTACTGTGCCTATGGAGCTTCCCGGACTGGTTAAGAATGCGCTTTCGACCTGGGTGTGCAAGGACGTCTCGCCGACCGATTCCATCACTGCTTGCCGCTGTGTCGCGAGCTTGGCCAGACCAAAGTCTAAAATTTTCGCAGGGCCTTTGTTGACCAGAAAAATGTTGGCGGGTTTAATGTCGCGGTGAACGATTCCCTTGGTGTGGGCGGCGTCGAGGCCGTCGGCGATTTGTATGCCGACTTCCAAGAGCTCGGATACGGCAATGGCCTTTTCGGCGATGCGATGCTTTAGTGTCTGGCCTTCAAGCAGTTCCATTGCTATGAAAGGGCGCCTTTCGAATTCTCCAATATCGTAAATTGTGCAAATATTGGGATGGTTGAGAGATGAGGCGGCGCGGCCTTCACGGCGGAAACGCTCGATAGCCTGGTGGTCTTGCGAAATGTCGTCGGGTAGAAACTTTAGCGCGACGCTCCGGCCGAGGCGGGTGTCTTTGCCTTTGTACACCACGCCCATGCCACCACCGCCCAGTTTTTCCAGTACTTCATAGTGGGAGACCGTTCGGCCGATCATCGAGGAAGTTTCCGCCATGGGGCATGGAGTTTACCCCATGCGCTTACGGGCCGGCAACGCGCGGTTCGCTGCATGTGGTTAGGTACGGTAGCTGGCGTTGATGCGGACGTATTCCGCGGTGAAGTCGCAGGTGTAGTAGCGGGCTGCGCTGCGGCCGGCGTGCAGGTCCATGACGATGTGGACGTGCGGGGCTAGCAGGCGGTTGCTGGCGGCGCGCTCGTTGAAGCCCAGCGGAGTGCCGCGGCTTAGGACCTGGATGCCGGCCATGGTGATATCTACCTTGGCTGGATCGAACTTTATCCCGGAGCGGCCTGCGGCGGCGAAGACACGGCCCCAGTTGGGGTCGCCGCCAGCGAAGGCGGTTTTTACGAGCGGGGACGTGGCGATGGTTTCCGCGATTTGGCGTGCGCTTGCTTCGGTCTTTGCGCCGCGCACTTCGATTTCGATCACACGCTGGGCACCTTCGCCGTCGGCTACGATCTGCAGTGCCAGCGAATGACAGACATCCTCGAGGGCGGCGGTGAACGCGCGGTGCGCGGCGGTTCCTGGCTGGATCGTGGGAGCGCCGGCTTGGCCGTTTGCGAGCACCAGCAGCGTGTCGTTGGTGGACGTGTCGCCGTCGATGCTGATGCAGTTGAAGGTGCGCTGGGTGACCTCGCGCAACGCTTTTTGCAGCAGCGCGGGGGCGATGGCCGCGTCGGTGGCGACGAAGGCCAGCGTGGTGGCCATGTTCGGATGAATCATGCCTGCGCCTTTGGCACAGCCGACCAAGTGAACGCGCTTGCCCGCCATTTTGAAATTGGCGGCTGCGGTTTTCGGAACCGTGTCGGTGGTGCAGATGGCCAGCGACAATTCTGCGAACGAGCGCGCCGAGGGGCGTTGTTGACGGGCTAGTTGCGGCAAGCGACGAAGAATTTTATCAACCGCTAACGGCACACCGATGACGCCTGTGGAGCACACAAACAACTGCTCGGGCCTGCAGATCACGTGCCTGGCGGCTTCGGCTACAGTGCGCTCGGCTGCGGCCCAACCTTCGGCGCCGGTCGCGCAGTTGGCGTTGCCGGCATTCACGATCACGCCGCGCATGCGACCTTTCGAGGCGCGCAGGTTGGCCTTGGAAACCAGCACCGGCGGCGCCACGACCAGATTTTGCGTGAACACTGCAGCGGCGGAAGCGGGGACTTCGCTCGAAAAAATCGCGAGATCGAGCGCGCCTGTTTTTTTCAGGCCGCAGGCGGTCGCCGCGAATCGAAATCCGCGGGGGAGCGACGCTTCAGAAAGAGCATGTTTCATGTCGCCTGCTTTGCGTTTCGTCCTACCGGTAGCACTGCTCGATTTGCTTTTTGAAGCGACGATATTGCGAATCTGGGAACCGATTTCTGGGTGGCCGGGCCCGGATGCGACAGCTTTCGTTTTGCTGCTGCTGTTGAAACCGTTTTTCGAGGTGTTAGCTTCGGACTCCCGGAAGTAACCCCCGATCCTCCGCGAGGTTCGCGAATGTTTGCTGTTTTAGGTCTACGACTTGGGTGCTCATGGCTGGTCTCCTGTTTTGGGATTTAGTTTGGTGCTGCATGCGGTGATGCGTTTTTGCAATTCGGCCATCGCGGATTGCACTGCCGCCGGGGCCGTTCCTCCGGGGACCGACTTGGTCGCTATGGAGCTTTCGACCGAGGGGGCCGCGAGAAAGTCTGGCTCGAAGAGGGGTGAGATTTTCTTCAAGTCTTCGAGAGAAAGTTGTGACCAGGGTTTGTTTTGGCGTTCGGCTTCGCGCAGGGCTTTACCGATTAGATCGTGTGCTTGGCGGAATGGAAGTCCCTTGTGAACCAGGTAATCGGCGCCGTCGGTGGCAAACAGAACGGGATTGGACGCGGCTGCGCGCAAACGTTCGGCGTTGAATTTCGTGGTGGTAAGTGCGCCGGTCGCGACGGCCAGCATGGCGGCGATTTGATCGTGCGCGGCGAACAGCCCTTCCTTGTCCTCCTGTAGGTCGCGCTGGTAGCCCGTGGGCAAGCCCTTCAGCGTCGTCAGCAAGCCGATCAATGCGCCGGTTACGCGGCCGGTTTTGCCGCGAATCAGTTCCCATGCGTCGGGATTTTTCTTTTGTGGCATCAGGCTGCTGCCGGTGGAATATTCGTCGGGGAGAACGACGTAGGCAAACTCCTGGGAGGCGAAGATTACCAAGTCTTCGGCTAAGCGGGACAGATGCGTAGCGATGCCGGTTAGCGCGAAAAGATAGTCGAGCGCGAAGTCGCGGTCGCTGACGGCGTCGAGGCTGTTGGCGGTGATGCGCGAGAAGCCGAGTTCGCTGGCGATGGCGTTGCGGTCGATGTTGAAGCTGTTGCCGGCTAGCGCGCCGGAACCCATAGGGCAGGCGTCGGCGCTGTCGGCGGCGCGTTGCAGGCGGGTTAGGTCGCGGGAGAAGGCTTCGGCATGGGCCAATAGAAAATGGGAGAGCAGGATGGGCTGGGCGTGCTGCATGTGGGTCATGCCGGCCATCGGCGTGCCAAAATTTGTTTTCGCTTGCTCGAGGATTGCGGCGAGGAACTCGGCTAGTTGGCGCTGGAGGCTGGCGGCGGCGTCCATTACGAAGAGGCGAAAATCAGTGGCGACCAGTTCGTTGCGGCTGCGGCCGGTGTGTAGTTTCCAGCCTAGCGCGCCTAGTTCGTGGACCAGGGCGCTTTCCACGAAATGGTGGACGTCTTCGGCGGTGGAACCTTGGAGGAAGGTTTGGTCACCGGTTATTTCGTCTTCGATGCTTTGCAGACCGTTTAGCGTGTCACGGACTTCTAGGTCGGTTAGGATGCCGACCTTTTGCAAAGCCTTGGCCCACGCGCGACCTACCGCAAACTCATAGGGCAGCAGCCGGCGGTCGAAAGAGAACGAGCGTTGGAACGCGTCGAACGTCTTGTCGGGCTGGCGCTCGAAGCGGCCGCCCCAAAGGCGGTCATCTTTGCGGGCGGTAGTGGGTTGGTCGGTCATGGGCATTTTTATGCGTCGGTCACGTGGGTGGTGTTGGTTGCTACCAGGATTTGCTAGCTTTTGCTCGATTCTGCCTTGGCTTTTGGGCGCACGGTTACTGGTAGCGCGAAAAGATTGATGAAGCCTTCAGCGTCCTTGGGGTTGTAGCGGCCCATGGTGAAGCTGGCCAGGTCGGCGCGATAGAGAGAGAAGGGTGATTTGCGGCTGGTTACGTTTAGCGTGCCCTTCCAGAGTTTGAGGCCTACCGAGCCGGTTACGAATTGCTGGGCTACTTTGAAGAAGCCGTCCAGGGATTCGCGCAACGTCGAGAACCAGACGCCGTTGTAGACCAGTTCGGCGTAGCGATTGGAAAGGGCTTGCTGGAAGTGGGCGGTTTCGCGGTCTACCGTCAGGCGCTCCAGTTCTTGATGGGCTTTGATGAGCAGCGTGCCGCCGGGAGTTTCGTAAGCGCCGCGGGACTTCATGCCGACCAGGCGATTTTCTACCAGGTCGGTGCGGCCCACGCCGTGTTTGGCGGCGATTTCGTTTAGCTTATTGAGCAGATCGACTGGTCCTAGTTTTGCGCCGTTTACCGAGACCGGAGTGCCGGACTCGAAGCCGATTTCAACTTCTTCCGCTTTGTCCGGGGCGCTTTCGGCTGAGGCGATCCATTGCCACATGGCTTCGCTCGGGGCGTTGGCGGGATCTTCGAGTTCGCCGCCTTCGTGGCTTAGGTGCCAGATGTTGCGGTCGCGGCTGTAGATGTTCTTTTTGCTTTGTTCGACCTGGACGTGGTGTTTTTCGGCGTAGGCGATGGCGTCTTCGCGGGAATCGATGTCCCATTCGCGCCAGGGGGCGATGATTTGTACGTTGGGGGCGATGGCTTTGTAGGCTAGCTCGAAGCGGACTTGGTCGTTGCCTTTGCCGGTGCAGCCGTGGGCTAGACCGTCGGCGCCTAGTTTCAGGGCGATTTCGGCTTGGCGTTTGGCAATTACTGGGCGGGCCATGGAGGTGCCCAGTAGATAGGTGTGCTCGTAGACGGCGCCTGCTCGGAGCGTGGGCCAGATGTAGTCGCGGACGAATTCTTCGCGGAGATCTTCGATGGTGGCGCTGGATGCTCCGGTGGCTAGCGCTTTTTTGTAGGCGGCTTGCAGGTCTTCCTGCTGGCCTACGTCGCCAATCATGGCGATTACTTCGCAGCCGTAATTTTCTTTCAGCCAGGGAATGATGATGGAGGTGTCCAGGCCTCCGGAATAGGCTAGGACCACTTTTTTCGGTTTGGTTTGTTGCTTGTTCACAGTGCCTCTCTCGGTTTTTTCGGTTCGAATAGGAATTGTAGGAGTATCGACGAAATATCGCACAAACATTGTGCGGCGACCTTCTGCAGTGGCTCGTTGGGCGCCTCGTTGATGTCGAAACCCCGCCCTCTGACCCTTCGAAGCTGCGGGTAAAACAGGGCGGCTACAGGTTTGGTCGCGACCAGTTGCGCGGTGGCGATTGCGCAGGCCCGATGTAGCGTCGCGCTCAACGGAAGAGCGCGTGCAGGATGGCCTTTTGCGCGTACATGCGGTTTTCGGATTGATCGAGGGCGATGGATTGTTTGCCGTCGAGGATTTCGGCGGTGACTTCCGAGCCGCGGTGCGCCGGAAGACAGTGCAGGAACGCGGCGTCGGGCGCGGCTAGCGCCATCAGTTCCCGGTTCACCTGGTACGGGGCGAACACGGCGTTCCGCACTTTCTCCTCGGCTTCAAAGCCCATGCTGGTCCAGGCGTCGGTGTAGACGCCCTGCGCACCGGTAACCGCATCGCGGGGATCGGCGAATAGTTCAATTTTTGCGCGGGTCTCGCGGGCTATGCGCTTGGACTCGGCCAGAACTTCCGGCGCCGGAGCGTAATTCGGCGGCGTGGCAATACGCAGATTCACACCCAAGCGCGCGGCTAGAAAAATCAGCGAATGGCAGACGTTGTTGCCATCGCCGACGTAAGCGAGCTTGAAGCCACGCAGGGCGCCGAACTTTTCTTCGAGGGTGAAGAAATCGGCTAGCGCCTGGCAAGGGTGGAAGCGGTCCGAAAGCGCGTTAATGACGGGAATGTTGGTATTGGCGGCCATTTGCTCGAGCACCCGCTGCTCGTAAACGCGAGCTACGATGCCTTGGACCCAGCGCTCCAGGTTTCGCGCGACATCCGCGATCGATTCGCGCTCGCCGAGGCGGGCTTGCGTGTGGTCGAGGAAGGTTACCGCGCCGCCCATACTTTGGATGCCGACCTCGAAGGTCACGCGGGTGCGCAGCGAGGGCTTCTCGAAAATCAGCGCGATGAATTTGCCACGCAGGATTTCGGCGTAGCGCGCGGGGTGCAACTTGATATCCGCGGTGAGTTGCAGGAGTTCGCGCGTTTGCGCGGGGCTCCATTCCGCTCCGGTGAGCAGATCGTTGACCAGCAAAATGGGTGCAGCGAGGGTGGCCGTTGCTGTTGGCATTTTTTTCCTTTTTACCTGGCCGCGGAATGCGCGAGGCGCGGCCAGTGCTCTGGATTCTTCGCGGCGGGGACGGAATCCGCTTTTGAAGTTGCTGCGAGAACAGATTCAAACGTTTTGAGAAATTCGCGGACCTGCGCGCGGGTAACGATGAACGGCGGCAGAAGGCGAAGGGTGAATTCGTGGGTGCAATTGATCAGCAGGCCCTGCTTCAACGCTTCGGCCACGAACGGGGCGCCGTCGACAGACATCTCGACCCCGATCATCAGGCCTTCGCCCCGGATTTCGCGGATGAAGGCGAACTTTCTAGCGAGTGCTGTTAGTCCCGCACGAAGTTCCATGCCGCGAGCGCGGACGTTTTCGAGCAGCTTGGACTCTTCGACGATATTCAAGAATTCGAGAGCGGTAGCGCATACCAGCGGGCCGCCGCCGAAGGTCGAGCCGTGCAGGCCGGGAGAGATACGCTCCGCCACTGTAGTGGAGGCCAGGATCGCGCCGAGCGGTAGTCCCGCGGCTAGCGGTTTGGCGATCACCACCATGTCTGGCTTCGAGGCAAATTTCTGGTAACCGAAATAACGGCCAGTGCGGCCGAGGCCACACTGAATTTCGTCGGCGATCAGCAAAGAGTCGTGTTGCGTCGCGAGCGCACGGGCGCGATTCCAGAATTCCTCGCTGACCGGGTGAATGCCGCCTTCGCCTTGAATCGGTTCGAGCAGGACGGCGCAAACGGTGTTGTCGAATTTCGATTCCAGGTCGGCAACGTCGTTGAAGCGGACGAAATCGATGCCCGGTAGCAAAGGAGCGAAGGGCAGCCGGTATTTTTCGGTCGAAGTGACGCTGAGGGCGCCAAACGTACGACCGTGAAAAGAGTTTTCCAAGGCGAGAATGCGGTGCTTTGGCGCGGCGCTCGACGGAAAATCGGCCGGGGTGCGTCCGTAGAGACGCGCTAGCTTTAGGGCGCCTTCGATTGCTTCGGAACCGCTGTTGGAAAAGAAGACGCGGTCCATGCCGGACCATTGGGAAAGTTTCAGCGCGAGCGGGCCTTGAAAGGCGTGGTGGTAGAGATTCGAGAAATGAATGGCGCGGGCGGCTTCGCGGCGGATGACCTTGACGATGCGAGGGTGCCCGTGGCCGAGCGCGTTGACGGCTATGCCGCCGAGGAAGTCGAGATATTTCTTGCCGTCGGCGTCGAAAACGTAGCAGCCGCGGCCGTGGGTCAGGACAAACGGCGAGCGCTTATAGGTGGGAAGCAGGAATTTTTCGGCATCGCGCACGGAGGAATCGGTCTTCGTCGCGCGAGAGTGTGCGGATTTTGTCTTGTGCGTGGAACGCACGACCGTTTTCACTTTTGAGGCAGTGCGCATCATGCCACCGACACCGCGGCCCGTGCCGACGAAAGCGGTTCACGCACGACGCGCGTGCCAGGGATGGCGTCAGCGCTGTCCTCGGCGGCAGAATTTTCTGCTGCTCGCGAGGCTAGGAGAAGGGCATCAGGCGAGCTGCCGCCTACGATGCGGACTTCGCGAACGCCGCCTTCTAATGCGCGCTTGGCGGCCTCGAGTTTCAGCACCATGCCGCCGGAGACGACTCGGGATTGCACCAAGCGCTCGATTTCTTCGCAAGCGATGGCGGAGAGAACTTTTTCGCCGTCGAGAACGCCGGCGACGTCGGTGAGGTAGATCAATTGGTCGGCGGCGAGGTATTCGGCGCAGGCGGCGGCCATGTGATCGGCGTTGATGTTGTAGAGCTCGTTGTCGGCGCCGAGACCCAGGCAGGCGGTTACGGGCAGCAGGCCTTCGCGCCAGAGCGATTCGAGAACGGCGACGTTGACGCTGGTTAGGTAGCCCACGAAACCGAGGTCGCCCTCTTCGGCGTTGTGGAACATGGGTTCAGCTTGGAAACATTTTGCGTCGGCGGCGGAGATGCCGATGGCCGGTTGGCCTTGTGCGGAGATTGCGGCGGAGAGACGCTTGTTCAGCAGGCCGGCGAAGACCATCACGGCGACGTCGCGGGTCTCGCGGTCGGTCACGCGGAGGCCGGATACAAATTTGCTTTCGATGCCGAGGCGCTTGAGGGTCGCGGTGAACAGGCGGCCGCCTCCGTGGATTACCAGGACTTCGTGGCCTTCTTTGGCGATGGAGGCGATCTGCTGCGAGAGCGAGCGAACTATGGCTTGGTCTTCGAGCAAGGCTCCGGCGAGTTTGATTACGGTTCTCATTGCAGTGCGGTGTGCTCCTCGATGCCCAGCATATGGTTGAAGTTTTGAACCGCTTGGCCTGCCGCGCCTTTTCCTAAATTGTCCAAGCAAGAAACGATGATCAAACTGCGACCGGAGTTACCCAGCGCGAAGCCGATGTCGCAGAAATTGGTGTGCGCGACGTGCTGCAACTCCGGGAGCTTGCCTGCTTGCCAGATGCGGACCATCTTGCGTTCGGCGTAAAACTGTCGGTACAGCGTTTCTATGGCCTCGGCGGTTTGCGGTTGGTGGAGCGTGACGTAAATGGTTGAAAGAATTCCCCGGGCTAGCGGTAGAAGGTGCGTGGAGAAGACCACGCGATTTTCGGGCAAACCGGTGTGATCGAGGATTTCTGGGGTGTGGCGATGATGGAACAAGTTGTAGGCTTTGAAATTTTCATCCACCTCAACGAATTGCAAGTCGCGTCGCGGCTCTTTGCCCGCGCCAGTGGCGCCTGACTTGCAATCACAGACCACTTGGCTACCTTCGGCGATCCAGTTGGCTTCGGAAAGCGGGCGGAGCGCGAGGATTACGCTGGTGGCGTAGCAGCCAGGATTGGCGATGAGTCTCGCTTTGGCGATTTCGTCGGCGTAGAGCTCGGGTAGGCCGTAGATGGCTTCGCCGAGCCAACCCGCGTGCGGCGCGGGCAGCTGGTACCAGGATTGGAACGTTTCGGCGGATCGGAAGCGGAAGGCCCCGCTCAAATCGACCACGCGAATTCCAGCTTCGAGAAGCTCGGGAGCAATTTCCGCGGAAGCTTCGTGAGGCGTGGCCAGGAACGCGGTGCCGGCGCCGCTTCGTTTGAGGGCATCGCTAGAGAGCGGGCGCAGCGGGGCTTCGCCCAATCCGCGTAGTTGGGGGAACAGTTCTGCGAGGCACTTCGCACCGTTGGTTTCGCGGACGTAGAAGACTGGATTGTGGACCTCTGGATGGCGGAGGAGCAGGCGCGCCAGTTCAAAACCGGTGTAACCGGTGACACCTACGACGGCGATTTGGCGGGGATTGTTCATTTCTTATCTTACGAGGGATTCGATTCGTTTTTGCAGGGACTCGCGGGATTTGCGGTCCGGGGTAATGATCAAGACAGTGTCGTCTCCGGCGATGGTGCCGGCGATTTCAGTGAATTTGGCGGCGTCCACGGCGGCGGCCAACGTTTGCGCGGAGCCTGGAGGCGTCTTCAAGACCAGCATATTTTCCGCTGGGCGGATGTCAGAGAGAAATTCACCCAGAGCGCGGGTCAGGGACGACAGGTTAGAGGGGTCTTCCGGGAGCACCGCGTCCGGTTTATAGCCTTCATGAGTCTTCACCAGGCGAAGCTCCTGCAAATCGCGCGACAGCGTGGCTTGAGTTACCCGCAGCTTTTGTGCGGCCAGGCGGCGGCGCAAGTCTTCCTGGTTGGTGATCCTGGCGTCGGTGACGAGCCGGAGGATCTGGCCATGGCGAAATGTTTTCCCTGTATTCATCGCGTCCGCGAATATGCACTCTACTGTATTTTTATACAGGCGTTTAGCAGGACTGTCAACGAAAATTCGAGCTTGCTGGGGCGCTAATGCAGGATTCGCCGCATTGCCCATACGTACACTAGATTTTGACGTTTAACTGTTGTCTGCTATCAGGAGCGCCCTTTGCGCCTCAATGGGAACACGTTGCCAAACTGCGGGATGCAAGAACGATGCTCCGACGGCCCTAGCCGAGCATGGAGTGTGCGTTCTACATTTCACGTTGTCGCTGGAAGCCGGCTGCTCGGCGATGCGTCGGGAGACCGCGCTGGGGAATACGCCCCACGAGCGGCAACGGGAGATCATGCGCTTTATCACCGATAATGGCGAGACCTTGGCTCGGGTGGCCACCAGTGGGTTGCCGCTCACCGACGATCTGAAGGCTCGAATTCTGAGCACGTTTCTCACATTGATGAATTTGCGCGAGAATATCGATCGCGCTTCCATGCGGTCTTCTTACGGACGATTGCCCATTCCTCGGTAGCGTTTCCCTCGTTTTTCGTTTGCCCGGCGTTAACCTGGTGCACCCGATTGCTTGCCGCTGGCTTGGGTGGTTAGATCGTTGATAGGACTTCCAGGCAGGTTGGGTGCAGCAGGGCTGCGGACTTGGGGCCGGCTCGCGAAGCGCTCGGCGGGGCGCGCTGAATCGGCGCCCCCACATTTTGGGATTCCGCGGTTGGTTTCTGATCGCAATCTGGAACTAGGTTCCGATGTAACGGGCGTACAGGGAGCGGGCCACGGCTGGGTCTTTTGTGCCTTTCAGGATGGCACGGCCGTCGGCGAAGACGGTCATCTCGTAAGGGGCGACGCGAAAGCGAAGCAGAAAATCGTTCTGGCGGACGTCCTCGACCGTGGGGATTAACCTGATTTTCAGCGTGGCTAAATCCAGCGCCCGGCCATGCTCGTGGATTTGCACCGAATCTCGTCCACACATGGTGATGTGCGGCTGGGCGGCACCATCGAGATAGCTAAATTCCCGGTGGACGCATACCGGGCAGTCGGCATTTCGCGACGCACGCACCGACTGGAAATGGCCAGTCCAAACGTCACAAGACACTAAGCGACCGTGCAGCTCGGCTTCGCATCCCGCCAATAACTTCATAGCCTCGGCCACTTCGAGGGAGGCAATTAAATTCACGATGGGGCCGAGCACACCCACGGTGTCACAGGTCTCATCGAGGCCCGGACCGCGGCCATCGGTCGAGAGCAAACAAGCGAGACAAGCGGTGATGCCGGGCCGGATGGTCATGGTGAGACCGTAGCTGGCCACCGCCGCAGCGTAAATCCAGGGGCGGCTGGATTTAACGGCAAAGTCGTTGATCAGAAATCGCGTCTCGAAATTGTCGGTGCCGTCCAGTATCACGTCGAACCCCGACAGCAACTCCGCCGCATTGAGCGGGTTTACATCCGCTACGATGCCTTCGACCGAGACGCTGGCGTTGATGGACCGTAGTTTGCGCTCTGCGGCGACCGCTTTGGGAAGTGCCTCCCGGGCGTCCATTTCGTCGAAAAGAGTTTGGCGTTGCAAATTGGAGGGTTCCACGAAATCGCGGTCAATGATTCGAACGCGGCCAACACCAGCACGCAAGAGCAGATTCGCCGCCGCCGCGCCGATGGCGCCGCAGCCCACGATGACGGCGCTCGACGCAATTAGGCGCTCCTGGCCTGGCTCGCCAATGCTGGCAAAAAGGATTTGGCGTGAATATTTCTGGCGAAGCGAATCGTTCACCGAAGCTTGGACCTCGTCCACGCGCAACCGCGCATCGTCAATCATAGCCCGAAAAACGGACCGAAAGTCGGCGTCAAAGTTGGCAGGGCAGGCAACGCCCGTGTGCTACCCTTCGTCTGAGCGAAAGGAAGCATGAAAGCGAGCAGGACCAATGAGTTGCGGAGCATCGTCGTCGCGCTCGCACTCCTATTCGGAGGTGCGCGTGCGCTCGCGCAATCTCCGGTCGCCGCGGTGCCGGGTGACGCTCAGTCCCTAGCGCCCGCCGCTCAGAATCCAGCCAGCAACGCTCCGAGGGTCGTCGCCGTACAGATGGTTACGGAGGGCGGCAAAGTCCTGTCGAACGCACCGGCGAATGTTAGCGTGCAGATCGGTAAGCCTTTAGACCCGAGCGAGGTGGCCGAAAGCATTCGCAGGCTCTACCACACCGGGGATTACACCGATTTGAAGGTAACCGTGACGACCGTGGAAGGTGGCGTGCGCGTCGATTTCGTGGTGCGCCAGCAATTGTTTTTCAATCAAGTGATCATCGAAGGGCTGGTGCCACCGCCTTCGGATGCGTCGGCGGCCGCGGCGATGCAACTTACGCTCGGGCAACCGTACCGTCGAGACGCCGTGGATGAGGCCGTGGCGCGATTGATCGACACGTTGCATGACGAAGGCCTGTACGCGGCGGACGTGCAAGCGGAACCCGTGCCGCATGAAGACATCCATGCGATGGACATCATCGTCCATGTTAAATCCGGCCCGCGAGCGCGGGTGCAGGAGGTACAACTCAAAAACGGCACCGAATACACTCAGGCCGAGCTGTTGTCGAGATTGAAGATCAAGCCCGGAGTGGAATTGACGTCGGCGCGAGTCGCGCGGGGGACCGAACGTATTCGCAAATTCCTGGTGAAAAGAGGCCACCTGAATGCCCGTGCATCGGTTCGGCGAGGAGAATACGACCGAGCTAAGAACACCATTCCACTGGAACTGGAAGTGACGGAAGGGCCGCGAGTGCAAATCGCCGTGACCGGCGTGAAAATTTCGAACGGCCAGCTGAAGAAACTGGTGCCCGTGTATCAGGAGGGTTCCGTGGACGTGGACCTGCTGGAGGAAGGCAAACGCAATATTCGGGAGCGTCTCGAGCGCCAAGGCTATTTCGACGCCGAAGTGGACTATGCGACGGCCACGAAAGATGTACAGCAAACTGGCGGCTGGAAAGGAACAGAGGAAGTCATTACCTATAAGGTGGAACGAGGAGATCGGCACAATCTAGTAGGCGTCGAAATTACCGGCAATCATTACTTCGATACCGGATTGCTGCGCAGCCGGTTGCAAATTTTCTCCAAAGGGTTCGCAACACGCGGGCGTTTCAGCCGGCGCTTGGTGGAAGCGGACAAGGACTCGCTGCTGAATTTGTATCTTTCCAACGGATTTCTGGAAGCGAAAGTGGACGCGCAAACTCTCGACAACTATAAAGCAGTGGAAGGAGCGTTGCTGGTTCGTTTTGTCATCGAGGAAGGAAAGCAGACCCGGGTGGCTTCGTTGACGATTGAAGGTAACCACGCGTTTAAGGAAGAAGAGCTTCTGCCGGTGATTGCTTCCACCCCAGGGCAGCCGTATTCCGATTTCAGCGTCGCCACCGACCGCGACAATATCCTGGCGATGTATTACAACGATGGCTTTCCCGCGGCGCGATTCACGGCTACGGCAGCACCGGCCGCCCCCGAAGCAAAGCAGTCGTCGAGCGATGCTGCAAACGGCACAAGTGGGTCCAAGGAAAACACGCGCAAGAACGGCAAAGAAAAGAATGCCAACACCGATGTTCAACCGGGCGCGTTGATGCGGCTGGTCTACCACATTGAAGAAGGGCCCCAGACGCGAGTGAAGAGAATTTTGATAACGGGTTATAACCACACGCGCGTCGGGGTTATCCGGCGGGAGATTCGCGTCAAGCCCGATGCGCCACTGCGCGAAGGCGAGGTAGTGGAATCGCAACGCCGGTTGTATAACCTGGGCGTTTTTAATCGCGTGACGATCGAACCGCAGAATCCGGGCGGGTCCGACACGGATAAAGACGTGATGGTGCTGGTGGAGGAAGCCAAGCGCTACACCATCGCCTACGGCGGAGGATTCGAAGTCCAGCGTTTGGCCAGCTCAACAAATCCCACCGGCAGCGAACTTCAGGCTGCCGTGCGTGGAATCCTGGAGCTCAGCAAGCTGAACGTTACCGGGCGCGGCGACTCGCTGTCGCTGAAGCTACGGGGCAGTACCATCGAAGATCGCGCGCTGCTGACCTATTCGGACCCCAACACGTTCGCTAATCCCCATTACACATTTCAGGCCAATGCTTATACCGAGAAAACGCAGGACATCAACACCTTCACGGAGGCGCGCTACGAAGGGTCGGTGCAATTGAACGATCAAGTGACGCGGTTTACCACGCTGCAATACCACTACGCATTCCGCCGGGTGGTGGTATCGAACTTGAATAACACCGTGGCTCCTGAAGAAATCCCGCTGTTCGAACAGCCCACGCTGGTTTCGCAATTCGGCGTGACCTGGGCCAGAGACGCGCGCGACAATCCCGCGGATGCCACCAAGGGAAGCTTTAACAGTTTCGATTTCGGGATCGCCGACACCCGCATTGGCTCCAGCGCCAGCTTCCTGCGATTTTACTATCAGAACTCAACGTATTATCCGATTGGACGCAGATTCAGTTTCGCAAGATCGGTGCGCATCGGAATTCTGGAACCGTATGGCGACACCGTGTCGCTGACGTTTCCTCCTCAGACGACACCGGTGCAGCTGATTCCGTTACCGGAACGGTTCTTCGCCGGAGGTGGAACGTCGCTGCGGGGTTTTGCGCTCAACCAGGCGGGCCCGCGCGATTCGACCGGGTTCCCGGTGGGCGGTCAGGCCTTGCTGGCATTTAACCAGGAGTTCCGGTTTCCCATGCGGCTTCCCTACATTGGAACGGCACTTGGCGGCGCTTTGTTTTACGATGGCGGCAACGTTTATAGCCGCCTGGGGCGAATCACGTTTCGTGCGTATTCTCCGCAGCCTATCTTCGACCCGGCTAATCCCACGGTCTGCAAATATAACTGCACCAATGAACTCAACTATTTCGCTCACACCGTGGGCATCGGTTTCCGGTACGCGACGCCGGTGGGGCCCATTCGAATCGATCTCGGCTTTCCCATCAACCGCCCCCGGTTTGTGGCTCCCATCTGCCCGGCCCAAAACGCAACCTGCCTGGATGGGCAGAATGGCTTTCAGAGCACGCGGCTCCCCGGATTCCAAATCTTCTTCAATCTAGGTTCGACCTTCTAATGCGCCGTGCCATCATCCTGCTGGTCGTAGCAGGAGCCACCGGTAGCCCAGGGCGGAGTCTGCGGAACCCTGCGGGTTTTGCCACCCCCATGCCGCCGGCAAACTCAAGGCCGGGGCAAGAGGTCGTAGACCGCGTAGCAGCCCGGGTCGAAAGCGACATCATCCTGGTCAGCGACGTGCGGGTGCTGGCCCGCTACCAACAACTCGTTGACGGCAAGTCAGAAAGGGACGCGCAGATTCTAGACCGCTTGATCGATCAATGGATTGTGCGAAATGAAGCGGAAACCGCGCGATTCCCGCGGCCTTCGGAAGACGACATCACCCGGGGTGTCGAGCGCGTCCATAATTCGTTCCCGTCCACCGCGGAATATGAATCGCAAAAGAAGCAAATTGGGCTGACCGATGCGAACATTCGGAATATGGTCGCCGGGCAACTCTATCTCAGCAACTACCTGGACTCGCGATTTCGCCCGTCGGTGAAAATCGAGCCCAAAGACGTGGAAGACTTCTACGACAAAGCCGTCATTCCCCGGGCCCAGGCGCGGGGACAAATGCCGCCCTCTCTCGATGCCGCACGCGACTACATCCGCGAGGCGCTGGTCCAGCGCGGCATCGACGAGCAAGCGGAGCGCTGGCTCAATGAAAGCCGTGGACGCGTGCATGTGGAAAAAATGCTGGGGCCCAGTGCGCCATGAAGCGTGAAGGCCGCCATCCGATCTGGAGTTGGGTGATCCATACGCCGTGGGTGCTGGCTACCATCGCGATCCTGTCCGTGATCGTTTTTTTCATTAGCGGCGCGGGCAATCCGTTGATTCGCCGGGTCATACTACGGCGCCTGCAAACGATCACCAGAAGCCGCGTCGAGGTCCGTACCATTTCGATCCAATGGCTTTCGCTGGGCATTACCTTGAGAGGGCTGGTGGTCCATGGAAGCGAACCCGCCGGGACCGAAGCACTATTCGCCGCGGAAGAAGTGCACGCCGGGTTGCGGGTGGATTCGTTCTGGGGGCGCAAAGTTTCGTTGAACGATTTATTTTTGCGCCAACCAAGGGTGCACCTGCGCATCGAGAAAAACGGATCATCCAACGTTCCGCTCCTGAACTTACCCGCCTCGTCGAACCGATCTCTGGGCGCAACGCTCTTTGCCATGCACGTTCGCCGCGTGAGCATCGCAGATGGCTGGGTACTTTATAACGATGTAGGAAAGCCTATGGCTCTGGAAGGCGGCGACCTGCAGTTTGTTCTGGAGTCCAGCGGGACGGCGGAACGTCCCGTATATTTAGGCACTTTCGATTGGAAGGCATTGCAGTTCACGGCCAACAGTTTTTTCCCGATACCCGCGAATCTGGCTGCGAAATTCACCCTATCGAAGGACGGGTTTACGCTGGAGCAAGGGGTGTTGAACGCCATGCGGTCGCACCTTGACGCCCATGCGGAGATGAAGGATTTCGCCGATCCCAAGTGGAGTTTTCGCTATCGCGGCTGGGTGAATCTGCTGGACTTGCGCCAAGCGTTGCGGTCGCCAGAAACGCCCACGGGCCGGGCCGAGGTTCGCGGCGAGGCCACTTACGCAGCCGGTGTCTTCAACAGCACCGGAAATTATTCCGGACAAGACATTACGCTCACCTACCTTCCTTATTTTCACACTGCAGGTTTAACCAGCCGCGGCAGCTTTCGTATGGACAACAAGGGACTGGTGGTACCCGACTTCCTGGCCGAAGCGTTTGGCGGAACGGTGAAAGGCAAGATCACTCTGCGCTTTGACGGGCTGCGGTTCCGCGGAGACACCCATATCGACGGCATGCGCCTCGCCCAAGTATTTCCGTCAATCGAAGAACCCAGTTTCCCGGTGAACGAATTGCACTGGGATTCCGTGCTTAGCGCGGACTCCGTCCTGACCTGGACCGGAGGCTTCGAACACTTCGATATCTCGGCCAAGATGCAGTGGTCCTCGCCGGAAGATATCGCCGCCGGGCACATTCCGGTGGATGGCCAATGGCAAATTCGCTACCGCTACGATCCGCAAACCCTGGCAGTAAACTATGGCGAATTCGAAACGCCCTCATCGCGCGGCTCATTCGCGGGAGTTTATTCGCCGCACAATACCGAGCTGGACGTAAAGTTCGAGACCGGCGCGCTCGAAAGCTATCGCGATTTTATCAACGCGATTCAAGGCGCCGCACCGAACTCCCCGGATGCCATCAAGGTCATCGCCGGAAGCGCAACGTGGGACGGCAAGATCGCCGGCCCCTCGGACAACACCGTCTTTACGGGCCACCTTCGCGGCGAACGCGCCCGCTATGAAAACGCTACCTTTGATTTGATCGAAGGCGACCTGATTTATTCCCCGGACAAGCTGTCCATCACCCGCGGCCACGTGCGCCGCGGAAATATTGATGCGTTGATCGACGGCACACTGTCCCAGACCAACTGGAGCTTTCTGCCGAACAACGAATGGTCCGCTGACGTCAGCTTCGATGCCACTCCGATCGAGGCCTTGCAACAGTTGATAGGCACAAGTTATCCCCTCCGCGGAAAACTAAGCGGGCAGTTTCACGGTCACGGAACGCGCAAAGAGCCAAGCATCACCGGCCTGTTCGATCTGGCCGATGGCGACGTCTACGACGTGCTTTTCAATCGCTTGCGCGGACAGCTTACGGTAACGCCGGATCAATTTCGCATCGCCAACGCGGAACTGCGATTGTTCGCGCCCGGTAAAGAAGCCGGCAGAGGTGCCGGCATCGTTACGGGAACCGCCGAATATAGACGGGCGGATCGCAACATTTCTCTCGATTTAGTCGGCGCGTCCATTCCCCTGGCGAATTTCGAAAAGTTGCAGACTTCGCGCTTTCCGGTTGACGGACAAGTCTCCTTCCGGGTCAAAGCCAGTGGACCAATATCGTCTCCCGGTGCGGATGGGACTTTCCGCGTTGTCGATCTGCGTGTCGGGCAAGAGGTCATCGGCAGCTTCGACGGAGAGTTGACCTCCCACGGCAGCGTTGCCAAGTTGAAACTCAGCTCTGCGATGAGCACCGGAGAACTTTCCGGCAACATAACCCTGGGCCTTACGGATCCGTTTTCTCTCGACGGAAAAGTGAACATCCGAAATATCGACCTGGATCCATTTCTGGTTACTGCGCTGCACGTCGAAAAACTGGGAGGCCACGGCAGCGCCGATGGTGAAATTGCCGTCAAAGGATCGCTCAAGCATCCCGAAAGCATTGTTGTCAGCGCCGACTTTTCGCACCTGGTTTTCAATTACGCCAGCGTACAGTTTGAAAATGCGGGCCCCGTTCGTTTCCGCTCATCGCGAGACAATCTGGAAATCGAATCCGCCACGTTTCGCGGCACGGATACCAACATCCAGGTTGACGGCAGCGTGCAATTTTCAGGACGCCGCGAAGTCAATCTGCGCCTGAATGGCGCGCTCGATTTGCGGGTGGTGTCCACGCTCGCACCAGGCGTCACCAGCGGCGGCTCCGCACAGATCAATGCGGTCTTCGAGGGCACCCTCGACAATCCCAGTATCACCGGACGCATTCACATCGACAACGCCTCGGCGCGCGTTGCGGATTTCCCCACCGGACTCAGCGCCATCAAAGGCGACCTGATCTTCGACGCCACGCGCCTTTCTTTCGATAACTTAACTGCGCAGGCCGGCGGTGGCACACTGCGTCTGTCTGGCTTCGTGAACTACACCGAGCGCCCGATACGCTACGACATCACCGCGCGCAGCGACAGCACCCGCATTCGCTACCCGGAGGGCATGAGTTGGTTGACCGCCGGCACTCTTCGCCTGACGGGAACGACGGATGGTGGTGTACTTTCCGGCCGGGTGACCGTCGAGCGCGTAACTCTCACTCAAGGTTTGGAAGTAGCCGGCTCGCTATTTTCCTCGAAAGAAGTTTCCGGTCCTTCGACCGGTTCAACATTCTTGCGCAATCTGCAATTCGACATTCAGGCTGTCTCCACACCGGATGCCCGCATGCAATGGCCAGGAGCGGAGCTTGAAGCGGAAGCCGATTTGCGGGTGCGCGGCACCTGGGAACATCCCATCATGCTCGGCCACATTCACGTACTGTCGGGAGACCTGCTTTTCCACGGAAATCGCTACAAAGTCGCCAGAGGCGATATCAATTTCGCGAACCCTTTCCGTCTCGACCCGGTCGTGAACGTGGAAGCCAGCACCACCATCCAACAGTATGAAATTACCCTGAATTTTAACGGGGCCTCCAGCAAGCTCACGCTAGCCTACCGCTCCGATCCGCCGCTGCCGGGCAACGATATCGTCACCCTCCTGGCGCTCGGCCAAACCAGCGCGGAAGGCACCGCTCGTAGCGCCGGTAACGTCCAAAGCGGAACCTCCGGTGCCTCCACCCTTCTTTCGGAAGCGGTCTCCAGCCAGGTGGGAGGACGCTTGGAGAAATTGTTCGGCATCACCAACTTCCGCGTCGATCCCGCGCTCATCACCGTAGGTTCGACGGGATCGAACCAAAACGCCGCAGCCCGCGTCACGGTGCAGCAACAGGTAACCCGCAACGTGACCATCACCTATATTTCGAACGTAGGATCAACCCAGGAACAGGTCATCCAAGTCGAGTACAACGTCAATCGCAACATTTCCGTAGTAGCCCTGCGCGATTACAACGGCACCTTCGGTATCGACATCAAAATCAAAAAACGTTTCCCCTAGTCCGTTCTTTGCGTCATGTAACGCAGGTCGGAGTCCGCGGAGCCCCGCGGCAGTCTCCAGCATGCCAGCTATCCATCTGGCTCACCGCAGCCACTTGCACCCTTTTCCGAGCCCGAAGGTCTTGCACCCTGCTCGCCCCCTGGTAAAAACTGCGGCGGGCGAAGCCGTGTAACCGGCCTCGCCCGCCTGAAACTGCATTCTTGAGATAACTCTAGAAACGCGTTCAGGGTTGCGAAACACTCGCCATGTTCTGCGATTGCGCCGCTCCAGCCGGGTGTTTCACCTGCGTCGTCTGAGTCTGCGCCACAGCCCGTGGCTTCGAAGGAGTTGCCTGAATGCCGATGCCTTGATATTCCTGCGGCAGGTCCTGCAGAACATCCTTCGCCACCCGCGTGCTCACGGTGCGGTTAGCAGCATCGATCTGCGCGTTAATCTTCGGCATTTCAGCGGCAAACTTCCGCCCCAGCGGCGAACCGTAAAACTGCAGCAGTCCCTTGATCTCATCGTCGGTAAAGTGCTGGTCATAAATTCCGACCAATTGCCCGTTCACTTCATCCGGATTGAATTTCTTTTGGTAATCGGCAACGAACGCTTCGGTGAATTGCTGTCCGCGCTCGCTAGCCGGCATACTGGCGACCAGATTTTCGCGAACCTGCTGGGAACTCTTGGCCGCACTTTCTTGAACCTCACCACGGGCCCCTGCCAAATCCATCAATGACCGAATATCGGCTTCTTTCGCAGGATCGATGTGCGAGACCTCCGCCTTCCGCCCCACCCCTTCGGCAGACGTCTGCGACGCCCCCTGAATGGCTATCAAAAACACTCCGATGTACACCGCCGCGAGCACCAAAAATGCCTTCATCACTTTCGCTTCCTCCGGTGCGGTTCCTTCACCACTCCGCCACGCCAACCATCTTAGGAAACGCGGACCTTGCACACAGTGGTACGGTGGGTCAGTTTTAGGGCTGTGTTGACGGTACTCGCGGGCACTGTACGCCCGTTCAGGCAGTCCCAACCGCAGCTTCAAACATCGAAGAACCAAGCCCTGGTCGAGACGGTTTTGTGTGTTATTTTGTCGGGAGCCGATCTTGGAGGTGCTGCCGCTAAAAATGGATGAACTGCTCAAATGGCGCGGTGAGTTCCCGATTCTGGAGCACTCCACCTATTTAATCAGCAATTCACTGGGCGCCATGCCGCGAGCGGTCTACAGCAGCCTGCATAACTATGCAGACTCCTGGGCCAAACGCGGCATCCGCGCGTGGGAAGAAGGCTGGTGGGATATGGCCGAAGGCGTAGGCGGCCAGATCGCTCCGCTAATCGGCGCCCAACCCGGAGAAATTTCACTCCACCAGAACGTCACTACCACCCAGGCCGTCATCTCCTCGTGCTTCGACTTCCGCGGTCCGCGCAACAAGATCGTGATGACCGAGCTCGAATTTCCTTCGATCCAATATTTCTACCACGAGCAACAGCGCCAGGGCGCACGAATCGACTTAGTCCCCAGCTCCAACACCGTGCGCTTCGATCTCGATAAATTTCTAGCTGCCATCGACGAAACCACTCTCCTGGTGCCCATCTCGCTCGTGCTCTTCCGCAGCTCCCACATCGTCGACGCCCAAGCCATCATCGAACGCGCCCACCGCGTCCGGGCCCATGTAATCCTGGACGTCTTCCAAGCCACCGGCACCATGCCCGTCGAAGTCCGCAAGCTAGGTGTAGATTTTGCCGTTGGCGGCGTACTCAAGTGGCTCTGCGGCGGTCCCGGTGTCGCCTATCTCTACGTCCGCGAAGATTTGCGCCCCAAGCTAAAGCCCGCGTTAACCGGCTGGATCGCGCATCGCCGCCCCTTCGCATTCGAAACCGGCAGCATCGACTCCCGCGAAGATTCCTACCGCTACTTGAATGGCACCCCACACATCCCGGCGCTCTATGCGTGCCAGCCGGGCCTGGACATTGTCAACAAAGCAGGAATCGCTGCCATCCGCGCAAAATCCGTAGCCTTGACGACCCGTTTGTTCGAGGGCGCCCGATCGCGCGGGTGGCAAATCAACACTCCCGAAAATCCCGCCGAGCGAGGCGGCACGGTATCCATCGATTGCCCCCACGCCCACCAAGTCTGCAACGAACTCCTGGCGCGCGAGATCCTCGTTGACTATCGTCCCAAGGCCGGCGTCCGCATCTCCCCGCACTTCTACAACCGGGAAGAAGAATGCGACTTCGTGCTGCAACAAATGGACGAGATCCTTAGCACTCACGCATGGGAAAGGCATGCCGTAGCCTCCACAACTCCGGCATGACCCAATGAGCTACCTCAAGGATTTCCGCCCGAAACCCTGGAAGGACGCCTGCGATGGCACAGGCGATCTGTCCCCTGCTGAACATGAAGCCGCGCGCCGCTCCATGATCGAAACGCAGATTCACCGCCGGGGTATCAAAGACAGCGCGGTGTTAGCAGCGATGACCTTGGTCCCGCGCCACGAATTTGTGCCCGCCGAGTTCCGCAAGCGCGCCTACGAAGATGCGCCACTGCCCATCGGCGAAGGCCAAACGATTTCACAACCCTACATGGTGGCTGCCATGACTGCCGCCCTCCATCTCGGCGGGGGTGAGTGCGTCCTCGAAATCGGTACCGGCTGCGGTTATCAGGCGGCAATTCTCTCGTCGCTCGCCAAGCAAGTCATCACCATCGAGTACCGCTCCGAGCTGGCCACCGCAGCCTCCGACCGGCTCTCCCGCCTCGGATATGCCAACGTGCACGTCCACTGCGGCGACGGCACGCTGGGTTTACCGGAGTTCGCGCCTTTCGATGCGATCTTGGTCGCGGCAGGTGCCCCCGCATTGCCCGGCCCGCTGATGGCACAACTCAGAGAAGGCGGCCGGATGGTTGTACCGGTCGGCAGCCTTGAGAATCAGGACTTGCAGCTTGTCCACCGCACCGGTGATACGTTTCAAACCACGGTGTTGGAACCCTGCCGTTTCGTCCCGCTCGTTGGCGCACATGGTTGGAAGGAATCCTCGTTTCGATGAGCCCAGAAACCCCCGAGCTTTCCATCATCATTCCGGCGTACAACGAAGAACTTCGCCTTCCCGCGACACTTTCGCGGATCGCCGCCTATGCTCGTTCCTCGAATCGTACGACCGAAGTGATCGTGGTCGACGATGGCTCGCGCGACGACACCATCGTCGCCGCCGAGAAATTCCACACGGAAATACCCAACCTCCGGGTCGTTTCGAATGGCGAAAACCGGGGCAAAGGCTACAGTGTCCGCCACGGCATGCAGGAAGCTCACGGCGACATCGTTCTATTCACCGACGCCGATCTTTCCGCCCCCATCGAAGAAGTGGAAAAACTCCTTCCCGCCATGAAGGTAAATGAAGTCGCCATCGGCTCCCGCGCCATGGATCGCAGCCAGATCACCGTGCATGAGTCCCATTTCCGCGAATTCGCCGGCATCGTCTTCAACAAGATTGTCCGTCTGATCCTGCGCCTGCCATTCGTAGACACCCAATGCGGCTTCAAAGCCTTCCGCCGCATCCCCTGCCGAATCATTTTCGAACAGCAAACCATCGAGCGCTTCGGTTTCGACCCCGAGCTCCTGTATCTGGCCCGCCACCACGGCCTGCGGTCGGCGGAAATCTCCGTCCGCTGGGGCCATTCCCCAGCCACGAAAGTAAGCATGCTCAGAGACAGCATCCAGATGTTCATCGACGTTTTCATAATCCGATGGAATTCCCTGACCGGCAAATACCCCCGCCGCCAAAAACAACCAAGCCTCCCATCCAACCTGTAAAGCTCCCATCGAATGGCAAATCGGCAGGGGCCAGCGGTGCTCCTGCCCAGCTCGGCCGGACCCCTTCGAATCTAGTGCTTCGACCCAGCGCGATCGCACCGTCCCCAGGCCCTTCCCCACACTCCGTGCGGTTTAACTTTGCGTAACAAAGTACTTGACCCGCATCGGCTCCGCTGCTAGCCTGCACCCATGGCGACCGTAAGCCCGCTCCGCTCTCCCCGTAACGAACCCATTCCCATCGACGCCCGCGCCGCCGACCACCTCCGCTACATCCGCGAAACCATGGAGTGCGCCGCGGAATTCACCGCCGTCCCGGGGTGGGGCGGAGTCGCCATGGGCATCACCGCCATCGCCGCCGCTTTCGCTGCGTCCCGTCAAGCCTCGCCCCGTGCCTGGCTGGCCGTCTGGCTGGCCGAAACCTTCGTCGCCGTAGCCATCGCGAGCGCCACCGCCGCCACCAAGGCCCACCGCGCCAACGCAGCATTGTTTTCCGGTCCTGGCCGCAGATTTCTGCTCAGTTTTGCCCCGCCGATTATCGTAGGCGGTCTATTAACCTTCGCCTTATTCCACGCCGGCGCCGCAACCCTGCTTCCCGCAGTCTGGCTCCTGCTTTACGGCACCGCCATCGTAACGGGTGGCGCCTTCTCGGTGCGGGTCGTTCCGGTGATGGGCCTCTGCTTGATGGCGCTAGGAATGATAGCGCTCATCGCACCTGCGACATGGGGCGACGGCTTCATGGCCGCTGGTTTCGGTGTCCTGCAATTAGGTTTCGGAATTTGGATCGCAAGGCATCACGGGGGATGATTTCAGCAACTGTGGCGCAGGGCGGAGTCCTGTCTTTCCGGAGCTTCGAAGGGCGGCCTTTGGGGGCTCATGCCCGGGGCCGGAACGTGCAGCATCACCGCAAATAGCATCACAAAATAGTCCGGCGGAAGAACCGCCGCAAAAAAGGAAAGTATGGCGAAGTCATCCACAGCCCGGGACGAGCGCTTCCAGCGCACCAAAGATCGTGAAGCCGCGCTGCCCGCCGTTCCTGGCGCATCGAAAGAAACCGTCCCCGCGGATCTTGACCGCCTCATTCACGAGCGCGTCCGCCTGGGCATAGTCAGCGCCTTGGCCGTAAATCGTTCCCTGACCTTCAACGAGCTGAAAGCCATGCTAAAGACCACCGACGGTAACCTAAGCGTCCACGCCCGCAAGCTGGAGGAAGCCGCCTACATTGTCTGCACGAAATCCTTCGACGGCCGCCTGCCAAAAACGGAATATCGCCTGACCATCTCAGGCCGCAAAGCTCTGGAGCGCTACCTGAATCACATGGAAGCCTTGATCCGCGCAACGCGTGAAGGCTAACGGGCAAATTTTTTTGTCGTGTAACTTTGTATTACAGAGTACTTTGAAGTACTGGAAGTCCTCGGGAACGCAGCAGTGAAACCCTAAGCGACGCAGCCACCGTAAGCGGCGGAGAAAAGGTTAGGCCAATGTCATCATCACCCGTGACCCAGCAACACGTTCCCCTAGTCCAGCCGAAATTCCATACCTACGTTCCACCGATCCGCCCAATCCACGTAGCCATCATCTCCGACGGCAACGGCCGCTGGGCCACCACCCGCGGCCTGCCCCGGTCCGCAGGCCACCGTGCCGGAGCCCAAGCCGCCCGGGGCGTAATCGAAGCCGCCCCGCAACTTGGCATCCACACCCTGACGCTGTTCGCCCTATCCTCCGCCAACTGGCAGCGCCCACCAGCAGAAATAACCGGCATCCTCCGCATCGTCCACGAATACCTACGAACCGAAACCTCTCACTGCATCGACCAAGGCATCCGCTTAAGCATAATCGGCCGCCGCGACCGCATCCCCGCCACCCTCCGCCAAGCCATAATCGACTCCGAAGCCTCCACCGCCCGAGGCACCCGCCTCCACCTCCGTCTGGCCGTCGACTATTCCGCACGCCACGCCATCTACAACGCCGCCTGCCGCTTCTACAAAGTGACCGAACTCTCCCAGGAATCGTTCAGCGCCGTGCTATCCGAGGTCCTACGAGGCGGCTCGACCGATGTAGACCTCCTGATCCGAACCGGCGGCGAGCAACGCCTCTCCGACTTCCTACTATGGGAATGCGCCTTCGCCGAATTCGTGTTCCTACCCAAGCGCTGGCCCGACTTCACCCCCAACGACCTGCAAGCCGCAGTCTACGAATTCACCCGTCGCGAGCGCACCCGCGGCGCCCTACCCGACGCCGTAGCCGGCTAAATGCGGACGATCCGGAGAATTGTTCTCGTGCCGGTTGGTATATACAGCTTCCGCCGCGGCAGAGGATGAGACGTCAAAGCAAACCCAAAAGACGCCGCAAACCCGGCGATAAGCCTCGCAGATCGCATCGTTACATCGCACCGCGGCATAAGTCCTTTGGATTTACATATCGTTGCCCCAACCCTGACATTCCCACCCTCTCCGTCGTCTATACCTCAGGAGCAAGGCATGGGAACAATGGGACTTGCACTGCCCTGGGAGCATAGAATCCCTCCCGTACCGCGCGACCGGGAGAGGCGAGTGGATCCTTTCCGTGAACCCGCTACCCCCACGGGCCTAGACCCGGCGGCGGAAGCGGCCAAGGCCGAAGACTCCGCACTGGCGGCGGCCTGCCAGTCCGGGGACCTGCGCGCCTACGAGCGACTGTACGCGCAGCAAGGCGCGCGCATGAAGAACCTCGCCCGGAATCTCCTCGGCAACCCGCTCGACGCCGAAGACGCGGTCCAGGACACCTTCCTGAAGGTGCAGCGCAGCATCAACAGTTTTCGAGGCCAGTCCAGTTTCGTGACCTGGACCTTTCGCATCCTGGTCAATACCTGCCACGATGCCCGCCGCAAACGGTTGCGCAAGAAAGAAGTCGCCAGCGAAGATGAAGCCGGCGAACCACTGCACCCGGAACCGCGCGCGTCCAGTTCGCATCCTGCGCTGCGCATGGCGCTCGAACGCGCCTTGGCCGAGTTGACGCGGCATCAGCGCGACGTTTTTCTGCTGTACGAGGTCGAAGGTTTCCACCATGCGGAAATTGCCGCCATGCTGGAGATTACCGAAGCGGCCTCCAAGAACACCCTTTTCCAGGCGAAGAGAAATCTTCGCGCATTGCTCGAGCCGCCGCGCAGCGGCGACGCTGCCCGAGCCCATTGAAATGTACTGCGAGGGGGATTCGGTTCGAGCACGAAGTTGCAGGGCCGCAGCACTGCGGCGCCCCGACTCGGCAACCAATGAAGGCGCGGTAAGGCAGGTACTCAGTGAAGCAAATGAATGTCACTTGTAACGATCGCGACAGCATTTTTGAAGATGGCACGCTGGCACAATGGGCGGCGTTGGAAGCGCACGCTACTGCCTGTACCGCCTGCGCCGAGGAACTGCGCGCGTGGAAATCGCTCAGCGTGGCCGCCGCGCAACTTCGCGATTACCATGCAAGCCCGTCGCTCTGGGCGCGCATTGAAACTGCGCTCGCTGCTAGCGCTAGCGATTCAAAAAATACCTTATGGTGGTGGGATCGATCCTCTGCATGGCTGGGCTTTCAACGTTCCTGGCAGTTAGCGGCCGCCATTGCCTTGGTGCTTCTGCTGCTGGCGTCCGGCGGTTGGGTTTATCGGATGCAAACCAACCGCCGAGCGGTCTCGGCAACGCAAAGCCCGCTTTTGCGCAGTAAGGCCCTTGGCGAAGTGGAGCGCGCCGAAGCTGCTTACGTGCAAGCCATCGATAAATTGGACGTGGAAGCGAAGCCCCAGTTGGACAATCCGGAAACGCCGCTGCTGGCCAATTATCGTGAGAAACTTCAGATGCTCGACAGCGCGATCGACGATCTGCGCGCGCAGACCGGCATGAATCCGTCGAACGCTCATTTGCGTTACCAATTGCTGGCGATGTATCAGGAAAAGCAGCGCACCCTAGAAGAGATTTTGGAGACCAAGCGATGATCGGATTTGGACCCCGTACGGAGCGGAGGTATGGGTGTCGCACCATGATTTCTTTCGCTGGCGCGGCGTTATTGTCCGCGCTCGCGGTAACACCATCAACCGCCGCGAATCCCGGCCAGGACCAAGTCTCGCGGGACTACCAGAAAACCCTGCCGCTGGGCCCGGGCCAATCCTTCCAGATCGACAACAAATTCGGTGAAGTCAACATTCACGGCGACTCCAGCCGCGAGGTAAAGATTTCCGCCACCGTACGGGTGCAGGCCGGCTCCCACGAGGAAGCCGAGTCTTACGCGCAAAAAGTACAGATCGACGTTCAGCAAGCCAGCGATGGAGTTCACGTCCGCACCATCTATCCCGAACAGGAGAGGCAGAGGTGGCTTCACATCGGCAGGAACACGTCCTATTCGGTGAACTACGACATCGCCGTTCCTTCCGATGCCCAACTCCTGATCAGGAACAGTTTCGGCAGCGTCACTGCAAAAGGCGTGCGCGGCAAGGCCGACATCGACAATAGTCACGGTTCACTGACCGTCCGCGACCTTGGCCCCGTCCACCTGAACAATTCTTTCGGCAGCATCGAGCTCACCGGCAGCTCCGGAGACACCTTCATCAACGACAACAACGGCTCGGTGCAAGCGTCCGATGTAAAAGGCGCGTTGGACCTGCGCAATCGCTTCGGCAGCATCACTGTTCGTCAGGTCCAAGGAGCCGCCACGATTACCGGCGGAAACGGCACGGTCACGCTCAACGATGCAGGCTCCGCGAACATTACCACCTCGTTCGGCACCGCCGACGTCCGCAACGTGCGCGGCGACCTGACCCTTCACGACAACAACGGCAACGTGGACATCGCTTCGGTCGGCGGCGCCGCCACGATTTCCAACAGCTTTGGGAACGTCAACTTCTCGGACATCAAGGGCCGGGTGGAGTGCACCACCAACAACGGCAGGGTGAAGGGAACGTCGGCCGGTGGCGGCTCTCTGACGATTCGCGATTCTTTTGGCAACATCGAACTGGAAAACGTCGCGGGCGCGCTGGACGCCGAAACTTCCAACGGCAAAGTCAGCGTGCACGACGCTCGTGGCAGCGCCACGCTGAGAACCTCCTTCGGCGCCATCGAAGCCTCTAACCTTCCCAAAGGGATTCGCGCGATCACCGGCAATGGCGCGATCACGCTCACCGACATCGGGGCCGATGCTTATGCCAAAACCAGCTTCGGCAGCATCACCGCCGAACGCATCAACGGCAACCTGACAGCGGAAGATTCCAACGGTTCGGTAACCGCCAGGAATGTGAAGGGCGACGCAAACGTCACGACGTCCTTTTCCGGCGTAACGCTGGAATCGATCGGAGGCAAGATCACGGTCGACAATCAGAATGGCGCCATCTACGTGACCGCTACTCGTCCCACCAATGGCTGCCGCGACATCTCGCTGAAAACCTCGTTCTCGTCGATTCGCGTCGGCATTCCCGATGGCCTGGGCTACAACCTCTCAGCACATACCTCTTTCGGTCGCATCATGTCCGATGTGCCGGTCACCGCGTCGGGAAACATTGGCGGCGACTCCTTGAACGGCACCATCGGCTCCGGCGGCTGCCGCCTCCAACTGACAGATTCCAACGGCAGCATCGAAATCGTGAAAGTGCCTTGATGGCGCATGGCGGAACTCGATGCAGCAGCGGAGCGTTCCAAAAAAGGCCGGGGGAACCAAAAGATAATCACACCGATGCCGCCCGGTGCTAACCCGCAATGCCTCGCCGTGCGCGGTCGATCGCGAAGGCCTTGCGTAAGATTCGCGTAGCCGTCTCCGTCAAACCAAACCCGGCCAACTCGTCCTCCCGCGCAAACGCGACATGGGTCACATCGCTCGCAGCCACGGCCTCCCCACCAATCCGCTCGCACAAATAATCGGCAATCACGTAGTGATACTTCGGGCCTTTTTTTGGCAGCGCGCCGCCGGCCGCCTGGTCATCACCCTCAAAGATCCGGTCGAACACCTCAATCAATTGCACCACCCGAACTTCGAGACCAGTTTCCTCCAGCAGCTCGCGCGCGACGCCCTGCTCGAGCGACTCGCCCAGCTCCAGCGTTCCGCCTGGAATCGACCACTCGCCGCGCAAAGGTTCGGTACCGCGCCGGATCAGCAGCGCCCGGCCATCCTCGATCACCACGCCTCCCACGCCAACCACAGGCCGTTCCGGATATTCCCTCGCCAACGTCGTTCTCCGTACCGATGGCGCAGGTTTGGTTTGCCGCGCCATGTATGTCCTGTAACAGTTGACTTCCTACCCGCGGTATATAATACGCTCGACGTGGGTGCCCGCTATCCCGGCCAGGCACCGCCACAATTCTACGGAGGATGGATCTGTGATTCGCTGCCCTGAATGTTCCGCAGAAATTGACGTCGATGAAGACGAAGTAGAGGAGGGCGAAATTCTGAGCTGCCCCGAGTGCGAATCCGAACTGGAAGTCTCCCAAATACATCCCGTGCACCTGCTGGTCATCTCCGAGGACGATGACGACGATGACGACGACGAGGATGAGGAAGAAGAAGCCGAGGACGGCGATAAGGGTGACTTAATCGAGGAAGAAGAGGAAGAAGAGGTAGAAGACGAGGAATAGGCCGCGTCCATGACGCCAGTGCCCTTACATCTTCTTTCGCTTATCCGTCATCTGAATCGGTGCATGTTACAGGGTTGGTCCAGTCGGAGCCTCCAGTGCCGAGCCCGGTGATGTTTTCCGGTGGCGCTCGATTCGCCCGGTTCATGCGGGTATTTCGTTGGTCAACGGCCCCGGGCTGCCTACTGTTTCTGATTTTGACCTCCAGCGCGTGGGTGAGCGCGCAGGAACCTACGCCGGCCGCTGCGCCCCCGCCACCTCCCCCGCCTGCCAATCAGCAGCCCGCGGAGGCGCCCGGTGCGGCGTCCAGCTCCAGCAACAAGCACGCTCGCAACAACCACGCCAATGATTTCCTGATCATCGGAACCGTCTTCACCGACAAAGCGTTCGCCTTTCCCAACGTGCGGCTGCGGATCCGCCGCACCGCCGAGAAAAAGTTCCGCTGGGAGGCGTATACCAATTCGCGCGGTGAGTTCGCGATCCGGGTTCCGCAAGGCGCGGAATATGAGATGGTACTCATAGCTAAAGGCTACCTTGATCAAAGTAAGGAGATCAGTGCCAAGAGCGGCATAAGCGAAGACAACGTGGTCTTCCAGATGCAACCCGCAGCGGGAGGGAAAAAATGAATTCACGGCTGCGATTGTTCTGCGTGGGATGGACTTTAATTTTTGTTGCCGCGACGGTGGCGGCCCAGGACGCCAAGCAGGAGGCGAAACACGAAGCCCAGCTGCGCACCGTCCACGGCGTCATCAGCGACAAAGCAGAAGCGCCGGTGGCCGCGGGCGTGGTTTTTCTGAAAAATACGCGCAGCAACGTGGTACGGAGCTACATCAGCGACGACACCGGCAACTATCGCTTCAGCGGCCTCGATCCGAATGCGGACTACGAGATTCACGCCGAGAAAGACGGAGCCACGTCTGCCACCCGCACGGTGTCCAGTTTTGACAGCAAGAAGGACATCGTGGTGAATCTCAAAATCGACAAAAAAAAGAGCTAACCGGCCCCGAAAAGCCCGTACCGGGTTCACATTCGCAAGTTACGCGCGATGGCTGAAGCGCATCTAATCCTGAGCTTTGGTGTTTTTTGGGTAAAGTGGCAGGGGCGAAACGCCGATTCCGTGGCTCCCGTCCTAAACAAGATGCCCGCTATGCGGGCGCCAGGGGAACCATGCATCCGGGTACAACCTATAGGGTCATCGCGCTTTTCACCGCACTTGCCGCCAACTCGCTCGCCTGCATCGCGCAGGACAAGCCCGACGCTCCGACGCCCAAGCTGTCCACTACCTCCGGCCAGCAACCGGCTTCCGGCGGATCGCAGGAGCCTACCGGTCCGCCTTCCAACCCCACCGGCCAGCAGGACGAAAACCCCAAGCGCATTCTGGGCATCATCCCGAACTTCCAAACCAAGGACGACACGCCGCTAAATCAGCCGCCACTCACCGTCGGGGAGAAGTACAACCTCGCTTGGCACCAGACCGTCGATTTCAGCGCCCATATCGGAAATGCTTTTCAGGCTATGTTGCAGCAGGCCAGCAACGGGCAACCACATTATGGACAAGGGTGGGGACCTTACGCGGAACGTTTCGGCGCAGCAGAAGGTGACCAAGCCACGTCCGCTTTCTTCATTTTTGGTTTTTTACCGCACGTCCTGCACGATGACCCGCGGTATTTCCGAAAGGGCAAAGGATCGGTCCGGTCGCGTATTCAATATTCGGCCATGCGTACGTTCATTACCCGCACCGATGCGGGCAACGCGACGTTCAACGTCCCCCAGGTTGCCGGCCAGCTGTTTCAGCAGAGCATCTCGACGATTTACTACCCGCCGGTGGATCGCACCGCCTGGCGCGTGTTCCAAAACTGGGGAATTTCTCTTGCCTATAACAGCGCGTACAATATCTTGAAAGAGTTTTATCCTGATTTTCTGCGCATCGTGCTCAAACGCAATCGGCAATCGAAGCCTGAGATGAGTCCTACACCTGCGCCCGGCATGGCCGGAGCGCCATCCACAAATCCATAGCGGTTCTCACCGCGCCGGATCTCCGCACACTGGCGGCGCCATCACCTTCACGGCGCCAGGCACAACTTCAATTTCCACCGGCGCGGGACCCAGTATTTCTCCGTCTCCGTGAAATAAACACGGCCGGTCCGTTCTCAGCAATACCTTGCGTGCACGCTTTTGTTGCAGATAGGTGGCAGGCAAGGTGCCATTCTTTAGAAGGCCCGGCACCAGTGCGAACACCTGCAGCGCGCTCAATGTTTTTACCAGGGTTACATTCAGCCAGCCATCATCGAGTCGCGCCTCAGGTGCCACCCGCAAGCCAGCACCGTAGGTCGGCGCATTCAGTACTCCAGCAAGCAGAACCCTCGCCTCGATGTCCGGGTGTTCGCCGCCCGGGAACTCCACGCGCACCTGAAGGGGTCCGAATTCCCGCCACGCTCGCACGGCTGAGACCACATAGCGCAAGCGACCCGGAATGCGGCGATACGGTCCGGCCGCGTACCGCGAGGCATCCACATCGAGCCCTACCCCGCCGCCCCCTACATACAACCGCTCGCGGCTATCAACGGTGCGAGCGCGCAACAAATCCACCGAGCGCGGTTGGCCATTCAACAACACGCGAGCAGCCGCTAGGGGATGGCTAGGCAGCCCCAACGCCATCGAAAAATCATTTCCTCCGCCTGCCGGCAGCACCCCCAACAGGACCTCGCTTCCGATTGCCGCATTCACTAATCCCTGCAGGGTCCCATCTCCGCCCATAGCCAAGAGAAATCTGCATGCTCCAGCGATCGCCGATTTGGCGCGTGACTCCAGGTCGTCCGCTGATTTCGTCAGTATGAATTCCGCGGGAATTTTCTCGGCTTCAAATATCTGCCGCACTCGGGGCAAATACTTCTGCGCGCGTCCCGCTCCCGCGAACGGATTTACGAACACAACGGTTCTCGATTCTCGCAACCCATCCCGGAAATGGCTCATTGGTTTGCCATGCTGCCGAACGCTTTTCCGCCTGTCAACCTGCGATCCGTGACACGTTTTCGGCCCTGGTAAATAATCGACGCGCAGTACACGTTCGCGCGAGCGGAGGATAATCAGTCTCAAGACTTCGAAACCGGCACGTACCCGTTCAGCCAGCGCTCCGAGTGGCCTTGTTGATTATGACGTTAAGCACAATTTCAAACTCTGGGGAGTGTGGACCCCGCACATCTCTGGCGGTGATCACGCCTGGATCGATAGAATTGCGGGAGGCTGGACCGTCACTGGTATCCTCAACGCTCACACTGGGTTCCCTTGGACTCCGGTGTATAACCTGCAGGTAACTGATCCCAGCGGCGCCACTACCTGCGGCTTGGTTTATGCCAACAGCAACGACTGCACCGTTCGCCCCGCGGAATATCTTGGCGGCGCTCTTGGTGACTACAGCAATGCCGGTTTCACGCGTTCCGGCGAAAATTTTCCGAACGGATCCACTACCTATTTCGTTCCACCAACTATTACCGACGGCGTTCCCAGTGCCCCTGGCGTGGCTCGCAATTCTTTCTGGGGGCCGCGGTATTCTTCCGTGGACATGACGTTGGGCAAGGCGTTCGGCTTGCCGCATCTACCGGTGCTCGGTGAGAATGCCAAGCTTGACCTGCGCGCAAATTTTTACAACGTTTTTAATCAGACCGATTTCGTGCCTTTTAATAACGGACAGCAACAAATCGGCACCATTAACGTCAACGAAATCACCGGAACACAAACGGTTACGTCGCCCAACGGAACCTTTGGGCCAGGCCTGAACGCGCTTGCCGGCCGCGTGATTGAATTGCAGGCGCGCTTTAGTTTCTGAATAGGCTATCTTTATTTTGTAGTCCGGGGCTTGCGGCGCTCGGGCTTGAATGCGGCACGTGGGTGCTTAGTGTTGGAGGCTGGCGCTTCGCGGAATGGGATGGGCGGGGCTTCCTCTAAATCCCTCCTCTTGAACAGGGTGGCTACAGGAATCGAGGGGCGTGCGCGGCGTCGCATATCTCTGTTATAACTTTGTGCGGAGACATCCAACGAACATGCCAGCCATCCGTCGCACAACCGCTATTCTCGTAACCGCCCTTGTTCTGTCACTATTTGCCGTGCCCGAGGCCGTCTGGCCCCAAACTTTGGCCGAGGCTGTCGAAATCGACGCTAAAGCCGAGTCTCACCCGTTGCCGCATTTCTGGGAACAAATGTTTGGGTCTGGACGCGCGATTCTCTCTTTGCGCGAGGATTATCGCCGCGATCTTCGCGAGACTAAGCGCATCACCGGTTTTGAGTACATTCGCTTTCATGCCATCTTCCACGACGAAGTCGGGGTGTATGACGAAGACGCTACCGGAAAGCCAGTTTACAATTTCTCCTACGTCGATCAGATCTACGACGGGCTGCTGGCGAATCAGGTACGCCCGCTGGTCGAACTGAGCTTCATGCCCAAGAAACTCACCTCAGATCCCAATGCACTGCACGCCTTTTGGTACAAACAAAATGTGGCTCCCCCTAAGGATTGGGATAAGTGGGGACAACTGATCGAAACATTCACACGCCATCTGGTGGAACGCTACGGCATCGAAGAGGTGTCGCAGTGGTATTTCGAGGTGTGGAATGAGCCCAACCTCGACTTCTGGGTGGGTAATCCCAAGGAGGAAACTTACTACCAGCTGTACGATCAAGCTGCGCTCGCTGTCAAGCGCGTGAGCCCGCGTCTGCGCATTGGGGGACCGGCTACTGCGCAGGCCGCTTGGGCCGACACCTTTCTCGCTCACTGCAAGGACAAGAAGATCCCCGTCGACTTCGTCTCGACGCACGTTTACGGAAATGACAAAGCGGAAGACGTGTTCGGCACGCATGAGAAAATTTCGCGCAACGACATGGTGTGCCGCTCGGTGAAAAAGGTCCACGATCAGATCCTAGCTTCGGCCTATCCAAAGATGCCGCTCATCTGGACCGAATATAACGCCGCTTACGACAATGAAACGCAAGTGACCGATAGCGCTTATATGGGACCTTACCTGGCCAACACCATCCGCGAATGCGACGGGCTCGCGGACATCATGAGCTACTGGACATTTTCGGATGTCTTCGAGGAACAAGGGGTGATAAAAACGCCATTCTATGGCGGCTTCGGATTGCTCGCCGAACGCGACATTCCCAAGCCGGCGTTCAACGATTTTGCGTTGCTGCACCGTTTGGGGGACACCCGTCTCGACGTGGGGTCCGACTCACTGCTAGTCACCCGCCGCAAAGACGGCTCGCTCGTGATCGCCGCCTGGAACCTGGTGCTGCCGGAAGAAACCGGCACACCCAAATCCATGACCCTCCATTTCAAAGGCGTCCAAGCCACCTCCGCCAAAGTGACGATTGTCGATCAAGATCATGGCTCTCCATTGCCTCTGTTTGAAAAACAAGGCAGGCCGGCTTCGCCCTCGATAGCCCAAATTGAAGCGTTACGCAAGGCCGCTGCTCTCCCCGCTTCCAGATCTTACCCGCTCACGTCGGGCTCGCTGAGCTTGAGCTTGCAGCCCAAAGCGCTGGCCTTGATTGAACTGAAATAGGCGATTGATCCATCGCACCTGCTGGCCGCGGCGGGCGAAAATAAGAACGTTGCAATGGCTCGAGAATCAACGCTGGCAAGGGTCGCGCAAAACAAAGGACGAAAATACTTCAGAATCATAACTTATAAAAAAAGGTAGGGGCAGTTACTCTAGGACGAAAATTGGATACCCATTCGGGATTGGCGGCGCAACTGTGGCCTCCGCTTCTGGCGCAATCGCTTGGAACCCGGCTTTGGCCATTCCATTTTTGGCGATATCGTTCTTCATGAAATGCTCCCATACGAAACCGGTGCGGGCATTTTCCGCCATCAGCATGGTAATACCGGCGTCGATTCCGAGAACGTCCTGGCTGTACCAGTTGGTCAGGGGATTGAACGCGTCGACAAAGCCATAGCGGTGCCACGCCCGTTCCTGATACTTGGTGTAAATCGTGCGGAGCACTCGCAGCGTGGCTTCCGGGAGAAAGGGCAACGATCCGCCGGTGGCGCACGGGACGACGCTGCCATCGACATGGCCCATCGCCGGCGGGCCACCCCACACTGCATAGCCGCGCGCCGAATCCGACGCGGTGATGCCCCAGAGGTCTTCGGTGTAGTCGGGAAACTCGCGGGCCAGCTCCAGGCACCACAGTTCATGGACTTTGGTGGCGATTACGGAATTGACGAAGTAGTCGGCGTAGTTGTCGCGCTTGCCGCGGAAATCGAACCAGGCGTGGGAATATTGATGCACGAATAGCGGGGCGTGGGATCCGATGTAGCGAATGCCGTTGAACTCGAAATACGTTCGCGTCCAGGCGTCCCAGTTGGTCTTAGACATCACGTTCGCTGGCGAACCCAGGCCCAGCAAATACACCATCATCAGCTCGCTGTAGGCGTCCCAGCGCGCTTTGATGAATCCGTGTTCGGGCGTCCAGCCCATCGATAGAGTCTTTTCTCCGTGCAGCAGCCAGTTCCAGTCCACTCGGTTGTACAGGGTAGTGGCCAGGTCGGTGATTTCAGCGTCATCGAAATAGGCGCGGCAGGTGAGCACGCCGCAGATGAACAGGCAGGTATCGATGGAAGAGACTTCGGACTGAAACACGCGCTCGCCATTTTGGAAATTCAGGAAATGGCAGAAGAAACCGTGCGCCTGCGGTACGCGGGTGGCCACAAAACGCAGGGTATTGCGAACGCGTTCGCGAATCTTTCTCTTGTCTTCCCATCCGCGATGATCGGCGATGCACAAACCCGTCAGTCCGAATCCGGTTGCGGCGATGCTGGCAACGTTGCGGGAGTCGGTTCCGTTGGCCTGGCTGCGATCTTTCACCAGGCCCGTGTAGGGGCTCGCTTCGTCCCAGAAAAACTGAAAACAGGCTCGTTCCATCTGCTCCAGAAAGCGGTCTTCTTCGAGAGTGAAGCGGTACTTGGTGGGATCGCTGCTGAATAACGACGAAATGCCGCTCAGCGGCGGAATATTTTGCGGCGGAAGGCCTGGGCCTGTCGGTAATTCCAGTGGGGGATAGTGCCAACCGCTGCCGGCAAAAACTTCGGGCCCGGTGAGAACACTGAGGGGAAGGCCCAGCGCGAGGCGCGAAGTCTGCCGAAGCCAGTCACGCCGTGAGCGCTTCCCACCGTTCACCACGCACCCCAGTGGATAGGTCTCAAGACGCAACTCGGGCGCCCGATGGAGGGACAGGGCCGGGTTCTCCAATTCATACCGGGTCAGTTTACCGGAGACAAGAAGTTGCCGGGAATCCGATTTGCCGAAGAAATCGAAAGCAGCACTCTGCCTATGCGGTGGCTAAGAAATGATAGGCGTTGGTAGGCGGCTATGGCCTTCTGCGCGGTCACGGTGAGGTTTTGCGGGAGTTCGTGAGTCCTGAACCAGCGCACTTGCTGGGTCTTGTCGGGTTCGCAATTTCGCGGTTCGAGTATGGGTCCCAAATAGGCGGGAGAAACCCAGTGCGGATCTTCGCCCGGCAACAAGGGATCGGTCGTGCAGAGCAGGCGGTTGACGGCAATGGTCAGACCGGCTTCGTCGAGCGCTTCGCGAACTACGCAGGCTTCGACTGTTTTCTCAGGAAGTTGACTTTGCCATCGATGATGCTCCAGCGTCTCGCTTTGGGAGGAAATTTTCGCAAGGTGAGCAAGACGTGACCGCGTTCGTCGACGAATAGAAGGCCTGCGCCGACTCGAGGTTGTGAATTCGCGTTCTCCGGTGCGCGAGCGGCTTTCATCTCTCTCGGCTCGATACCCATTTTGCTACCGACGGCAGGGGTGCGGTGTTTAGCTGGGACAAAAGACGCTCGACGCTGGCTTGCACGATGACCATTTCTTTGTGCGCGGACCCGAGAAATCCTTCGGCGACGGCGTTGGCTGTTTGAGCCAACAGAGCGTCGTAGTAGCCGGAGACATTCAGAATCCCGCACGGCTTGCAATGCATGCCGAGTTGCAACCAGGTTACGACCTCGCAAAATTCTTCCCAACTTCCGAAGCCACCCGGCAAGAGGACGAACGCGTCGGCAAGATCGGCCATAAGCGCTTTACGCTCGTGCATGGTTTCGACGACATGCAGCCTGGTGAGCGCGGAATGCGCAATTTCCTTTTCAACTAAAGCTCTTGACATGACACCGATGGCTTCACCGCCGCCGCGTAGAACCGAATCGGCCAGCAGGCCCATCAAGCCAACGCGGCCGCCGCCGTAGACCAGGGCAATGCCCAAACTGGCGAGTTGATCGCCTAGTTGAGCTGCTGCTTCCTGATAGACCGGGCGGTTGCCGGTGCTCGATCCGCAGAACACGCACAGCTTCTTGATACTGCGTAGCGGATGGTTGGTTTCAACCGAGGCAGGGAGGCTCATGGAAAACCAATAGTACAGGAAGGCGGGTCGATGCCTCGACGCTCTTACTGGCATGCCAACGTTGCGAATTGAGAGGGCCGTTGTGGATAGTAGAGGCGCTGTAGGGGCGCCTTCGGACGTTGTCTCGGCGAGAGAGAGCAGGGCCGACTCGCAAGGTGCTCACCGGGACGCGCTCCAAGAGCGCCCCTCGATGGGTTTATTTTTGGAGCGACCAGTGAAAGACAATGCCGGCGCTTACCATGAGATTGTTTTGGTGATCGTTGGTGGCGTTCGCAAAGGTCGTGGGGAAGTAGTCGATTTGAATGGCGCGGAGGGCGAAGCGAGAACCTAACGGCACATCGATGCCTCCGCCAACGCGAGCCGCAAATCCAAAGGACGCGTCGCCAACGCCGGCTTCACCGCCGCCTGCGTGTGCCGCGCCTACCAGCACTTCGGCAAACGGCTGGGGCTTATGCCTGCGAATTCGACGGAGCCAGGGTTGCGGAAGTTGGAAACGTCCGCCCGCCAGAAACGAGGTGAGTGTTAAAGAGTTCCCGGTCGATGAAGCGTTGGTGGTGAATTCGCTGCTGGCATCGACCACTACGGACCATGGGCCGTGCACGTTCCACGAACCCGAAATTCCGGCGCCATTCAGGCCGAAGCATCCGCATTGTCCGGGTCCCGCATTGGTGCGTACCCAATGATAGGTGACGGCCGCGTCTCCGCTGTAGGACTCCTGGGCCACCGCAGCCGAGGCTCCGGTAAATAACAGAGCGGTTGCCAATAGAATCGTTCGCATCATAATTCTCCTTGCGCGCCTGACATCAATTTGGGGGCGCTGAAACCGTGGATGACACGTTACTGATGACGGCCGTCTCCCACGAGCCTCCGGTTGAGGAAGTGACGTAGAGATAAGCCACGGGCGGCGGATCAACGGTTCCGGAAAAGACTTGCACGCCGTCCAGCGTCTCAACCAGCTGTCCTTGCATTAGGGAAACGGTATAGGTATGTGAAATGGTCTGGCCGACGGCCACGAGCGGTGGAATGCTTCCGTTGATGTAGAACCAGGGATTCTCCCACTGCGCCGCTTCACCCCTGCCGACAGCGACGTAGGGCACGGGTGGCTCGCCGGCATTGCGGTAAGTATCGAAGCCGAACGCGAGGCCGGGTATTCCTTTCGCTCCCAGGCCCATGCCAGTCGCGCCCAGGCTGGTGAGTGTGGCCCCTAGAGAGGGGTCGCCCAGCACTACAGCGAAGCCATCTGCCGGCGTTGGGCTGGGATTGCTGAGCGTCATCGTGAAGCTAAGCTGGATGTCGCCGGTGGAAATGAGTGTTGGCCAAATAATTTCGCCGTGCTGATTGTTGGTCGAGGTGGTCAATTGAAAGCTGCATCCGGCTTCAGCCACAGCGTTTCCGAGCGCGGACCAATTGGTGTTGCAAAGATTCGGAACCGACGACAGTGGACCGACCCAAAGCGCGGCGGAGCTGCTGGTGACCGACGGCGTGCTGCCGTTGCTGACCACGGCGTAGAAGACCGATCCGGACTCCGCGGCGGTGGTGTTGGCCACGGTGTAAGTCGAACTGGTGGCGCCCGGGACGGCAGTAAATGTGGAACTCCCAGGCGGAGCTTCGTACCACTGATAGGTCAAGGGCAGGGCGGAAGTCGCGGTTACCTGATACGTCGCAGGATCTCCCACGTTGACATATTGCGTAACGGGTTGGCCGGTGATCAGGATGCCATTGCCGACCGCGAGGGTGGCGTGCTGCGAGAGGACCTGGCCGTAGGCGTTGGACACGACGACGTAGTAGGCGTCCTGGTCGTTGGCGGTGGTGGTCGCCGATCCCGGCACATTGTAGGTTGCGGAGGTGGCTCCGCCAATTGCGATGCCCGTCGTCTGGCCGGCGGGAATTCTGTACCACTGGTAGGACAGCGCCGGAGTTCCAGTAGCGGTGACGCTGAATGACGTCGTTCCCCCAGGAGAAACTGTGACTCCTACAGGCTGAATCGTGATGGTAGGTGAGGTATTGCCTGCCGTAACCGTCATTGTGGCCTGAGTGCTGTCCAGCGGGGTTCCGGCGCAGGAATCGGTTACGGCGGCGTAATATTTCGCGCCGTTGTAGGTCATATCGACGCCTGGCGTGGTGTAAGTGTCCGCGGTGGCGCCGGAAATGGCGACACCGGTCGTGCCGCCGGACGGGATTTGGTACCACTTATAAGTGAACGGCGTCAGACCTTGGGCGGCTACGGAAAACGTGCCGGTTTGCGCAGGGCGAAGGGACACATTGGCTGGATTCAATGTGATGGACGAACCGACAGCGACCGCGGCAACGCTGGAGGTCACACTGCCGATTGCGTTGGTGACGGTGACCGAGTAATTTCCGGCATTCGCGGAGGTGGCTCCGGTAATGGTGTACGTCGAGTTGGTAGCGCCCGGAATCGGGGCGCTGTTCAAATTCCACTGATAGCTGGTCGCGTAATTAGCGATGACCGATAGCGATATGTTGCCGCCGGTGCAGTCGTGCTGGGTTAGCGGCTGGGTAGCAATGACCGGGCCGCTGATGATCGCGGTGGTGGAGACCGATACGGATGGATTGTCGACGCTGGTGGCCTTGATTGTATATGTGCCGACTACATTCGGCGAGGTCCACACGTTGCCGCTGAAGGTTCCGGAAGAAGCGGTCCACGTCAGGTTGTTGGTTACGCCGCCGGTCGCGGTGGCCGTGAAGTTGACGTGACCGGGTGCGACGGTTTGATTCGCGGGCGTAATCGGAGTGATCGCCACACTGGTTGGCGTGACCATGCAGGTGGTGGAAACAACGTTTCCCTTCGAGTCGGTGACGGTCAACGTGTAGGTCTTGGGCGAAGTGAGCGCGGGTGTTGGATAGGAGGCGCCACTTACGGCGGAAGCCGTGATGTCGGAACTACCCACGCCGGTCGAACCGATGACGGCGGTGCCGCCAGAGAACGTAGGCACAAGCATCACCGGAGCGTTGTAGGGTGGGGTTGCGGTGCTGGGAACAATGCTCTTTGCCAGGGGAGCGGGGGTCTGGACGGTGAGGGTTGCTGGGCCGCTGGTTGCTGATCCCGTTGAGTTCGATACGGTTACGGTGAAAACCGCGCCGCTGTCCCCTGTTGCAGCCCCAGGAGTCGTGTACGTGCTGGAGGTCGCGCCACTAATAGCAACGCCATTTTTATACCATTGATAAGTGAGTGGGCCTGTGCCGGTGGCGGTAACGCTAAAGGTGGCCGTCTGGCCGACCATTACGGTCTGATTCGCTGGCTGGGTGACAGTCGGAGCTTGCGCGGCTAGAGGCTTGGAACCTTGGAAACCACCCGCGCAGCCGGAGATGCCGATAAAGATGAAAACGATCACCAGACCGAGGAGCGGAGAGACGAAGCGAGAGTTCCTTATGGAACCATTTGAGCCGGAATTGCCATGGCCAACTTCACTCGGGCGCGGTCCTCGAATGGGTCGTGTCAAACGGGCGAGGCACCACAGTTTAAAACCTCCCTGGGCAGATGACATGGTGAGGAACTCCTTAGCAAGACTATTGCAGGGATCACTGTAGTTGGGCCAGAACGACGGGCTAACGCGTTGCGCAAAAGGCTGATAATGCTTTCGCGCCCGAAGCGGGCACGGGATCTAGCTGGGAATGCTGGTTTACGAGGCAGATCAGAGAAACACCTAAAAACGCGGCAGTTAGGGAGTTTTAGCGAAGAAAGCGGGTCGAAAAACCAGCCCTAGTTCCGGCACGGCCGACGCAGCAAATCCGTACACAAAGAGGTATCGACATAGACACAAAAAAGGAGGGGATGGATTCGTGGTGCGAATGGTGCCGGCGGAGGGAATCGAACCCACGGCCTAGGGATTATGAGACCCTCGCTCTACCACTGAGCTACGCCGGCACGTTGCAACATTTCATGCTACGGAGGATTGGGGAACCCGTCAAGGGAAGTGCGGCCCTACGCGAGGGACCAGGCGCGAGGTAGGAGCGCGCAGACGTCCCGGTGCCGCAAGCGCGTCGAGCAGGGCTGGCATTGCGTCCCCCCGTGGGGATGGTTAGAGAGTCCCAATTCCAGTAGTACGCACGTACCGTTGACCGGACCTGTGGGAAATCTTATTCTGCGCGAGGTCACAGCAAGAGCCGTTGTCCGCCGGGCGAAAGTCAGGCGAAACGACGAGCGTCAAGGTGTGTACCGATTAGCGACAGGCCTACAGCCTCGAGCTGCTTGACATTACTGTAACTTAATATAAAGTCGCTTCCGGGTTACTCATTCCCCGGAGGCCTCTCAAATGTCACGTAGACTCGTAGTACTGCTCTGCCCGATGGTAATTCTGGTCGGGGCGATGGGCCTGAAAACAGCGGTAGCGGCACACGGCGACGGTTCGTTCATTATGGCGAACGGCGCTGCACCGGTACCGGTGATGAAGAATGGGCCTGATCCGGCTCCCGCACCTTGGAAGAACGGACCAGACCCAGCACCAGCGCCCTGGAAAAACGGACCTGATCCGGCACCAGCACCTTGGAAGTAAGCCGGAACCGTTAGTCGGCTGTCGAACGAGACAGCGGACCAGGGCCCATTGACAAGGGTGAGATGCCTGGATCCGCGAGCTACGCGATACTTCTGCTGGGAACGCTCCTAGAAGCGCTCGTGGTGGTATGTGCCGTCCGTCGTAAGGTTCTGAAGAAATACTTTGTTTTGAACCTCTATATGTTGTTATGCGTTTTCGTGAGCCTCGGGAGATATCACATCCTGACTCACGATGGCGGCGTGAAGTCGATCACCTACCGATACTTCTATTTTTACTCCGATGCATTGCTCACGATCATTCTGTATTTCGGCCTGATCAGCTTATACGTATCGGTTTTCGAGGAAATGAAGGTCGAGCGCTACCTTCGCATCGGAGCGATCGTACTGCTGGCCGGAACTTCATGGTTCTCCTATGCGGTGGTGAGTCAGTCTTCCCACCGCATGCTCACGTATTTCGCGTTTGAGCTTTCACAGAACCTATATTTTGTCGGGCTGGTTTTGACCTACGTTTTGTGGGCTGCGGTTTTGAAGATGCGCCATACGCAGGCTCTGTTAGTACAACTGGTGCTGTCCCTGGGGATTTACTTCAGCGCTTACGCTGCGAGTTATTCGCTTTCGAATCTGCACCCAACCTTTTATTCCTACGTGGCCTATATGGTGCCGGTGATCGGTTGCCTGCTGCCAATGTCGTGGGCTTATGCGTTCTGGCGAGTGCCGGATGAAGCGCGTCTGTCGCCTCAGCGACTGGCGATGGCGGGGTCACGATGATTGCGGCGATCATTCTGGTTTGTTCGTTGGCATTCTTTCTGCAGTTCTTCGTGCCCTATTGCCGCTCGGTGATTGCAAGTTCGACGGGCCATGTCCTGTCTTTGGAAGTGCAGGATGTGACCGGTATCAGCGAGCAAGCGGCAGGTGATGATTTTGCACGGGTAATGCAACTGCTGATGCTGTGTCCCGATCGTCCAGAAGACCGCAGCGAGATTCGCGCCATCGGCTTGTACTATCGGATTCTGAATGCGGTGAAGACCACAGTGGCTCGGCTCGCGCCCTCTTTGATGGCTTGGGCGGAAAAAGAGCGCGGCCGGTGCACGTATTTCGCGGCCGTCGCGCTGGACCGCCGGGTGGCTTTCAGCCGCGACTTGCTGGCGCAACAGATCGAAGCTTAATCTAGATTCGATTCCCCATATCATACCTAGCCGGTCACCCCAATCACCGCCATCGCTGGCCGTACTGGGCCTTCACGTCGCAGACCGGCAATCGACCTATTTTTGTGATGTCATTACCATCGTCGATCCCGATGCTCAGGAATAAGAACTATTTTTCGATTTGTCGGCCCCTGGAGCTAGTCTCGACGGCCTCGACTCCGAGAGCCGGACCAGGGATCCCGAGGTTTGCAGTTGCCTGCGCTAGAAGTGGGAATCACCCCCCGAATGGAACACCGTCCTCAAGCGATATGGCCAGGTGCTGAAGTCAAACTGGGTCCTGCGCCGATCACCACTGCTTTGCGTATGTGCCCCATATTCTGTAATTTCATCAAGCGGGTTGGGTCCGCCAGATCTACAAGAACGAGCCCGTCATTTGATGCCTGAGTTTCTGACCAGGCTTGGTCAAGGACTACGGTGCAGTCGCTGATCGATTTTTTTTTGAAGTATGCGGCAAACGGAAACGAAGTCGCGATGCGCTTTCGTCGCGGTTATCGCATGGAAACCTGGAGCTATGAGCGAATTGCCCAGGGTGCCAATCGACTGGCACGCGAATTGGAATTTCGCGGTATAGGGCCAGGCGGTGCCGTTTTACTGTGGGGCGAAAACTCGCCTGAGTGGATCGTCGCGTTTTTCGGATGCCTTTTGCGTGGCGCCATGATTGTGCCCGTAGATCATGGATCTACGCGTGAGCTGGTGTCGCGCATCGCGCGCCAGGTCCATGCAAAGCTGATCTTCCGCGATCGTACCCTTCGCGATCCTGATTTCCCGATGGACGTCGTTATCCTGGAATCGGTATCCGAACTCACGGCCGCCCAGGACTCTTCGCCCTACCCCGCGCCACCGCTCTCGCGCGACGACACGCTGGAAATCATCTTCACTTCGGGCACCACGTCAGAGCCTCGAGGCGTGGTGATTTCTCACGGCAACGTGCTCGCCAACATCGAGCCAGTCGAGCGCGAAATTCAGAAGTATCTTCGTTACGAGCGTATCTTTCATCCTTTGCGCTTCCTGAACCTGCTGCCTCTGAGCCATGTGTTCGGACAGATCATGGGCATTTTCATTCCACCATTCTTGGCAGGCACCGTAGTGTTTATCGATTCCCTGAAGCCATCCGAGATGATCGACGTAATTCGCCATGAGCGAGTGTCTGTCGTTGTTGCGGTTCCCCGGTTCATCGAAACTTTGCAACGCGAAATCCAACGGCGAGTGGAACGCGACGGTCGGACCCTGCAATTCAACGAGGATTTCGCGCGTGCAGAGAAGGAACACTTTCTTCGGCGCTGGTGGCGATTCCGGCGTGTTCACTCACTCCTTGGCTGGAAGTTCTGGGCCTTCATTTCTGGAGGAGCTGCCCTGCCCGAACAGGTGGAAGCGTTTTGGGGGCGTCTCGGATATGCCGCGATTCAGGGATACGGTATGACGGAAACCACTTCGATCATCAGCCTGAATCACCCATTCCGTCCTGCGAAGGGCTCGATTGGCAAAATCTTTCCGGGGATGGACGTTCGCGTCGACGAGCAGGGCGAAATCCTGGTGCGCGGTGAGAATGTGGCTAAGGCTTATCGCCACGAGGATCGAGCGCAACCGGTCGCAGAGTCGGACGGCTGGTTCCACACCGGGGACTTGGCCGAAACCGATGAGCAGGGCCGTCTGTATTTCAAGGGCCGCAGGAAAAACGTGATCGTCACGCCCGCCGGCATGAATGTATATCCCGAAGATCTGGAAAAAGCGGTACGCCGGCAGCAGGACGTCAGAGATTGCGTAGTGGTCGGACTCGAACGAGACGGCAACGCGGAGCCCTGCGCCGTGCTCTTGATGGATGGCGCTCGTTCGAATCCCGAGTCAGCGGTGCAAAACGCCAATCGTTCACTCGCGGAATATCAACAGATTCGGCACTGGTTGGTATGGCCTGATCCCGATTTCCCACGTACGCCAACTCTGAAGCCGCTGCTCCCGCGTATCCGGGAGGTTGTGAACGCCAAAGTCGGTGCTGCGTCATCCCCAGAGGGGGAAAGCGCCGTGGCCAGTCTGATCACGAAAATCACCGGACGTCCGGTCACCTCCGGATCGCGAAACTCCAGCCTGGAGGCCGACTTGAAAATGACTTCGCTCGATCGTGTCGAGTTGATGAGCGCTCTCGAAGACCGCTATCAGACTGATTTCAACGAGGTGCGATTCAGTGAATTGGGAAGCATCGCTCAACTGGAAAAACTTCTCACCGAGACTCGTGCTTCGTCCGTTCAGCATGTCTATCCGGACTGGCCGCAAAGCTGGCTGATAACCGCCGTTCGTCTGGCCGTCTATTACCTGCTCGCCTGGCCGTCTACTTATATTCTCGCGGCACCCCGGGTCCGGGGCCGTGAGAATCTGCGAAACCTTCGCGGGCCGGTTTTGGTCATCTCTAACCACGTGACCTACCTGGATATCGCCTGGATTCTCCCGGCCTTACCCGCGCGATTTCGAAACCGCCTGGCGACGGCCATGGGCGGTGAACGACTGGCCCGAATGCGGCGTCCGCCGACGGAGATGAACCTATTTGGAGGTCTTCTGGAGCGCCTCGATTATTTCCTGGCTTTGTCGCTTTTCAACGTATTTCCACTGCCCCAGCAGTCTGGCTTCCTGAAGAGTTTCTCGTTTGCTGGCAATCTTGCGGATCGCGGCTGGAATATTTTGGTCTTTCCGGAGGGCCAAACGACTGTAGATGGGCGCATCGTTGCGTTTCGGTCTGGCATTGGCCTCCTTGCGAAACAGTTGAACATTCCGGTCGTTCCTATACGAATTGCAGGACTCTACGAGCTGAAACAGCAAAATCGCCTGCTGGCGCCTCCAGGGCACGTGCAAGTGACCATTGGGCAACCAGTTCGCTTTTCCGCTGACGCGGATCCGAACGAGATTACCCGCGAGCTTCAGCGCCGCGTGGCTGAACTTTAGCCTGCCGGGGATAGCTGGTTTCTACGACCAAACAGGAACCAGCGAATTGCTACGAAGACCGTAAGCAGTGCCACAACCATCCCGATGGAAGCCGACTCTTGATGCAGTACAAATTCACTCGCCGTCGCTCCATAACGCATTCCTAAGAAGCCTTCGCCAAAAAACAACGCTGCACGTCCCACCAGCGTTCCCGCCACAAACGGAACGACAGGAACCTGAAAGACACCCTGCGAGTGAAAGTCTGGCAAGCCGACTTATGCGGAGTTCCGGATGTTACCTGGACGCAAATTCGGTGGACCAGTTGACCACCACGTTGAGCGGGACGGGTTGTGCGTCCGGCAGCGGTGAGTTGACGAGAAATTTCTTCCCGTCTGGAGCAACGTCGAATTGAGCGCCGGGTCCGAGGGCAAACATAGGGCGAGGAACGCCAGCGTGAAAGTCACCGGCGATGGTTATC